>ERZ780208.469-NODE-469-length-41818-cov-6.276608_pt1 | contig 41818 bp, 24 predicted proteins | sample MGYA00511167_ERZ780208 | MGnify/ENA primary metagenome ERZ780208 (study PRJEB29588, sample SAMEA2159202) | human gut metagenome | biome: human gut; feature: human-associated habitat; material: faeces | place: Denmark | collected 2008/2010 ...
GCTCTTCACTCTGAACTAAAGAGAGTAATCATACCTCTTCACTCATCACTCTGACCTCTTACTTAAAAATTTACTCTGACCTCTTACTTGAAAAAATACAAAAAGAGCGCGGTATGACTCACTCACTCCGCGCTCCTTCCTAACGTCAGTTGACATCTTGATAAATGAAAATCAATTGCCGCAAGCGGCCGGTGTCAACATTCCGTTGTCTGAAAATCTAATAACATAATCTTTACCTTAAATCTATTAACTACTAACCTAATGAATAACAATGTATTCGTCTCGAACACATTGCAAAGGTAATACATTTTGTGCGCGTACACAAATATTTTAAGTATTGTTTAGATATTATCGGTTTTGTTTTGATTTAAATCAATTCCTGGCGCTGCATGACGCCGCGCCGGCGTCCCGTTGTCAGGAGAATGCCGCTCTTTTCGGTTGATTTCCGTACGCATCTTTGGTATCATTAGAAGCGACGGGCAAGCTCATCAGGAAGCCTTTAAGCGGGCATGCTGCAGTGAAGATGTATCGAAATACGATGTGCTTCCTTTGCATTTGATGCGAAGCCGCGGCGGAGATGCACGCAAAGGGCAGCTGCGGCCAGTTGCGTTCCCATGGCCGGCATCTTTGCGCGTAAAATAAAATAGCAAGAATTTAACACTTCGGAAACCTGCAAAATAGAACGGGGCAAAGCTGAAATCCTGACATAAAATCCCCGTCACACGACCCCGGCCGGGCTTTGTCCGACCAATAAGGCCCTCCCGGGGGTGCAATAAGCATGCCGTTGCATGCTGACGGCGTGCTTATTGCAATGCAACAAGGGCCCCGTTGCAGAGCCGTAAGGCCCTTACGGCAGAACAAAACGCAGCAAGAAGTTGCACACTTCGACTAAAAATGTCATAACGCGCTGACCGTCAGGTGATAAGAGGTGCACGCGCAAAACTCGCGAATTTGCGCCCGAATGATTTTCATTTTTGAATTCTTCAAGGATTTGAAGGCATTTGTCTGGTTAATTCCGAGTTTTTAACAGTTGGTTTTCGACGCAGAGTCACGGAGACGCAGAGAGGTTTTATATTTAAAGGATTGCAGAGACGTGGAGACACCGAGTTGCATAGTCCTCCGTGTCTTCGTGTCCCCGTGTTCATACGGCCGCGCGGGAAATAATGCCATGCAGCTGTAATTATTTGAAAAAAAGGAGGTTATATCCGATTTAATTCGCTATATTTGCAAAATGTTGAATTAATATCGGTTAAAGTATGAAAATACGCCTATCGCGTCTGTTCAAAGTCTCAGACTCCACCACCGCATGCCTCTTATGGCTCGTTGCCATCGTCGCAACATTAGTCTTCAACTCGTTCCTGAGCACGGGCCGCATCAATCCCGACAGCGAGATGATTGTCATGGACCACACGACAGTGATGAAGTCGTACACCGGCCGTGACACCGTGGTCACGCAGGTCAAGGCCGGCGACAGTCTGCGGCTGCTCGGCTATCGCCGCGCAAGTTTCGCGATGCCCCACAAGCTGTGGGTCGAGACGGCCGGCGGCACACGCGGATTCATCGACCTGAAGGAGTTCTCCGTGCCCATGATTGTGAAAAAGGGCGCCCACAAGGGCGATACGGTGACGGTGACCGGCATAGACGAGAAAGGACATAAATATGACGTGACATATCCCGACGGCACCAGCGGACAGATATATTATCAGAAACTGATGCCCGTCATGACCGACCGCCTGTCCGACCGCACGCTGAATCCCGACACACGGGCGTGGTTCATGTCGAAGGGCAAGTTCGAACGGCTCTACCTCGGCCGCACGTTCGGCGAGTGTGACAGTCTGCGCCGTCCTGCCATCCACGTGGCCAGAACCGCCGGCGGTATTGTCGCAGAGTTTGAGGTGCGTGTCTTCGACCCCTCCGACGGCAAGTTCTACCGTCCCGTCGTGACCTTCAACGACTCGCTTGTGGCCTCGTCATACGAGTTGGTTTATAAGAGCGACCGCAGCGACTGGCTGCTGAAGAGACTGCCGTTGGTGACCGGAATCGTCGATGCGGACTGGCTGAGCAGTCTTATACAAGGTCCGCTGTATAAGGATGTCGAGTCCGAGACCCCGACCTCATGGTGGATGTGGACGCTGTTCGGCATCTTCATGGTGCTATATGTCGGCGGTTTCTTCGTGTGGGTGTTCTGCACCGGCGCCGCGCCGACCCTTCTGATGGGCTTCCTCGTCCGTTTCCGTCATGTCTACTATCCCCTCGGTGACAAGAGTTTGCGCTTGCTTCTGGCCGTCGTCACCATCGGCAGCGTCTATGTCTGGAGCGTGCTCATGCTCCTGTGGGGCATGTTCTGGCCGTTCCTCGCCGCCATTTTTATGGCATCGTTCTATCTGTTCGTGCTCACCGCCTCGCCGCTCGACCACGTTCCGCACGTGCGCTGTCTCGGCTGCCGCCGTCTCCACACCATGCGACAGGTCGCCGAGCGCATCGTCCGCGAGCACGACGAGTGGGTGGACGAAAGCAAGGAGGGCGAACTATTGGGCAAGCACGTGCGCAAGTGGGACACGTGGACTGATCGCATCACCACCAGAACTGACGGTTATGGCAATAAGCATGTCTCGACAGATAGGATTAACATGAAGCACCACACGGAGACAACGCGGACGGTGCGCATGCACGATTATAAGGTGCTGTTGCATATAACGGACTATGAACAGGAGCACCGTTGCCGCTTCTGCAATCAGAAGGAGCTGACGCACTCGACCTCATGGCGTGAGATTGATCGCAAATATCTTGGCAGCCACGTGACGACAGATGTGTCGGAGGATGTCAATTGACGGTGTCTGCCACGGCCGGCCTTACATGCCTATCGGCTCAAAAAGTCCCGAAAAAGGCATTTGTCGGCTCAACGTGAGCCGATTTTCCGCTGATTTATAGTAATTTTGAGCCGATAAAGCATATCTTGAATGAAAAAATCCCGATATACAGGTGATGCAGCATCGCCGTATATCGGGATTTTTTTGTGTATGTCTAATCTATTATATCGTCTTACCGGTTGTTATACTTCACACCATTCTTGACAATGATTCCGCGGTATGACTCCGTTGCGGGCTGTCCGTTGAGCCTGAACAGCCTGCTGTCGTTATCGGAGGACGGCGAGGCGACACCGGCGTTGACGATGCCGACAGTTCCGGAGATGTTGATGAGCTCAATCTCCTGACCGGCCGTTGTGGGGATGTCATAGAGATAAGAGGTCGGAAGTGTGGTCGAAGGTATCTTCGACTTGTCGGCGACTATCGGGTCGGGCATGACGTATGGTTGCGTCAGCGTGTTGGTGTTGTCGCCCGAGGCTGTGGTCAGCGGCGTGCCGTCAGCCATTTTCAGCTGCGTATGGCTGCGCAGACGGAGGTTGCCGCCGACGGTAGACTTGATTTTCACGAACTCGATGTTGCCGTCTTTCCACTTCAGTTCGGTGATGACAAAGCCGCCGCGTGAGCGCAGACCGCAGACCTCACCGTTCTTCCACGACGAGGGTAGGGCGGGAAGCAGGTGGACGAATCCTGCGTGAGACTGCAGCAGCATCTCGGCAATACCGGCACAGCAGCCGAAGTTTCCGTCGATTTGGAAAGGAGCGTGAGCGTCAAACATGTTGGCGTAAGTACCTCCGTCGGCGTCGTTCATCGTGGCGTTGGGATCCATCAGGCGCAGCTGGTTCTTGATGATGGTCAGCGCGTGGTCGCCGTCAAGCATGCGCGCCCACTGGCAGACCTTCCATCCCATCGACCATCCGCGTGCCGCATCGCCACGACCGACGAGCGACTTGTGGACACCCTGATAGACCGTCGGATTGACGTAGGGTGAAACCTGATTGCCGGGATATGCTCCCCAAAGATGGGATAGATGGCGGTGGGAGGTGTTCTCGCGGTCCCAGTCCTCCTGCCATTCCTGTATCTGGCCGTATTTGCCTATCTTATAAGGAGTCAGACGGGCCTTAAGCTCGTCGAGCTGAGTTGCGAGATCTTCGTCAACGCCGAGCTCGCGTGCGGCTTCGGCCGTGTTTTTCAGCACGTCGTAGACCATCTGGTTGTCCATTGCCACGCCGCCGAACAGCGCCACATTCACCTTTGAACCGTCATCCTTATTATAGGAATAAAGGCCGGGATGGTTTTCGGGAGAGTTTGACGGACATACGACCATATATCCCGTGTTGGGGTCTTTGACCAGAAAGTCCTGATAGAACTGGGCGCATCCCTTCATGACCGGATATATTTCCGCAAGGTAAGTCTTGTCGCCGGAGAACAGATATTTTTCCCAAAGGTGGGAGCAGAACCATGCGTTGCATGTGGGCCATACGCCGACGGCTCCGTTGTCAACGGCTCCCGTTGTGCGCCAGATGTCCGTGTTGTGATGAAGCACCCATCCGCGTGCGCCGTACATTTCCTTTGCGGCGTCAGCACCGGTGACGGAAACGTCCTTTACCATCTGTATGAACGGGTCGTGACACTCGGACAGATTGGCCACCTCAGCCGGCCAGTAATTCATCTCGACGTTGATGTTTGACGTATATTTTGAGTCCCATGCCGGATATTGGCGTGCGTTAGGGTTCCATATACCTTGCAGGTTGGCCGGTTGCGTGCCCGGTTGGGATGAGGATATGAGCAGATAACGTCCGAACTGGAAATAGTTTGCCACGAGTCCCGGGTCGGCTACTGTCGTCTTGAACTCCTTTATGCGCGTCTCCGTGTCCTTCTTCTCCTGCTCGTCATTGGTGCCGAGGTCGATGCTGACGCGGTCAAATTGCTCCTTGTATTTTGTAACGTGATCGTTGAGCGCAGTCTCATAGTCCTTGTTCTTGGCGAGATAGCCGTTCATGTAGGCCAGAGCCTTGGCCTCCGCGTCAGCGCTGATGTCGTTGTAGTTGACAAAATTGGTGGCCGACGAAATGACGATGGTGGCCGATGTGGCGTCCTTGACCTCTATGGCCGGTGCCTTCGGATTGCCGGCCACGAGACCGCTCTGCATGATGTTCTGTGTCCCGGAGTTTGTCTGTGTGCCTCCGTCGTTTATCACTTTGATGAAAGTATAGCAGTTGAGCTTGTTGTCGACGTTCTCCGACTGGGTCTTTGATGGGACGAGAGAAGCCTCAATCATGCCGTCGGCGTTAATCCTGTTGATGTCCAGTTTCTCCATATTGGTTTTTACCGGTGCGGCATAGCTCACGTTGAAGTTCAGTTTGCCGGGTTCGGAAGCCTCAATGCGCATGATTGTGACATTGTCTTCCAGCGATGTGAATACGGTTCGGGTATATGTGACACCGTTGACGATATATGACGTCGTGGCGGTGGCGTTTGATATGTCGAGCGAACGTACGTATGCCTGTGCGTCAATGGCGTTATCCGTCTGTCCGAGTTCCTCATCGTCGTAACGTTGTCCGGGGAACGAGACGAGGACACAGCCTGCCGCCTGATATTGCGCACCGTGTGAAGTGGTCGACATCCAGTTGGGTATGGCCAGCTTCTGGGCTTCCACATAGTTTCTGTTGAAGATATATTGCTGAACCTGCGACAGCACCGATTTGGCGTTGGCGTTGTGGTTGCGGTTGGGCGACTGGCCCCAGAACGTGTCTTCGTTGAGCTGCAGCGTGTCTACGGCCACGCTTCCGCTGACCATTGCTCCAAGGCGTCCATTGCCCAGCGGCAGGGCTTCCTCCCAGTATCTGGCCGGGCGGTGATACCAGAGACGGTTCTTGCTTTCGAGTACGGGCGGCGGAACGGGGCGTGTGTCGGATGTCGTGAATGTCGTGGTGACAGGCGTGTCGTAGACGTTTCCGGCAAGGTCGGCCAGCGAGCCGGCGGGCAGATTGAACGTATAGGACGTCGTGAGGTCAAGGTCGGCGAAGGCGAATGTCACCTTGTTGACGTTGACGACGGGCGAGAGCTTTTGGCTCTTGCCCGTGGCGTTGTTGGTGAGTGTAGCCGTTGCGTTGCCTTTCGCTGTCACGCCCTCGTTGAAGTTGAGGATAATCTTTCCCGTCGGAACGACACCGGCGGCATTGTCGGCCGGCGTGATGTCCTTGAGGCGGGGCGCCTGTGTGTCCTCCGCGTAGATGTTGACGTACTTCAGGTTGTAGTTGCTCTTCTTCGTGGCCGACTGTATCAGCATGCGTATGATGAGGCTTTCCTTGTTGTCGGCGTCGAGGTCGTAGTTGGCGTCGACGTATGTGTTCCAGTGTGCCCCCGCGGTGTAGTCGCTGAGGACCGTCCACGTGCTGCCGCCGTCGGTGGAGTAGACGACGCCAAACTTCGTTGCCGAGCTGGAACCGTCACCGATGGCGAAGTTCAGTTTGATGTTGTTCAGGTCGGTCGTCGGCATGGAGACTTCAAAATACTGGTCGTGTTTCGTGCCGTCGGCATAATCGGCCTTCGCCGTGAATTTGTCGGTGGAAGCCGTGTTGAGGCGCAACAGATAGTTTGGGGTCGAGCCGCTGGTGGTCACCTCCCACCGGCCGTCGCTTGTGTGGACGGTCACGCGGCAGTCTTCCGGAACCATAGCACATTCGTTCGGAAGGAAGTAGGGCTGTTGCTTACTCCAATAAGTGTTGGCGATGCGCGCCCATCCCAATGTGTTCGGCGTGAAGATGATGGCAGTCCCGTCCTTTTCGGAATCGTAGCCCGTCGTGAATTCCCACTTTGCCACCACGGTCTGGTTCGCGGCGGCGCCCGTTGCGACGAGGAGCAGCATCATTAGCAGCCCCAGACGCGATGGCCTTTTTTCTCTTTTGTTCATTGTTAATATGTTTTTATTAATACTGATAGAATGTCGTTTTCAAGAACCGTTCCGCGTCGTCGGACGTTCTGCTCACGCTTTTACCGTAAGGCCGGGACTCGGTCATGTCGTCGTCGGGACGCAGGTGCGGTAAAGTAAAATAACTCATATTACCGAGTAAAATAACTTATATTACCGACCAAAATAAGTTATATTGCCGACCAAAATAACTTATTTTACTTTGCCGTGCGGTTTCGGTCGGGTTGCGGCCTCGGCCAGACCGGCTTTTCGGGAGGCCGTTCCGCAGTTGGCGCTATTGTCCGCAAAGATAGCGGCAGTGCACATAAAATATGTGGAAAAAGTGCCCATTCATGATGCAAAAAGGGCTCATCGGACGTTTTTTACACGTTTTTCGGACGCTACGGCCGCCTTTTTTCGTATATTTGCAGAAGTTTATATTTCTTCGAACGGTCTGTGACCGGACGACAAACTGCTGACCGATGAGACACCTCTTTATATTAATAATGTTCTGCCTGAACATGATATGCGCCTATCCGCAGCGCACAACCACCTACGACATCCATTCCGGGCTGCCCCACTGGGTCGTCTCCGGCATCGTCCAGGACCGTCAGGGCTTCATCTGGGTCTCGACGTGGAACGGTCTCTGCCGCTACGACGGCTATGAGTTCCGGCAGATAAAGGCGCGGCCGGGCGACGGAACACACATCAGTTCGGAGGTCATAAGGAAGATGGAGCTTGACGGCCGGGGCAACATCGTCTGCAGGACAACCGGCGGCTCGTTCATGTTTGACACGCGGACATACCGCCTGTATGACGTGGCCCGGCATGTCCCGCCCGCCATCAACAGTCTGGAAAGAACGGCGCCGTTCACTGACAGAGAGGGAAATCAGTGGCAGATAGAGCGCTACGGCATAACCAAGACCGTAAGCGAGCATCGTCCCGCGTCGCTCGTCTCCGGCACGGAAGACGTTCAGGCGAGGGCATTCATGAGAGACGACCGTCAGCGCTGGTGGCTCGCCACAAAGGATGACGAAACCGTCCGCATCTATGATAAGACCAACCGACTCATCGGATATGTCGGCGGCGACGGACGTATTCACAAGGAGAAGACCCGCTTCGGATACAGGGCCTACTGTCTTGTGCAGACGCGCGGCGGCGATGTTTGGGTGGGATGCAAGCCCGGGGCTTTGCTGCGACTGCGTCCCGTGTCGGACAATGAATTTGAGGTCAAGCGGATTGAAAGCCGGCTGTGTGACGTCATCTATCACATCGTGGAAGATCGTGACGGCCGTCTGTGGTTAGCTTCGTTCGGCGGCGGTATCCAGTGTGTGCCCGATCCGTCGTCGGCCAATCCCGAAACTGTCGGTTTCAGCGGCGGCGAGGCAGATGTGGAGCATGACAAAGTGAGACGTCTGCTCATCACCTCCGACGGAAATCTTGTCTGCGCGACGACAAACGGGCTCGTCGTGGGCCGGATAGACCGCCGGGACATCCGTCGGACAACGTTCCGACGGCTGACGCGCGACGGCGAAAGGAAGGAGAGCCTGTGCAACAACGCCGTCATGGACGTGACGGCCGACGTGCGTGGACGGATATTCGTCGCCACCGTCAACCACGGCATAGACATGATAGACGGGAAGGAGCTGATGGCGCCGGAGCCGTCGTTCACCAATTTCAACAGTGCAAACTCATCGCTTACCTCCGACGCCTGTCTGGCCATGACGATGAAGGACGACGGCAGGATATTGGTCGTCTGCGTCGACCGGGTCATGGAGTTTGAGCCGGACAGCGACCGTACGGTTACCTACGCGCGCAGTTTCTGGACTGACAGATGCCATTTTTCGGAAGAACGTCCGCTCCGTCTCTACGATGGTTCGTGGATATTCGGGCAGGAACAGGGGGCGTATGTGGCCACCCGCCGCAGCATGGAGACGCGGAATGTCACGCCGCCGATTCGCCTGACCTGTCTTTCGGTCAACGGAAAGCTGCCGGACCTCGGTGTCTGTGCCCGCGACACGATAGTCATAGATACTGACGAACGTAACTTCTCCCTGTCATTTGCCGCACTGTGCTATCATGATAACTCGGAAATCTGTTACCGCAGCCGTATCGGAGATGCGGCATGGAGCGTGGCGGACAAGCAGCGCACACTTACGTTCTACGACATGCAGCCCGGAGAATACGTGCTGGAGATACAGTCGACCGACCGCTACGGCCGTTGGACGGACAACAACCGCAAGGTCGTCATCGTCGTGAAATATCACTGGTATGAGACACTTTGGGCACGGATAATGCTTTGGTTGCTCATCGCTGGCGTTATCTCGGCAGTCATACACACCATGTTCTATATCCGCTCGCTGAACCGGCAACGCCGCGAACTGCTCGACAAGTACATGACCTTGCTGGACAGCGGCAAGACGCCGGAGGCCGGACCGGACGTGCAGCCCATTGACAGTTTGCCCGGAAATCTGTCGGACAGCGACCGCAAGTTCCTGCAACGTGTGGAACAGTACATAGAGGAGAACATCGGAAACAGTGAGGCCAACATCGACGACATGGCTGCTTTTGCGGCTTCGAGCCGCAGCAGTCTCAACCGCAAGTTGCGTTCGCTCGTCGGCATCACGGCCGCCCAACTGCTCATCGACGCCCGCATGAGACAGGCCGCCCGCATGCTCAGCCGTCCGGCGGATGGCGGGAAGCCGAACATATCGGATGTGGCCTATAAGTGCGGATATGCCGACACGAGATATTTCTCGCGCTGTTTCAAGAAGAAATACGGCGTGGCACCATCCGAATATTCATGCTGATGTGTTGCGTAAGGGTAAAAACACGCCCTCACGGCGCAGTTATCTCGGAAAAAAAGAGTAACTTTGTGGCGTAACGTCAAATGCCGTGACAGGACGATAGGACTGACGGTAAAAACAAGATAGTATATAAAAATGAGAAAAGCAACTGTATCTTTAGATGGAATATGGGCGTTTCTTGATTCATTATCGCTAAGCGCACGTGATCGTCGGTGGCTTGCTGATAAGCTGGTGGCAACGGAAAAACCGGATGACACGGCAATGGCAGAAGATGACGAGGGAGAGGAGTGTATGACGAAGGCTGAAATATTGAACAGTCTTAACACTGCTTGTCAGGAACTGAAGCAATATAAGGAAGGGAAAGTGACGTTTAAAACTCTGGAAGAAGCGATATATGAGTTGTGACATAAAGGTTACCCCGGATTTCATTAGAGCCATGAAGCGGTTAGCAAAACGATACCGTTCTTTTGCCGACGACTTGAAGAAGCTGAACACATCCCTTTCAGAAAATCCGCGGCAAGGAGTGGATTTAGGGAATAATATCCGCAAAGTCAGAATGGCAATATCGTCGAAAGGCAAAGGAAAAAGCGGAGGTGCAAGGGTTATCACTTACGGTGTTGTGGTGGCCGAGACGGATACGGAACTTCTGCTCCTTACTATTTATGACAAGTCCGAACGCGAGAATATTTCGGACGGAGAGCTGAAAGCTATATTGTCAGCCAACGGTTTGATATAGCCAACCGTGCCGGACAAAGACAGTTGTATATAAAAACACATCCATCAGCGCAGTTATCTCGGAAAAAAAGAGTAACTTTGCGGCGTAATTACAAATGCCGTGACAGGACGAGATGACTGACAGCAATATCACGAACGACAGACTTCGGATGCCCGCCGAGTGGGAACCACAGAGCGCGGTGCAACTGACATGGCCGCACGAGGCTACCGATTGGCAGCCCATATTGGCCGAAATTACCCGTACTTATGTTGAAATGGCTATTGAAATAGCCCGCCGCCAGAGGCTGATTGTCGTTGCCCCGGCACCCGAAGAGGCGTTGGAGCAAATCAGGCGTGGCGGTGCGACGGAGGAGATGATGGGCCGCATCACGACGCTGGCGTGTCCGACGGATGACACTTGGGCGCGGGACCACGGCTTCATCACGCTTACCGATGACCAAGGGGGCCTCCGGCTGCTCGACTTCTGCTTCAATGGATGGGGCCGTAAGTTTGAGGCTGCGCTCGACAACGCCATAAACCGACGGTTGCATAATGCCGGAATTGTCGCTGGAGAGTATGAGGACCATCTTGATTTCGTGCTCGAAGGAGGGTCGATTGAGAGCGACGGCCGCGGCACGGTGTTCACGACGACGGGCTGTCTCATGGCCCCAAACCGCAATCAGCCGCTGTCTCAGGCCGAGATAGAGGCGGAACTGCTGCGCCGTCTGCACGCCCGGCGCATCGTCTGGATAGACCACGGCAATCTGACGGGCGACGACACGGACGGTCATATAGACACGCTGGTGCGTGTGGCACCCGACGACACATTATTATATGTAGGTTGCGACGATCCCGGGGACGAGCAATATGACGGATTGCGGCGCATGGAAGAGCAGTTGAGGACACTGCGCACGTCCGACGGACGTCCGTTCCGGCTGCTCCGGTTGCCGTCACCCTCACCGATATATGACGACGACGGCGAACGGCTGCCGGCCACATACGCCAACTTCCTCGTCATCAACGGAGCCGTGCTCTGCCCCACATACGCCCAGCCGGACGCCGACCGCGAGGCTCTCCGCATCATCGCCGAGGCCTTTCCTGACCGCGAGACGGTCGGCATAGACTGCCGGAGCGTCATCCGGCAACACGGTTCGCTGCACTGCTGCACGATGCAATATCCCTCCCTTCCTGCCCTGCGGGATGGAGAGGAGACGGAAAAGACTTTCATCTGAAAGCACGCTTGCCGTCCCTTCTCCTTCCGGTAGGGGAGGTCGGGAGGGACTTTCATTATATAACAATTCGCATACGATATGAAAATAGGATTTCTTCAACAGCATAACACGGCCGATACGCGCGACAACATCCTGCGTCTGGCCGAAGGCGTGGCCGACTTGGCGAAGCGCGGGGCGCAGCTGATTGTTCTTCAGGAACTTCACAACTCGCTCTACTTCTGTCAGGTGGAGAGCGTCGACAACTTCGATCTGGCCGAGCCGATACCCGGCCCTTCAACAGACATGTTCGGTGAACTGGCCCGCGAATACGGCGTCGTCATCGTCATGTCACTGTTTGAGCGCCGCGCGCCGGGCCTCTATCACAACACGGCAGTCGTGATAGAGCGTGACGGAACCATCGCCGGCAAGTACCGGAAGATGCATATCCCGGACGATCCGGCATACTACGAGAAGTTCTATTTCACGCCCGGCGACCTCGGTTTCCACCCGATTGACACGAGCGTGGGCCGCCTCGGCGTGATGGTCTGCTGGGATCAGTGGTATCCGGAGGCCGCCCGCCTGATGGCTCTTCAGGGTGCGGAAATCCTTATCTACCCCACGGCCATAGGCTATGAGAGCAGCGACGCGCCCGAGGAACAGCAGCGTCAGCGCAGTGCTTGGCAGACCGTCCAGCGAGGCCATGCCGTTGCCAACGGGCTGCCGGTGGTGGCTGTCAACCGCGTCGGCCATGAGCCGGACCCGTCGGGACAGACGCGCGGCATCACGTTCTGGGGCACATCGTTTGTCGCCGGACCGCAGGGAGAGATATACTATGAGGCTTCCACGGACGAGGAAGAGAGCATCATCGTCGACATCGACATGAAACACAGTGAGCAGGTGCGCCGCTGGTGGCCCTTCCTGCGCGACCGCCGGATTGAGGAATATGGCGGGATAACGAAGAGATTCATTGACATGTAAAGTGAAGAGTGAAGAATGAAGAGTGAAGAAGGATGAAAATGAAGAATGAAGAGTGAAGAGTGAAGAATGGGCTGGCGCCGTTCTGACCAAGCATAGCGGGAACGGCGTAGCCAATTATTCTTCATAGAAAGACCGTGCCGTGGGAACGGCGTAGCCCATTCTTCATTCTTCACTCTTCACTCTTCGTTCTTCATTTATTAAACAGGCAACCAAAAAGAAATAATGATAATGTCTTCAAACTTAAGATTTCAGGTAGTAGAAGAGGCCTTCAAGAAACAGGCTGTCGAGGTGAAAGCCCCCGCCGAAAGGCCGTCGGAGTATTTCGCCAAATACGTCTTCACACGTCAGAAAATGTACAAGTATCTGCCGGCAGACGTCTATGCCAAGCTCATCGACGTCATTGACAACGGCACACGTCTCGACCGTTCCATAGCCGACGCCGTTGCGGCCGGCATGAAGCAGTGGGCAATGGAGATGGGTGTGACCCACTATACCCACTGGTTTCAGCCGCTGACCGAGGGTACGGCCGAGAAGCACGACGCCTTCGTGGAGCATGACGGCAAGGGCGGCATGGTGGAGAACTTCAGCGGCAAGCTCCTCGTCCAGCAGGAGCCGGACGCCTCGTCGTTCCCCAACGGCGGCATACGCAACACCTTCGAGGCCCGCGGATATTCCGCATGGGACCCCACGTCGCCCGTGTTTATCATCGACGACACGCTCTGTATTCCGACGATATTCATCTCCTATACCGGCGAGGCGCTCGACTATAAGGCTCCGTTGCTGCGCGCCCTGCATGCCGTAGACCGCGCCGCGACCGACGTCTGCCGCTATTTCTATCCCGAGGTGAACAAGGTCAAGTGTAACCTCGGTTGGGAACAGGAGTATTTCCTCGTCGACGAGGGACTCTATTCGGCCCGTCCCGACCTCATGCTCACCGGCCGCACGCTGATGGGCCACGAGAGTGCGAAGAACCAGCAGATGGACGACCACTATTTCGGAACAATTCCCGACCGCGTCCAGGCCTTCATGAAAGACCTCGAAATACGCTCGCTCGAACTGGCCATACCGTGCAAGACGCGCCACAACGAGGTTGCGCCCAACCAGTTTGAGCTGGCCCCGATATACGAAGAGTGCAATCTCGCCGTCGACCACAACATGCTCCTGATGTCGCTCATGAAGCGCGTGGCCCGCAAGCACGGTTTCCGCGTGCTGCTCCACGAGAAGCCCTTCGCCGGCATCAACGGCTCGGGCAAGCACAACAACTGGAGCCTTTCGACCGACACGGGCGTGCTGCTCCACGGTCCGGGCAAGACGCCGGTGGACAACCTGCGCTTCGTCGTCTTCATCGTAGAGACGCTGATGGGTGTCTACCGCCACAACGGACTCCTGAAGGCGAGCATCATGAGCGCCACCAACGCCCACCGTCTGGGCGCCAACGAGGCTCCGCCCGCAATCATATCCTCCTTCCTCGGCAAGCAGCTCACGGAGCTTCTCGACCACATCGAGAAGTCGGACAAGGACGAGCTGTTCAACATCGTGGGCAAGCAGAGCATGAAGCTCGAAATCCCCGAAATCCCCGAGCTGCTCATCGACAACACCGACCGCAACCGCACCAGCCCCTTCGCCTTCACCGGCAACCGCTTTGAGTTCCGCGCCGTGGGCTCTGAGGCCAACTGTGCGTCGGCCATGATAGCCCTCAACTCGGCCGTGGCCGAGGCCCTCGTCAGCTTCAAGGAGCGTGTCGACACCCTCATCGCGAAGGGCGAGGACAAGACCAGCGCTATCATCGACGTCATCCGCGAGGACATCAAGATCTGCCGCCCCGTCCGCTTCGACGGCAACGGCTACAGCGACGAGTGGATTGAGGAGGCCAAGAAGCGCGGTCTCGACTGTGAGAAGAGCTGCCCGGTCATCTTCGAGCGCTATCTCGACGAGGAGAGTGTCCGCATGTTCGAGAGCCTGAACGTCATGTCGCGCAAGGAGTTGGAGGCACGCAACGAGGTGAAGTGGGAGACGTACACGAAGAAAATACAGATCGAGGCGCGCGTCATGGGTGACCTCTCGATGAACCACATCATCCCAGTGGCCACCCACTATCAGAGCAAGCTGCTCAAGAACGTGGAGAACATGCGCAACATCTTCCCCACGGAGAAGGCGGACAAGCTGTCGGCACGCAACATCAAGCTCATCGAGGAGATTGCCGAGCGCACGGCTGCCATCGAGCGCGGCGTCGAGGAGCTCATCGCCGCACGCAAGGTTGCGAACAAGATTGAGAGCGAACACGAGAAGGCCATCGCCTACCACGACAACGTGGCGCCGAAGATGGAGACCATCCGCTATCAGATCGACAAGCTGGAGCTCATCGTCGAAGACCAGCTCTGGACGCTGCCGAAATATCGTGAACTGCTGTTCATAAGATAGGCGGAAGGCATCCGACGGACATACGAAAGACATCTTCAACAGGGATGAAACAGACAATCTATTTCTTTTTTTGGTTGTTTGAAGTTTGCAGCGGGGTGACACTGGGAAGTGTCGCCCCGCTTCTGTTTGACATGCTCCGCACATCTCTTTGGCATCATTGTAAGCAACGTTACAAGCTCATCGGAAAGTCTTTAAGTGTGCATACCGCAGCAGAAGGATGGCAGGGCTGATGAAAGGAATTGCAGAGACGTCACACCGTCCCTTCGTCCACACCGGCACCTCCCCTTTGGGGAGGTCGGGAGGGGCTTTTCCTTTACAAAACACCGTCCGCCAAAAATTCCGTTTCAGCTCATTTCCGAGGCTTTTTCATAGCAATAAGGCCCTTAAGGCAGACGGCCGGAATGCGGAGGAAAACGTTTTTTAGCTCCGCCGCGATCCAAGGAGGCCCTTACGGCTCGTACGGAGCGAAGATTTCGCCATGTTTTTGCTTGCTGATTTTGTCCTGAAAAGCTACCTTTTTCCTGCAATAAGGCCCTCCCGGGGTTGCGGCGGCGGCCTTGTCGTGTTGCAACGAGGCCCCCGTTGCAACGCCGCGGAGGCCCCGTTGCAGAGCCGGGAGGGCCTTACGGGACCCCACCCCGGCCCTCCCCAAAGGGAGGGAGAGCTGACGCCATTTGTATGTAACTATGAATGAGGAAGTTAGAAATCATGTAAATATAGAATCACAAAACACCCCGGTTTTTATGACGCGCGTATTTGCGATATTTGAGAGCGAGGCAGAAAAATTTCAGAAAGTCCCCACTCTCGTGGGCTTAAAAACAGGAAAAAGGAGGACAAAGGGGCAGCCCCTCCCGACCTAAAAGCCCCTCCCGGCCTCCCCAAAGGGGAGGAGCCAGCGGGTGAAGGAGGATGTTAGGGCGGATGAAGGGTATTGTAGAGACGTCACATTGTGGCGTCTCACACCCTACGATGCGGATTTGTCATGATATGTCCCTACCCTGCGTGGAGGAGCGTGCGGATGTATCACCCCAAATATCGGAAGAGGCTTTTATTAATCCATAAATTCGTAATTATAATTTTTATTTCGTATTTTTGCACCAATATGTCCGCGACATAGACAATACATGTCCGCGGAACAGAACAAACATACCCGCGGATTAAAAATAATACGAAAATTATACGAAGCAATGGCAAACAAACTTTGGGAGAAAAACTTTGAGGTGAACGCCAAGATTGAACGGTTCACCGTCGGCCGCGACCGCGAGATGGACCTCTATCTCGCGCCCTACGACGTGATGGGCTCCATCGCCCACATCACCATGCTCGAAAGCATCGGGCTGTTGGAACGGGACGAACTGACACAGCTTGTAGCTGAGCTGAAAGATATATATAAGATGTGTCTCGACGGGCGGTTTGAGATTGAAGACGGCGTCGAAGACGTCCACTCGCAGGTCGAGCTGATGCTCACCCGAAGGCTGGGCGACATGGGGAAGAAGATTCACAGCGGACGCTCACGCAACGACCAGGTGCTCGTGGACCTGAAGCTCTTCATCCGTCATGAGCTGCGCGAGGTGGCCGAGGCCGTTGACGGACTGTTCCGCGCGCTGATAGCCAAGAGCGAGGAGCACAAGGACGTGCTCATGCCCGGCTATACCCACCTGCAGGTGGCCATGCCCAGCTCCTTCGGACTGTGGTTCGGGGCCCATGCCGAGAGCCTCACCGACGACATGCTCTTCCTTCAGGCCGCATGGCGCATGACCAACCGCAACCCGCTCGGCTCAGCCGCCGGCTACGGCTCGTCGTTCCCGCTCAACCGTCAGATGACGACGGATTTGCTCGGCTTCGACACGATGGACTATAACGTGGTCTACGCTCAGATGGGACGTGGCAAGACCGAGCGCAACGTGGCCTTCGCGCTGGCCTCCGTGGCGGGCACGCTGGCCAAGCTGGCCTACGACGCCTGTATGTTCAACAGCCAGAACTTCGCGTTCGTACGGCTGCCGAAGGAGTGCACGACGGGCAGCTCGATAATGCCGCACAAGAAAAACCCCGACGTCTTCGAGCTGATACGTGCCAAAAGCAACAAGCTGCAGGCGCTGCCGCAGCAGATCGTGATGATAATGAACAATCTGCCGACGGGCTATTTCCGCGACCTTCAGATTATAAAGGAGGTGTTCCTCCCGGCTTTCGAAGAGATGAAGGACTGTCTGGCGATGGCAACATGGATTGTCAGCCGCATCGAGGTCAACGAACATATACTGGACAACAAGATCTACGACCCGATGTTCTCCGTCGAGGAGGTCAACCGTCTCGCCGCCGAGGGCATGCCCTTCCGCGACGCATACAAGAAGGTGGGACTGGACATCGAGGCCGGCAGCTTCACGCCGGACAAGAACATCCGCCATACCCACGAGGGCAGCATCGGCCGGCTCTGCAACGACCGCATCACGGCGCTGATGGACTCCATCACCGGCGGATTCAACTTCGAACAGGTGGACGAGGCCGAAAGGAGGCTGCTGTCATGAGGACGCGGTGGATGAATGGCTTCAATGCCATAATAAATATGTTGCAACAATTAGTTTATACTTTGCAGAGACACGGAGACACAGAGGAAAATATAACTCTGTGTCTCCGTATCTCTGTGTTCAAAAAACTTATTATAAAATAATAATGAATACTTACTTATCCGGAAGCTTGTCAAGACGGGTGAACGACTGTATGGCCGCGGTCTTCGCCATGCTGGCCGTTCTGTTGACGGCATGCGGCGACGACGCACAGGAGCAGTACAGCACGGAATATCCCTGCCGCTTCACGTTCAACACCCAGCTTCACCCGACGAGTCTGATAACGCTCGCACTGGACAATCCCGGGTCGTACACGCGCGTCGACGCCGTGCGCAAGGGAAGCATGACGAGTCTCAACGTCAGCAGCAACAACGGCCGCGACACGGAGACCGTTCCCCTGACGACAGCAGAGGAAAACTATCTCGTGGGGAACATGGGCGCCAACAACTCCATCATCGTCGGCTGCTCGACGTTCAACGGACTGAAAGCCTACGACAGCCAGTGCCCCAACTGTCTGAACGAGCGCAGCGGAACGGCCTTCCCTCTGGCGTGGACGGCGAACGGGCAGGCCGTGAAATGCGCCACATGCGGCCGGACATACGAGCTCAACTACGACGGGCGGGCTGACAATGGTCTGCCGCTACTGCAATATAAGGTCGGGCGCAACGCCACCACGCTGTCGGTGTATAACTGAGGAGGGAGGAGGAAATCCGAGGAGCGTGGAGGGAGGAACGTGGAGGGAGAAATGCTTGACACGCCATTCTTCCTCCTCCCTCCACGAATTTCTCATAATTTATCAGAATTATTTGGCCGTTACGGGAAATTATCCTACCTTTGCACCCGCACATCGCCATGCGGAAATAGCTCAGTTGGTAGAGCACGACCTTGCCAAGGTCGGGGTCGCGGGTTCGAGTCCCGTTTTCCGCTCCACTCACGCATACGGATGCCGCAATGGTGGAATTGGTAGACACGAGGGACTTAAAATCCCTTGGCCAGTGATGGCCGTGCGGGTTCGAGTCCCGCTCGCGGCACACCAGCATCCACAGCCCCGCCACAATGTCAACAGGACACGTCGGCGGGGCTACGTGTTTTCCGGCCCTTCACCGCGAATAAAAACGCAAAGAGCGCAAAGACGCAAAGCCTTTTTTAAAATACAGATAATAATGCAACTCCGCGTCTTCCCGTGTTCCGAAAAAAATAATCTTTGCGTCCCTACGTCTTTGCGTTTTAAAAAAGCGCCATTATGTTTGAACAATCCTTTTATACACACCGTTAATGATTAATAAAACATAAATTTATCGACGTTTTGTTCGCCTTACAATATTAATACCATAACTTTGCAAATATTTACAAACCGACAGGATTACCGGCCGGGCGTGTCCGGCAGGACTCCACAAAGTAAAACCTATACTAACAGTTATATGCAAACAAACAAATTCTTACTACTGTCAGCCGCTTCCGCACTCGTGCTGACATCATGCTCATCGAAGCTCGGCTCACTCTCGGCCGACAACTTCAACGTCGTTCCTAACCCGCTCGAAACCGAGGCCGGCAAAGTGCCCGCCACCATCAACGGTATGTTCCCCGAGAAGTACATGAAGAAAAAGGCCGTCGTTACCGTTACTCCCGAGCTCCGCTACGCCGGAGGAAAGGTGGCACGCGGAACAAGCGCTACGTTTCAGGGTGAGAAGGTGGAAGGCAACGACCAGACCATATCCTATCTCGTGGGCGGCAACTACACGATGAAGACCTCGTTCAACTACGTTCCCGAGATGCAGAAGAGCGACATGTACCTCACCTTCGACGCAAAGATCGGCAACAAGAGCGTTGACGTGCCCGCCGTGAAGGTGGCCACCGGCGTCATCGCCACATCCGAGCTCTACGGACGCACAATCACAGGAGCACAGGGCTGCATCGCACCCGACGCCTTCCAGCGCGTCACCGAGCAGAAGCAGGAAGCCAACATCAAGTTCCTCATCCAGCAGGCAAACCTCCGCAAGAGCGAGCTGCAGAACAACTCCGTTACGGAATTCGTCAACCTGCTCCAGAAAATCAATGCCGACCGCGAAGGACTCAACCTCAACAATGTCGAGGTTTCGGCTTACGCATCACCGGACGGCGGTTTCAAGCTCAACGACAAGCTCGCCAACCAGCGTCAGCAGAACTCCGAGAAGTATGTGGAGCAGCAGCTCAAGAAAGCTAAGATCGAGACAAACGTGGACGCCAAGTACACCGCTCAGGACTGGGAAGGCTTCCAGCAACTTGTTGCCGCATCAAACATTCAGGACAAAGACGTCATTCTCCGCGTCCTCTCTATGTACAAGGACCCCGAGGAGCGCGAGCAGCAGATCAAGAATATGAGCGCTGGATTCAAGGAACTCGCCGACGGCATCCTGCCCGAGCTGCGCCGTGCACGCCTGACCATCAACTACGAGGTTATCGGCCGCGACGACGAGCAGATTGAGGCACAGCTCGCTTCCAACCCCAAGAAGCTCAGCGTGGAGGAGATGCTCTATGCCGCAACGCTGACCGAAAACGCTGCCGAGCAGGAGGCACGCTACAAGAAGACGACCGAAATCTATCCCAACGACTGTCGCGCATACAACAACATCGCAGCCATGGAATATGCAAAGGGCAACTACGCAGAGGCCAAGAAATACGCCCAGCGCGCTGCCGCCATCAACCCGAAGAGCGGCGAGGCTAACGCCAACCTCGGTCTGCTCGCCCTTCAGGCCGGCGACACCAAGACCGCCGAGACCTACATAGCAAAGGCTTCTGAGGCTGAGGGACTGGCCGAGGTACAGGGCAACCTCTATCTGGCACAGGGCAAGTACGCTCAGGCTGAACAGGCTTTCGGCAAGACAAACTCCAACAGCGCCGCTCTCGCACAGATCATCAACAAGAACTATTCTGCCGCCGCCAACACTCTCAACAACGTCAAGAACGCTGACGCCATGACAGAATATCTCAAGGCCGTGCTCAACGCACGTCAGGGCAACAGCGGTGCAGCTCAGACAGCACTGCGCAACGCCATCAGCAAGGATCCGTCGCTGGCAGCATACGCTGCCAATGACCTTGAGCTGGCCAAGATAAACAAGTAAAACGAACTCATGACAATGAAGGACAAGTTCCGTCATTCAATCAATCACAAGCACCCATCATCCCTCTCCGCAGGGGTGATGGGGCTTGTTCTTTTGGCCTTCGCCGCCACGCTCGCGCTTTCGTCATGCGGCGGGAAGAGCGGCCACTTCCGAATAGAAGGCCGTTTCCGCAGCTTCAATCAGGGAGAGTTCTACATCTACAGCCCCTACGGAGGCAAGGCCGGCACCGACACCATCAAGGTGGCGGACGGACGGTTCGCCTACGAGGTGGCACTGGAGGAGCCGGCGACATTTGTCATCATCTTCCCCAACTTCTCCGAACAGGCCGTCTTCGGCCAGCCGGGAGCCACGGCCGAAATCTCCGGCGACGCCTCCCACCTGAAAGAAATGGAGATAAAGGGCACGAAGGACAACAAGCTGATGACCGAATTCCGCATGAACGCCAACAAGATGTCGCCTCCGGAGGTGCGCGGAGCCGTAGAAGAGTTTGTCCATGAGCATCCCGAATCACCCGTCTCGCTCTATCTCATCAACCGCCATCTCGTGACATCCCAGTCACCCGACTATGCCAAGGCATACGAACTGCTGGGCGTGATTGCCGCAAAGACACCCGAAAACATTCAGGTCCAGAGGATGAAGACGCAGTTGGAGAGCCTCCGCGCGGCCGCCGTCGGAGCACAGTTGCCCGACTTCAAGGCTACCGACACGGAGGGAAGACGCGTCAGCAAGGCCCAGCTCGGCGGCAAGGTCAACATCATCAGCACATGGGCGACGTGGAGCTATGAGAGTCAGACCATGCAGCGGCGCCTGAGAGTGATGAAGAAAAAATATGGTGAGGACATCGCCATGGTGAGCATCTGCCTCGACGGACGCCCTGACGACTGTACGGAACGCATCCGGCGCGACTCCATCGGCTGGCCGAACGTATGCGACGGAACGATGTGGGCGACTCCCCTACTCTCCACTTTAGGCCTCGCCACCGTGCCGGGAAACATCGTCGCCGACAAGAAAGGACGCGTCGTGGCCCGCAATCTGGACAGCCAGCAGATGGAGGAAAAGATTAAGGACATGCTGAAATGACGCCGGCTGTCCCCTTCTTCCCGGATATCCGATTATCTCCAATCATTCCCTGAAGCTCCCATCAATTCCCATCATCCCCCATTATTCTACACCTTAATTAATATACCAATCACCCAAAAACATCGTCAATCATGCTTGTAAAGACATTCAGCGCAGCCGTGACAGGCCTCGAAGCCACCGTCGTCACAGTGGAAGTGAGCATCTCCCGTGGCGTCCAGTTCCATCTGACGGGCCTTGCCGACACCGCCGTGCGTGAGAGCCGCGACCGCATCGTGGCCGCAATGCAGAACAACGGCTACAGATTTCCCTTGGCCGACATCACCGTCAACATGGCTCCCGCCGACATCCGGAAGGAGGGAAGCGGCTACGACCTGCCGCTGGCAGTGGCCATTCTGGCCGCCGACAGCAAGATAGGAAGCGCCATGCTGGGAGACTACATGATGATTGGCGAGCTCGGACTGGACGGCCGTCTGCTTCCCGTCCGCGGCGCGCTGCCCATAGCCATCAAGGCACGGGCGGAACATTTCAAGGGTCTCATCGTCCCTCGGCAGAACATCCGCGAGGCCGCCGTGGTCAACAATATCAACGTCTACGGCATGGACAGCCTCGCCGACGTCATCAGCTTCTTCAACGGGGACACCTCGTTCCAGCCGACAGTGATTGACACCCGTCGCGAATTCTACGAGCAACAGACCCATTTCGACTTCGATTTCGCCGACGTACGCGGTCAGGAGAGCGTCAAGCGGGCGCTCGAAGTGGCGGCGGCGGGCGGCCACAACCTCATAATGATAGGTCCTCCGGGCAGCGGCAAGTCAATGATGGCAAAGCGCCTGCCCTCCATCCTGCCGCCATTGTCGCTCGCCGAGAGTCTGGAAACGACCCAGATACACAGCGTCGCAGGCAAGCTGAGCCGCGACACATCCCTCATAACACAGCGCCCGTTCCGTTCGCCCCATCACACCATATCGCAGGTGGCGCTCACCGGAGGCGGCCTCAATCCGCAGCCGGGTGAGATTTCGCTCGCCCACAACGGCGTATTGTTTGCCGACGAGCTGCCTGAGTTCAGCCGCAGTGTCCTCGAAGTGATGCGCCAGCCACTGGAGGACCGCAAGATAACCATCGCCCGGGCCAAATACACCATCGAATATCCCTGCTCGTTCATGTTCGTCGCCTCGATGAACCCGTGTCCCTGCGGCTACTACGGCGACCCGACCCACCGCTGCGTCTGCACTCCCGGCCAGATACAACGGTACATGAACAAAATCAGCGGCCCCATGCTCGACCGCATAGACATACAGGTCGAAATCACGCCCGTGCCGTTCAACGAGATTTCCAAAGCCGCTCCGGGTGAGCCGAGCGAGGCAATCCGCAGCCGTGTCATTGCCGCACGCCACCGTCAGGAGGAGCGTTTCAAGGATTTCAAGGGCGTCCACTGCAACGCTCAGATGACCGAGCGGATGATTCACCGCTACGCCCAACCCGACGCCGAAGGCATCACCCTCCTACGCACGGCCATGGAACGGCTCTCGCTTTCGGCCCGCGCCTACAACCGCATACTGAAAGTGGCACGCACGATAGCCGACATCGAAGGCACAGAAAACGTCCTCTCCCACCATCTCGCCGAGGCCATCGGCTACCGCAACCTCGACCGCGGGGACTGGGCCGAGCGCGGCGTGTGACGTCCGGACGTGGCGACGGCATATCAGAATTATTGTCATTCGTTGGTATTTATTAACCTGACCGGCAGCCTTATTTGGCTGGTAAAAATTTGATTATATACCAAATAATGAGTAATTTTGCAGCCATGGAAATCTTGACACGCGACAACGGCCGGACATGAGGGCTGTAGATGTGCCGGAATCTGATAAGAACTAAAAAACACCACAGGATACAAGCATGAACAGAAAAAGTCTACTTACGCTCCTGCTCGTCTTCCTCAGCCCCATCGTTATGCGGGCACAGAAAGATGACTTTGTGCTCATCATCACGTCATTTCAGATAGAGCTCAACAATTATCAGACCAACATAAGCGAGTTCTATACGGAAATCAACAGGGAAAACCCCGGCATGCAATATGTCGTGGAGAACATGAACTGCCGTTCCCTCAGCGAGATGAACGAATGGCGGTCACGCATGGCCGGATTCGTGGCCAAGTATGACGGGCGCCGTCCGCGCTGCGTCCTGCTGCTGGGCAACGAGGCCTGGGCGAGCTACCTGTCCCTGAACAACGACTTCACGCGCTCCGTCCCGTGCTTTGCCATGCTCGTCAACGACCGTATCGTGGATTTGCCGGACACCGCCGTCAACGTCGTGACATGGCATCCGCACATGCGTTCCTATACGACAGACATGCCGGAATGCAGCCTCAAAGGCGCCATAGCATACCACTACAACGTCAAAGCCAACGTTGAGCTGGCTCAGCGGCTTTTTCCCAAGACCCGACGCATCAATTTCTTCACCGACAACACCTTCGGAGGAATCAACCAGCTGGGCCTCATCAACGACTACGTGGACCACAGCCGGGCCGCAGCCTCACAGCTCGTGCTGCGCGTCATCGACGGAAGGGCATATACATTCGACGAAGCCGGAAGGGAATACCGCAGGCTGAAAGCCGACTGGGACCTTGCGATGTTCACCACATGGCGCATTGACAGCACGGGAAACTATCTCGTCGTCAGCGCCACACAGCAGCTGCTCAACTACAACCGTACCGTACCCGGCATATCAGTGACCTCCACCGGCATCGGCGATGTCAGCGTCGGAGGCATAATCCCTCGCTACGGACGACAGGGCCGCCGCATGGGACAGATGGTCAACCGCTGGCTCCGCACAGGCCAGACCCAGCGCATCATGCGTGTCGAAAACGTGACAGCGTTCGACTATAACCAGCTCCGCACATGGAACATCACGCCGTCCGTAATTGCCGACAGTGCCGACATACGCAACAAGCCTCATACTTTCTATGAGTCACACCCCCAGCTGACCGTCATCTTCACAGCCATAACGATCATTCTCGTACTCTGTGTGGCGTTCTTCATCTTCTACATGCTACAGAACCGCCGCAACATGAGACGTCAGAAAGAAATGATGATCCAGCTGGCCGCAGCCAAGGACAAGGCCGAAGAGGCCAACAGGCTGAAGTCCAACTTCCTTGCCAACATGAGTCATGAGGTGCGCACACCTCTCAACGCCATCGTCGGTTTTGCCAGTCTCTTGATAGAACAGCGCAACAACCTCTCTGACGAAGACTTCAGAGAAATATCAAAACTCATCAACCAGAACACTGAACTGCTGGTCAAACTCATCAACGACGTCCTTGACCTCTCGCGCATCGAGTCCCGCAGCGTCCAAATGACACCAGAGGACATCGATCTCATAGCCCTCGGACGCTCACTCGTCAGCACGGAATGTATGAACAACAACCGTAAAGCAAACCTCAAGGTGCTCTTCGACTGTCCCCACGACGAGCTGAGCTGCGTGACAGACCGCCGCTATCTCCAGCAGGTAATCATCAATCTGCTCAACAATGCGGTCAAGTTCACCGACAAAGGAACCGTCACCCTGCGTATAGAACAAGGTGACGACTGCATACGTTTCTCCGTCACGGACACTGGTCCGGGCATACCCACGGACAAACAGAAACAGGTCTTCGAGCGCTTCGAACAGCTCGACAACTTCAAACAGGGCACCGGCCTCGGCCTGTCCATCTGTCAGTCTATCGTCGAAATGCTCGGCGGCCGCATATGGATTGACCCGGAATACATCTACGGAGCAAAGTTCGTGTTTACGATACCGCAGTAGAAAATTCCTCCACACCTCTCCATGTAGCCACTCTTTGGGTTCTTCCGATATTTGGAGTGATATTCCGCAAACGTTTTCACAAGAGCATGAGACAATTGATGTTGTCTGCGCCCTGAAAGGCAGAGTGTTCAAGATTGAGTTAAAAATGCGCCAATTATAGGTGCATTTTTAACTCAATCTTGAACACCATACCCATCGGAAAATCCCAATAATCGTTCAAAAAGCATCAAAAATGTTACATGAACGATTTTTTTTATCATCTGAAATATATTTTTTATCTTTGCGGGCCGGTTAACAATAACTTTGCGGCAGATATTTTTCGTACTATTAACAAAAAACAACTAACCCCAAAAAACAGCAAACAATGGAAAAGATCAAAAAAATCCTATTTTGCACGATTGTCCTGCTCGCGGGCTCGCTGACGGCCGTGGCGCAGCAAATCGACGTGACCGGAACGGTGAAGACCGCCGACGGAGAGGGTGTCATCGGAGCCACCGTGCGCAACGAGAGCGCCGGAGGAGCGGGCACGGTGACCGACTACAACGGCAATTTCCACATGAAAGCCAACAGCGGCTCCACGCTCGTCATATCTTATATAGGTATGAAGACGGTGACGGTCAAGGCCGCCCCGAGGCTCGACGTCACGATGGAGGACGACAGCCGCGTGATGGACGAGGTCGTCGTGACGGGCTATCAGGTGCAGCGCAAGGCCGACCTGACCGGTGCCGTAGCCGTGATGGACATGAAAGGTCCGGTGAGTGAGAGCGACCCGAACATGCTGAACTCCATGCAGGGCAAGCTGGCCGGCGTCGACATCGTGACAGACGCAGCCCCGGGTGGCGGCGGCTCGTCAATCCGCGTGCGCGGTATGAGCACGGTCAACGCCTGCTCACCGCTCTACGTCATCGACGGAGTGGCAACCACGGAGAATCTCAACTCGCTCAATGCGGCCGACATAGAGTCGATACAGGTCCTCAAGGACGCTTCGTCGGCCAGCATCTACGGCTCGCGTGCGGCCAACGGTGTCATCGTCATTACCACGAAACGCGGCAAGGAGGGAAAGATGGCCATCAACCTCAACTATACCGCTTCGCTTCAGACCGTGGCCAAATCATACGACATGCTCTCCGCCGCCCAGTGGGGACAGGCCTACTGGCAGGCTTGCGCTAACGACGGCATAGACCCCAAGGGCGCAGCGTCACTCTACGGAACTGGCAACACGCCGCAGCTTGTGCCGTCAGTGAACGGTGTCAACACAGCCGACACCGACTGGCAGGACGAGGTCTACAGCCCGGCATGGACACAGAACCTCTCGGCGAGCATATCCAACTCCGGAGAAAAAGGATCTTACTTCCTTTCGGCCAACTATATCAACCAGAACGGACTGATGAGCGAGACGTTCTACAAGCGTATCTCCGCCCGTATCAACTCAACATATAATTTCAACAAATATGTCCGCGTCGGCGAGAACCTAATGATAGCCAAGTGGGACGACCGTGGCGCTGCCACCAACGGCGACCGCGGCATACCCTACACCGCCATGCGCCAGCATCCGGCCATGCCGGTCTATTCGGCTCCCGGTGTCTACACCGACCCCGTGGCCATGCTCGGCTCCGACATAGACAATCCGGTACAGACACTATACAACAGCCGCGACAACACCAACTCCTCATGGCGCATCTTCGGCAACGGATATGTAGAGATCATGCCCGTCAAGGGACTCTCGCTGAAAAGCAACATCGGCGTGGAGCACATCCAGTTCTTCAACAAGACCCTCACACGCAACGTCCGGCCGTCTGACGACAACGCCAACCGTGCCGTGGCCCGCGCCTACGGACAGGGTGACACGTGGACATGGACGAACACGGCAAACTATATGCTCGACCTCGGAAAGAACCATCACATCAACGTCCTCGCCGGCACGGAAGCCATCAAATACGTCTATGAAGACCTCTCGGCCACCCGCAAGGACTATGCTTTCGAGGACAACGACTACATGCAGATAGGCTCCGGAACCGGAACGCAGATCAACGGCGGAGGCAAGCAGGAGTGGGCTCTGTTCTCGCTCTTCGGAAAGATTGACTACAACTTCGCCGACCGTTACCTCTTCTCGGCCACATTGCGCCGCGACCAGACCTCCCGCCTGTCCAAGGACAACAATTCGGGAGTCTTCCCCGCTGTCTCCGGAGCATGGCGCGTAAGCGAGGAGAAATTCTGGGTGAAGAACAAAATCATCGATAACGTGAAACTCCGCGTGGCATGGGGACAGAACGGCAATTCGGCCATTGACAACAACTATGCGGCATATTCCACATACGCATACGACTTTGGCAACGGAGCCTATGACCTCAACGGAACCAACAACGAGGTCGTAAGCGGAATAAAAGTACTGACAACGGGCAATCCCAACCTGAAGTGGGAGACCACGACACAGACCAACATCGGTCTTGACGCCTCACTGTTCAACAACTCCGTCAACTTCTCCATCGATTACTACTGGAAGAACACAAAGGATATGATAACCATACCGCCGGTTCTCTCAGTGGCAGGCGAGAACGCAGCCAAATTCATGAACACGGGAACGATGGAGAACCACGGATTTGAAATGAACATCGGCTACCACTCACCGAAATACGGCGACTTCTCCTGGGACGGCAACTTCAACTTCTCCATGTACCGCAACAAACTCGTCAAGCTGAACGACGAAGTCAGCGTCATCGGCGGTGACTGGCGCCTCATCGAAGGCCAGCCTATGGGAGTCTACTACGGCTACGTCTGCGACGGCATCTTCAACACCGAAGACCAGGTCTCAAACCACGCCATACAGGAGGGGAAAGGACTGGGACGTCTCATCTACCGCGACATCGACGGCAACGGCACGGTTGACGAGAACGACCGCTGCATCATCGGCGACCCAAATCCCGACTTCGGTCTCGGCCTGACCCTCAACGCCCGCTACAAGAACTGGTCGCTGGCCGCATTCTTCTCCGGAGAGTTCGGATTTGACATCTACAACGGGACACGCAAGCAGCTGGAGTTCATGACATACGGCAATCTCTACACAAACCGCAGCAGCGACGTGCTGAACGCATGGACAAAGGACAACACCGGAGCTTCAATACCGGCACTGACAACGGTTGACGACAACAACGAGACACGCATGTCCACATACTTCATGGAAGACGGCTCATATCTGAAATGCAAGTACATCAAGCTCTCCTACAGCTTCAACCAGCAGTGGATGAAGACTGCCGGTATAGCTGCGCTGAGCCTCTACGGACAGGTGGAGAACGTATTCACCATCACCGACTATTCCGGTCTGGACCCCGAAGTCCCGCTCTCCACATACGGAGCACGCATAGACAACGGTCCGTATCCCCGGGCACGCACATTCTCTGTCGGACTGAACGTGCAGTTTTAAAAACTGACGACGATTAACAAAAAACACTATTACACAGATAACAGCAATGAAAAAGATATATAATCTTCTGTTGGCAACAACAATGGGAATTACCGCCATGTCATGTTCCGACATGCTTGACACCGTCCCGCAGGGACAGTTCACGACAGAACAGTTGGACGACAAGTCCGTCGACGGACTCATAGCCTCAGCATACGCCGGACTGGAAGCCCACTTCTACGGCAACAACGAAGCCTTTGCCGGACCGTCGACAAACTGGATTTTCGACGTCCGCAGCGACGACGCCTACAAGGGCGGAGGCGGCACGGGAATGGAAGAGAACATCCATCTGCTTGAAGTGAGCGAGATTAACTCAGACAACGTCAGCTGTCTCAACAAATGGCAAAACAACTACTATGCCATCTCACGCGTCCACAACGCCATGCTCGCCCTGCATCAGGCCGGCTCCGTCAATAACGCCGACAGGCTTATGGGTGAGTTGAAGACCCTCCGCGCATGGTATTATTTCGACCTCATACGTGTCTTCAACCGCATCCCCTATTTCACAGAAGACGAGGATGCTAACACCAAAAGAAACGATGAGTACACACGCGATGAGATTTTCGGCTTCATCAAGCGTGACCTCAGCGCGGCCATCAGTGTCCTTCCGGAACAGAAAAGCAGCGCCGGACGTATCACACGGACTACAGCCCAGGCCATAATGGCAAAAGTCTGCGCCTTCACTTCCGACTGGGAGGGTACGCGTGACTATGCCGAAGCCGTTATCCAAAGCCGTCAATATGAACTTTTCACCAACTTCGGCGATATGTCGAAGATTGAGCACAACAACGGCTCAGAGTCAATATTCGCTCTCCAGACGTCTACAGCCAACGACAACGCGCACATCAACTGGTCAAACCTTCTCAACTGTACGTATAGCGAAGGCAATCTCTACGGCACGGGTGACGACTTCTTCTACGGCTCCCAGAATCTTGTAAACGCTTTCCGTACAAATCCGGCGTCCGGTCTGCCCTATCTCGACGGAACATTCAACAAGGTGAACGTCACGGAAGACTATGACGGAACGCTTGACCCGCGACTCGACTTCACCGTAGGGCGTATCGGTCTGCCGTGGCGCGGACACACCTACACACGCGGATGGTGCCGTGCATACGATGTCTACGGAGAGTTCTCGAACAAAAAGGCATGGCCGGCACCTGAAAACGCTCAGGCATCATGGCCGTGGGGATGCAGCCCGCTCAACTTCATCTTCATCCGTTATGCCGACATCCTGCTTCTTAAAGCAGAGGCCCTCATCGAACTGGCAGCAGGCTCAAATGCCGCTACCGACGAAGGACTTGTCGAGGCCCGCAAACTCATCAACATGGTCAGACAGCGCGCCGCCGACAGTATCGATGGAAGCTACTCGCCGCAGGATCTCGACCCGGCAAAGGCCGACTACTACGTGGGACTCTATCCGGAGGACAACGACGGAAACCTTGCGTGGACAAAAGAACGCGCACGCATGGCCGTGAGAATGGAACGCCGGCTGGAGCTGGCCCTTGAAGGCAACCGCTGGTTTGACCTCGTGCGCTGGGGAAACGACTATCTCATCAGCACCATGAACACCTACATGCAGGAGGAAACGTCATTGCGCCCCTACTACAACGGCCGCTCAGTGAGTGCCAACGAAATATTCCTGCCTGTCCCGCTGGCAGAGATAGACAACTCCAACGGTCTCTACAAGCAATACTAAAATCATAAAAATACAATTAAGACGATTATGAAAAAGATTATATTTATATTCACCTTCGCGCTCGGCATGCTCACCTCCTGCTCGGATGTGGAGTTTGAGGAGACAAACTTCTCTGAAACCGTGAGCAATCTGAGGGTTGAGCGCGCTGACGGAAGCCGGCTCGTGACACTCCGCTGGAACAACCCTACGGCCGGAGGACAATCGGGCATTCAGATTATCAAGGACAATACCGACATCAACAATATTGACGAGGTTGTCGACTTCTACACCATCAAGAAAGCCCCGGTGAACGTCGATGTGGCCTACACCGTCAAAGCGCGCTATGAAGACGGTCGTGTGTCGCAGGGACAGACCGTAAGGTTCAATATCGCATACGAGCAAAACAAGAGCGGCAACCTGATCGCAATGCTCGTCGCTGATGACTATACAGCGTCTGACGACGAGAAAGACGCCGTGGAATGGTTCAAGAACACGTATGTGACAACGGGACGCGGTGTCCTGATAACACCGGCGACAATCGACGAACTCGACGCGGAGAAACAGGCCGCATGCTGGGTGATGTGCGACCGCATCGGCGTGGAGAAGGGCTGGCAGAATCTGCCGGGCAATCTGGCCGCAGCCTCGACTATAGACGCACTGAAAGCTTTCGCTGCCGACGGCGGCAATCTCCTGCTCACCAACCACGCCACCCAGCTCACAGCCGGCATCGGACGCATAGCCGAGGCTTACGCACCGGGTATCTTCGGCAATGGTGAGGGAGGACAGAACAACGATGTATGGGGCGTACAGCCAGTGATAGGCAACGCCGAAGGACAGATTTACGACCATTCGGGACATAGCATCTACCGCGGCATGAACTTCGTTTCCGGACTTTATGAGCGCAGCATCTACACTTTCGAGGGAGCGGGAATAAAGGGAGACCACAACTGTATGTGGGACCTCAACGCCTACGGACTCGCCCCGGCTCCTAACGTGGTGAAGACGTGGGAGGACATGACCAACTCCCATGTGCTCGGAACGTGGAACCATGTTGTTGACTACTGCTGTGCCGGCATCGTTGACTTCGACCCGACAACGACATTCGCCGGACGCGTGCTGGCCGTAGGACTGGCTTCTTATGAATGGAATATAGGCGGTGTGAACGAATACCGTGGCCAGCTGGAGCGTTTCACAAGCAACTGCCTCGAATATATCAGCCGTCCGGCAGACATGAAGGTGGCAATGCTCGTCGCCGATGACTATACAGCATCTGACGACGAGAAAGACGCCGTGGAATGGTTCAAGAACACGTATGTGGACAACGGAATCGGAGTTCTGATAACACCGGCAACGATTGATGAGCTTGACGCGGAGAAACTGACGATGTGCTGGGTAATGTGCGACCGTATCGGTGTGGAGAAAGGATGGCAGAACCTACCCGGCAATCTGGCCGCAGCCTCAACCGTGGACGCCCTGAAAGCTTTTGCAGCCGACGGCGGCAATCTCCTGCTCACCAATCACGCCACACAGCTCACGGCCGGTATCGGACGCATAGCCGAGGCTTATGCACCGGGTATCTTCGGCAATGGCGAGGGCGGACAGAACAACGACGTCTGGGGCGTGCAGCCCGTTATAGGCAATGCCGAAGGACAGGTCTACGACCATTCCGGACATGATATCTATTGGGGCATGAACTTCGTTTCCGGCCTATATGAGCGCAGCATCTACACATTCGAGGGAGCGGGAATAAAGGGTGACCACAACTGTATGTGGGACCTTAACGCTTACGGACTCGCCCCGGCTCCTAACGTGGTGAAGACGTGGGAGGACACAACCAACTCCCACGTGCTCGGAACGTGGAACCACGTCGTTGACTACTGTTGCGCCGGCATCGTCGATTTCGACCCGACAACGACCTTCGCCGGTCGCGTGCTGGCCGTAGGACTGGCTTCGTATGAGTGGAACACCGGCGGTGTGAACGAATACCGCGGTCAGTTGGAGCGTTTCACAAGCAACTGTATTGAATATCTGAAATAACAAAAACCCGACAGAACGCGACATGCCGTACAGAATATATGGCATGTCGCGCTCTTCATTAAAATATGAAGTATGATACTTAGGAACTTTCAAATGACACTGTTGGCGGCCTTATGCAGCGTCGGAGCCCGCTCTCAGAATGTCGCCGCGCGTTTCGACATGACGCTTACGGATGGCGGAAACATAACAGAAACGGTTTCGCTGAAACAGTATCCCGTAAGCTCGGAACTGCCGGCGTTCACCGTTGACGGCATCAGTGGCACTGCCCTGCGCTTCGACGGATATTCAAACTATGTGAAAGCTCAAATCAGCAAAGATGCGTTAAGCACAGAAGCACTGACCATAAACATCATTCTCTCTGCCGAGACCTATCCCATGATGAACACCGCCGAAGCAGAGATGACCCCAAGTTATGCCACGGTTTGCGGCAATCTTGACGAAACGGCGAAACAAGGATTTGCCCTGCAACTGTCTTCGCAAGGTGACATACGCTTCGTCTTTAGTTCCGAATATGCCAAAGGATACATCTTCACCATCAACGGAAACGAGAAAATGGCATGCGGAAGATGGAACATGGTGACTGTGACGCTTGACAAGGCGGCCAATACGGCCATAATGTATCTCAACGGAACGTCGATAGGAACATGCCGGATGAGCCGTTCAAATATTGTACATTCCTCAGCGGACTTCTATATCGGCAAGGACATGGCCGACAAGACTTCCGGCGGGTATCTGATCAATACCTTTTGCGGACTGATAGATGACATCTCCATCTATAACAATGTGATGACTGCAGACCAGGTGGCTGGTCTAATGCCCGGCAATATCGCTGTTGTCAGACCGGACTTCGTCTATCCGGAGTCCCGCTATTCCGAAGATCTGTGGCGGCCCAAATACCATGGGATGCCGTCAGGGGGCTGGACGAACGAATGTCACGGTATGGCATACAGCAGCGGACGCTGGCACCTGTTCTTCCAGAAAAACGCCAACGGACCGTATATGGCACGGCTGCACTGGGGACATATCTCTTCGGAAAACCTTTACAAATGGCACGAAGAACCCATCGCCCTGCGTCCCGGAGAGTCCTACGACATCAAGGGCTGTTGGAGTGGAGCCGTGTTTACGGACAATACCGTTACGGGAGGAGAACGTCCGGGCATCATTTATACGGCTGTTGACAACGCAAGAGCCGTGATAGCGATGGCCACCGCAACGGATGACCAGCTGGCCGGCTGGACCAAAAGCACTCATAATCCCATCATCGACGGGCGGCCGGCCGGATTGTCAGATGACTTCCGCGACCCTTACTTCTTCACTTCCGGCAACGACAAATATATTATTGTAGGAACAAGCAAGGACGGCATCGGAGCATGCACCCTGCACAAATATCAGAACGGCAGGTGGTCAAACGACGGCAGCACGTTCTTCAGAGGAACAAACGCCACGGTTCACGGCACGTTTTGGGAGATGCCGAACGTGACAGATATGGGAAACGGCAAATGGCTCTTCACGTGTACGCCGCTCAACACCGGTTCGGGGGTACGCACGCTCTGCTGGGTTGGAACAATCTCCACAGATGGGACATTCACACCGGACAAGGCTCTGCCGGAATATCTGGAGATGGGCGGTATCAGCAAAGACGGCTACGGGCTGCTGTCGCCCACCATATACCGACATGACAACAAGACCATACTTTTGGGGATTGTTCCCGACAAATTGCCTTCTGATGTCAACAGGCGTATGGGCTGGGCCCACACATATTCTCTTCCACGCGAAATCAGCCTGTCCGCAGAAGGGAGTCTCATACAGAAGCCCTATAGCGGACTGACCGCCATGCGGACTGCTATCATGACGGAAAAGGCCATTACGCTCAGCGGAACGGAGTCGCTCGCTCCTGTTTCCGGACGTCAGATAGAGTTGATGGGAAAGTTTACGGTTGATAAGGGCAGTGTCGGTTTCAACTTTTTGAAGAATGGCAGCAAGAAAGCCTCGCTGACATACAGTACGGAAAGCGGAATGCTCACGCTCGATCTGACGCAACTTGACCGTCAGGTCAATGACGGCGTTTACGGAGGCATCTATTCGGTCGCACTGCCTGAAAAGCCGAAAAGCGGAGAGTTGCTCACACTCCACGTATATGTCGACGGCTCGATTGCCGACATATTTGTCAACGAACGCTGGGCCTATTCCGTAAGACTGTTTCCCACTGACGCCACGGGCGTAGAGGCAGAAGCGTTTGCCACAATGCCTGTGAAGGCCGACATAAAGGCATGGACGCTCGATCCGGAGCAGAATCAGGCCGCCGACATCAGGAACATCCGTATGTATCCTGCGTCCGGACACGATTCGGAAATATACAACATCAAAGGCCAACGACTTACGCACATACCACACAACGGTATATACGTAAGAAACGGAAAGAAACTTTATGCTCGCTGACAGTCTTGTCCATATCGGCATGGCCGTTCTTTCGCTTGGCACCATACATGAGGCTGACGGCACTCAGGAACGCCCGTTCCTTCTATACAACGCGGGAGGCTCAGACATCACGCTCGTACAGGGATATACTTCCTGCGGCTGTACTACACTGCTGTTTGATAAGGACGTCACATTGTCCCCTGGCGACACGACATGTGTCACGCTGAGATTCAATCCTCAGGGAAAAGAGGGGGAATTCTACGAAAGCGGAACCGTAGTCTATGAAAACGGACACGGGCGTCGCCGCATACAGATAGCGATGGAAGGCGACTGCATTGCGTCAGAAGAGACTCTGATGCGCCGTTTTCCCGTCCGCGTCTCGGATAACCTCCGGTTGTCGGCTGACAAATTCGATGTCGGGATTATAAATACGGGCGCATCCCGTCAGTTGTCGGTCGTTGTCCTGCACCGTGATGATGCTGACCGGCAGGAACTCATACCCATAACATTTACAGCCACTCCGGAACTTGGCAAAGGATTACACCACATAAAGCATCCCGTAACTGTAACGGGGAAAGACGGTGAACACTCCTTCACCATTACGGTGGATGTCATAATAAGATAAAACGAACATATAATACGAAAAATGTTTCCGTGAACGATTTATCACATCATTTGAAACATTATTTATATATAAAAGGACATCGCATGAGTAACTTTGCAACAAGTGTTAAGTGAATAACAAACCTAAAACAATAAAAAAAGACTATGAACATCAAATGTATAATCATCACCGCCGCACTGTCCGCTGCTCTCATGACCGCCGCGGCTCAGACCGCAGGAGAGACAATGTTCCTCAGCGGCTCCCACGCAATGGTGAGGGCGGACCGCACCGCCCGCTACATGCTGCTGCCAGTGGAGGAGAAGGCCGAGATATGCAACCTCCGCGTGCTGGCCGACAACGTCCCCGTACAGTCCATGAACGTGCGGATGGCCGTAGACCATATCGACTATTACGTGCCGCTCGACCTGTCACCGTATAAGGACCGGCACGTGGTGGTCGACATCCACAGCAACGGCAACGGACGCAACGAGGGCGCGTTGCGCGAATTTGCGTGCTGGAAGGCGATAAAATATTCCGACACGTTCGACACCGCGAACCGCGAGCACTACCGCCCTGCGTACCACCAAACGCCGCCCTACGGCTGGATGAACGACCCCAACGGCATGTTCTATAAGGACAGCGAGTGGCACCTCTACTATCAGTACAACCCCTATGGCTCGCAGTGGGAGAACATGCACTGGCGCCACTCCGTCAGCCGCGACCTCGTGACGTGGCAGGATCGCGGCGTGGCTCTCTCGCCCGACGGACTGGGCACCATCTTCAGCGGCTCGGCCGTGGTGGACCATGACAATACGGCGGGTTTCGGCCGCGGCGCCGTCGTGGCCTTCTACACCTCGGCCGGCGAGAACCAGACGCAGAGCCTGGCATACAGCACCGACGGCGGACAGACGTTCACGAAGTATGCCGGCAATCCGATCATCACGGCCTCCGTGCCCGACTTCCGCGACCCGCACGTGTTCCGGCATGAGGAAACCGGCCGATGGATAATGATTTTGGCCGCCGGTCAGGAGATGAACATCTACTCGTCGGCCAATCTGAAGGACTGGACATACGAAAGCTCGTTTGGTCACGGCTACGGTTGTCACGACGGCGTGTGGGAGTGTCCCGACCTGATGGAGCTGCCCGTCAGCGGCACGGGAGAGAAGAAATGGGTGCTTCTGTGCAACATCAACCCCGGCGGACCGTTCGGCGGTTCGGCCACGCAATACTTCACCGGCACGTTCGACGGCCACCGCTTCACCTGCGAGTCGGCGCCGGAGGTGACCAAATGGATGGACTACGGCAAGGACCACTACGCCACCGTGACGTTTGACAACGCGCCCGACGGCCGCCGCGTGGCCATCGGCTGGATGAGCAACTGGCAGTATGCCAACCAACTGCCTACGATGCAGTACCGCAGCGCCAACACCATCGCCCGCGACCTCGGTCTCTTCACCGACAACGGCGAGACTTATCTCAGCTCCACTCCATCGCCGGAGATGACGGCGGCACGCGGAAAGGTGCTCGCCCGGCGGTCAACGGCACGCCGCAGGACATTCGCCGCCGGCGACGGAGCCTGTGAAATCACTGTCGACTTCATATCTTCAATACGCAAACCAATAGCGATAACACTACTGAACTCCAAGGGCGAGAAGGTCATGATGACCTACGACCCTGCCGCGAGCACATTCTCGATGGACCGCACCGCGAGCGGACAGACCGGCTTCAGCGACGCTTTCCCCGTCGTGACAACGGCCCCGGTCCGTGGCGGACAGATGCGCTCGCTGCGCATCTTCGTCGACCGCTGCAGCATCGAGGCCTTCGACGGCGAGGGCCGCGTGGCCATGACGAACCTCGTCTTCCCGTCAGAGCCTTACAACACGGTGACGGTGAGCGGAGGCAAGGCCGCCACGACCGTATATGCCGTGGGCAGGTGAGAGAGGTCTCTATCAAAAGACTTCCATCCTTCCCGTAATTTCCATTACTCCATCCATCCCATAAAAGAAAAAACAATATGAACAACAAATATCTGACCCTAATCCCGCTGATGCTCTGCTTCTTCGCAATGGGATTTGTCGATCTGGTAGGCATCGCCTCCAACTATGTCAAGGCCGACCTCGGCCTGAGCGACACTGTGGCCAACGTGCTTCCGTCGCTCGTCTTCTTCTGGTTTTTAATCTTCTCCGTGCCGACGGGCATGCTCATGAACCGCATCGGACGCAAGCGCACGGTGCTGCTCTCGCTCGCCGTGACGGTCGTCTCGCTCATGGTGCCGCTTTTCAACGCTGGTTTCACGGCCATGCTCCTGTCGTTCTCGCTGCTCGGCATCGGCAACGCCCTGATGCAGACGTCGCTCAATCCGCTCATCTCGACGGTGGTGCGCGGCGGCAATCTGGCCTCAACGCTCACCTTCGGCCAGTTCGTCAAGGCCATCGCCTCGTTCCTCGCCCCCTACATAGCCGTATGGGGAGCCACGGCGGCCATACCGTCGTTCGGCCTTGACTGGCGCGTGCTTTTCGCCATCTACCTCATCGTGGGACTGCTGGCTACACTGCTGCTCGTGGCCACACCGATAGAAGAGGAACCGCTGACAGGCCGTGCCTCGTCGATGGGCGACTGTCTGCGTCTGCTTGGACGTCCGGTGGTACTGTTGTCGTTCATCGGCATAATGTGCCATGTGGGCATCGACGTCGGTACGAACACCACGGCACCGAAGATTCTGATGGAGCGGCTTGGCATGTCGCTCAACGACGCCGCCTTTGCCACGAGCCTCTACTTCATCTTCCGCACCGTGGGCTGTCTGACCGGCTCGCTGCTGCTGCGCCTCATGCCCAACCGCACGTTCTTCATCGTCAGCGTGACGATGATGGCGCTGAGCATGGCCGGACTGGCCTTCGGCACCGACCGCCTCGTGCTCTACACGGCGATTGCCCTCGTGGGTTACGGCAATTCCAACGTCTTCTCGCTTGTCTACTCCAACGCCCTGCTCTCCGTCAGCGACAAGCAGAACGAGGTCTCGGGCCTGATGATCATGGGCCTCTTCGGCGGCACGGTGTTCCCGCTGCTCATGGGTTTCGCCGCCGACGCCGTGGGACAGATGGGCGCCGTGGCCGTGATGGCCATAGGAGTGGTGTATCTGGGTATGGCGACAAGGGGCCTCCCCCCCGACCCCTCTCCAGGAAGAGGGGAGTAGATAGCCTCGTGTAATGGACTTATGAAAGAAACAATAAATATAACAATAGTATTACTATAACAATCCATAAAGACAACGATTATGAATAACAAGGATTTGAACAATAACGCAAAACAGAACGCAACAGACCCGGCAAACAATAGTAATAGCAGTAATAATAATAGTAATGATAATATGAGTCAGCAGAAGCACTCCACTCCCCTCTCCCCTTGGAGAGGGGTCGGGGGTGAGGCCGGTAAGGCTCTTGGAGATGAGGCCGTTGTCGTCGGCCTCGGCGAAGCCCTTTGGGACGTGCTGCCCGACGGCAAGAAGCTCGGCGGAGCACCCGCAAACTTCGCCTATCACGTCGGACAGTTCGGTCTGAAGTCGGTGGCCGTAAGCGCCCTCGGCGAGGACCGGCTCGCCGAAGAGACCGTCGCCGCACTGGAGGAGAAGAAGCTCAGCTACCAGATGCCGCGCGTCCCCTACCCGACCGGCACGGTTCAGGTGGAGCTCGACGACGACGGCGTGCCGACGTATGACATCCGCGAGAACGTGGCGTGGGACAACATTCCGTTCACGCCGGAGATTGAAGATGTCGCCCGCCACTGCCGTGCCGTGTGCTTCGGCTCGCTGGCGCAGCGCAACGTCGTGTCGCGCAACACGATCAACCGCTTCCTTGACGCCACGCCGGACGACTGCCTGAAGATATTCGACATCAATCTGCGCCAGAATTTCTACACCAAGGAGGTCATCCAGGAGTCTGTCCGCCGCTGCAACGTACTGAAGATAAACGACGAGGAGCTCGTGCTCATCGGCCGGCTGTTCGGCTATCCGGGTCTTGACATCAGCAACAAGTGCTGGCTGATATTGGGCAAATACAACCTCGACATGCTCGTGCTGACCTGCGGCGTCAACGGCAGCTATGTCTTCACGCCGGGCGAGATGTACTATCAGGAGACACCGCACGTCGAAGTGGCCGATACCGTCGGTGCCGGCGACTCATTCACAGGAACCTTCTGTGCCGCCATCCTGCGCGGACTGCCCGTAAAGGAGGCCCACCGGCTGGCCGTAAAGGTGTCGGCGTATGTCTGCACGCAGAACGGTGCGATGCCAGAACTGCCGGAGGAATTGAGGATTTAAAGACCTAAAACCCACCCCAACCCTCCCGAAGGGAGGGAGCTGAATATGTCATTGAGTCCGTTCTGTAGCTCAAAGAGTAATCAAGCTCCCTCCCTTCGGGAGGGTTGGGGTGGGTTGTTAAAGGGTTGTTGGTTGTTTATTCTCTTATTTCTTTATTTCACATACTCCGCATAGTCCGTCAGGCGCATGTCACCCTTGCGGCTGAGCGTGTCGTGCATGGCGAAGGCGGCAGGCAGACAGTGCTTCGTGTGACCGCCCTTGGCAATTTTGAGATAGTCCCAAAGCAGCTGACGGTAGTCCGGATGGGCGCAGTTCTCGATGATGCACTCGGCGCGCTGCATCGGGCTCTTGCCGCGCAGGTCGGCGACACCCTGCTCCGTGACGATGATGTTGACGTCGTGCTCCGAGTGATCCTGATGGCTGACGAAAGGCACGACCGAACTGATCAGTCCGCCCTTGGCCACCGACGGGCATGTGAAGATGGAGATGTAGGCGTTGCGCTCGAAGTCTCCCGAGCCGCCGATGCCGTTCATCATCTTCGTGCCGCTGATGTGGGTGGAGTTGGCGTTGCCGTAGATGTCGACCTCAAGGGCCGTGTTGATGGCGATGACACCGAGCCGGCGGATGAGCTCCGGCGAGTTCGAAATCTCGCTCTGACGCAGCGTCAGGTGATTTTTGAAGTAGTCGATGTTGTCGTAGACCTTCATCAAGCTCTCGTTCGTCACCGTCAGCGAGCATGCCGAAGCGTCCTTCACGCGGCCCTCAAGCATCATGTCGACAACGGCGTCCTGAAGAACCTCGGTGAAGATGTTGAAGTCGGGCACGTTCTTGTCCTGGCTCAGAGCGGCGAGGATGGCGTTGGCCGTCGAACCGACACCGCTCTGCAACGGCAGGAACGACTGGGGAATGATGCCGCGGCGCATGTCGGCCAAGAGGAACTCGGCGACGTTCATACCGATCTGCGTCGTCACGGGGTCGAGGTCCTTGAAGGCGCGGGCCTCATCGGGGATGTTGCACTCGACGACGCCGACGATTTTCTTTGCGTCTATCTCGACATACGGCTTTCCGATGCGGTCGCCGACGCCGGTCAGCGGGATGGGCTGGCGCAGTGGCGGGTCCTGAAGCTCATAGACGTCGTGGAGCAGCTTGGCTCCGGTGCTGTGGAACGTGTTGTGCTCCAGAATGACATGCTTTGCGAGCCGTGCCGCCGTGGGGCTGATGCCGCCGGCTGCCGTCAGATAGGCGCGGCAGGTGTCTCCGCACTCCTCGATGTCACATACTTCGAGTATTGCCCAGTCGACCTCGCCCATAAATCCGTAGCGCAGCTCCTGTGCCATCTGGCTCAGGTGTATGTCGTTATAGGCAATCTCGCCCATGTTGACGTGCTTGCGGAAGTCGGGGTTTGTCGTGTATGGTGCGCGGTAGCGGATGGCGTGTGCGTTGGCGAGGTCTCCGTCGGTGCTCTGTCCTGTGGATGCTCCGGTGAAGACACCGACCTGAAACTCGCGTCCGGCGGCGTGCTCCGCCTCGGCAATCTTTGCCAACTCCTTTGTCACGGCCTTCGCGACACCTGATGGTGTGAATCCGCTGAGGGCGATATTCTCTCCGTTCTTAATCAGTGCTGCGGCCTCGGCAGCGGTCATACGTGTATATGCCATATATATGTTATATTATATAAATTTTACTTGTTTCTATATATAGATAATGTGCGCATGCAAAATTACCGAAAATCAACGGGACGGCAAAATAAATAAGGGGAAAAATAGAGGGTGTTGCGGAACTCGCTGAGGAAGTCTTTATGTGTGGTAATCTTAGTCCCCTCCTTTCGAAGGAGGGGTTAGGGGTGGTTAGTCAT
>ERZ780208.470-NODE-470-length-41776-cov-6.338846_pt1 | contig 41776 bp, 24 predicted proteins | sample MGYA00511167_ERZ780208 | MGnify/ENA primary metagenome ERZ780208 (study PRJEB29588, sample SAMEA2159202) | human gut metagenome | biome: human gut; feature: human-associated habitat; material: faeces | place: Denmark | collected 2008/2010 ...
AATGCCTTAAGGGCCTTACGGCAGAATAAAAGCGTACAAAAAGTTGCACACTTCGACTAAAATCACTGTAACACGCTGTCGTTCAGGTGATAAAAGATGCACGCGCAAAACTCACGAATTTGCGGCCAAAAGATTTTCGTTTCAGAATATTGCAAGGATTTTGAGGCATTTGTCCGCTTTCTTCCGAGTGTTTTAACACTTCGCTCCCGTCATTCCCATCCGGTCCTCTCCGTCCATGCCACCAATGCCTCAGCATGATGCTGCCGACGGACTTCCCATGCCGCAGTCCTTCCTCTCATGCTGTCTAGCGTATGTGTCCCGCACAACGGATTTGCATGACGGATATACCCGCTTCATTTGTCTTTGGTTACGTTTTTTATACTTAATTCATATTTTTACAGGAAAAACTTCGTTGTTATCTTTATTTTTCGTACATTTGTAGCCAATAATACTTCTCTTGCCAAGAGAAGGACACACAAAAGTCAATGGAAATTGTTGTAATCAGATATAAAGAACAAATATGAAAGCTGTAATTTTCGCAGGAGGTTTTGGGTCAAGACTTAGCGAGGCGACGGTAAGCATACCGAAGCCGATGGTCGAGATTGGCGGTAAGCCGATACTGTGGCACATCATGAAGACATACTCACAATACGGTATCAATGACTTTATTATCTGCTGCGGTTATAAGCAGTCTATAATGAAGGAGTATTTCACGAATTACCGCTTTCACAACTGTGACATTGCGGTGGACATCTCCAGCGGAGAGACCCGGATTCTGGACAATCATTCGGAGCCGTGGAAGGTGACGCTGGTAGACACGGGGCTGACCACGATGACGGGCAGCCGGCTGAAGCGGGTTCAGAAATATGTGGGTGACGAGCCGTTCCTGCTCACATACGGCGACGGTGTCACTGACCTCGACATTGCCGACACCATCCGTGCACACAAGGCCAGCGGCAAGGCCATCTCGATGACCGTATATAAGCCTCAGGGAAAGTTCGGCTCGGTTCAGATCGACCACGCCACGGGTGAGGTCAAATCGTTCCTGGAGAAGCCGGACGGTGACGGCAACTGGATCAACATTGGATATTTTGTCTGCAATCCGGAAGTGTTCGACTATATTCCGGAGGGCGACGACACGATTGTCTTTGAGCGCGGCCCGCTGGAAGGCCTTGTCAGAGACGGAAAGGTTCAGGCGTACAAGTACCGTGGATTTTGGAAATGCATGGACATCATGCGCGACAACATCGAGCTCAACGAGATGTGGGATGCCGGCAAGGCGCCTTGGATGACGTGGTAGAGAGAATCGGAAAAGAATATGATATTTACACTATAGACACATACATGGAAAGTAAGGAAGAACTGAAAGAACAGATACTTGAACTGACACGCAGATACTATCAAGTGGCACACGCCGGAAAGAAGGATTTCACTCCCGGCAAGTCGTTCGTCAACTATGGCGGACGCTTTTTTGACGAAAAGGAAATGGTCAATCTGGTTGACTCGTCACTGGACTTCTGGCTGACGGCCGGCCCGTGGGCACACAAGTTCGAGACGCGGCTGGCCGAATGGCTGGGCGTGAAATACTGCGCGCTGACAAACAGTGGTTCGAGCGCCAATCTGCTGGCTTTCTATACACTGACGTCACCGAAGCTGGGTGAACGCTGCATACGCCGTGGCGACGAAGTGATCACGGTGGCTGCGGGATTTCCCACGACGGTCAATCCGATAATCCAGTTCGGGGCCGTGCCGGTGTTCGTGGACGTCTGTCTGCCGGGATTCAATGTCGACGTGGCCCGTCTTGAAGAGGCTCTATCGGAAAAGACGAAGGCCGTCATGATGGCCCACTCGCTCGGCAATCCGTTCAACATCAAGGCCGTGAAGGAGTTCTGCGAGCGCCACGGACTGTGGCTCGTCGAGGACAACTGCGACGCGCTCGGCTCTGAATATACCATCGACGGCGTGACCCGAAAGACAGGAACATGGGGCGACATCGGAACGTCGTCGTTCTATCCTCCTCATCATATCACGATGGGTGAGGGAGGCGCGGTCTATACGGACAATCCGCTGCTCAACAAAATCACCCGCTCGTTCCGCGACTGGGGCCGCGACTGCTGGTGTGTGGGCGGTGTGGACAACACGTGCAAGGTCCGCTTCACCGGCCAGTTCGGCGAGCTGCCCTACGGATATGACCACAAATACGTCTACAGCCATTTCGGCTTCAACCTGAAAGCCACCGACATGCAGGCGGCCATCGGATGCGCCCAGCTGGAAAAGGCCGACAGCATCGTGGCGGCACGACGGGCCAACTACCGAAAGCTCTACGACGGGCTGAAGGACCTCCGGCAGCTGATTCTGCCCGTGGCCGAGGAGAACTCAAATCCGTCGTGGTTCGGATTTCTCATCGCCGTCAAGGACGATGCCGGTTTCACGCGCAACGACCTTACGGGCTTTCTCGAAAGCCGGAAGATACAGACGCGCAACCTCTTTGCCGGCAATCTCATCAAGCATCCCGCGTTTGACGAGATGCGTCGCACGGGAGAGGGCTACCGCGTCGTCGGAGAGCTGACCAACACCGACTTCATCATGAACAACGGATTCTGGATAGGCGTCTATCCGGGCATGACCGGTGAGATGACGGACTGGATGATTGAGTCCATCCGCGAATTCTGCGAGACAAAGAATTGAAGGGACGGCCACGGCCGGTCCTCCACATTATTTATATAATAAGACCGTATCTTGACAGATATATTTGAAGGGTTCTTCGCCGGCAAGCGTGTCCTCGTCACGGGACATACCGGTTTCAAAGGCTCATGGCTGAGCATCTGGCTCCACGAACTGGGAGCGCGGGTGACAGGCGTGGGTCTTGACCCGTTTTCAGAGCGTGACAATTATGTGCTCTCGGGCATAGGTAACAGAATTGAGGCCGACATCCGGGCCGACATCCGTGACGGCGCGAGGATGAAAGCGATATTCGCCGAACACCGGCCGGAAATCGTCTTCCACCTTGCGGCACAGCCGCTGGTGCGCCTCAGCTATGACATTCCGGTGGAGACGTACGAGACCAACGTCATGGGCACCATCAACGTGATGGAGGCCATACGCGCGACGGACAGTGTGAAGGTGGGCGTGATGATCACGACGGACAAGTGTTATGAAAACCGCGAGCAGATCTGGGGCTACCGCGAGGATGAGCCTATGGGTGGTTACGACCCGTATTCATCGTCAAAGGGAGCAGCCGAAATCGCCATATCGTCGTGGCGCCGCAGTTTCTTCAATCCGGCGCAATACGCTCGCCACGGCAAGGCGATTGCGAGTGTCCGCGCGGGAAATGTCGTCGGAGGCGGCGACTGGGCCAAGGACCGCATCATCCCGGACTGCATCCGGGCCATCGAAGAGGGCCGTCCCATCGGAATCCGTTCACCGAAGGCCGTACGCCCGTGGCAGCATGTCCTCGAACCGCTCAGCGGATACATGCTGCTGGCCCAAAAGATGTGGCAGGAGCCCACGGCTTTCTGCGAAGGGTGGAACTTCGGCCCCCGCGCCGAAAGCATCACTCCTGTATGGGAAGTCGCTGAGAAACTTGTCCGCTGTTATGGCCGCGGCGAGCTGCGCGACCTGTCAGACCCCGACGCGCCGCATGAAGCCAACCTGCTCATGCTCGACATTTCAAAGGCGAAGTTCCGCCTCGGATGGGAACCGCGCATGGACATCGACGGCTGCATCCGTCTCACAACAGACTGGTACCGCAGATACCGCAGTGAGGATGTCTATGGGCTGTGCGTGGAGGAAATCGGGAAATATGTTGGAAGTCAAAAGTAAATAGATGAATTATATAACAGAGAAGAAAGGGCTGCCGGTTCTAATAATAGGATTGTCCGTATTGTATCAATGTCTGTGCGCAATACAGGGATTTGACCTCACTGACGAGGGACATCTGATGTCAGCATATCAGTTCTTCGGTTCTGACCCACTTGCCGCCAAATGCGGTAGCGGCTATCCACTGACATGTTATATAGGATGGATGCTGAATAACATCTATCCGGACGGAGGAGTACTTATGATGAGGATGTGGGGCATCCTTATGGTGTCCCTGACAGAGATAATCTCATATAAATATCTATCAAGACACTTTCCTGCAAAAGTAGTACTCGTTGGTTTGCTGATACAAGCTGTTTTCTTGGCCGGCGACCCCAAACCGTTCGGATACAACAACATGACAATCTTCTTTGGCGTACTTTCAATCATTTGTATAAATGAGGGTGTCAGAAATTCCAAATGGGGATTGATCATCATTGGTGGTCTGCTCACTGGAATGAATGTATTCGTACGGCTGCCGAACATTGTGTTTATCTCATTTGCCATAATTCCCTTTTTATGGAATTATGGGAATGTCCACGCTTACTGGAAAAGGAGCACAGCACAAGCAACAACAATATTGCTCGCTTTCTTTTCCGGCATGGGACTTGTATGGATGCTAATGAAAAATATCGGTGCTGATATTCTCATAACAGAATTCGTAAGTTCTATATCCAACACACTGCAAGGTGAAAGCACTCATTCTACCGACAGTCTCATTGTGTCATACATATCCAATTATTGGATGTGCATAGTCTATATATTTATCGTGATTTTTGGCGCTGCCATATTCTGCATCGCATTTAATACAAAACATATAATATGGAAAGGAATTCTGTTTTTCATTGGATTCGAAATACTATATCGCTCCATATATATGGATAGCAGCATATTGGGTGACACTATTATGGCAACAATAAATGGCATATCCATCGCAGGAGCATGCTATTATATAACACGGGATTCTGAGCGAAGAAATATCGCAGCGACTGCAGTCCTTCTTTCTCTAATAGGACCATTGGGCAGTGATGGTGGCTTCAGGACAATGTGGGCATCAACATGGCTTGCCTTACCAGTGGGATTGAGCGGGATGTATGAACTATGTCTACTTCTAAGTGGAAGACAGATATCTATCGCTTGTCGTTCCGAAAATTCCCAAAAGGAAATATTCTTTCCTGTCAACCGGTTGGAAAAATCTTTTTGGAGTTGTGTTATCATATTGCTTGCCATCGTCGTCATCAAAATAGACCATAAAGCATATTATGACCCGGGAAACCGTACTGAAAAAGTATATCCTATAGAAAACAAATTGGCAAAAGGTATATATACAACGGAGAAAAAAGCCCAAATAATAAATCCTTTATTGAAAGAGCTGGACAAATATGTCAAGCCCGGTGACACCATGCTTGTCTATGACTTCTCGCCACTTATATATTATCTAACCGAAACCAAACCATTCGCAGGCATCTCTTGGCCTTGCGTATTTTTCGGCGAAAGATATGTGAAAGCATTTGTCCAAGCAGACAAAGAATCTGCGAAACGTCCTATTATCGTATTGCAGCACTTCTTTTCTTCAAACGAATGGACGACTATACAAAGCAACTATTATGACGAAAGCGTAGATACGAATTATATAAGTTCTGCACAAACAAAAACAATAAAGCAGTTCATCAAAAAATATAAATACAAAAGAGTGTGGACTAACGGTTACTATGAAGTGTTAGTTCCTTCCGACTATAAAGATAATATAAAATAATATATAATGAGCACATATCTCATCACAGGTGCAACCAGTTTCATCGGCATTGAACTTTGTCGGATGCTGCAGGCTCATGGTCATACTGTCATTGCCGTATATAGAAATACGTCCAAGACCAAAGGCAAGCTACCATCAGGTGTAAAAACTGTGATGGCCGAAATGAGAGAATATGCCCAACTTCACACAAAAATCGACCAAGCTGATATCTTTATCAATTTGGCATGGGAAGGAACCAGTCATAACGGCAGAAATGCAACCGACATACAGGAGAATAATGTCAGATACACAATGGATGCCATGCATTCCGCACACAAAATCGGATGCAGAGTTTTCGTTGAAGCTGGTTCGCAAGCAGAATACGGTACTGTAATGACAACCATTACAGAAACGACATTATGCAAGCCCTTTTCAGAATACGGCAAAGCGAAATTGGAAATAAAAAAGAAAGGTGTTGAATTCAGTGAGGCCACAGGTATGAAATATATACACCTACGAATTTTCAGCATATTCGGAGAAGAAGATCATAACTGGACATTGATAATGAGTTGTATCAACAAAATGCTGACAAATCAAGATATAGAGTTAAGCCCTTGTACCCAACATTGGAATTTCCTCTATTCCAAAGATGCAGCGACACAGATTATGAAACTATGCGAATACGCTTTAGAAAAAAAGGAATTCAAGCATGAGGTATTCAACATAGCATCGAGAGACACAAGAATTCTCAAAGATTTTATCGAGCGGATGAAACAGCTGACAAATTCTTCGAGCAAACTTTGTTATGGGAAAATAATCCCTACTAATATTGTCTCATTACAACCAGACGTCTCAAAAACAGAAGATGTCACTAAATACTATACATATACTCCATTTGATAAAGTAATAAAAAAAATTATTGAACGGCAGAAAGAATTGTCAACCAATATAGATAATCCACAAGCCGACTACTCAATACTTAACAGCACGTATCAAAGAGAAGCAGGCAATCCTCTCCATAGAATAAATAGCAAATTCTTACGCTTCATCCTCATTGGTATATTAAACACTATGTTTGGCGTAGGAATATACTGTTTAATGATATTCATCGGTCTCCCCTATTTCATTGCTACTCTGATAAGTAATGTTCTTGGTGTTCTTTTTAATTTCAAGACAACAGGTAAATTCGTATTTGAGAACAATGACAATAGTCTGATATTCCGGTTCACATTATGCTATATTCTCATATATGCAATAAACACCGGCGTGATAAAATTAATGCTTTTATCCAAATTGAATGAATATTGGGCCGGATTTATAGCAACACCTATTGTTGCTATCTGCTCTTTCTTTATGCTAAAACATTTTGTATATAAGAAAAAATGAAAAGAATAAGCATAGTAACACCATGCTACAATGAAGAAGAAAATGTAGCTGAATTGTATCAACAGGTAAAATCACAGTTTGATATGTTGGTTGGTAAATATGAATACGAACATATATTCATAGACAATGCCTCTACTGACAATACTGTATCTATACTCAAACAATTAGCGGCCAAGGATGCTAATGTTAAGGTTATTGTCAATGCCATGAACTTTGGGCATATCCGTTCTCCATTTTATGGTGTATGCCAAGCTAATGGTGATGCCGTTTTACTGATGGTTGCCGATTTACAAGATCCACCTGAGCTTATACCCGAATTCATACAACAATGGGAAAACGGGCACAAAGTTACTATCGGAATAAAAAAACAATCACAAGAATCGAGTATAATGTTCGGCATCCGATGTGTATTCTATAAAACAATAAAAGCGATAAGTGAAACACGACAAATAGAAAACTTCACTGGCTTCGGACTGTACGACAGATCTTTTGTTGACATGATGCGCCAAGTTGATGATCCGTATCCTTACATGCGCGGTCTCGTTGCCGAATATGGGGGAGAACTTGGTGTCGTGTATTACAATCAACCCAAACGTTTACATGGTAAGACGCACCAAAGTTTTTATTCTCTCTATGACATGGCTATGTTAGGATTTGTAAACCATTCCAAGGTCCCACTACGCATTGCCAGCTTCACAGGCATATTCCTTTGCATAATCAGTATGCTTGTCGCTCTTGGATATTTCATCTATAAAATTCTGTATTGGGATAATTTCCAACTTGGTACAGCTCCTCTCATCATCGGTTTTTTCTTCTTTTCCGGCATACAAGCCCTTTTCCTGGGCATTATAGGCGAATATATCGGACAGATACTCACACAAGTTCGCCATCGTCCACTTGTGATAGAAAAAGAACGAATTAACTTTGATATACAAGAAAAAAAAGACTAATTTTATTAATATCAGCTATTATCCAACCATGATTAAAGTCTCTGATTTTATTTTTCAGCATCTCGTTGAAAAACACGGTATCAGCCATTGCTTCCTCGTCACCGGCGGCGGAGCAATGCACCTTAATGACTCCATCGGTCACACCAAAGGTCTGACATATATCTGCAACCATCATGAGCAGGCATCAGCCATTGCCGCCGAGGGATACTACAGGACATGCGGACAGCTCTGCGTCACCAACGTGACTACCGGTCCCGGCGGAACAAATGCCATAACGGGCGTACTCGGACAATGGCTCGACTCCATCCCCGGATTATACATATCAGGGCAAATCAAGACATCTACAATGAAGGGCACATATCCGCACCTGCCTCTACGACAGCTCGGAGACCAAGAGGCGGACATCGTGAGCATGGTGCGCCCGATAACCAAATATGCCGTGACGGTCACGGATCCGTATGAAATCAAACGGGAAATGGATAAGGCCATAGCCATAGCATTGGACGGCCGTCCCGGACCGGTGTGGATTGATGTTCCGCTGGACGTCCAGGGAGCAATGGTGGATGAGACAAAGTTACGTGAGTTCAATCCGGAAGAATTAACAGACCCGATACGTCATGACCTCGTGGACAGGCAGATTGAACAACTCATAACCAAGATAAAAACAGCCAAAAGCCCGGTCATCTATGTCGGGAATGGCGTACGGTTGGCAAAACGTGAAGAACTGTTCATAACTGTTGCCGAACGGCTCGACATTCCGGTGGTCACAGCTATCAGCGGTTCCGACATTATCTGGCATGACCATCCTCTCTGCTACGGAAAGCCGGGCATTTGCGGTGACCGTATCGGCAATATCATGGTCCAGAACTCTGACTTGCTCATCATCCTCGGCACCCGTCTGAGCATACGTCAGGTAAGTTACGCATACGACCTTCTGGCGCCACGGGCATATAAAGTTATGGTGGACGCAGATCTCGCCGAGATGCAAAAGCCCACGTTGTCAATAGACATGCCCATACACGTAAACCTCTCCGAGTTCATCGATAAGCTCGACGCTGCCACCCGCAATGATAATTTGCCCGGCTTCAGGCATTGGAAAGAATGGGGACGCGCAATTGAAAAGAAACTCCCGACGCTCTTTGACGATAACCCCTCACAGCCGGGATATATCTCTTCATACGTCTTTGCCGACAGACTGTTCCGCCAACTGCACGACGGTGATGTTGTCGTGACGGGCAACGGTACTGCATATACATCAACATATCAGGCCATGCTGGTCAACCGTGGCGTGCGCGTCTTCGCCAATCAGGGTTGCGCCGCCATGGGATATGACCTCCCGGCGGCCATCGGAGCCATAACGGCTAACGGCAGTCGCGGCAGGACAGTACTTATAACAGGAGACGGCTCGCTGCAAATGAACATCCAGGAACTCCAGACTTTGGTGACATACTCAATGCCGCTGAAGATATTCGTATTGGAAAACGAGGGATACCTTGCCATAAAGACAACCCAAAAGAGTTTCTTCAAAGGCCATTTTACGGGCTCCAATCCCGAGAGCGGTGTCATCTGTCCCAATCTTGAAAAGATAGCGGCGGCCTACGGCATCGGGTATATCGGCATCAGCGAAGAAGGCGAGACCCTTGAACGCACCATCCGTGAGGTGCTTGAAAGCCCCGGAACGATGATTTGCGAAATACACATGCACCCTGAACAGACCCTCTTTCCTAAATCCGCCAGCTTCATGGACAAGAACGGAAAGATGTCATCCGCCCCGCTGGAGAAGATGGCGCCGTTCATGAACGAGGAGTTGCAGGAACAGTGCATATATCATCCGATGGTATAATGAAGAATAATCCAATTATATCAATCTGCATACCTACATACAACCGCGACACCATATTACGTGAGAATATGGAACGGTTGCTGGCATTGCCTTCATTCGACGACGATGTAGAGTTGGTGGTTTCTGATAATGCTTCCACTGACTCTACATCTTCGGTTGTACACGAGCTTTGCGTCAAATATCCAAATAAGAGTATTGTCTATAGTCGTAATAATGAGAACATAAGGGACCGGAACTTCCTCAAGGCCCTGTCGCTCGGGCGCGGTACTTATCTAAAGTTGCTCAACGACTACACTTCATTTTCCGATACAGACCTAAAGCTCATGAAAGACGAGATAAAACGCCTCGCCGATACAGAAAATCAAAGCCTGTTCTTTTTTCAAGATATCAAAAAGATTAAAAAAGGAGTAAACAGTATCCGAGTTTCTGACGTAAACCAATTAGTCCGGACACTGAACAACAAAATGACATGGATATCCAACTTCGGATGTTTCCGTCATCAATTGCCTTCACTATATGGCTTTCAGGACAGATCACAGCTCATGATACTCCAGATGATATGGCTTTTATATCTGACCGAGACATCAGAGAACACGACGCTTGTCAACATAACATCATACCACTGTCTCAACGTAGAAAGCAACAAGCGGTCACCATACAACTTCTTCACGCCCCATGTAGTCAACTATTATAAAGTACTGGACAGTTATGTAAAACGCGGATTGATATCCAAATCTACCATAAGAAAAGATAGAAGCAGACTGCTAAAAGATTTTGTGGGACGTGGAATAAAAGACTATCTGTTCAGAAAGAAGGAATGTAGTTTTGATTTATCAGACAGCTGGAGTATCATTTGGCACCACTTCAGCACCACACCTTATTTTTATGTCATATTATTAAAAGGTGTATTTCATGCAACTAAACGCCATATAAGAAACGTATTTCATACCATAGTCAAATGATAAACAGGCAACAATATCATGTTGTCCGCATTGCAAATATAACACGCAATAACATTAGTACAGCCATTATGGCACCCAAAATGTTAAATTAAGGCAATTATCGCAGCCGTTTGTCAATTATTGGTAAATAATCCGTAACTTTACGCCACATTGCTAAATTGAAGCAAATTCAGAACCAATTACATGATTACAAACCAATAATGACTATATGAAAAAGAAGCTACTGAAATGGACCATGGCCGTGGTCATGGCCTTGGGAATTATGCCCGCCGGGGCACAGAACCTGCAGAAGGGTGACTACGGATACCTCTATTGCCACATGAGCGGCCGCGGAGAATGGACGGCATACGCCCTGAGCCGCGACGGACTCCACTTCCACGACCTGATCAACGGCGACGCCGTGTTCTCTCCGGAGGAACATGCAAAGATTGAGGGCGGCACGCGCGACGCCTACATCTGCCGTAAGCACGACGGAACGGGCTATCTGATGGTCACGACGGACATGTGCGTTGCCAAGAGCAAGAAGTGGGACAACTACGGCATGAACCTGCTCACGAGCGACGACCTCATCAACTGGCAGTCCGTGACGTTCGACTTCCGCAAGGGACCGGAGATTTTCTGCGACCCCGAATCGCCCGACGTATATAAGGACTGGTCCACCATCAACCGTGTATGGGCACCGCAGACCTATTGGGATCCGACATACGTGTGGCCCGACGGCAGCAAAGGCGGCTATTTCATATATTATTCGCTGTGGAACAGGGCTGAGGAAGCGTACGACCGCATGTACTATTCCTACGCCGACAAGACTTTCACCAAGCTCACCAAACCGCGTCTGCTCTTCGATTGGGGCTATGCGACCATTGACGCCGACATCAATTTCGTCGAAGCGGACAGTCTCTACCACATGATGATCAAGAAGGAAGGCGGTACACCGGGCCTCTTCACAGCCTACTCCAAGTCACTCACCGGGCCGTGGGGCGAGCCCGTTGCCGACGACTACATCGACTTCGAGGGCAAGAAGAAGTGCGAAGGAGTATCAGCATTCCAGCTCATCGGCGACTCGACATGGCGCGTGGCTTACATCGAGTATTCGTCTAAACCGCGCCACTACCGCATCTGCAAGGCCGACAAGTATATGCGCAACTTCAGCAATCCCGTCGACATCGAGGGTGTCAACGGCCCGCAGCACGGCTCGTTCATGCGACTCACGAAGGAGGAGTACGACCGTCTGCAGGCTTGGTCGGACTCTTTAGAGGCGAAGCACGTGGCCCCCAACGTCGCCAATCCTGTCATTCCGGGACTCTTTGCCGACCCGGAGATAATGTACAGCGAGAAGACCGGCAAGTATTATCTCTACCCGACGACCGACGGACAGAAGAACTGGAAGAACCACGACGCCCGTGTCTATTCCTCGCCGGACCTAAAGACATGGACCGACGAGGGCGTTATCTTCGACCTCAAGAAGGATTGCAGCTGGGCGGACGAGTGTCTGTGGGCACCGTGCATAATCGAGAAGAAGACGGGAAAGAAGAAGTTCAAGTACTACTATTATTTCACCGGAGCCGGCAAAATCGGCGTGGCCGTGGCCGACTCGCCCACCGGCCCGTTCAAGGATGCCCTCGGCCGTCCGCTGCTGAGCGACAAGCCGGAGGGCATGAAAGGCGGGGCAGTCATCGACCCGGACGTGTTTCAGGACCCGAAGACCGGAAAGTATTACCTCTACTGGGGCAACGGCTTTCTCGCCGTGTCCGAACTGGGCAAGGACATGACGTCCGTCGTATCGACAAAGGTGCTCATCGACCGCAAGGACAAGACGCGCTTCAACTATTGTGAGGGCACGTATGTCTTCGAGCGCAACGGCCTCTACTACTTCATGTGGTCGGAGAACGATACCCGCAGCGCCAACTACCGCGTGCGTTATCTCATCAGCGAGTCGCCAACAGAGTTCATCCGCAACGGCAAACCGGCCCGTCAGGAACGCACCATCGTCATCCAGCAGGACCCGTCAAAGGGCATCTACGGCACCGGTCACCACTCCATCCTGCGCAAACCGCAATCCGATGAATGGCGTATCATATATCACCGCTTCGCCCGCCCCGACGCCATCAAGCTCGGATGGGACGCCGGATACAACCGCGAAGTGTGCATAGACCGCATGGAGTTCAACGAAGACGGAACCATCAAGGCGGTAGAACCGACACTGTGATTTCAAGCTAAGAGGTAAGAGTGATGAGAGAAGAGGTATGATTACCGTGCAAGCATCAGGACATTATGCACAATAATCATACCTCTTCGGTTTTACTTCTTAGTCCAAAAGCATGAAGAGTAATCATGCCTCTCACTCATCACTCTTGCCTCATTAATTAAATACCTAAAGAGCAATCATACGTCTTCACTCATCACTCTTACCTCATCAACTAAAAAGAAGACTTCTTATCCTCCCCACTCTTCACATCATCATTGCTGATGGAACGATTGGCCTTCTTCACGCCGGCTTTCAGTTCGCCTATCCGGAAGCTGACGCTGACGCCATAGCGTCGCACCGGGTTCATCGACCAGTCGTCGGAGCGGAACGTCGGAGTCTCGATGAACGAACTGTTACGCCAGTATTCCTTGAAAGGGCTCTGGGCAAAGGCCGACACGGTCAGCCGCTTCTTCATGAAACTCTTGCTCACGTTCAGGCCATAGTCCATCCAGTTGCCGTTCTTTCCCTGCAGAGAGACGGGTGGAGTCATATAGAATATGTTGAAGCTGAAGCGCCAGTCCTTCGGCAGAGACAGCTGTGCGCCGCCATAGGTGAACATATCCCAGCCGTCGTTCTTCAGTCCCTGACCGTCATCATAGCGGGAATAACTCCCCGAGAGGTTGGTATAGACGCGCAGCGCCGACGTCACATTCCAGTTGACGTATGCGCTCAGGTCCACACTGCGCGTATGTCCGATGTTGCGGTAGGTCGTGTACATCACGTTCTTGCCAGTCGGATTTTGAAGTCCGAGCGGCACGAGCGTCACGTCCTCGACCATCTCCGAGAAGCTCTCGATGCTGTTGTTGGCGAACGAATAGCCGGCAGAGAAATTCATGTTCACCTTCTGCGTGAAATTGCTGTAGGTCACGTCAAACGAATGAGTCTTCTCTGAGACGAGGTCCGGATTGCCCTGAGAGATGGTCACGGGGTTCTTGTCATCAAAATAGGGATTGAGATAGCTTATGCCCGGACGGTAGATACGCATGTTGTATCCCAGCCGCAGGTTCTGCATGTCGGTCAGCTTATATCCTATCGAGGCCGAGGGGACGAAGTCGTCGAAGTCCTTCCGGAAGTCAGAGCCACGGCCCAGCAGATAGCTGACTTTCTGTGTCGTGTGCTCATAGCGCAGTCCGAGCCGTCCAGACCAGCGTCCGGCGTTCAGTCCGTAGCCGGCGTAGGCAGCCATGATGTCGTTGCGGTGGCGGTAGTGGGAGCTGTGGTCGGTGTCGGGCAAGAACGCTTCGTCCGAGCCTACGGCCCGTTCATAACGGTCGTCCTCCGAGCGGTTGTTGCGGTAGATATACTTCACGCCGGTCTCCAGCGTATGAATCCGTGCGATGGGCGTGGTGAAGTCGGCCTGCGCCGTGTGTTCCGTCGTGCCATGACTGCCGTCCGTCCACTGATTGCGCAGGGCGTCGGTGAAGTCCTGCCAGTCCGACGTTGTTTTCATATTCTCGTAGTTGATCGTCAGGTCAGACGTCGACGGTGTCGTGCTCAGCCTGTACGACACCGTCAGCAGCCGGTCTTTCACGCCGGCAAAGCCTCGCTGATAGTCCACACCGCCGTTTATGGAGAAATAGGACGTCGCCGATCTGGTCGTCTGTCCGAAGGAGTAAAGCCCGGCGCCGGTCAGGGGCGATGTGGCCGAAAGAGTATTTGGGGTATTGAAATGCTGATTGTTGCCCCACATCGAGAACTCGGCCGAGACGAGCCTCAGCGTATCAATCTCATAGCTGGCCTCCATCGACGCCGAGTGGAAATTGACGCGGACATCATTTTCGCTCTCCGTAACGACGTCCGAAGAAGCCTCCGTCAGATTGCCGAGCGCCTTCATCGTGCTACCGCTCATGATACCGTCTCTTGAGATATGGCCATAGTTGTAGCGCGCACTGACGGTCAGTCCGCCTTTCTTGATGGTTCCGAAAACTCCCGCACTGCCTCCGAGATTGAACACATCGGCACTCGTGGTGACGGTATATCCCTCCAGCCCGCGGCCCTCGGTGGTGATGATGTTGATAATTCCGCCCACACCCTCGGCGTCATATTTCGGTCCGGGATTGGTGATGACCTCGATGCGCTTTACCGTGTTGGCCGGCAGACTCTTGAGAACATCCTTCGGATTGTCGCTCATCATCTTGTTCGGGCGTCCGTTGACGTAGACCTTGAACGACGACTTTCCGTTGACCTTGATGTTGTCCTCACCGTCGACAGTGACCATCGGCACCTTGCGGAGCATCTCCAGGACAGTGTTGGTCTGCGCGTCGGGGTCATCCTCGATGCTGTAGGCTATTTTGTCGATGTCGGCCTTGACCAGCGGCTTCTGCGCCTTGACGACCACTTGCTGAAGCTCATGACCGCCGGCGGCAAGAAAGAGCGTGTCCATGGGAACTGTCCTGACGCCATCGGCGGCGGTGAACCGCTGCGTCAGCGTCCCGTGCCCCATGGAGCTGACCGACACCATCATCTCTCCCCGCTCTTCGAGGCGCATCGAGAACCGTCCTGCGGCGTCGGTCAGCACCGTCTTCAGCACCGTCCCGGCAGTGTCCGTCCGCATGATGCGCACGGTGGCGTAGGGTTCTCCCTCATGTGTGAGCGAGTCGGCCACGGTGCCGCTCACGGTCAGTGCCGTGGCCTTGCCGCCCTGCGCTCCCGCCGTGAGTGCGAAGGAGAGCATGCTCAGCATTATCGTAATCTTTCTTATCATATACGTTTAGATTTGTTATGTTTACGTTCTTGAAACTATCTTAAAGACGACAATCAAGGCCGTAAAGTTTCATATCCGTCGGTTTTTAATGTTTGTTAACGGGCGAAACCCACCCCAACCCTCCCGAAGAGAGGGAGCTTAATATGCAGCTGAGTCTATGTCGTAACTCAAAGAGTAATCAAGCTCCCTCCCTTTGGGAGGGTTGGGGTGGGTTTTAGGTTTGTTGGGGGCTGGTTTTGTGGATTTTAGCCGTGTAAGGTAATCAGACCTCTTCACTCATCACTCTGACCTCTAAACTAAAAAAATTATCACGGAATTTAACACTTCAGAATTTTAATTCTGGAGAGCAGCAAAGCGGAAATATTGACATTCCGCCGCCGTTGTCCTCCCGCTTTTCGCCCGTCGCCGACCAATAAGGCCCTCCCGGGGGCGCAATAAGCATGCCGTTGCACGACGGCGGCGGCCTTGTTGCGATGCAACGGGCGCCCCGTTGCAATGCCGTAAGGGCCTTATTGCAGAACAAAACGCGGCAAAAAGTTGCACACTTCGGTAAAAACGGCTGTAACATGCTGTTGCTCAGGTGATAAAAGATGCACGCTCAAAACTCGCGAATTTGCGCCCGAATGATTTTCATTTTTGAATTCTTCAAGGATTTTTAGGTGTTTGTCCGCTTAATTCCGAGTTTTTAACATTTGGCTTTGGCCCTGTAGACAAGCTTTAGGGCCGAAGTAGTGGCGTTTCTGTTTACTCTTTAGTTTACTTTTTACGGGACATCGTGCGTCATTTCCCCCGCTTTCTTCGTCCATTTCCCATATTCTTTGTAAATTTGCCGCAAATACTGAAAAGACAGTCGCTATAACAAAGAGACACATTTATGAAAAAGTTGCTATCCTTGCCCCCCAATCTGGTGGGCTGTTTCCATGAGATAACGGGTCTGTCGCCCGAAGAATATTTCTGTACCAACGACCCCGTCGGGCGGAAGCTCGGAAGCGGCGGCGGAACGACGTGGCTGCTGGAGGAGTGCCACCGGGCGTGGGCCCGTGACGGAGAAGATTTCGACACGTGGCTGGCCTCGGGCCGTCGTCTGATTCTCCACGCCGGAGGTCAGAGCCGCCGTCTGCCGTCTTACGCCCCGTCGGGAAAGATCCTGACGCCCGTCCCCGTGTTCCGATGGGAGCGTGGCCAGCGTCTGGGCCAGACACTGCTGGATCTGCAGCTGCCGCTATACGAGCGCATCATGGCCCAGGCGCCGGCGTCGCTCCACACGATGATCGTCAGCGGCGACGTCTATATCCGCGCCGCAGGCCAGCTGCCGCCCGTGCCCGAGGCCGATGTCGTCTGCTACGGACTGTGGCTCGACTCGTCGATAGCCACCGACCACGGCGTCTTCGTCTCCGACCGCCGCACGCCGTCGGTGCTCAAGCAGATGCTTCAGAAACCGTCGGTTCAGGAGCTGGCCGAGCTTCAGAAAGACCACTTCTACCTGACCGACATCGGCGTATGGATGTTGAGCGACCGCGCCGTCAGGCTGCTCATGGAGCGCTCACGGCGCGACGGTGCCGACGGCGACATAACGAAATATGACCTTTACGGCGAGTTCGGATGTGCCCTCGGCACCGACCCGACCGTCGCCGACGACGAGCTTTCTAAGTTGAGCGTGGCCGTGCTGCCGCTGCCCGGCGGTGAGTTCTATCATTACGGGACGAGTTCGGAGATGATTTCGTCGACGCTCGCCGTCCAGAACATCGTCAACGACCAGCGCGAGATAATGCACCGCGGACGCAAGCCCCATCCCTCGATATTCATCCAGAACTCGGTGACGGAGACCGCCGTGACGCGCTTCAACACCAATCTGTGGATTGAGAACAGCCATATCGGCCGCTGCTGGACGCTCAGCCACGACAACGTCATCACCGGCGTGCCGCGCAATGAATGGGCCGTGACGCTCTGTGCCGGCCAGTGTGTCGACGTCGTGCCCGTCGGCGAACGGTCGTATGTCCTGCGGCCATACCGGATTGACGACAAGTTTGCCGGCCGTCGTCAGCAGCTGAAGATATTCCCCGTGTTCGACGACGTTGAGGAGATGGGCCGTGCGCTGGCGTGGATGCTCGCCACGGAATATATCCCCGAGAGGCTGACGAACCTCAGTCTGCCGCCCGCGCCGGAGTTGGAGGGTCACCGTCTGATGAGCGCCGAGGAGATTTCGACGGAGGCCAACCTCGTGCGCCTCGTCGCCCAGCGCCGTGCCTTCCGCCGGGAGAACTGGCCGGCACTGGCCGCCAACTACGAGCACAGTGTCTTCTATCAGCTCGACCTCGACGACGCCGCGCGCCAGTTTGCCGCCGAGGCCATCCCGCTTCCCAAGCCCGTGGCCGCAGACGCGCCGCTGATGACGCGCATCCACGACGCCATGTTCCGCTCTGAGGTCAAGCGGCTGACTGGCGGAGAGTGGCAGGAGGACGGTGACCGCGCCTTCTCGCTGCTGCGCGAGGGGCTGACGGAGCCGGTGCTGGCCGAGCGTCAGAATCCGCGTATGTCGGTCTACAGCGACCAGATTGTCTGGGGACGCAGCCCCGTGCGCATCGACATTGCCGGCGGATGGACCGACACGCCGCCGTTCTGCCTCATGGAGGGCGGCAATGTCATCAACCTCGCCATCGAGCTCAACGGCCAGCCGCCGCTTCAGACATACGTCCGTCCGTGCCGTGAGCCGCACATCGTCTGCCGGAGCATCGACCTCGGTGCCGTCGAAGTGATTGAGACCTATGAGCAGCTGGCCGACTTCATGCACGTCGGCAGCCCCTTCGCCATACCCAAGGCCGCCCTCGTGCTGGCCGGTTTCCAGCCCGGTTTCAGCCAGATAAATTATCCGTCACTGCGCGCCCAGCTCGAAGATTTCGGCTGCGGCATAGAGCTGACGCTGCTCTCGGCCATCCCGGCGGGCAGCGGACTGGGCACGAGCAGCATTCTGGCCGCCACGGTGCTCGGAGCCGTGAGCGACTTCTGCTCGCTGGCTTGGGACAAGAACGAAATTGGCCGACGCACGCTTGTGCTGGAGCAGATGCTCACCACGGGTGGCGGATGGCAGGACCAGTTCGGCGGTGTGCTTCACGGCGTGAAGCTGCTCCAGACGCAGCGCGGATTCAATCAGGCGCCGCTCGTGCGCTGGCTGCCGGACGACATCTACACGCAGCCGGAGTATGCCCAGTGTCACCTGCTGTATTATACGGGCATCACGCGCACGGCGAAGAACATCCTCTCAGAAATCGTGCGCCGGATGTTCCTCAATCACAACGCCGAACAGCAGATGCTGCGCGACATGAAGGCCCACACGATGAACATGTATGAGGCCATCCAGCGTCAGGACTTCCTCCAGATGGGACGTCTCGTGCGCACGACATGGCAACAGAACCAGACCATCGACAGCGGCACGAACCCCGACGAGGTGAGACGTCTGACGGAACTCGTCGACGACCTATGCCTCGGATACAAGCTCCCGGGAGCCGGTGGCGGTGGCTATCTCTATATGGTGGCGAAGGACCCCGAGGCCGCCGGCCGCATCCGCAAGGTGCTCAACGACAACCGCCTCAACGCCAACGCGCGCTTCGTGGAGATGTCGCTGAGCAAGAAGGGACTGCAGGTGAGCAGAAGCTGAGCTGGTCAGATTTTTAGTTAAGAGGTCAGAGTGATATGAGTGAAGAGGTATGATTACCGAGCAAGCCCAAGTCTTTATGCCGGTAATCATACCTCTTCACTCATATCACTCTGACCTCTTAACTAAGACCTCTTCACTCTTAACTGACAAAAACTGCGGTCAAAGCGCATGAGATAAGATAATTCTTTGTACTTTTGTGTTGATGAAACAACAAAGTGCAATGGAGTTTTTTACACGGGTGGACATCCCCCGGCCCGACTTCGCCATCGGGCCGCAGGAGCGGATGCTCTTTGTCGGGTCGTGCTTCGCCGACAGCATCGGACGGCGGGCAGTGGAGGAGAAGTTTCGGGCCGTGGTCAATCCCTACGGCGTGATGTATAATCCGGCGAGCATACTCCACACCGTCGAGCGCTGTGATGAAGCTCCGCGGGTGGCTCTGTTCACGCTCGGGACAAACCATGTCTACCGGTTGAAGGAGACGGACGAGATTGTGGATAACTGCCGCAAGCAGCCGCAACGGCTGTTCTCGGAGGAGGAACTGAGCGTCGACGACTGCGTAGGCTATCTGCGCAAGGCCATCGACACGCTGGCCGGACGCGACCCCGAGGTGAGGGTTGTGGTGACGGTGAGCCCCATCCGATATGCCAAATACGGCTATCACGGCAGCCGGCTGTCAAAGGCTGTGCTTCTCTTGGCGGCCGACCGGCTGACGAAGGAGGACAGCCGCTGCGTCTATTTCCCGGCATATGAGATTATGAACGACGAGCTGAGGGACTACCGTTTCTATGCCCCTGACATGCTCCACCCGTCGCAGCAGGCCGTGGAATATATCTGGGAACAGTTTGCCGGAGCATACTTTAGCCCCGCTGCCAAGCAGTTTCTGGCTGAGTGGCGCCCGATCAAGGAGGCGCTGGGACACCGGCCGTTCAATCCGGACAGCGAGGAGTACCGCGCTTTTATGGATAAAACAATGTTAAAAGTGGCGGAGTTATCAAAAAAATATCCGAACTTTGCATATATGTAAGGAGCGGAATGCGGTCGCCGGCCGAGGCGGTGCTGTTCCGCACGTGACATAAAGAGAAAGAAAGAGATGAAATATTCTATCGAGAAGGTTATCACGCTCATCGGAGCGCGACGCGTCGGCGACGCTGACGCAAGCATCGGGTGGCTGCTCACAGACAGCCGCTCGCTGTGTTTTCCGGAAGAGACTTTGTTTTTCGCGTTGCGCTCCGAGCGCAATGACGGCCATAGATATATCCGTGACCTCTACCGCCGCGGCGTGCGCAACTTCGTCGTTGAGCATGTTCCGGAGGATGCGGCGGTGGAATACCGTGACGCCAACTTCCTGAAAGTGGTCAGCCCGCTGGCCGCCCTTCAGCGTTTGGCCGAGCGCCACCGTGACGAATTCGACATCCCCGTGGTGGGCATCACGGGCAGCAACGGAAAGACAATCGTCAAGGAGTGGCTCTATCAGCTGCTCTCGCCGCAGATGGCCGTGACGCGCTCGCCGCGCTCGTACAACTCGCAGATAGGCGTTCCGCTGTCGGTATGGCTGCTCAGTGAGCACACGGAGGTGGCGCTGCTGGAGGCCGGTATCAGCCAGCCGGGCGAGATGGAGGCCCTCAGGGACATCATCCAGCCGACAATCGGTGTGTTCACGTCGCTCGGTCAGGCCCATCAGGAGAACTTCCGGACGATGGAGGAGAAATGTCGCGAAAAACTGCGGCTGTTCCATGACGCTCAGGTCATTGTCTATGACGCCGATGATGCCGTTGTCAGCCGCTGCATACGCAGTTCGGGATTTAAGGGCGAGAAGATAGGGTGGAGGGCCTTCCCCAATCCCCCCAAGGGGGGAAGACCTGCGGGTGAAAGCAGGGATTCTGCTCCGTCCGGCAATCCGTTAGCGGGAGAGAGTTGTACCGACGGCATGCTTGTTTCGGTTGAATACGGAACGGACGGTTCAAGCGCTTCATCCCCCCTTGGGGGGACTGAGGGGGGCCGAAGCCTCGTCCGCGTACATTATATATATAAAGGTCAGTCCGGCGTCTACCATCTGCCGTTCATCGACGATGCCTCGGTCAAATGTTCCATCGCCTGCGCCTGCGTCGCGCTCTATCTCGGAGTCACACCAGAGGAGCTTGACGAGCGCATGTCGCGGCTTGAACCCGTGGCGATGCGCCTTGAAGTGAAGGAAGGACGCCACGGATGCACGCTCATCAACGACTCCTACAACTCCGATTTGTCCTCACTTGACATAGCCCTCGACTTCATGAACCGCCGTCCCGACCACAAAGGACGGCGCCGGACGCTCATCCTGAGCGACATCTATCAGAGCGGCGAGAGCGAGGAGACGCTCTACCGGGAGGTCTCGGAGCTGGTGGTGAAGCGTGGAGTGGAGAAGTTCATCGGCATAGGTGAGGCCATCAGCCGTCAGGCGGGCACCATAGCCGTGGGCGACCGGAGCTTCTTCACCGACGTGGAGGAGTTCATCGGCAGCGGTGTGTTCCGCTCGCTGCGCGACGAGGTCATACTCATCAAAGGCTCGCGGGCCTTCGGCTTTGACCATATCACGGAGCTGCTGGAGCAGAAAGTCCACGAGACAATCCTTGAAGTGAACCTTAACGCCGTCGTGGCCAATCTCAACTATTACCGCTCTTTCATGCGGCCGGAGACCAAGCTTGTCTGCATGGTCAAGGCCGATGCCTACGGAGCCGGCGCCGTGGAGGTGGCCAAGACACTTCAGGACCACCGCGTCGACTATCTGGCCGTGGCCGTGGCCGACGAGGGCGTGACCCTGAGGAAGAACGGAATAACGGGCAATATCATGATTATGAACCCCGAGATGACGGCTTTCAAGACCATGTTCGACTATGATCTGGAGCCCGAAGTCTACAGTTTCCGTCTGATGGACGCACTCATCAGGGCCGCCGAGAAGGAAGGCATCACGGGATGGCCGGTGCACATCAAGCTCGACACGGGCATGTGCCGGCTGGGATTTGACCCGCGTCACGACATCGACCGTGTCATCGACCGGCTGAAACATCAGAGCGCGATAATCCCGCGTTCGGTCTTCTCCCATTTCGTCGGCTCCGACAGCAGCGACTTCGACGACTTCTCCGCACGCCAGTTCGCACTCTTCGACGAGGCGAGCCGCCGGCTGCAGGCCGCCTTTGACCACCGCATCCTGCGCCACATCGACAATTCCGCCGGTATCGAGCATTTCCCCGAGCGCCAGCTCGACATGTGCCGTCTCGGCATCGGGCTTTACGGTGTGGACAGCATCGGCAACCGGATTCTCAATACCGTCAGCACGCTGAAGACCACAATACTCCAGCTGCGCAACGTTCCGGCAGCCGAGACCGTGGGGTACAGCCGCCGCGGCGTGCTCACGCGGGATAGCGTGATAGCCGCCATCCCCATCGGATATGCCGACGGACTCAACCGCAGGCTGGGCAACGGACGCTGCTACTGCCTCGTCAACGGTCAGAAAGCGCCATACGTCGGCAATATCTGCATGGACGTGGCCATGATTGACGTCACCGGAATAGACTGTCGTGAGGGCGATTCCGTCGAGATATTCGGCCCGAACCTGCCCGTGACTGTGCTGTCTGATGTTCTCGGAACCATTCCGTATGAGGTGCTGACGAGCGTGAGCGGCCGGGTCAAGAAGGTCTATTATCAGGACTGACATGCTCTTCCGGCAAGCACCAGCGATCTTATCCGACCGCTGGTGCTTGCCGCCGACCGTCGAATAACCGGATGTCGGCAAACGTCTGGCTTACTGTCGCACCGCGTCGAGCTTACCGTCGGACCATGCATTACTTGTCGTTGACTGGCAGATGTCGCAGCCGTAGCCGGAGAACACTAATGAATAAAAAAACAAAACAGATATTCCCGAATATCATTTATTTTCCATATCTTTGCAAAAACAATTATTTAAAGACCTAAAATAAACAAAAATGAGTCCCTTGCAAACTACAAAAATGACAAATTGGCGTTGGTGGATATGCGGCTTGTTGTTCGTTGCGACAACAGTCAACTATCTTGACCGACAGGTGCTGTCACTGACAGCAAAGGAGTTTATCTATCCTGATTTCCACTGGACGGATGAAGACTACGGTAACATCACGGCTTATTTCTCCATCTTCTATGCTATCTGCATGTTGTTCGCAGGTAAGTTCGTAGACTGGATGGGAACAAAGAAAGGATATCTTTGGGCTATCGGAGTGTGGAGCTTCGGAGCATGTATCCACGCCGGTACAGCCGTAGCGACCCAATATATTCACGGACTGGACAGCCTCGACGCCATGCGCGCCGTTGAGAACGGCAGCTCTGCCGCTCTGGCAATCGCTTCGACCGGTGTATGGCTCTTCCTCGTCTGCCGCGCAATCCTCGGTCTCGGTGAGGCCGGCAACTTCCCCGCAGCCATCAAGGTTACGGCAGAATATTTCCCGAAGAAAGACCGTGCTTACGCCACGTCAATCTTCAACGCCGGTGCTTCGGTCGGCGCGCTGGCCGCTCCGCTGATGATTCCGCCATTGGCAAAGGCTTTCGGATGGGAGATGGCCTTCATCATCATCGGTGCCCTTGGCTTCATCTGGATGGGCTTCTTCGTCAAGTGGTATGAGAAACCGGAGAAGTCATCAAAGGTCAACGAGGCCGAGCTTCTGTACATCCATCAGGATGACGAGGCTGAGACCGTGAAGAAAGAGGCCGATGTCAAGGAAGAGAAGCAGATACCGTTCCTCCAGTGTTTCGGTTACAAGCAGACCTGGGCGTTCATCGTGGGCAAGTTCTTCACCGACGGTGTATGGTGGTTCTTCCTGTTTTGGGCTCCGGGCTATTTCCAGGATGTCTATGGATACAAGGCTTCTTCAGGCACGGGTATGCTGCTGATCATGACTCTCTATGCCATCGTGACCTTCCTCTCCATCTATATCTGCAAGCTGCCGACATATTTCGTTGACAAGAAGGGCATGAATCCCTACGCAGGCCGTATGCTCGCCATGATGTTCATCGCGTTCATCCCGCTGGTTTGCGTCGCAGCACAGCCCCTTGGAGAGTATTCCGCATGGTGGCCCGCAATCATCATCGGTCTTGTCGGTGCCGGCCATCAGGCTTGGTCAGCCAACATCTTCTCTACCGTTGGTGACATGTTCCCGAAGAGTGCCATCGCGACGATTACCGGTATCGGCGGTATGGCCGGCGGTGTAGGCTCTTTCCTTATCAACAAGGGTTCCGGCCAGCTCTTCACATTCGCTGAGGAACAGGGTGCCGCATTCACGTTCCTCGGCTTCGAGGGCAAGCCCGCCGGCTATATGATTGTCTTCTGCATCTGCGCCGTTGCCTATCTGCTGGCCTGGATCATCATGAAGACGCTCGTGCCGAAGTATAAGCCCATCATAGTGGAATAAATCCGATTATCGCCGTTTGACGATAGCAGACACATAAAATAAAGGCTGCGCACGTACCTCGATGAGGTGATGTGCAGCCTTTAATGTTTCTTCACTGATTCTTTATTCCCGTCAAATTGTCATTGTCTGATGCCAATCCGATTGTCTGTCAGTTGTCAGTTTGTTGTCCATCCGATGTTCGCCCGTTATTTCGGCAGTCTTATTCTGTTGATGAAGACGTAGGCGAGTCCGGTCTTGTAGAAGACGATGTGGAGCAAGGCCCTGTATTCCGTTCCCAAGGTGTCCTTTATGATGAAGTCCTGATTGACATAGTTGGCCTCCTTCTGGCGTATGACGCTCGTCAGATTCTTCATGAACCTCAGGCGCGCCTCGTCGTCGGCAATCATCTCAGTCATGTCATAGTCTTTGGTGTTGTCCATGTCGAAGGCGCTCTCCTTGACGTATTTCCTGTTTATAATGTCCTTCAGCCGTCCGTCTGCGTCCACGATACAGATAGGGCTTTGGATGGCCTTGAGCAGCCTTTCGTGTTCGAGGCTCTTCTCTTCGAGCTTCTTGCGTGTGCCGGCCAGCAGCAGGGCGGTTGCGCCCGTTGCCGCGGCAAGAATGATTATTATTGCGGTTGTCATGTCCACGATATTCTTTTTTCCGTCACCGGCGGTCACTTGTCACCGTCCGACGGCGTCTTCCGTTCAAATAAATCCCTGGTTCCTGAGCGCCTCCATCATACCGGCTGACATGGCTTCGTTGTCCTTGCGGGTATATCTGATGTCGGTGAAGATCTGTGCCAGAGTCTCCTTGTTGTTGATCTCGCAGAAGTGGCGGTTCTCCTCCAGCGCCTCCTTGGCCGCATAGAGGCGGTCGATGGCCTGCGGAGTATAGTCGCGGTAGGTCTCCTGATGGACGAACGCCTCCGTCGTCAGACGGTCAGAGAGCGGCGGATTCTCATCGGGCCATCCCAGTGTGATTGTGGCCACGGGCATGACGAGCTTGGGCAGCTGCAGGGCATCGATGATCATCTGGGGCATATAGACCGTCGTTCCCAGCCAGCAGAGCCCCAGTCCTTCCTCCTCGGCCAGATTGCAGAACGTCTGCGTATATATGAACGCATCGGTGGCGGCATTGATGAACGAAAGGAAATTGTCATATCCCGGCTCAGCCTTGCGGTTGCGGCACCACGTGCTGGTGCGGTTGAAGTCGGCGCAGATGGTCAGCACCACCGGCGCGCCGGTGACCATGGGCTGGTTGAAGTGAGCCGGCGCGAGGCGCTTCTTTCCCTCCTCCGAGCGTGTGACGACGACGCTGTAGAGCTGCAGATTGCCCATCGTCTGAGTGCGCGCAGCCTCGGAGAGCAGCCGTTGGAGCAGCGCCTCATCCACATCCCGCGCGGAATATCGGCGGATAGTCCGCCTCGTGTTTATTGTCTTCATAACGTTGTGTGTATTTATACGTATCTGCAAATGTACGTAAAAATCCTGAAAGAGCAGGACTTTCGCTCCGCTTTTTCAGGATGCGGCTCGTTTTCGGACGAATCGTTCGTCAAATCATGGACGTTGTTTCGTGATTTGCTTTCGGATTGTATGATGTGTTGTACGACCCAATAAGGAATGTCGGGAACAAGAAACAGGAATATCCGTACATAGATACTGACTCGTTGCATATACGGTATATCGTCTATATGACGTCATGATAATATCACGGAATTTAACACTTCAGAATTTTAATTCTGGAGAGCTTCAATGCCGGAATCTTGACATTCCGTCGCCGCTGTCCGCCGTTTTTTCACCCGCCATCGAGCCGGGAGGGCCTTACGGCTCTACCGCGGGGCCGCTTTCGCATGATGGCGGCGGCCTTGTTGCAATGCAACGAGGGCCCCGTTGCAATGCCTTAAGGGCCTTACGGCAGAATAAAAGCGTACAAAAAGTTGCACACTTCGACTAAAATCACTGTAACACGCTGTCGTTCAGGTGATAAAAGATGCACGCGCAAAACTCACGAATTTGCGGCCAAAAGATTTTCGTTTCAGAATATTGCAAGGATTTTGAGGCGTTTGTCCGAAAACTTCCGAGTTTTTAACAATTCGCTGTCAGTCAGCAATATTATATATATGCTGCATCTTTTTAATACTCTATACCTCGCTCTTAGTCTACCACTTGACGCATCCGTATTTCTCCTTATACCACAGCTGCCATGAGTTGACCATGTTCTGCCAGATCACGTATGCTCCGGGGGCTACGGCGGCCAGCGGATTGAGGAACGTCACGGTCAGCCAGATGGCCACGACAGTGTTCTTCTGGCCCATGGCCTGACCGGCACTGATGTTCTCGTCGTAGCGGCGTCCGACGGCCTTGCCGGTGGCAAAGAGCAGGAGTGTCACGGCGAGGGGGAGCATGAGGAGCCAGAGAAGGGTTGTGTGGGAGACGGAGGAGAAGAGGATGTTGTGGATTGTCACGCCCGTGACGATGGCCAGATTGACGCACCACATGTAGAATCCGAAGTTGCGCGTGCGGCAGATCCGGGCGTTGAGGCGCGGTGCGATGCGGCGGGTGAGCATGGCGAGAATCAGCGGGGCCACGAGCACGACGGTGACGTTGCGCAGAACGGCGAGTGAGGTGGCGAGGAAGGGGATGTCGGCCTCCTTCTCAACGAGGGGAAAGAGCAGCGGGATGGTCACCGAGGTGACGAGATTGTCGATGATGGTGAATATCGTCAGCGAGGCGATGCTGCCGCCCAGCTTCTCCGTCACGACGGCGGCTGCGGCGGCCGTGGGACAGATGACGCAGATGAAGACGCCTTCGAGGATGAGCTTCAGCGTCGGCGACGACGTCATGGTGATGACCCATGCAAGAAGACAGGCCGTGCCGACGCGTATGAGCTGGAGCCACAGGTGCCAGAGACGGGGGCGCATGTCGCGCAGCTCAATCTTGCAGAACGTGACGTAGAGGATCAGGAACATGCCGTAGGGGAGGAAATCGACGAGCAACGGGCCTACGGTGTCGCCCACGGGGATGAGCGGGGTGACATGGGAAAAGAGCAGATAGATGAGTGTGCCGGCACAGATAGCTACGGGCAGTGACCATCTCTTGATGAACGTAACGATATTCATAACGGGTGCAAAGGTAGCTAATAATCGTGAATTAAGGCCGTGGCGGCGGGAAAATGAGGCTAAAAGAAGTTAAAAACGACGGCCTGCCGCAATGTCTCCGGGGACTTTGCGGCAGGCCGTCGTCTGTGTATGAGTGGCGTCGGATGACGTCGCTATTGTTTCAGTTTGAATGAATTTTCAATGCTGGTGAGCTCTTCCGTGAACGCTTTGTCCACCTTCAGGCGCTTCTCCACGGCAGAACAGCTGTGGATTACGGTCGAATGGTCGCGGCCTCCGATGAGCTGGCCGATGCGCGAGGCGGGCATCTTGGTGTACTTCTGGGCGAAATACATCGAGACCTGACGCACGATGACGTAGTCGCGCTTGCGGCTGCGGCTGAACACGTTCTGCTGCGTGACGTTGTAGTGGCCGCATACTTTCTCCAGAATGTCGTCCACCGTGAGCGGATGGTTGTCTATCTTGACGGCGCGCTTGATGACCCGTTCGGCCAGACGCATGTCGATATTGCAGTTGTAGACCACGGAGTAGGCCATCAGAGAGTTTATCACTCCCTCCAGATCGCGGACGCTGCCGTTGGCCGTCTGGGCTATATATTCAATGACGTCGTTGGGAATCTTCAGTCCGTCGCGGCGGCACTTGCAGCTCAGTATGTCGACGCAGAGCTGCATGTTGGGCTTCTCCAGCTCTGCCGTCAGACCGCATTTGAAGCGCGTCAGCAGGCGGTCTTTCATGCCCTGAAGCTCTACCGGCGGACGGTCGCTGGCCAGAATGATCTGCTTTCCGTTGCGGAAAAGATGGTCGAAGATATGGAAGAACGTGTCCAGAGTCTTTGCCGCGGTGGCCCATTCCTGTATGTCGTCAACGATGAGGACGTCGATGGTCTGGTAGAAATTGATGAAATCGTTGGTCCGGTTCTGCCTTACGGCGTCGGTGTACTGCACCTGAAAGAGCCGTGCACTGACGTAAAGGATGCGCTTCTGGGGGTAAATTTCCTTGCAACGGACACCGATGGCGTTGACGAGATGGGTCTTTCCGCATCCGGAAGGGCCGTAGATGTAGAACGGGTTGAACGCCGAACGGCCCGGATGCTCGGCGATTGACATGCCGACCGTGCGCGGCAGCTTGTTGCTGTTGCCTTCAATGAAGTTGTTGAAAGTGTGGCGTGGATTGAGTTGCGGGTTCAGCTCGTGGGGGCCGGCGGTCTTTCTTGCCTGCTGCGGACGTTCCTGGATACGGACGGGAACGGGCTGCGGCGTGATGGTGACAGGCTCGTCGCTTTCCACGTCCTGTGCAATGCCGTTGGTCTTGTCCGTCACGATGCGGTATGTCAGCCTCACGTTGGTGCCGAAACTGCGTGTGAGGACGTTGCTCAGCAGACCTACGTAGTATTGTTCCAGATATTCGTAGATATACGGACTGGGCACTTGAACCAGCAGAGTCTTATTCTCTTCCGAATAGGACTCGAAGGCAATAGGGGCAAACCATGTGTTGAATTGCTGTTCCGTTATGCTCTCTTTTATGAGGCTGAGGCACTTTTCCCACAGCACCATATATCTGTTCATCTGGCGTTATGACTCTATTTAATGATGAGTTATTTCTTTATCAAATGATGCGTACTTCTCTATTAGATAATGCAATATAGATTATAGCAGATGCAAATTTCGCCTTTTTTTCCGTAATTAGCAAATTATTGCTTTTTTAGGACGTTGCCGTAATGTTGCCGTAACGCCTTAATTTAAGGCGTTTTAAGTGTATTTTACACCATTTGTATGTTCTAAAACGTTTTGTGGAATGTAATCTTTTGAATGTCAACGGCTTAAACATGAAATGGCGGCAGACGCCCGTTAGACACCTGCCGCCATCCGATTTGCCGAAAGCGGTATGTAATAGAGGGTTTCGCGGCTTTCCGGCAATATAGCCGGAGGTGCTTATTAATTTAGACTAAATAAAAATATTACTGTCTATTTATCCTTCTTTCCGAAGATGGAGAAGTGGACATAGCGCTTCGGGTGCTGCTTCAGGTCGATCATGAGTGAATCTGCATCGCGCATGGTCGCACTGAGATTGTAGTACAGCTGCGGGTCACGCATGAGCAGTCCCAACGTTCCTTCCTTGCTGTTGAGCGCTGCCGTCATCTGCTCGACGTTGCTGAGGGTGCTGTTCACCTTTGCCATCGTGGCCGCGATGTCTATGTCGCTTATGTTCTTGGTTATCTGATTGGTGTTGGTCAGAACCTTGTCGGCCTTGTCAAGCATGCCGGGCACGCGGCTGTTGAGGCTTGCCGTGAGCGCATTGAGGTGCTTCGTGGTCACGGCCAGATTGCCCGAAATCTCGTCCACGTTGTGGAGTGAGCTGGCCAGTGCGGGGTCGGCGAGCAGCGCGTTGAGGCTTGTGAGGATTGAATCCATCTTTGGAAGCATCTTCTCTACGGCCGGTATCATGTCGGCGGCCTTTGAAAGCATGCCGACTTCCTTGTTTCCACGTATTGTGTCACCGGCGGCAACACGTTCCAGTGGATTGGCGGCGAGGAGCAGGTTGACCTTGATATTGCCGAGCATGTCGCTCTCGATCTCGGCTGTCGAGCCTTTCGGCAGACGCATGTTCTTGTCGAGACCGACTACGGCGATGATGTCTCCGTCAGTGCCGTAGTTGTAGATGATGTCTTTCACGACTCCAACCTTGTAGCCGTCGGCATAGACCGGGCTTGATGCGGAGAGGCCGCTGATGTCGTCGAAAGCCACATAATAGGTGTCTTCCGTTGAAAATATGTTCAGTCCTTTGAGGAACTGAAGTCCGAAGAACAACACCACAACGCCTAATATAGCCACGCAGGCTATCTGTACTTCCTTAGTAAAGAATTTCATAACGTCTGTCTTTTGGTTCTGTTAGTTTTAAATTCGCGTATAGCCTCCACCACATTGGTCCGTTGTCCGTCCTTGAAGGCGACGATGAACGCCTCGGGAAAATTTTCGAGAAGGCTTTTCCGCAGTCTGAATATCTCGTTATAGTCGGTTGATGAGCCGACCGTATATTTATATAGTCCGTTCTCCTGGTAGCAGCTGACGTCCGTCCTGCCTTTCAGCTGGCGGTCATTTGCCGGCAGATTGCTGCTGCTGGCGAGTATCTGAACCTTGAAAACGGGAGCGGAGTCTATGGCTTCGCTGACAGCGACAGCCGTTTCTGCGGGCTGAGCTATAGGTTCGGGGGTAGCTGCGGGGATTTCTGTCGAGCGCGTAACAGGCTTTTCTGGAATTGGCGCGGCCTTGTTTTCGGCAACAGCAACGACCTCCGGAGCCACAGCAACGTCCTTGTCTGCTTTTTCCGGCGCGTCGGGCTTGGCGACAACCTTCTCTTCCGGCTTCTCGGTTGATACACCGTTTCGGGCGTCGGTCAGCTCCCTGATGATGCTCTTGCTGTTTCTTTTGTCGCGTTTGTTCTCCGTCTTCTGTACCTGTTCGGCCGGAGTCTTGGTCTTGACGGACGTCGTTGGTGCGGTGGTGGACGTCCGGCGGCTCTTTTCCGGCTTGGCGGCCGGGGCGGGGGAGGCCTTTATCTGAACGGCAGAACTCTTGTCATATTTCTTCTTGTAGTCCAGAAAAGCCTGATAGATTCCCTTTCCGAGGGCGTCAATACCGCTTTTCGTATTGAGATAGCGCTCCTCGTCGGGCGTCGTTATGAATCCCAGCTCAATCAGACAGCTGGGCATGGACGTCTCGCGGAGCACAAGGAAACCGGCCTGCTTGACGCCCTTGTTGGGCCGTCCGGCAGCGGCACAGGTGCGTTGCTGAACGGCTTTGGCCAGCACGACGCTCTGTTCCATGTTCCTGTCCTGCATGAATTCGAACATGATATAGCTCTCGGAAGAGCGCGGGTCGAAGCCCTCGTAGCGTTGTTTGTAGTCCTTTTCGATGAGAATCACCGAGTTCTCGCGCTTGGCCACGTCGAAATTGTCGGCTGCCCGGTTCATACCGAGCGTATAGGTCTCCAGCCCGCGGGCAATCCGTCCTTTGGGCAGAGCGTTGGTGTGGATGGAGATGAAGAGGTCGGCTTTGTTCCTGTTGGCGATGTTCGCACGTTCGTGAAGCGGGATGAAGACATCGGTCTTGCGCGTATAGATTACCCGGACGTCGGGGCAGTTGGCCTCGACATACCGCCCGAAGGCCAGTGCGACGTTCAGATTGATGTTCTTTTCTTTTGAAATCTTGCCTATGGCACCGGCGTCATTGCCACCATGCCCGGCGTCGATGACGAGCGTGAACCTATCCTTTGCGGCGTCAGCAGCGGCCGCAAAGATGAGGGAGAGCCATAGGAGAAACAAAAACTTTCTGCACATAACGCTTTATAAATTACGCAAAAGTAATTATTTTCCCATTAAAACTCAAATATCTCCCTGAGTTTTATCATTTATTAAATGTATCTCCACGCCAGCTCCGCGGCACTCCGCGCCCATCGGCGGATTGACTTTCGTCAGGCTCAGGTCAACGGAGGTTATGTCGGGGTAGGCGTCGATGAGTGCGCTGGCTATGCGTCCGGCCACATGTTCGAGCAGTTTTGACGGCACGTCCATCTCGCGCCGGACCACGGCGAGCATGTCGGCATAGCTCAGCGTGTCGGCGACATCGTCCGTCATGGCGGCGCGGCTGATGTCGTAGCCGACCCGCAGACTGACAATGAAGTCCGCCCCCACTGCCGTTTCCTGCGGCATGACGCCGTGGCGGGCATGGATGCGGACTTCATTGATATATATATAGGAACGGCTGATGTTCATCATCGCTGACAGGTCAGATTATCCGCAGCGTGACGCGCCGCAGTTCTTGCACGTCAGACAGCCCTCCTGATAGACGAGGCTCTCCTGTCCGCAGACCGGACATTTCTGTCCCTTGGCCTCCGTGCCGTCGACGATATACTTCTTCAGGGCGCGCTCGACACCGTTCTTCCACGTGTTGATGCTCTCGCTCTTGAGCTGCAGCGAGCCGACGAGCTTGATGACATGGTCGATGGGCATGCGGTAGCGCAGGACGCCGCTGATGAGCTTAGCGTAGTTCCAGTATTCGGGATTGAACTTCTCGCTGAGTCCTTCGACCGTCGTCTTGTAGCCGCGCTTGTTCTCGAACTGGAAGTCGTAGCGCCGCCGGCCGTCCTCTCCGGTGCTCTTGATGATTTTTCCCTTGGTCACGGTCTTGGGCAGCACGATTCCTTCGTCGTCATCCTGAAGACCGGTGAATATCTCGTAGGGATAGCCGTTGAGCAGTCCGACGAACGCAACCCACTTCTCCTTGTTGTTCTGGAAGCGAACGACGTCGCACTCCAGCTCCTTCGGCCGGACCTCCGTCACCTCGGGGTGCTTGCACGGTACGGGCTTCTCGGCCTTGGCCTCCTCTTTCTTCATGTCCTCCTTCGATACTGAAATCATCACGCCCGAGCGGCTGCCGTCGCGGTAGATGGTGCATCCTTTGCATCCCGAGCGCCATGCCTCGACGTAGAGACGGTTGACGAGCGCCTCGTCGACGTCGTTCGGGAGATTGACCGTGACGCTGATGGAGTGGTCCACCCACTTCTGTATAGCGCCCTGCATCTTGACCTTCATGAGCCAGTCGACGTCGTTGGCCGTCGCTTTATAATAAGGTGAGCGTGCGACGAGCTCGTCGATTTCCTCCTGCGTATATTTCTTCTGCGTGTCAATGCCGTTGGCCTCCATCCACGTGAGGAACTTGTGGTGATAGACGATATATTCCTCGAACGAGTCTCCCACCTCGTCGACGAAGTCGACATGAACCGACGTGTCGTTGGGATTGACCTTGCGGCGGCGCTTGTAGACGGGCATGAAGACGGGCTCGATGCCGCTCGTCGTCTGCGTCATGAGGCTTGTCGTGCCGGTCGGGGCTATGGTCAGACAGGCGATGTTGCGGCGTCCGTGGGCGGCCATGGCCTCATAGAGCTTCGGGTCGGCCTCACGGAGGCGCTGGATGAACGGGTTGGCGGCTTCGCGGGCGGTGTCGTAGACCTCGAACGCTCCACGCTCAGTGGCCATGATGACAGACGAGCCGTAGGCGGCAAGGGCCAGACTGCGGTGAACCTCAACGGAGAAGTCCGTCGCCTCCTGCGTTCCGTAGCGCAGTCCCATGGCGGCGATCATGTCGCCTTCGGCCGTTATGCCGACGCCGGTGCGGCGTCCCATGCTGCTCTTGCGCTTGATTTTCTCCCAAAGATGACGCTCGGCACCCTTGACCTCGTCGCTCTGCGGATCCTCGCCGATTTTTTCCATGATGCGGTCAATCTTCTCCAGTTCGAGGTCGACGATGTCGTCCATGATGCGCTGTGCGGCAGCCACGTGACGGCGGAAGAGGTCGAAGTCGAAGCGTGCCTCCGGCGTAAACGGATTGACGACGTAGGAATAGAGGTTTATGGACAGCAGACGGCAGGAGTCATACGGACACAGAGGTATCTCGCCGCAGGGATTGGTCGACACCGTCCGGAAACCAAGGTCGGCATAGCAGTCGGGTATGCTCTCGCGGCGTATGGTGTCCCAGAAGAGCACGCCCGGCTCGGCGCTGCGCCATGCGTTGTGGACAATCTTCTCCCAGAGCGCCTTGGCGTCAATATCCTTCTGATAGTCGGGTGTATCGCTGTCGATGGGGAACTTCTGCGTGTATGTCCGGCCTTCGACGGCAGCCTCCATGAACTCGTCGTCAATCTTGACCGACACGTTGGCTCCCGTGACCTTGCCCTCGGTCATCTTGGCGTCGATGAAGGCCTCGCTGTCGGGATGCTTTATGCTGACGGAGAGCATCAGCGCTCCGCGGCGTCCATCCTGCGCGACCTCACGTGTGGAGTTGCTGTAGCGCTCCATGAACGGCACGAGGCCGGTCGACGTCAGGGCCGAGTTGTTGACGGGCGAGCCTTTCGGACGGATGTGGCTCAGGTCGTGGCCCACACCTCCGCGGCGTTTCATGAGCTGAACCTGCTCCTCGTCGATGCGCATGATGGCACCGTAGGAGTCGGCGTTGCCGTCGAGTCCGATGACGAAACAGTTGCTCAGCGACGCCACCTGATGGTCGTTGCCGATGCCGGTCATGGGGCTTCCGGCGGGGATGATATAGCGGAAGTGGTCCAGCAACTCAAACACCTGTCCGGCTGTCATCGGATTGGGATATTTCCGCTCGACACGCTCTATCTCGCGTGCGATGCGCCAGTGCATATCCTCGGGCGACTTCTCATAGATGTTCCCGAAGCTGTCCTTCATGGCGTATTTGTTCACCCATACGCGGGCGGCCAGCTCATCACCTTTGAAGTATGCGAGTGAGGCCTCGAAAGCCTCGTCATACGAATAAGTTTTTTTGTTGTCCATTGTTTTGTCTGTGAAATCTGTCGCAAAGGTAAGAACATTATTTCATATTGCAAAATAAGTTAGTCAACAGAATTAATTAAATGTCTTGCGTATTTATTTTTCTTGAGGGATTTTATTTGAGGAAGAAAGAGTGTAGCGGACGGTACGACTGATGACTGGAATAGAAATCACCAAAAAGAAACCGCAAGACATTTAATTAATCCTGTTGACTAACTTATATGGAACGCAAAAGGACCGGCAGTCAGTCGACCCTTTTGCGTGAACTATCCTTACCTGTTTCTAAAATGGAGTTATCGCGGCAGCGCCGCTAAGAGTTCCCTTTAACTTCTAAAAAGAGCGGCAGCAGGCCGTTTACAGGTTTTTCAAGAACTCAATCTCGATGATCTTCAGGGCGTTGTTGCCCTTCTGTTTCTTCTCATTGTTCTTGCTGTCCATCTCCTGTACGGCTCCGAAAGCATCCTTTGTCGTGCTTGAACCGAGCGAGCGGATGGTGTATCGACTTGCTTTCGGGGCGTTCTTGAGCGGAATGTGGACGTAGCTCAGAGCCTTGGGCGTCCATCCTTCCCACACTTTCACGTCTCCAGCATAGACAGCTATCGGGTAGGTCGTCATGCGGAAGCCCTTCATCTTGACGCAGATGTCGTCAATCTGAGTGTCCTCGGCCAGCGTATATGTAATCCACGCCTTGTCCAGATCGTTGCTGCTTTCCCATGAAGTGTTCTCGTATGTGTCGTAGCTCAGCTTCACGTCGTTGCCGCTGCCGGCCTCGGCCGATACGATCTGCACCCCGCGGCGCCACTGTTTGAACGACGGTTCGGCCGGAGTCTCACCGCGGTCGAGCCGGCTCTTCAGTCCGTCGGCGGGACGATAGGTTGTCAGTCCGCCCTCAACGGCGATGGCATTGGTCGTCAGCGTCAGCGTTGCGGCGTCCATGCCTTCGGCCTTTGCCGTCAGCGTCACCTTGCCGGCCTTTGTCAACGAGCGCAGCATGACGCGGTTGACACCACATTCCACCGGCAGCGTGTCGCACAGAACATGATTGTCCTTGCCCTTGGCCACGCCTCCGCGCCATTCGGCCGGGCCGGCGAGGGAGAATTTCACGAGTCTGTTGTCCAGCGGACAGCGGCGTCCCTGCTTGTCAACAACCTCTACCTCGACCAGCGCCAGGTCGTTTCCGTCAGCCTTCCAGCCTGTCGGGTTCTCAATCGGCGTGAGGCGGATGTGGTCCGGTTCGCCTGTTGTTTCCAGTGTGTATGCCGACTCCTGACGTCCGTTGCGGTCCAGTCCGATTGCCGTCAGCTTGTCAGCGTTGTGTTTTACGTTCTTGAAGATATGAAGGAACTTATATTTATGCTCGTCAGCGGCTATGCGGCGTCCGTTCTGTTCCAGCACCACACTGTCGCTCGTCGATACGACATAGACCGTGGGCACGGTGAAATCGCGGTCGTAGTTCCAGTGGCCGACGATATGGGTGCGCGGTTTGAGGTCGTCAACCCAGCCGTCCCACATCACCTGATGGGCGAAGAACGCATCCTTGGGAACGCGCATCGGGTCGACCACGCCGCTCACGCGGTAGTTGTCAGCCGAACGGCCGTGCGTCTGCGTGTCGCTGAAGACAATCTTAACGCCGCCAGAATTGACCTTCGTTCCGCTTCCCGGGCGCTCCAGCCAGTAGTCATACCAGCGGCGCACGAGCTCCACGGCAAACTCGTCGTTGTTGTGGTTGTAGGCATCCGCGGGTGCATTGCGGTAGAGCGGGCCGTCGCCTTCCTTGTGGAAAGGATAGCTCCACGAGTTCCAGTACCAGCGCAGAGCCTCGTCGCGGCAATACTCCATCATCCACATCGGCTTCGTGTCGCTCTTGTTCACATAGAGCATCTCGCCGCCATATTCAGCCTCCGGCCTGTCCAGCATCTCGCGGCATCCGATGGCTCGTCCGCCGTTGGGGTCATACTGGTCGCGTATGGCCTTCATCGCCACCATGTGGTCGGCCGAAATCTTCTGGTTGCCGCACTCATAGAAGATGACGCTCGGGTTGTTGCGGTTGTATATGATGGCGTCGCGCATGACTTCCTCACGCTGTTCCCAGCGCCGTCCCTCAACGTCCTTCTCCGCGTCTCCTGCCGGCATAGCCTGTATCAGACCGACGCGGTCACATGACTCCACGTCCTGTTTCCATGGTGCCACGTGCATCCAGCGGACCACATTGCCGCCGCTCTTGACCTGCAGGTCGTTGGAGTAGTCGCTGAGCCACGCCGGAACGGACATTCCCACGCCCGGCCACTCGTTGCTCGTGCGCTGGGCATATCCGTGGACCATCATCACGCGGTCGTTCAGATAGAACATTCCGTTTCTGAACTCCGTCTTGCGGAAACCGGTCGTGGTGACGACGGGGTCGTCCGTCAGGTCAGAGTTCAGAGTGCTGAGTGAAGAGGTCTGATTACCTTTTGTTGCGATGGAAGAACTGCCATTGGCTTTTTGCATATCATACTTCTTCGTTCCGTCCTCTTCACTTTGTCTTGAAGAAGCCTCTTCACTCTTCACTAATCTCGTCGTAACGTCATAAAGATAGCCGTAGCCCCAGCTCCAGAAATGGAGATTGTAGGCGCGTGACTGGGCTTTGAGTACGGCCGTGGAGTGGGGTGCGATGGTCACTTCCTCGCCCGAGAAGCTGCATACATTGCCTTTATTGTCGCGTTCGTCTACTGCAACCGAGAGACGCCGCGTCACGGGACTGTCCGTCTCGTTCCTCACCTCGCTCTCGACACAGATGGTCGCCGCCCGTCCGGCGATGTCGAAGTCCTTGGCATAGACATAGACACCGGTCGTCTTGAGATTGCTGTACAGTGGCAGAGTCTGATAGACATTGTCTGTAATGTGCAGCCATACGTTTTTCGGCAGACCGCCGTAGTTGGCGTTGAAATTGTTGTTGTTCCACTGGAATGTTGAATTCGTCGCGCGCTCATGATAGTTCCAGTCGTTGTCCGTACGCACCTCGATAGAGTTTTTCCCTTTCTTCAGATAAGGTGTGATGTCAAATCCGAAGGCCATCACTCCGTTTTCGTGGAGCCCGACCACCTGGCCGTTGACGGTCACTTCGGCTGCCTGGCGCGCGCCTTCAAACTCAATGAACACGCGCTTGCCCTCCGCACCGCGTGGCAGGGAGAACGTCTTCCTGTACCATATAACGGAGTCGCTCAGCTCCTTGATGCCCACCTTGTAGGCCTCGTTCTCATTCCAAGCGTGCGGTAGCGTCACCGTCTGCTTCTGCCGGTCAATTCTCCAGCCGGAGTTGAAGTTGTAGGTCTCGCGTGCCTGTATGCCGGCAGAGCCGGCGAGGGCTGCCGCGAGCATAAGATTCCTAAAGTTAATTCCCATATTCCTATGATTATTTTTGTTTGTTTCGTATCGCAAAGATAGTGCAAACCGAACGCAATCAAGCTCGCTTGAGATTGCTGAGGTGCAGCCTATCTTCTGCAAAGATACTCTTAAATAATCACAGAAATATGGGAATTTCGTACGAATATCAGTACTATCGTCCGTTTTTACGGTTTTCCGGTGGCTTTTCTGCCGCCGTCCGTCCAGATTCCTATCGTTTCAGCAGTTTCTTGGTGAACGTGCCTTCGCCTGACTCAACCTTCAGCATGTAGACGCCTTTGGGCAGATGGCCGAGGCCGTAAATCTCCAATGGGGCCGTGTAGCCAATCTCACGGTCGATGCCGAACACCTGTGCTCCGGCCATTGTGTAGATGCCGATGTGTACGTTCTGAGCCTTCTTCATGTTGAAGTTGAGAACGATGCGGTCGGTCATCACACCTCCGGCGAGGCTCACCCAGTCGTTCTGAGTGTCGCCGCTGACACCCTGTATGCCGCTCGGGTCGACACAGTGGACGAGGATGGTGTCGTTGCGCGTCTGCTTGTCGACAACGTTGGAACCGCTCTTGATGACCAGTTTATAGGTTCCGAGCATTTTCGGCGTGCCCTCAATCTTGATGCTCTTTGTCGCGATGTTCCGTGTGAACGTAAATCCGTCAATCGCGATGGAGCCGGTCTTCTTTGTCCCGTCGGGGGCTTCGGAGCTGAGGAGTGACGGCGCCGTGCAGTTGTTCCAGACAAATTCAATCGGTTTGATGGATTCGCCGAGACCAACCGTCTGTTCGAAAGCGCCTTCACCTGTCAGTGTGTATGTCGTTGCATAGAGGCTCGGGAGATAGTAGCCGAGGTGGGGAGGCTGGTTGTAGGCCGTGTTCTGCCAAGCCACGCCCATGCGATAGACATGATCGTGCATCAGTGTTGGCACGCGGAACGATGACTCCACGTTTGTCGTGAAGATGTTCAGGGCCGCGCCGGTGCTGCCGTCCCAAAGGATGAGTTCCTCGCGCCAGTCGCCGATGATGTCGGCAAGGAGATTGGGAGTCTTCTTCGTGCTGTTGCATGTCGACGAGTTTGCTATGTCGTAGAAGTTCTTTCCGCTCTTGGGATAGATGCGGGAAGTCCCGTTTCCGTTCCACTTGTCCATCAGGTTTCCGTCCAGGATTTCGTCCATGAGGTCACCGTCCCAGTAGGCGCGGAAGTTCACCGACGTGCTCTTGGTGCTTACGACTTTGCCTGTTGTGGCACTGCGAATCTGTCGGTCGCTTGCCGAGCAGAATTCGAATCCGGGATTTGTCGCGTCGATGTCGGCGGACAGACCGCGTCCGTTGTCGCCGTTGCTTGTCGCGCTGTAGATGATTTCGCCCGTAGCGGCGTCATGGATGTCCCATCCGTAATGCGGCCCTTCCTCATGGACGTCAAACACCTCCAGGCCCGGGCGGGTGGGGATGAGGTCGCTCACGTGGATGGCGTCGCCGTGGCCGAAGCCGACGGCATAGAGGAGATGGCCGTCGTTGTTGACTGCTGCCGAGCCGAAGAGGATTTCGTCACATCCGTCACCGTCGACGTCCGCCACGGAGATGTTGTGGTTGCCGTTGGCGTACATGGTCTTGCTGCCGCTTCCTCCCCGTGCGTTCGTTATGTGGGTTTTCGACGTCATGTTCCAGTCGGCGTCATAGTGTTCGACCTTTGTTCCCGACACGGAGGCGTGGAGCCATTTCGTCTTCAGTTCGCTGCCGTCGAAGTCGACAGCCCACAGATAGGCGCGCGTATAGTAGCCGCGGACCATGACGGCACTTGCGTTCTTGTCCGCTCCGTCGAGATGGGCCACGCAGGCCAGATAGCGTTCACAGCGGTTTCCGTAGTTGTCGCCCCAGAAGTTCTTGTCCGAGGGATGGGCACCCACCTTATTGAATGACCCTGCGCGGTTGGGATTATACCATATCGTGTGTACGGCCTTTCCCGTCTCTCCGTTGAAGACCGTGAGATATTCCGGACCGCTGAGGACGTGGCCGCTTCCGTTATAGTAAGTGCTGGCGTTGTTGTGGCCCTTGATGGCCTCGTCCGTCGCGGCCTGATTGACATACGCGCCCTGTCCGTCGATGGAGCCGGGGGCCGTCTTGCAGATCAGCTCCGCCTTTCCGTCGCCGTCAAAGTCGTAGACGAGGAACTGGGTGTAGTGGGCTCCGGCGCGGATGTTCTTTCCGAGGTCAATGCGCCAGAGTTTCGTTCCGTCGAGCTTGTAGCAGTCGAGGAGCACGTTGCCTGTCCACTCGTCAGAGCCTGAGTCGGCGTGGCCGTTGTCCTGAGAGTTGCTCGGGTCCCATTTGAGGATAATCTCATATTCGCCGTCGCCGTCGACATCGCCCACGCTACAGTCGTTCGGCGTATAGCTGTAGGTGTATCCCTTGATGTTCTTTGCGTCGGCCGGTTTGTCTAACGGCAGCTGTCTGTAGATGTCGGAGAAAACCATGGCGTCGCCAGAAGTCTCGACGGCTTCACCGTTGACTTTGGTAACAATCTGATATTTATTTCCCTCTGTTCCTGTCGTGTGGACATAATTGGTCCTGTCGCTGATGTCGCTCTTGACCACTTCGCCGTTACAGATGACGTCGAACGTCGTGTTGGCCGGGTCTGTGCCTAAGAATCGCCAGCTGATGAAACGGCCTGTCCCCGACGTGGCAGGTACGGAAACCACACCGCGCGTGAGTTTTTCTATCTGACCGGCCGGCGTGTTTTGAGCCTCTGCACCACCAATCCCCGCCATGAGCAGGGCTAATGCGTAAAGTTTTCTTTTCATAATTATGGTATGATCGGTTTTTAGTAAATCGCGTTTCCTGAAAGCATGGGCGTGCTGATTAATTTCAATCTGAACGTCTGTGAAATATGCCCACAGGCTTTTTAATCTTTGCAAACTTAATAATAAATATTCAGATGGTTATCTGTTATGTCAGAAAATGGTGTCTTTTTGGCAAAACTTACGGTTTGGCGGTTTCGCCTTCCGATTGCCCTGGCGATAGCCTTATGCGTTTGTCATGGTGTCTTTTATGCCGAATTATATGGTTGTATATGTCGGATTCAGATGTTGTTCATGCGGATTCTTCAACTGTTAAAAACTCGGAATTAAGCGGACAAATGCCTTCAAATCCTTGAAGAATTCAGAAATGAAAATCATTTGGCCGCAAATTCGCGAGTTTT
>ERZ780208.484-NODE-484-length-40848-cov-4.124678_pt1 | contig 40848 bp, 31 predicted proteins | sample MGYA00511167_ERZ780208 | MGnify/ENA primary metagenome ERZ780208 (study PRJEB29588, sample SAMEA2159202) | human gut metagenome | biome: human gut; feature: human-associated habitat; material: faeces | place: Denmark | collected 2008/2010 ...
AACGGAGCCGCCATACCTATGGCCACCGACATTGCCTTTTCGCTCGGAGTCCTGGCCATGTTAGGATCACGTGTACCCACCGGCCTTAAGATATTCCTCACCACACTGGCCGTCGTAGACGATATAGGCGGTATCCTCGTCATTGCCATTTTCTACAGCCACGGCATAGTGTGGTGGATGCTCGGCGTGGCGGCGGCATTGCTCGTCATCCTGGCACTCGGCGGCTGGTTCCGCATCCAGAGCAAGATTTTCTACCTGGGAATCGGCGCTTTCGTATGGTTCCTGTTCCTGAACGCCGGAATCCATCCCACCATCGCCGGTGTGCTGATAGCGCTCTGCGTCCCCGCACGCCCGGTGTATGCACCTAAGAAGTACATCAAGGCCATCCGCCGCAATATAGCCTTCTTCTCTCAGGAGAACGACGAGACCCTCAACTCAAAAACAATACTCGACAAGGAACAGCTCAACCACCTGAAGGAGATAGAATCCGCTTCCGACAAGGTGATTTCGCCGCTTCAGGATATGGAAGACTCGCTTCACCCGGTGGTCAACTATATGATAGTACCGCTGTTCGCCTTCGCCAACGCCGGGATACCGTTTGCCGGACTCGAGTTCGCTTCGATATTCTCCGGCGTCAGCCTCGCCATCATCCTCGGCCTGATAGTGGGCAAGACGTTGGGTATTTTCAGCTTCTCGTGGCTTTGCATCAAGTTCGGATGGGCGCCTATGCCTCACGGGGGCAACTGGAAACGTCTGTTCTCCATGTCGATGCTCGGCGGTATCGGATTCACGGTTTCGCTCTTTATCGCCAACCTCTCGTTCGGCACCGGCGACCCGTGGCAGTCGGCGCTTCTCGACCATTCGCGCCTCGGCATCCTCGTCGGTTCATTGTTAGCCGGAGTCCTCGGCTTCCTGAGCCTGCACCACACGTTGCCCAAAACAACGGCCGAAGCAGCGGCGGCAGACGAGGCTTAGCACAGATACTCAATAACGGAACAACGGCCCCGGTCTCGATGACCGGAGCCGTTTCCTCTATCTGATAACCAGCGGATTACTTCACGCGTACTTTCTGCGAAGCGTTATTGCACACCTTGATGTAGATCCCGGCGGCAGCAGGACGTGAAATCTCGTGGCCCTGAAGGTCGAACCAGCGAACGTCGCCCTCTTCGATACCAATTGCACCGATACCTGAAACAACGGTCAAAGTCACCGGGATGTCGGCCAACGGATATGTAACATTATTGTGTGTGAGACGCAGCACATAGTCCAGGTTCGTGTCTATATTTGCATCTACAAACCCGGCAAACTCGAAAGTCCTTGTTTCGCCGGCTTCCATTACGCAAGTCCGGGTGCCAAAATCTGCAACTTCTGTAAAGTTTGTGATTACGTTACCATTGATATAACCAAATTTGAGTTTGAAGTCTACTTCCGGTGAAGCGGCATTTCCTATATTTGAAATTGTGACAGCTACAAGGTTATTGCCTCCTGCCACTATGCCAATAGTTTCTTCATTGACCTCAAACTCGGCATAGCGATGTTCTTCGATTACAACCGGAGCTGAAACAAACGTAGTCTGGGAATCGTCAATCAGGCATATATTGTATCTCCCGGGTGTAGTATTGAAAGGAATTTTAAGTGAAAAAGCTTTAGTAACAGTTTCTCCTGCATCTATAGTGACTGTTTCATAATTCGTAACTTGAACACTTGTTTGAGCGTCGGCTGTGCCGCCCGACCGGCATGTTAATCCAAAATTCTTTGTAATGCTTTCCGAACCGTTATTCTTAATTGAGATAGTCCAGTCAAATGTGGAGTTGGCATAAATAACTTCAGAAAGATGACCGGCAGTAAATTCAAGTTTATCATCAGGAATTTCCTGTCCGTAGGGAGAATCAAGGTTGTCAACGGGAGTGATGGAATAAGAATCGTTGTTTTTTATTATGCGGAGGGTTTGGGCCGCTCCATATTTACCGGTCACCGGACTCCAATTGTCCTCTCCGTCATTTTTATAATACAAGCGGAGATGATACACTCCGTCACTTAAAGCCTCAAGGCTTGCCGTAAACGAAGGAAAACCATAATTGGCAGGAAGAGTAGAGGATATGATAGTCTGGACATCCAGGTTTCCGTCAGTGCCGACAGCTGCATATCCAATCGTTCCCTTCCAGTCCAGATAGGAAATGTTGCTACACATACCATTATTTGCGAAAGTGATTACCAGCCGGTCCCCGTCCACAGAACCCTGTATCGCTCCGGTCAGGAAGGGTCGTACGGAAACGGCTGTAGAGCCTTCCACCGGTGGCTGTACGCCGAACATGGCAGATTGATCATTCGTATATCCTGCAGCGCTGCCTCCCGTACCGGAACCGTCGGGGACGAGATAATTCATGGCGAAGTAGCCGTCGTAAGCACCGTTCCAGCCCCAATTGAAGTGGAAACCGTACTTATTGTTATAGCCATCGCAGACGAAGGCATGACCCGAACTGGAATTATAGCCCGAATAGTAAAGCGGACGCGAAGCCGAAAGCTCGTCATAGACCTTCTGTTCCCATTCATCAGGCGAGAAATAGTCGCGGCACAAGAATTGCAAGCCTTTATCGTAGCCGAAGTTATTGACGAAGGCAGCCGCTACGTCGAAAGCGTATGCCCCGGTAGAGGTGGTGCTGTAAATGCTCTTGATGGCATAACCGCACGCTTTCATCAGATTTGCAACAGCCCTCTTCTCTATGGTGTTGCCGCTGCTGCTGTACTGATATGTGTCGAGCATATTATCCCAGTCGAAGGTTATCTCGCTGAGGTCCATGGTATATTCTGTGTCGTTGAAAGTACAGGTTACTGTGCCTGTACCGGAGGCGGGCCATTCATGGTATTTCATCACCTGTGCCATGGCGGTTGCAGAGCATCCTGTAACGGATTTACCGGGACACGCATTGTTATAGGGAGCCGTTTGATTCCATTTGGTTGAAAGAAGTGGTGAAATATTTGCGAAATCAGAGGTTTTGGGCGAAGCCTCGCCGGCGGGTTCGGCGGCATCGCGGGCATCGCGGGCGGCACATTCGAGCCACCAGAGGAGTTGCGGCGGAATCTGCACGTTTTCGTCCACCGGAGCATCGAGGTAGCCCAGGACGGCAACGGCGCGTGTGTCGGCCGAGAGAATCATGGAGCCGCCGTTGCCGGTGAAGATGTAATACGATGGAGTGCCGTCGAGTTCTCCTGTTTTTACGAGACGCATCGGGGCGGATTGGATCTTACGGGCGGCCGAAGGGGTGCCGGAGGCGCGCTGCATGGCTTCCCCGGGAGTGACCGGAGCGGCAAACGAGGGCAATGCCAAAAGCGCAACTGCGCCTAAGAGTAATGCTTTCTTCATTCAGTTGGGTGAATTTTGTTTAGTTATTTGACCAAAAGCCGCGAAAAGTTGACTGGTGTTCTATTTTGCACGGCGGTTAGCTTTTAAGGTGGGTTAAAATAAGATGTTTAAGTATAACCTAAAAAGGAGCGAAAGCTCTTTCGAAGTATTATCTAATGCAAAATTACGAATAATCCACGAACCCACATAATTCTTAGCCACATTTTCCACAAATCCACGCATAAAACTGACGAAAGCCGCCCTCTCAGAGTCCTAAATGCCGACCCATAATGCGCCTTAGTGCGCCTTAGTTATATGATAGCTTTTTCAGCAAATCAACTTCGCCTAAAACTCCCGATGCGGGCCTCCCTGTGGTCCGTACAGTTACTCCTCTTTCCTTTTGTCGAGCTCGGCCTTTATTTCGGCGGCTTCTTCGTAGCGCTCGGCGGCTACGGCGTCAGCCATCGCTTCTTCGAGTTCCGGCACGCTCATCTCTTCGAGCAGCCGCACATTGCCGAGTTTCCGCAATGCTTCTAAACCGTCGTCGGCTTTCTCTTCACTCTTTTCCGGCTGAGATGCTTCCTTGCGCGATGCTTCGGGGTCAAAGCCGGCCTCGTCGAGTGTTTCGCGGTTGGTATAGATGGGTGCGTCGCAACGTATTGCGAGCGCTATGGCGTCACTGGAACGCGAGTCGATGCGCACTTCCTGCATTCCGTTGGTCATCACCAGGTCGGCGGCGAAGATTCCGGTGGGGAGCCGGTAAAGGTTCACTTCCTGAAGTTCGAGGCTGAATGCACGTATCATGGAGGCCATAAGGTCGTGGGTCAGCGGACGCGGCGTTATCACGTTCTGCAACTTGCATTCTATGCTCTGCGCCTCGGCGGTGCCGATGATGATGGGAAGGCGCAGGCAGCCGCCGCTCTCCTGGAGCACTACGGCATATACGCCTGATTCTATCTGGTTGTAGGTTATTCCGATTAGGTCGAGTTTGATTTTATTTTCCATTTTGTTTCGGTTTACGTTTTTGTGCCGGAGGCAGAATCTGGGCGGAGCCTAAGCAAAGTTTTCTGTCGGGCGAATAAATTATGGCGAATTGTCCGGGCGCTATTCCCTGAATATCCTCTTGCGAGCGCAACAGATAATTGCCGTCGGACAGCAGTGTGAGTTCGCCGTCGGCAAAGTGGGGAGTATGACGGTTTTTGAAGGATACGGAGAGCGGAGCGCCGTCCTGCGGCATCGGGTTGCGCGTTATCCAGTGCATCTCGCCGAGATGCAGTTCTCGGCCGTATTGTGCCGCCGTGTCGTAACCGTTGGAGACGTACACCACATTGTCGCGCACGTTCTTGCGCACCACATACCATGGGCCGCCGCTGAGTCCCAACCCTTTGCGCTGGCCTATGGTATAGAACCAGAAGCCGCGGTGCACCCCGAGTTTCTTGCCGGTCTCGAGTTCTATGATGGGACCTTGACGCGTTCCCAAGTGTCTCTCTATAAAGTCATTATAGTCTATCTTTCCCAGGAAGCAGATACCCTGCGAATCCTTGCGTGTGGCATTGGGGAGATGCGCTTCCATGGCCAGGCGCCGCACTTCGGCCTTCGGCAGTTCGCCGAGCGGGAAGATGAGATGCTTCAGCTGGTCGTAGCTAATCTGCGCCAGAAAGTCGGTCTGGTCTTTCACCGGGTCGACGGCGGTCGCGAGATATTTAAGCCCGTCCTTCTCCACAACGGAGGCATAATGGCCGGTAGCCACGGCATCGAACTCGTGTCCCCAACGCTCCTCGAAGAAGCCGAACTTTATCATTTTGTTGCACATCATGTCGGGGTGCGGCGTAAGTCCCTGCTTCACGGTATCGAGGGCATACTTCATCACGTAATCCCAGTATTCCTGATGCAGCGACACAACGCGGAAAGGCAATCCGTACTTCCGCGCTATGAGGGTGCACATCTCTATGTCTTCTTCGGCCGAGCAGTCACCCTCGCCGTTGTCCATCCCTATCCTTATGTAAAAGAGGTGTAGTTCATGACCCCGGCGCAGCAGCAGTTCCGTTGCTACCGCGCTGTCCACACCTCCCGAAATCAGCAATGCCACTTTCATACGCTATACCTCCTCGAGAGCCGACTCGCTCTTGTTGTCAGTGTGGATAATATGCAGCGACAGGAAATAGTCGCACGAAATCTTGCCCGGCCCCACAAGGAGCAGGAAGAAGTAAATGCCGAGGAACATGACGGGGAGATAGCCGGGCTGATGCCACGACAGCATGTATCCTGCTTCGCCAAGATAGTCGTGCAGCAGATAATATTCGGCGAAAAACATGGCGGCGAACGGCGGCAGGATCATTATGCGCATCATCAGCCCCAGCATTATGAACACCGAGCAGACTATCTCGATGGTAATGAGCACCACCATCGAAGTCTGCTGCGACATCCCGAGCACCGCCGGGAAGAGATGCTCCAGCTCTGAAAAGTGAATCCATTGTATAACGCCGAAGTGAAGCATCATCACCCCCGCGAAGAGACGCAGGAAGAGCCGCCCCAGGTTGGTATAGCTGTAGCCTGTGCTCCAGAAATATATCCTTTTCAGTTGTTCTATTATCCTTTTCATCGTGACTTATAACTGTATGCCGGCGCCGTTGAGCACATCGGCAATCGACTTGTTGCGCATCACTATCACACCGTCTTTGTCCAGGAGATAGCAGTCGGGCAGGAAAGGCAGGTCATAGCTCTGCTGCGGTTTTTCGCAATAAACACGCTTTATGTACGACGGCATTTCCATGGCAGGCTCCACGCTCTTATCTATAAAAACTATTTCAAAATCCCCGGAGTTCACCGCTTTCTCGGCGCGCACCGAAGTGGCGAAGCGGAGCAGCATCTGGCGCGAAAGGTCGTCGCCCGTATTTCCGAAGATTACCACCGTGCCGCGGCTTCCCATGGCCGGGAGCGTCACCCCCGTGCCGCCCTGCGGGAAGTTGTTCCCCGGTTCCGTGGCGTCGAGGGCCGCAAGCTGCATGGCGTACTTGGTCTTACGGTCTTTCTTTATCTTCTTATTACTCAGAAATTTATTAAGGAATATACGGTAAACCTCATCGATATAGACAGTGGATCGCTGCGAATGGAACTCCTCCTCGGCAGCCTTCATAAGCTGAATCATCAGCGTAGGATTCTTTTCGGCCTTCTTGCAGAGGTTCTCCACGGAGTTGAGCACCTTGGCTTTCTTGGCGTAGAGCATCGGTCCGGCGTATACCCCGAAGGCATGCTGGAGCGCAGCCTGGTTAACCCCTTTTTTATTCTTGAAATCCATGTCGTTCCAAAAGTTGTCCATGAGCCAGTCGCTGCGGGCTTCGAGGTTGTCGAGATAGTCGGGGGCAACCGGGTACGTGAAGAGCGACTGCACGTACACAGTGCCGTCTTCGGCTGTCTGCTGTGCCGAGGCGGGGAGAAGCACGCCGAGGAGCATCGTTGCCAGTATTATGAATCTGAGTCTTTTCATTTCAGAGAGTTATATTCTTTATCAACCCCTCTATGGGGTCTTTGGTGATACATGAAATGCGGTAACCGTGCTCGCGGCACACATCTTCGAGCACCGCGCTGAAATGGTAGGCCACACCGCCGGTGAATCCCAAGAAATAATTGCGCGACCCGGGATAAAGCGCCACGTTGCGCTCCACAAAGGAAGTGAAATTTTCCCTCAAGATGCGCTGCACATCCCGGTGTCCTTCGTGCTTTTTGAGGAATGGCACGAACCGCGCCAACCATGCCGACGCGCCGGGCCGGCGATACACGTTTTCAAGCGCCTCGCCTTTATCTACACCATATTCTTCGAGGAAAGCATGGGTAAATTCCCGGGCAAGGATTCCGCGCAGGGCGTCGGCGAGCAGCCGCGCACCGAGACGCGCGCCGCTCCCCTCGTCGCCGAGGATGAACCCGAGCGGCGGAACGTTGGCCGTAATCCCGTTGCCGTCCCAAAGGCAGGAATTACTTCCCGTGCCGAGAATACAGGCTATACCCTTCCCGGAGCCGAAAAGGGAACGCGCCGCGCCGGCAAGGTCAGACTGCGCCGTGGCTTCCACGCCGGGCAACTGCCGCCACCACGCCTCTTCCACCCGTCGGCAGACTGCCTCTGTGGCACACCCGGCACCATACCATTCCACGGTTCCCTCTCCGGCCACATTGCTGCGTTCCACTATCTTTCTTACAAGAGAAGAGAGCGCGTCATCGTTGACAGTCAACGCATTGCAGCCTTCGAATTCAAACCGCGAAAGCTCGGGCGCAACGTCTCCGCGAGCCGCCACACAAACCGCCGTCTTGGTAGAACCGGCATCCACAATTATCCTGAAATCCTTCATCGTATTATCCTGCGCCTTCACGCCCGGCCATAACGCCGGAAGCGTAAGGCAAATTCAGCTACAAAATTAGCAAAAAAAACGCGGTCATGCAAATTTCGGCGCATTACCGCGAAAAATTTTGCCGTTCGGGAAATTATTATTAACTTTGCTCCGCTTGTTGTGCACCCATTTTTATCGGCACCGTGCACGGCACGCGCTTTTTTCACACCCGAAATCAGAATCACAATGGCAAAACAAGAAGATGTTTTCAAAACCATAGTGGCTCATGCCAAGGAATACGGTTTCGTTTTCCAATCAAGCGAGCTTTATGACGGCCTCTCGGCCGTGTACGACTACGGCCAGAACGGCGTAGAACTCAAAAACAACATCAAAAGATACTGGTGGGAAGCAATGACCATGCTCCACGACAACATCGTGGGCATCGACTCCGCCATCTTCATGCACCCCACCATCTGGAAGGCATCGGGCCACGTAGACGCTTTCAACGACCCCCTCATAGACAACAAGGATTCCAAGAAACGCTATCGCGCCGACGTGCTCATCGAAGACGCCATAGCCAAATTCGACGAGAAGATAGACAAGGAAGTGGCCAAGGCCCGCAAACGCTTCGGCGAGAGCTTCGACGAAGCCATGTTCCGCCAGACCAACCCGCGCGTGCTCGAAAACCAGCGCAAACGCGACGCCCTGCACGAGCGCTTCTCGAAGGCGATGAACGACAACGACCTCGAGGAAATCAAGCAGATTATCGTGGACCAGGAAATCGTGGATCCCGTGAGCGGCACACGCAACTGGACCGACGTGCGCCAGTTCAACCTCATGTTCAAGACCGAGATGGGTTCTACCGCCGACGGTGCCATGACGGTGTACCTGCGTCCCGAAACGGCACAGGGTATCTTCGTCAACTACCTGAACGTGCAGAAGACCGGCCGCATGAACCTCCCCTTCGGTATCGCACAGATAGGGAAGGCGTTCCGCAATGAAATCGTTGCCCGCCAGTTCATCTTCCGTATGCGCGAGTTCGAGCAGATGGAGATGCAGTTCTTCTGCCGTCCCGGCACCGAGATGAAATACTTCGACTACTGGCGCCGCACGCGCCTCAACTGGCACCGCGCCCTCGGCCTCGGCGACGACAAATACCGTTTCCACGACCACGAGAAGCTGGCCCACTACGCCAACGCCGCAACCGACATCGAGTTCAAAATGCCCTTCGGTTTCAAGGAGGTGGAAGGCATCCACTCCCGCACCGACTTCGACCTCTCGCAGCACGAGAAATTCTCCGGCAAGAACATAAAATACTTCGACCCGGAGCTGGGCGAAAGCTATGTACCCTACGTTGTGGAGACATCTATCGGCGTTGACCGCATGTTCCTGAGCGTGCTTTGCAGCTGCTACGAGAAGCAGGACCTCGGCAACGGCGAAAGCCGCGTGGTGCTCCACTTCCCCGCGCCGCTGGCTCCGGTAAAGTGCGCCGTGCTGCCGCTCGTCAAGAAAGACGGCCTCCCCGAAAAGGCACGCGAGATACAGCACCGCCTGCGTTTCGACTTCACTTGCCAATATGAAGAGAAAGACTCAATCGGCAAACGCTACCGCCGCCAGGACGCCATCGGAACGCCTTTCTGCGTCACCGTCGACCACCAGACGCTCGAAGACAACACCGTGACCTTGCGCCACCGCGACTCCATGGAGCAGCAGCGAGTCTCAGTCGATGACCTGGAAACCATCCTTGCCAAAGAGGTAAGCCTCAACAACCTCCTCCGCAAACTCGTGGAAGAGTAAATCCCGACACAGCAAAGCACCACATACCCGCCGGAACCGCACCCCGGTTCCGGCCATACAAAAACCTTTTACAAAACACAATCCCGCACTGCCGTGCAGTGCAGCTTCCAAAAAATCCCTCCCCTCCTTAATGAAATTATGAAAAAAATGTTCAGACACATCGTGATGGTGGCCGTGGCCATGCTGGCCCTCTCGTCGCTTACCTCGTGCAACTACAACTCGCTGGTGGAGAAACGTGAGAACGCCGACCAGCAGTGGGCTCAGGTTGAAAACGTGTACCAGCGCCGCGCCGACCTCATCCCCAACCTCGTGAACACCGTGAAAGGATATGCCTCGCACGAAAGCGAAACACTCCAGGCCGTGGTCGAAGCCCGCGCAAAGGCTACCTCGATCAACATCGACCCCAAGAACCTCGACGAGGCGTCGCTGAAGAAATTCCAGGACGCGCAGGGCGAACTCTCCGCAGCATTGGGCAAACTCCTGGCCGTCACCGAAGCTTATCCCGACCTCAAGGCCAACCAGAACTTCATGGCACTCCAAGCGCAGCTCGAAGGCACCGAAAACCGTATCGCCACCGAACGCAAACGTTACACCGAAGCGGTGCGCGACTATAATGTGGCCATAAAGAAATTCCCCACCACCATCTACGCCGGATGGTTCGGATTCGAAGAGATGCCGCAGTTCAAGGCCGAACCCGGCGCCGAAAAAGCACCCGAGGTGAAATTCTAACATTACCCCAGAATGAACATCAACAAGACGATAATTCCCCTCTCCCTCATCCTCCTCTGCACGGCGGCCGCCTGCAACATGGACGACAAAGACAAGGACTACACCGACTGGAAAAAGCAGAACGAGCAGTACTTCGACGAGCAGAAAGCCCTGCGCACCGATGACGGCAACCTCTATTACAACTACGAAGCTCCCGTATGGGCACCGGAAGCCGGCGTGCTACGCCGTTGGCACGTGCGCAACCCCAAGCACGCCGAAATGCTCAAGCCCCTTAGCAACTCAACCGTCACCGTGAAATATGAAGGACGCCTCTGCGACGGCAGCATCTTCGACTCTTCTTATACTAAACAGGATAGTGCATACACCTGCCGCCCCTCCGCTTTGGTGACCGGATTCTGGTCAACGCTCACCGAAATGGTGCCCGGCGACTCCGTGACCGTCGTAATCCCCCCCGTGGCCGGATACGGCGCCGTGCTGCACGGCAACATCAAGCCGTTCTCGGTGCTCGTCTTCGACATCAAAATGAAATCAATCGACTCCTACTATAAATAACAGACTCTCCCCATTATCAATCTGTACACCATGAAAATAACCGGATTTCCGCTGGTAACGCTCGGCCTCACCGCCGTCTGCGCCTACGCCGCGCCCCACATCATCACCTCCTACAAGCAGGCCGACGCAATCCCCGTCATGATGCCCGCAATGACAGACTCCGTGGACAACAAAGGGGAAAAGTTTGAAATCGGCGGGTTGCTCAATACCCGCGTCACCGACGACTTCACCCGCCTGCGTACCACCCCCGTCGCTGCCAAAGACTCCGGCCTCGTGGCACTCAAGGCACCGGCCAAAGGGTATGACCTGGACATGCTCCAGACCAACCTGCGCGCCGCCCGCTTCGCCAAAGGCACGCTGAAAGTGACCTCCCCCGCCCGCTTCGAAGTGCTCGTCAACGGCGAGAGCAAAGCCAAGAAAACAACGGCCGAAGACTCCATCGCACCGGCTTCCACCCAGAGCATCCCCCTGTCGCTGGAGCCGGAACGCGACTATACCGTAACCATCCGCGTGCTTGCCGACGCCAATTCAAAGACCGAACCCACGGTGAAAGCCGTCTTCGAGCCTGACAAGGACTTCGAAAACATAGAGATCTTCTCCGGCTCGGGCATGAAGCAGCGCTTCTATGTAGACAACTGCGTGGAGGGGACGCGTGTTCGCTCGGTGGACATTTCCCCCAACGGCAAATATGTGCTGGCAAGATATGCCGAATACTTCGGTCCCAATGACTACCAATACACCGCCACAGTATTCGACACATCGTCGGGCGCCGCCGTGGCAGCCGACCTACCCTACCCGGCGGCTTGGCTCCCCACAACCAACGCCCTCTATTACACCAAAAAATCTCAGAAAGGACAGAACCTCTACCGCCTATCCTTCCCCTCGATGAAGACGGAATGTCTGCTGCGAGACGTGGAGAGCGAAAGCATCACTTTCACCCCCGACGAGAAATCCATACTCTACTACCGCCGCCAGGAAGGGAAAAAAGAGGAGGGAATCATGCGACGCGTCACCAATCCCGACGACCGCCAGCCCGGCAACCGCGACGTCTACTATCTGGTGAAACAGGACATCGCCACCGGCAACACCACCACGTTGACCTACGGCGCACGCAAGAACACGATGCTCGACATTTCGCCCGACTCCAAGCGACTCCTCTACATGGCGTCGAAGGAAACGCCGTCGAAGTGGCCCTTCTATTCGCATTGCCTCATACAGATGGACCTCGCCACCCTGGCCACGGACACCATCGTGCGTGAGGACGGAGCAATCACCGGCGCCGTATATTCCCCGGACGGACAGCGCGTCCTCGTGCTCGGCGGCCCCAACATGCTCGACAAAGGCAACCTCAACATCGGCGACCACCCCATCCCCAACGACTTCGACACGCAGGCCTCGATTCTCGACCTGAAGACCGGCAAGATAACCTCACTGACACGCGACTTCGACCCCGCCATCACCGGTACGCCGGTATGGAACGCCGCCGACGGTTGCATCTATTTCACCGCCGAAGCCGGCTTCTACCAGAACCTCTACCGATACAATCCCAAGACGGCACGCTTCAACAAGCTCGATATAAATGTAGACGTGGTACGCTCGTTCAGTATCAACCAGCATGAAGACAAAGCGCTCGCTTATGTAGGCTCTACCCTCGACCAGGACGGCGCCGCTTACATCCTCGACCTTAAGAAAGGCACCAACCGCCTCATTGACAATCCCCTGGCACCGCTGACCGATAAAATAGAATGGGGCAAGACCGAGCCGTGGACCTTCACAGCCTCCGACGGCACCGTAATAGACGGCGAAATAACGCTGCCCCCGAACTTCGATCCCAACCGCAAATATCCCCTCATAGTCTATTATTACGGCGGGACCTCCCCTTCCAACCATCGCATAGACCATCCGTACAACCCCAATGTATTCGCCTCGCGCGACTATGTGGTGTACATCCTCAACCCTTCGGGTACCACCGGCTACGGGCAGGAGTTCTCCGCACGCCACGTCAACGCCTGGGGTAAACGTACCGCCGACGACATCATCGAAGGCGTGAAAGCGTTCGTCAAGGCTCATCCATTTGTCGATGAAAAGAAAATCGGTTGCCTTGGCGCCAGCTACGGCGGCTTCATGACGCAGTACCTGCAGACGTTGACCGACATCTTTGCCTGCGCAGTCTCGCACGCCGGTATTTCCGACGTGACATCCTATTGGGGCGAAGGTTACTGGGGTTACAGCTACAACTCTGTAGCAGCCGCCCAGTCATACCCCTGGAGCGACCCCGAACTCTTCACCAAGCAAGGCTCGCTCTTCAACGCCGACAAGATACACACGCCGCTGCTGCTGCTCCACGGCAACGCCGACACCAATGTGCCCATCGGCGAAAGTATCCAGATTTTCAACGCCCTCAAGATTCTTGGCCGCGACGTGGAGTTCATTGAGGTAGACGGCTCCAACCACGTGGTCACCGACCCGGACAAACGCCGCGTCTGGCAGAACACCATCATGGCATGGTTTGCCAAATACCTTCAGGACGACCCCTCCTGGTGGAATGACCTTTACGGCAAATAATCCTTCAGCCCCCCAGTTTACCCTGCCAAGGCAAGGCAAGTTCACCGCAATTAGCCTTAGCTGAAATAGCGTGTCTCAGCCAAATCAGCAGAGACACGCGGAAAGGGCGGGCTGCGACTAAGGAAGCTGTTTTAACGCAGAAGTCATAAATAAGCAAGAAAACCGCCGACATCCTATCGGGAATGTCGGCGGTTATATTGCTATAAGCAACTAAACATACAAACAGATGCGCAAATATATCTAAATCACAAGATATCACATCTAATTTGCTAAAATTTCTTTAGTTTTGAGCTAAATATTCTCTGTAATATTAAATATTGTTAAAATAACAAATCTAATTAGCCTGATTAAGTAAAGATATAAATAATATTTGCTAATTTTGCAATGTGAAATCAGCCGACACGTAAAAATAGAGTTGAAGCATACAGAAACAAATGCAAACGCCATAAAATAATTTAAAACCAAAGCATTTGTGAATATTTTTTTGTTTCAAGATGCATAACCCAAATTAATCCTTGGAGGCCGTTTTCACGCTGAAATTACAAGATAACCCTACACAATAGAAATAAAAAGCACAGAGTTCCGTCCGGCGGAGCGACACGGTGTAAAAGCCTGACATCTCCACCATTGCCAGAGGCGGACAAAGCGACCCACAAGGCCGTTACTCCCTCAGCCCATCCGCTGAGTAAATCTCACGCTACCGGTCCATCGGCACCACTGTCTGCCGGCAGCAACGACACATCCGGTCTTGAAGACACCGACGAATGGCAGCGCCCGACAGACCGTGAACCTTGGCTACCATAGCCCTCCATCAACCGACTATGCCAGCCGAATACCAAGGTTAACATCACCAGGCATCCTCCCGGTGGAGATTAACCGAAAACCATGACTAACGAAGCCGACATAACGCCGACGGAAGTAGCCGAAACCTCAGACTGACAAAGCCGCGTCTGCCGGCCGGAATCAGCCGACACACGAAGGTCGCCACGCGACCGTCAACAGGCTTTTATGCCAATCAACCGCACGGCTATTACAGTCGTAAACCCGGCTCCCCCGGAAGCCGAGAACCCGCCGGACCTCAAATCCGGCAGACGTGAACGAGACTATAAACTGAATCCTTTATCATCTCTTAACGAACAAAGATTAAAGAACATCTATAATGAAGAATCGCAAACAGAGGGTCGAACTTATCGTAGACCTAATCAGAAACAGATGTATTTCCAGCCAAGAAGAGCTGGCCGGTATCTTAGCCGAAAAAGGATTTTCAGTAACGCAAGCTACCCTTTCACGCGATCTGAAAATGCTTAAGACCACCAAGGTCCCCACTGACCGTGGCACGTATATGTACATCCTCCCCGACAGCAACTCGCTGAAGGATAAACTCCTCTCCACCGGTCAGATGTCCATCAACCCTAATTACCAAAGCGGTTTCATCTCCATTGATTTTGCCGGTAACCTCGCCGTTATCAAGACCCGCAACGGCTATGCCGCAGGTCTGGCTTACGACATCGACATGAGCCGTGCTCCGGAAATTCTCGGCACGATCCCCGGCTCCGACACAATCTTCGCTGTTATCAAAGACGGCGTGAGCCACGAGGAGGCTCGCGAAATCTTCGCCCGTTTCCTCCCGCTCGATGACAAAATCCCCATCATCAAATGATTTTTTCTCAAACCTTTTGAACTTTTACCTCGGGTGGCGGTCATACTTATAGTGACCGTCACCCCCGGTGCTTTTTAAAAGCCGTCACCTTAGGCGAACAAGCCGAGCCTACGGGCGCGCCGGGCATTTGGATGCGGCGCCCCGGATACCGGGAACGGAGCCAGGCGCCGTTCAACTGACAGTTGCACTATTCCAACCATCGGTTAACTGCGAGAAAGTGCGGCACGCCGCGCACTTTCTGCCAAATATTTTCTTATGATAAAAGTAGGAATACTCGGAGCCGCGACCCCTGTTGCGGGAGAAATTATCCGAATTCTGGTACATCATCCCGAAGTGGAACTCAGGACATTGCACGCCCCGTCGCTTGCCGGCCATCCGGCGACCTCGGCACACCACGGCCTGTGGGGCGAGGAGACTCTTCTTTTCACTGAAAAAGCGGACTTTTACCACCTCGATGTGGCCATAATCTGCGAACCGTCTGACGTCGCCAAAGCTGCCATCGAAGCCTGCGGACGCAACCCGGAGATGCGCCTCATCGACCTCACGGGCCGTTACGGCCCCTTCGAGTTCGGCCTTTCCGAGATAAACCGCAAACCGCTGGTGCGCGGTGCACGCCGCGCTTCCGTCCCTGCGCCGCTTGCCGCCGTGGCACTCATCGCCCTATACCCCTTCGCCGCCGCGCTGATGCTCAACAACGACATCGCCGTCACAACCGAAGGGAGCCTCGGCACGTCGCGACCCGCCGACGATGCCTCTACCATAGAGAAGCGCCTCGCCGCCGTGCAGAACAGCTTCTCCAGCCGGGTCATAATAGACGACAGGAGCGCAGGCACCGGCCGCGGAATGAGGCTGCGCATCTCTTTCCCCTCCACCCTGACGGTGGCCGACGCATGCCGCCTTTACGACGGTATCTACGACGACCATAACTTCACCTTCCTCACCCCGCGCCCGGTGGAGCTGAAAGAGGTGGAAGGGACTCAGAAGTGCCTGGTAAACGTCTCGAAACCGGACGCCGGAAGCATCCTGCTCGACGTGGTGGCCGACCCCACGATGCGCGGCGGCGCCGGCGAGGCGGTCCATCTGCTCAACCTCCTCTTCGGACTGCACGAGCGCACCGGCCTCGACCTCAAAGTCTCCACATTCTGAATATCAAAACAATATCCGATGTCTGTCAACAAAGCAATATTGCTCGGAAACGTGGGTGCCGACCCTGTGGTCCGCAACCCGGTGAAAGGCCAGACCATCACCACCTTCCCGCTGGCCACCAACGAACAGCAGCCCAACGGGATGCAACTCACCGAGTGGCACCGCATCGTGTGCAACGGCCCGGCTGCGGAATATGCCGAACGCTACATACGCAAAGGCACCAAACTCTATATAGAAGGCCGGCTCCGCACCCGCTCATACACCGACCGACTGAAGATAGAGCGCAAAATCACCGAAATCTACGTTGACAACATCGAGATTCTCGGCCGCGAGAATGCTTAATCTCCTTTTAACAATGGAAGTTGCCTGAACTTCTTAAGATTCACTGCTTCGTAAAATTCACACAGACAAGATGAGAAAATGGCGTATAGAGGACTCTGCCGAAATGTACAACATCTCAGGATGGGGTCTCAAATATTTTTCAATCAACGACAAGGGACACGTGCAGGTTACGCCATGCGCCGACGCTGTGCCTATAGACATCAAGGACGTCCTTGACGAGCTGAAACTCCGCGACGTCTCGGCTCCTCTCCTCCTTCGCTTCCCCGACATTCTGGACGACCGTATCCGCAAAATCTCAAACTGCTTCAAGCGTGCAGCCGAAGAATACGGGTACTCCGGCCAGAACTTCATTATCTATCCAATCAAGGTGAACCAGATGCGCCAGGTGGTGGAAGAGATAGTGAGCCACGGCAACAAGTACAACATCGGCCTTGAAGCCGGCTCCAAACCGGAGTTGCACGCCGTATTGGCCGTCAATACCCACGAAAATTCCCTCATCATCTGCAACGGCTACAAGGATGAGGATTATGTGGAACTGGCGCTCCTGGCGCAGAAGATGGGCCGGCGCATCTATCTGGTGGTGGAGAAACTTCACGAACTGAAACTCATAGCCAACGTGGCCAAGCGCCTCGGCGTGCAGCCCAACATCGGCATCCGCATAAAGCTAAGCTCCTCCGGCTCCGGCAAATGGGAAGAGTCGGGCGGCGACGTCTCTAAGTTCGGCCTCAACAGCTCGGAACTGCTCGACGCCCTGGAGTTCCTGCGCAAGAATAAGATGACCTCGTGCCTCAAGCTCATACACTTCCACATCGGCAGCCAGATAACGAAAATACGCCGCATCAAGACCGCCCTGCGCGAGGCCATGCAGTTCTATGTGCAACTGCGCAAGATGGACTTCGAGGTGGAGTTCGTCGACGTGGGCGGAGGACTCGGGGTGGACTACGACGGCACCCGCTCTTCGTCGGGCGAGAACTCGATGAACTACTCCATTCAGGAATATGTCAACGACGCCGTCTCGCAGCTCGTAGATGTCTGCGTGAAGAACGGGCTCCCCCACCCCAACATCATCACCGAGAGCGGCCGCTCGCTTACGGCACACCACTGTGTGCTGATAATAGAGGTCCTGGGCAACTCCAGCCTCCCCATCTGGAACGACAACGAGACAATCCCCGACGATGCCCACGAGCTGCTGCGCGAACTCTACGGCATCTGGGACAAAATAAACCCGACGCGCGTCTTCGAGGACTGGCACGACGCCCTCCAGATCCGCGAAGAAGCCCTAGACCTTTTCAGCCTCGGCCTGCTCGACCTTTCAACCCGCGCACAGGTGGAGAAACTCTTTTGGAGCGTGGCACGCGACGTGGCCGAAATCACCGCCTCCATGAAGCATCCGCCCGAAGAGCTCCGTAAGGTGCAGCGTATGCTCCCCGACAAGTACTTCTGCAACTTCTCACTCTTCCAGTCGCTCCCCGACGCATGGGCCATCGACCAGATTTTCCCCATCATCCCCATCTCCCGACTCGAAGAGAAACCCTCCAACCGCTGCACCATACAGGACATCACGTGCGACTCGGACGGCAAAATCAACCGTTTCGTGGCGCCGCAGGGCATGTCGTCGTCGCTGCCGGTGCACAAACTGCGTCCCGGCGAGCCTTATTATCTCGGCGTATTCCTTGTGGGAGCTTACCAGGAAATCCTGGGCGACATGCACAACCTCTTCGGCGACACCAACGCCGTGCATATCTCCATGACCAAGAACGGATACGAGATAGAGCAGATAATCGATGCAGAGGCGGTGGCCGATGTGCTGGAATATGTGGAATACAACCCCAAGAAGCTGGTGCGCAACCTGGAATCATGGGTTTCCGTCTCCATGAAGAAAGGGCGCATCACCGCCGAGGAAGGACGCCAGTTCCTGAACAACTACCGCTCGGGACTATACGGCAATACTTATCTCGAAACGAACTGAGAGGATGCGGTGGTTTCTTAAACTGTCATACCGCGGGGCGCCGTTCCACGGCTGGCAAAGGCAGCCCAACGCCGGGTCCGTGCAACAGAGCGTAGAGGAAGCACTCGCCACGGTGCTACGCCGCGAGACGCCCATTGTCGGCGCCGGTCGCACCGACACGGGTGTAAACGCACGCACCATGTTCGCGCACTTCGACACCAAGTCCCCAATAGAGGACCGGCGTCGTTTCCTGCTGTCGCTCAACCGCCTATGCGGCCGCGACATTGCGTTCCATGACGTCCTCCCCGTCCGGGATGACGCCCATGCCCGCTTCGACGCCACCGCCCGGCAATACCGCTACTTCGTGACCGAAGAGAAATCGCCCTTCCTATATCCGCTGTCATGGCAACAGACGTCGCTGCTCGACTATGCCGCCATGAACCGCGCCGCCGGACTGCTGCTCACTACCTCCGACTTCACCTCCTTCGCTAAGCTGCACACCGATGTCAAGACCAACATCTGCCGCGTGACCCGAGCCCTGTGGGAGGAGCCCTTCCCCGGAGTGCACGTATTCACCATAGAAGCCGACCGTTTCCTGCGCAACATGGTAAGGGCCGTGGTAGGAACGCTCGTCGACGTGGGGCGCGGAAAGCTCGGCATCGACGGTTTCCAACGAATAATCGACACCCGCGACCGCTGCGCCGCCGGAACATCGATGCCTCCCGAAGCGTTATATCTTTGGGACGTTACGTACCCCCAAGAAATTTTCATCCCATGACAGAACAAGACGCCAAATCACGCATAGACACCCTCCGCTCGGAACTCCACCGCCACAACCACAATTACTACGTGCTCAACGCACCGGAAATCAGCGACCGCGACTTCGACTTCATGCTCAAGGAACTGGAAGCCCTGGAAAAGGAATGGCCGCAGTTCGCCGACCCCGATTCCCCGACGCAGCGCGTTGGCTCGGACCTCACCAAGGAGTTCGGGCACGTCGTCCACGAGCGCCCAATGCTCTCCCTCTCCAACTGCTACTCCGTGGAGGAGGTGGACGAGTGGTTCGACCGTGTGCGCAAAGCCCTCGGAGGCGAGAGTTTCAATGTGGTAGGGGAACTGAAATTCGACGGCACATCGATAGCCATCACCTACCGCCACGGCAGGTTGGTGCGTGCCGTGACACGCGGCGACGGAACGCGCGGCGACGATGTCACAGCCAACGTGCGCACCATCCGCTCGATTCCCCTCGTGCTTCAACCCGGCGACTGGCCCGAGGAGTTCGAGATTCGCGGCGAGATACTCATGCCGTGGGAGGTTTTCGAGAAGCTCAACGCCGAGCGCGCCTACAACGAAGAGCCTCTCTTCGCCAACCCGCGCAACGCCGCTTCCGGAACACTGAAAATGCAAGACCCGCGCATCGTGGCCTCGCGACACCTCGACGCACGGTTCTACTACCTGCTGAGCGACGACCTTCCCGCCGACAACCATTATGACTGCATGGAAAAGGCCCGCACATGGGGATTCAAAGTGTCGAAAAATATGGCATTGCTCTCTTCACCGGAGCAGGTGAACGACTTCGTGGGCTACTGGGACGAGAACCGCAAGAAGCTCCCGGTGGCCACCGACGGCCTCGTGTTCAAGGTGAACTCGCTGCGGCAACAACTCAACCTTGGCTTCACAGCCAAGTCGCCGCGCTGGGCCATCTCATTCAAGTTCAATCCCGAACGCGCCTGCACTCCGCTGCGATTCGTCTCCTTCGAGACCGGGCGAATGGGCATCGTCACTCCGGTGGCAAACCTCGAGCCGGTGCTCCTCTCCGGCACCATTGTGAAGCGCGCCTCGCTTCATAACGAAGACATCATGCGCGAGCTCGACATACATACCGACGATTGGCTTTATGTGGAGAAGGGGGGCGAAATCATCCCGAAAATAACCGGTGTCGACAAGGAGCAGCGTAATCCTGAAAGCACGCCTGTGCGCTTCGTCGCCACCTGTCCCGAGTGCGGCACGCCGCTGGTGCGTATCGAGGGGGAGGCGGCATGGCGTTGCCCCAACACTTACGGTTGCCGCCCGCAGATTACCGGCAAGATTGAGCATTTCTGCGCACGCCGCATGATGGACATCGACGGCATCGGAGAGGAAATGGCCGAACTCCTTTACGCCGCAGGCCTCGTGCGCCGCATAGGTGACCTATACCGTCTCACAGCATCACGACTCGAAAAACTTGAAAAGATAGGAGAGAAAACCGCGGCGCGCATCATCGCCGGAATCGAGGAATCGAAAAACGTGCCGTTCGAGCGCGTCGTCTACGCCCTCTCAATCCCCAATGTCGGCGAGACTACCGCCAAACGCGTGGCGCTTGCCGTCAAGTCGATGGACGCCCTGCTCGCCATGAACGTGGACATGCTGAAAGCTATACCGGACGTCGGGTCGACCATCGCGCAAGGTATATACGATTATCTGCGCGACCCGGTGAGCATCTCCAACATCGCAGACCTGCGCGCCGCCGGCGTTCAGATGCAACTTTCAGAAGAGAAAATGCAACCCGCCGGAACAGCCCTCGAAGGAAAATCAATCGTGATCTCCGGCACCTTCGCATACCACTCGCGCGATGAATATAAGGAACTGATAGAACGCGAAGGTGGCAAGAACGTGGGCAGTATTTCCAAGAAGACATCATTCGTCCTCACCGGCGAGAACATGGGTCCCTCCAAGCGCGAGAAATGCGAAAAGCTCGGCATTCCCATGGTTCCCGAGGAGGAATTCCTCAAAATGATAGGCGAAAAATAAAGACATGGACGAAATTACCATACGCAACGGCCAAGCCGGGGACTATGCCGGCATAGCCGAAATTTACAACCACTACGTGCGCACAAGCACGGTCATATTCTCCGACCGCGAACTGACGGCCGAAGATTTCGCAGAGAAACTGCGCCCCGTCATCGACGGCGGCTTCCCCTTTCTCGTCATCGAAAAAGGCGCCGGACTTATGGGCTACGCATACGCCCACAGCTACCATCCGGACCCGGTATATGCCGGCACTTGGGAACTGACCGCCTACTTGTCGCACCGCGCCACCGGACGCGGACTCGGCACACGCCTCATCAGCGAACTGATAGAACATTGCCGCCGCGGCGGGGCACATGTGCTGATAAGCTGCATCACAGCCGGCAACGAGCCGTGCGAAAGGATGCACCGCCGCCTCGGCTTCACCCTGAGCGGCGTACTGCCGCAGGTAGGCCGCAAATTCGACCAATGGCTCGACGACGCCCTCTACACACTCCGGCTCAAATAAGACACCATGAAATAGTAAAAGGAGCCGTGCGGGGCTCCTTTTGCCATAAGAATATCAAGTGTAAAAGAGGGGTGTCCCGGATTAGAAGTTTTCAGCGCGGAGTTCGAAGAATGCCTGCGGATGCTGGCACACGGGGCAAACTTTCGGCGCTTTCTGCCCGAAGTGGATGTGGCCGCAGTTGCGGCATACCCAGATACGGTCGCCGTCGCGTGAGAACACGATACCTTCGTCGATATTTGAAATTAGCTTGAGGTAACGCTCGTCGTGCGTTTTCTCGATAGCCGCTACCTGACGGAAGCGGTGTGCGAGTTCTGTGAAACCCTCTTCTTCGGCCTCTTCGGCCATCTTTTTATACATGTCGGTCCACTCGTAGTTTTCACCGGCGGCAGCATCCTTGAGGTTGTCGAAGGTGTCGGGCATTTCGCCTCCGTGGAGATATTTGAACCACAGTTTGGAGTGTTCCTGCTCGTTGTGGGCCGTTTCTTCAAAGAGTGCGGCTATCTGTTCGTAACCGTCCTTGCGTGCCTTTTTGGCATACATCAAGTATTTGTTAAAAGCCTTTGACTCGCCGGCAAAAGCGGTCCAAAGGTTTTGTTCTGTCTTGGTACCTTTCAGTTCTTTCATATTTGCTTTAAAAATGTTGATTTCGTAAATACAACAATGCGGCCGCAAAAAAGTTTGCATCTGACGGCAAAATTATTTCAGAAAGAAGTGGAAAGGGTTATTCCGCTGTCCCGACAGAGGAAAGGGCGAGTTTTTCGTAAGGAGTCTGAAGGGCCACGTATATTCCGCGGTCGGGGTTGGCGTAGCGTGAGAACGAGCGGGCATCGGAAACACGCTCTATCATCTGCCCGGCGTTGTCGGCGAGGCAGAAGTGCATAGGCACGAACACGCCTACGTCGAAGAAGCGGACGAAGCGCGCGGCGCCTTCCCAATAATCGCGGCCGATGCGCGAATCTACCGGAAACATGGCAAGGTCTATCCTCTCGCCGCACTCGCCGCGCACCGTTTCGAGCACTTTCATGAAGTCGCGGATGGCGGCTGCCACTTCGGCAGGTGTGGATTCGTCTTTCCAAATCCAGGCGTTGAGGTCGCCGGCATGGAAAATGCGATTCCCTTCTATTTCCACCATATAAGAGTTGCCGATGTCAGTAGAGCCGAAAGCGCGGACGGTGAGACGGCCGTCGCTGTATGATTCGCCGGGACGAAGCACTGTGACTTGTTCGGAATCCGGTTTCACGCCGCGGTACATGGAGTCGGGACGCAAGAGGTGGCGTATGCTCTTCTCGGTGTCGCGGCTCAGAATGTAATGCACCTCGCCGACTATGTGTTTCCAACCGAATATCTGCCGCGTGAAATGATCCTTGTGATGGTGACTTACAACGATATAAAGAGGTTTGTCGGCCCGGAGCGCGGTTAGGAACTCCGGCTCGGCTATGGGACTGGATGCGTCGCCGTCGCGGTAATAATCGAATAATACCGTGGCCTCGTCGCTCTCCAGCAGGAAGCAGTCATGCCAAATGTAAGTCAGGTTTATCATCTTTCCGGTTGAGTAAAAATATCCGGTGCAAAGTTAACAGTTTTCGGCGATGCGACAAAATTTATACCCGCCAGCACGCTCAGTTAAGGAAAAAATTAGTAACTTTACGCGATTTTTACGCACATGAGGTTACCGCTCCGTCCGCACTCAGGGTCCAGGGCCCGTTTTTTCACGCTCATCCCCTTATGGGTGAGCGCGTTGCTGTTGTGCATACTGGCGGCATGCTCCTCGGCTCGCCACGTGCCGCAGGGTCAATTCCTGCTCAACAAGGTGACCGTGGACGTAGAGAACGACTCCACCGGTCTGCTCAAGAGCGACGAGCTGATAAACTATGTGCGCCAGCTTCCCAACCACAAACTGCTTTGGAGCATCAAGTTCCAGCTGGGCATCTACAATATGTCGGGCCACGACACCACGAAATGGTACAACCGCTGGGTGCGCAAGCTCGGCGAAGCGCCGGTGGTTTACGACCGTGCACTGACCCAAGCGAGCGCACAGCAGCTCAACAAGGCTATGATTAACAAGGGTTTCCCGCATGCACGGGTAATCACCGACACCGTGGCCAACCCCAAGAGCCGCAAGATGGACGTCACCTACCGCCTGCAGCCCGGCGAGCCGGGAATCATCGGCTCGGTGAACTACGAGTTCGCCAACGACACCCTGCGCGAGATGGTGATGCAGGATTCGGCTCATTTCGTAATCCGCGCCGGCGACATCCTTGACCGCAACGCCCTTGAAACGCAACGCGGCATCATGACGCAATGGCTCCGCAACAACGGCTACTGGGCCTTCACCAAAGACTTCATCACCTTCACTGCCGACACTACCGCCGGTTCGCAACTTGCCGACCTCACGGTGACGCTCCACGAGCGATATCCGCAGAAAGAGGGGGAGACACCGCGTCCCGACACCCATATCCCCTACTCCATTCGCTCTATTAAGGTACTCACCGACTACGACGCCATGCGCCCGGCAGAAGAGACGCAGGCCATGCTTCAGGACTCCATCCGCTACCGCGACCTGGAAATCTTCTATGGCAAGAAACGCTACCTGCGGCCGTCGGTGATTTACGACAATGTATATTTCCGCGCCGGGCAGCCCTACCGCGAACGCGACGTGGACCGCACTTACGAGGCTTTCTCCCGCCTCGGCATACTGAAATTCATCAACGTGCGCTTCGCCGCCGTTTCTGACTCTCCGGGCGAACTCGACGCTTACATCTTGCTTACGCCGGGTCGCTCGCAGTCCATCTCCTTCGAGGTTGAGGGCACCAACTCGGAGGGCGACCTCGGAGTGGCCGTCGGTGCCACTTACACACACCGCAACATCGGGCATGGCTCGGAAACCTTCACCACCAAGCTGCGCGGCGCCTACGAGTCGATTTCAGGCGACCTGGACGGATTGCTCCACAACCGCTACATGGAATATTCGGTAGAGACGGACCTCTCGTTCCCGAAGTTCAAGTTCCCTTTCCTGCGCGAAAGTTTCAAACGAAAAATCAAGGCCTCGACCGCCTTCAACCTTTCGTTCAACTATCAGGAACGGCCCGAATATACCCGCATCATCAGCACGGCCGGATGGTCGTACCGCTGGACGGAGCGCTTCGGCCGTATGCGCCACATCTTCACGCCGCTCGACATCAATTACGTCTACCTTCCGGAGTCGACCAACGGGTTCCTCGACGAAATAGCGCCCGACAACCCCCTGCTGCGTTACAGCTACGAGAACCACTTCATCATGCGTCTCGGCTACACTTTCTATTATACCACCAAGCGGCAGGACGCACCATGGACGCGCCAGCGGCAGAGCAACATAAGCACAGTGCGCGCCAGCGTGGAGACGGCCGGCAACGTGCTGTTCGCGTTCTCTTCAATCTTCAATCACCGCAGCAATTTCCACGAGAATCCATACAAGATTTTCGGCATAAACTATTCGCAATACATCAAGCTGGAGGGCGACTACAGTTTCCTGCATATCTTCGATTCGCGCAACTCGCTGGCTTTCCATGCCGGTTTCGGCATAGGGATACCATACGGCAACTCGCAGATTCTCCCCTTCGAGAAGCGCTTCTACGGCGGCGGCGCCAACGGCGTCCGCGGCTGGGACGTCAGGACGCTCGGTCCCGGTTCCTTTCCTGGAACCAACTCGGTGCAGGACTTCATACGGCAATGCGGCGACATACGTTTCGACACTTCCGTGGAATACCGCGCCAAGCTTTTCTGGGTTTTGGAACTCGGCCTCTTCGTGGATGCCGGCAACATCTGGACCATTCGCAACTACCCGTCGCAACCCGGCGGGGTGTTCCGCTTCGACAAGTTCTACAAGCAGATAGCGGCCGCATACGGCATAGGTCTCCGCATGGACTTCAACTACTTCCTGATACGCTTCGACCTCGGCATGAAAGCGCACAATCCTGCACGGGGAGCGGAGCCGTGGCCCTTGCTCCACCCCCGTTGGGGGCGCGACCGCAGTTTCCATTTCTCGATAGGCTATCCCTTCTGATTCCTCCTCATCAACACATATTACAGTTATGAAAAACCTGATAATATTCGACCTTGACGGCACATTGCTAAACACAATCTCCGACCTTGGCAATGCATGCAACTACGCCTTGGAACAAATGGGCTTCCAGACGCACCCGATTTCGTCGTATAACTTCATGGTGGGCAACGGCGTGCGGCGCCTCATGGAACGCGCGCAGCCCGATGCCGACAAGGAGACCATAGACCGGCTGCTCGAGCATTTCCGGAAGTATTACGACGAGCATTGCACCGACACGACAAAGCCTTACCACGGCATACCGGAGTTGCTCAAAGAACTCACCGGCCGCGGTGTGAAAGTGGCCGTATGTACCAATAAATACCAAAGCGCAGCCTCGCGTATAATAGAGCATTTCTTCCCGGAGATACCCTTTGTAGCGATTTTGGGGCAGGTAGAATCGCGAAATCCGAAGCCCGACCCCTCGGCCCTCTTCGCGGTGCTGAACATCTGCCCCACGCCGAAAAGCGAGGTGATGATGGTAGGCGACTCGGCGGTCGACATCGAGACGGCGCGCCGCGCCTGCGTGGAGTCGATAGGCGTTACGTGGGGTTTCCGTCCCGTTTCGGAGCTGCGCCACGCCTGCGCCATGCATCTCGTCAGCAAGCCCGACGAAATCCTGAAATACCTCGACGACCCGTTCTGACACTACCTACCGCTATGGTCTCAGGTCGCTTCATGCTTCAGGCGGCCTGCGCCCGCTTCAGCAACCCGGCTTTCGGGAATAATCATGATTAATCGAGATGAGTGGTTTGCCGGGCACGGACGGTGCAGGGCGCTCGCTTACTGCGGGCGCACGCGTTCTATCTCTTCGGCGAGGCCGGGACGCACCGCGCGAACCGTGGAGATGAAGGCGCTGTCGAAAGCCGCACATTCATCCTTGCGACCGGCCGCAGCGTACTCGCCGCGCTTAACCGACACTTCCAGAAGTTGCGAACTGAGCTGCAACGAGTCGGCAAACTGCTTGCCCACAAAGTCGCGCGCCATGTTGCGTCCCTCCATCATGGCAGCCTCGATCTCGGCTGTCGTCGCTTCCGTTTTTTCAGTCTCTTTGGTGCCGTTTTTGCTGCACGCAGCCAACACGAGCACAAGAGCTATTATGGTCAATAGATGTTTCATAACGCAAATTTAATATTTTTTCTTCAATGAACCAAATTCCCGCCGACATACGCACGCTCCTCGACTCGGAGGCGGCACGCATAAACCATCCGTCGTTCATCCACGACGATCCGGTGCAGTCCCCGCGCCGCTTCACCTCTGTACCCGACATAGAAATAGCTGCCCTGATAGCTGCCACAGTTGCCTGGGGAAACCGCAAGATGATTTGCCGTGACGCCGACCGTATCCTCGCGCTTATGGACAACCGCCCCTACGACTATGTGATGGACGAAGGGTACGAAGACCTGCCCCCTGAGAAAAACCTGCACCGCACATTCTTCGCCCGGCACCTGCAATACCTGCTGCGCGGGCTGCGCAAAGTTTATCAGAAACATGGCTCGCTCGACGCCCTGTGCCGGGACTCGGGGGCTCCCCATTCCGAAGCACCGGCATGGGAACTCACTGCGGCGTTGGCCGAAGTGTGCCGGCAGGAGAACAGCGGCGCCGAGTGCCCGCGCGCACTTCCCGGCAACCTCAAAGCCACGGCGCTGAAACGCATCAACATGGCGCTGCGCTGGCTCGTAAGAGACGACGGCATCGTGGACCTCGGCGTGTGGAAATCCCTTAAGCCCAACCAGCTGTACATTCCTCTCGACGTGCATGTAGGCAACACGGCACGCAACCTCGGCATATTGGGCCGCCGCAGCAACGACCGCAAAGCCGTGGAACAACTCACCTCCACATTGCGCACACTGCGCCCCGAAGATCCCGTCTTCTACGACTACGCCCTCTTCGGCATAGGCGTGACCGCCAAACAAGTATAAAACAATGCCAAATCTCGACAGAAGTGTCCGGGATTTGTGTCGTTTCAAGATTTGACGCCGGGCGAGCTGAAAAAGCTCGCCCACAGGCCCAGGAATCCTCAGGGCCTTCGCTTTAGCGCAGAATGCCGGAGGAGGCGGAGCCGGATACACGAAGCTCGTTGTCGCTCTTCACTTTCTTGCCGAAACCGAAGGTGTAGGTTGCGGAAATCTGCACCAGCGCATGGCTGTTGCCGTTGTAGAACTGTTGGAAAGTATCATAATATAGGCTCTGCATCTCCTGGCGGTAGCTCCGCCAGTTCCAGCGCGTAAAATTCCTTACGGTGGCACGGATATTCCACTTGGAGTTGTACCATCCCACCTGGAGATACCATGTACTCTTGTCGCGGTGCCAGATGCCGTTCATGATGCCGTCGGGACTCGCGCTGTCCGAAATATACGTGAAAGAAAAATTCCAGTTCCTGAGGTAATACATCACCCTCGCGTACCAGTCTATGTCTGTATGGTTTACACTGTACGGTCGGCCGTTGTGGTTGAACGCCTGTCCCACGGAACCCGTGAAGACGAGGGACCGGTCAAGGAAGCGCGCGTTGCCGCTGATTCCGTATTTCCCCTGCACATAACCGCCCAACGGCTGCCTGATGGTGCGCAACACTCCGGTAGCCGACGCTTCGTAATCATATACATAGCGGTCGTCAACGATAAACCCGTAGGCATAGGCGCTGAGGCTGTAATTGTTGCTCGGCATCCATGTGTAGCGGAAATCAATGTCGTAACACTTCATCGGGAAGATTTTCGGGTTGCCAGTATAACTCATCAGCGGAGTGGCCTTGATGACATTCTCGCTCTTGAAACTCGTCGAGGGCGCCCACGTGCTGTAATGGAAAGTGCAGGAGAGGGAGTGCTTGTTCAGGAAACCGTATTGTAGCGAGAGATCCACCCACGGGGCGGAGGGTTTGTCGGTGATGTCGCCGAATTTCAAGCGGTCCCAGTCCCATCCGAAGCCGGCGAGACCGTAGAAGTTGCCGATGCTGACATTGTAACTGGCGCCGACGCCCACGCGCGACGTTTTGGCACGATCGTATGAGGTGGCACTGCCGGTGTAGTACGTGCGGTTGTATTCGTATGAACCGCGCACAAAGCCCATCAGCGAGCCGAATTTACCGAACTCGTGGTTATACCTCAGGTCGCCACTCAGCTCGTTGGTGTTGTCGATGGCGCCGTTGAGAATCGGGGCGAAGCTGTTTTCAAGGTACGAGGAGTTTTCATCTGTATGCGAAAAACGGTACAACGGCATGAAAGTCAACGAGTTCCCCTTCGGTAACGCGAAGAAATAATAGCCGTTGTAAGAGAGGAATTTCGAAATGCTGTTTGAGGTGGCGGAGTATTCCGACGACGGGAAATCAGCCGGCGTGTAAAACACTTCGCCGCTATAGTCTGAGTGCGGGGTGCGGTTTATGCTGCCGTTGATTTGGGTCGATGCCTGGATTTTGTCAGTATTGTACGTGGCCTTGAACGCAGCGAAATACTGACGCCTCCTCTCCTTCGACCTTGTGGTGTTGGAAAAGCGGTCGAAAACTTTCATAGTGCCGTCTTCCTGTGGCAGACGATAGGTTTCCGTCAGGTCCGAACCTATGTGGTTGTTGTTGGCGCCCCAGCCGTAGCCCATCACGTCGTAGGTCATGTCCTTATATTGGAAACGGACGTTGCCCAACAGTTGTTCCGCCGGGGTGATGAACGTGGTGTTGTCAAAGAGTTTGACGTAACCGCCATATTCGTATTTCGCCATTATGTAGTTGACTACAAACTGGTTGCCTTGGAGTCGCGGATCGGACGGATATTCGTAATATTCCACGCGCTTGACGTCTGCCAAGCGCATGGCTTTCAAATCGCTGTCCGTGGCCGGTATGAAATCGATAAAGATGGCCACAGGTTTTCCCGAGTTGGTGGATACGTTACCTTCGGGCGTAACCCTCAGTTGCGGTATGCCGATGTGCTCGATGAGGTCGACGCCCGACTGCGAGGCATTTTTTTCTCGTCCTGTAGGAATATAAGTCGACATTTTTGCATTGGTGGTTTGCAGGTCGCCCTCTACGACGACTTCCTTAAGTTGCTGCGTGTTAACTGAATCCGACTCGGTTGTCTGTGCCTGCACAACGAACGGAACGGCAGCGAACCCCAAAAATAAATAGAGACTTTTCATGCGCATAGATATATGTTTTTATATACTATACGAACGGGTTCCCGGTCCGTGACACCGATTCCCAAATTTTTCAAAAATCATTTAAAATTGTAAGGTGATCAGCGGCAGGAGCCGTCCGGGGATTTTTCTTCGCCTTTGTAGGGTTCTATATGTATGTTGACGAAGCAATTTTTCGAGGCGCAGACGGCCTTCACGGCACGTTCAGCTTCGGTAGCGATGTCGTGTGCATTCGCCACGGTGATTTCGGGACTCACCTTAAGATGGAAATCCACAATGCTGTCGCCGCCGCTTTTGGCGGTTCGCAGATGGTGATAGGTGATGACTCCGGGAGTGGAGGCTATGGCCTTCTTGATGGCAGCGACGGTTTCCTCCGGCAAAGAGGCGCCGAGCAGTTCGCGAGTGGCCGGCATCGCGAGTTTTATTCCGACTCCGGCTATGAAGAGGGAGACTACCATGGCGGCCAAAGGGTCGAGGAAATGCCACTTCGGACCGAGGAACATGGCCCCGGCGACTCCCGCCAATGTGGCCAGCGAAGAAAAGGCGTCGCTGCGGTGATGCCAGGCGTTGGCGATGACGGCAGGCGAACCGATGCGCTGCCCTACGCGGCGTGTGTAATGGTAGAGCCACTCCTTCGACACTATGGACAAGACACAGAATATAAGCGCTATGGCCCCGGGACTTCCCATCTCTTCACCACGCATGGAGTCGAGGATTTTGCTGAGGCCGTCCCAGAATATTCCGGCACCCACCAATATCAGTATTATGGCGAGAAGCACCGTGGACATGGTTTCATACTTGCCGTGGCCGAAGGGATGCGTGTCATCCGGTTTATGGCGAGACACGCCTACCATAACAATAACCACTACATCTGAAGCGAGGTCGGAGAATGAATGTATACCGTCAGCCACCATAGCTCCACTTCGTCCCAGGACGCCGGCCGCTATCTTGGCCACGCCAAGGAGTATGTTTATGACGAGTCCCACGAGAGTGACGTGTTTCACCTCGCGTGCTTCCTCCCGCTGTGTGTTTTCTGTAGTTGCCATTGATATTAAAACTTAACCGGGAGGTTACTTTTTCAGCGGGATAAGGTAGGCGTTTACTCCTACGTATTGGTCGGGCGTCTCGCCGGTGTCTCCATAGAAATATGTGGCGTCACAGACGGTATAGCGGCATCCGTTATAGTCGAAATAGTCACCCTTGGCGGTGCCGTCCGTCATAGCCACTGCTGCGGAAAGATGACCGGGATAATAGATGAGGCAACAATCGAGGCCGAGCACGTCACGCACCATTCGGGTGAAATTTATGGCATGGTCTTCGCAGTCGCTCTTTGGGTAGAACCAGCTTTCGTCCATCCAGAAGACGCGGTCATGTCCCCACATGTCATTGTCGAAAGCATACGGGAAACTCTGGCAGACCTTGAGGAGTAGGTTCACGGCTTCGTTTTGCGAAAGTCCCTGAACCGCATTGCGAAGCGTGGGGTAAAGTTGTTCGCGGATTTCCTTCGATGCCGGGGTTTCGCCCTGAATGAGCCATTTGGATTTGGAGTCGAACGTGGCGCCACATTCCGGATAACGGTCATAGAGGTCAATGAGGTTGCGGTTTGTGGTGACGGTGAGTTTCAGGTCGGGATGCTGCACTACGGTGACGTTGCGCGTCACGCCGGCGGCAAAAGGCAACTCGGGGCAACGGCGCAGACGCATCGACAGCGGTCTCTCGCCGGGAGTGCTGAAATTGCAGGCCGACACTCCCCCTTCAGGCATGGTGAAAGGATAAAACTGCCGGTTGTCAATCTCATAGCGGTAACGGTCGTAGATAACGCTTTCGGAAGCGAACAGCAAATGCAATTTGCTACGCGAGTCGCGGCAGAAGCGCACCATGTAGCCGGACTGGTTGAGCACATAGCCCATAAGCAGAACCTGTTCCGGTGAGCCGCTTCCTTTCAGGCTGCCGGTTATATCGTTAACCATCAGGAAGTAGCCCCAATCGGGGAGCGCAAGGCGGTCGCGCGCCGTGAGGCAGTCTTGCAGCAAGCCGTCGCCGAGGTTTTGCGCGAGCCATTGCCATGCGCGGCTCACGTCTTTCTCGCCGGCGGAGGATAGGGAGAAACCGCCCAACGACGGGTAGCGGTAATCTATCTGCGCGCCGAAGAGCATGAGTTTTCCCTTTTGGTCGGAACGGTCGTCGCGACGAATGGGGCCGATAGGTTCCGGCGCAGGAGCCGGAGCAGGGATGGCTATTTCCTCCTCGATGACGACGGGGCGCGGCTGACGCGGCGACGGAGTGTCGTCGTCAGGCTTATAGACCGGTTCCGGCTCGGGATTGACGGGAGCCGGGACCGGCGCCATTTTTTTGGTCTCTTGCCACGGGTCGGCCAAAAACTCGGCGTACTTGGTGTTTATCTGGTCGCGGAAGGTGTCATACTCCGAGTTCGTTTTTTGCGAGAACCGGGAGTATCCTTCCTCCATCTGCTTTTTGAAGGCGTCGTACGGGTCGTCGGCATGAACCGCCGTCACGGTAACGGCAGCAAGCAACGGCAGTAGCAAGAGTCTGTATTTCATAATCATGACATTTTAGAAGAGCAGAGAGAGACCGATACCCATGAAGCCGCTCTTATAAGTGCAAGTCTGGTCCTGGAGCATAACTTCGTGGTTTTTGAGACCGAGTGAGTATTTACCCTCAATCTGGAGCGCCTTGAACTGTACCGCCACGCCGAAAAGCAGCGAATAGTCGAAAGCATCTGGGAAATAGGTGTTATATTCGCTGTTGTGGCCATAGCCCACATCGATTTTATCTCCCGACTCGGTGTCGGAATTTCGTTCACTGAGTTCGTTGTGGACACCTATTGTCATTGCCATACCGGCGTTGACGGCTATCGAGAAGTCGCGGCTCAGCGGCAGGCGGAACTGATATTGCAGCGGAATGAAGAAAGCCAAGTCTGTGACATCCCAATTGTCGTCGAGGTGTTGCGGAGTTATCTGGAAGTAAACACCGGTGTTCAGCCCCTGTCCGGCAACGAAGTAGGGCTGATAAGCTATACCGACCTGGAAAGCGGAGGCCTCACCCTCGTTGCCCACCCAGTCGTACTTATGCGAACGGCCGCCCTGCTTCAGCGAGAAATAGCGGCGTATGTAGTTGAAGGCGAGCCCCCATTCGCGTTCTTTGTATCCTGTGCGGAAGGGGTTCCAGCCGGCGCTGCGGCGCGTCGGGAGGTTCAGGCGGCAGTCGTTGGTGTTCTTGTTCACACGCAGCGTAGTGCTCTTGCTGTAGCCCATGCTCGACATCGTGACATTGTATTTGCCGTAGTCAAGCACGCGCGTCATAGGGGTAGTACCCACGGTTACTCCGTTGATTGCCACGTCGGCGTTCACCTCCCGGTTATTCTGGGTAGCGGTAAAGCTTATGGCACGCGAGCCTATCACGTTTATGGTAATGACATCATCCGTATCGTCATTGACTTCGATGGTACGCGTCAGCATAGCTTCCTTGTAGGTGCCGGTGACGGTATAGTTGCCATATTCGGCATCCTTCAGAATTATCGTTTCATCTCCTTCTCCCAGAAGTTTCCCGTTGTGCATCACGGTAAGGTGTGCGTTAGCGGGATTGGGTTGCAGCGATATGGTGCGTTTCTTAAGGATGGGGTAATTAAAAGCGGCATTGTCGACTGTGACCATAATGTCATGCGGACGCACCCCTTGGGTCATCTTAGTGTCGGTAGGGATAATCTCCACACGGTGCATGCCCATAGTGACATCGGGGATGGTAGCCGGCGAATAACCCACCGAGCGGCCGTCGAAATTCACGAACGCACCTGCCGGCTCCGTATTGATTACGACAGGCACAGTGGTGGCGTTCACTACCGTGACGTAATAGATTTTATGTATGTCGAAATTCACCCCCGGCAGACGTGTGTTGCCGAAGCGGGGATGTGTGAAGGTGACGTCCATGTTGCTTCCTTCAGGGATGAAGTACCATCTGTTGACGGTGCCGTTCTCCATCTTTCTATCTTCGGTTTTTGCCACGATGGCACCGCCGGAGAGGGATGCCTGCACCTGCGAAATGTCTTCAGGCGCCATATTCTCGAAATTGACAATGAGTAGCGCGAGGTTGTCGTCGCCGTCGGCATTCATCGGCCAGTCTATCATCTGGGCCGTCATGTTGCGGTGGCCCATGTCATCGCCGGCCGCGCGGTCGTTGTCGGAATATCCGCCGAAGGAGCCCGGCTTTATGCTAAGCTGGGCGTTTACACCCACAGCGGCAAGGAGAAAGATGCTGAGTAGCAGTAGTTTTTTCATCGTTCGGTATTACGGGAAAAGTTATTTCATTCAGTCGTTCTGAGCCTGGTCCGCTTCACTGACTTCGCGCCCTATGGGAAAGTGTTTTTTGAGATAATCGATAGGCACAAAATAAGGTGTCCATGTACGCACTTTTATCACCGACTGGCTCGGATTCAGGTTTATCTGTAAGGCCAGGAAACCTTTGTCGGAATAGTTGGAGGAGGAATATTGCTGTTTGAGTTCTATCCAAAGCACTTCATTATCGGTATAGCCACCGGTATCCCCCACTTTTGAAATATAGGTATCCTCGAACACCAGCTGTATGTAAGACTTTGTCTTGAAGTCGCGGGCCACGTTCTGGAGATACTCGGACTTGTTATAGGTATGGTACCTGACATTCGCCGGTTCCTTGAAATTTAAATCGGCCAACTCGTCGCGGCTAAGGAAACAACCTTTGCTGCCCCCGCGCGAAGCGTTGGTCGAGCCGACTATTATATGGGCGTCGTCGGAGAATATGCTTTCGATGTAGTCGAGACGCCCGATGCCGAAGGCCGTCTGGTAGTCTTCCATGAACTGGAGCAGGGTGTAGCGCGAATCGTTGCTCCATTGCGCCTGGCGGAAGATGTCGTCTTCGGCACGTTTGGTCAGCGCGTAGGCCAACGAACTGATGAGGCCGGTCTGCGGGTCGAAGCGGAACACGATGTTCTCCCTCGAAATGTGCTTACCGACCTTGATGGCTACCGGTATGCCCTTCCCTATCAGAAAGTTATTGGAACGCTCTACGGTGAAGTCCGGTTTTTTCTTGGTAACGGATACGTTGCCGCTTTTCATTATCATAGTGAAGATTTTGAAACCCTCGCCGGTGAAAAGCTGCTTCACGGATTCCGGATTCTTGCCACGGATGGCCGTCTCCACTTCCTTCATTTTATTGATGTACTCCACAGGATTTTCTTCGAAATTACGTTCGATGGTAGCGCGCGGAGGCTTCACTATAGGGTCTACGGCCGATGTTCCGGCCGAGTCGGTGACGGGAGCACCGGTCTGTGGCGCAGGTTGCACAGGTATCCCCATGGTTGCGGAATAATCCGGAGCCGTCGGGGTACCTCTCTGTGTGATAACATCGCGGTCTATATTAAAGCTGATGCTCTTGCCGGCCTGAGCGTCGAACGGCAAACGTTTGAAACGTTTCGGGTAGGTAGTTTCGATGTAGGAATTGTAGAGCCGGCCGTCGGCGGCGTAGTCGTAAAGCACGCGCAGGTCTATCTTCTGAAAACCGGCAAGCGAGGGGAAGGCAAGCGTCCCTTCGCCGCTCTTGAAGGTTACCGGCGAAATCTCGTGCTCGCCGTTGTAGTAGCTTACCTGAAGCGTAGAGATCGGCATCCCGGCATAGTCGGCTTTCAGGTTCACCATATAGCGGTCATAGACCGTGGGGTCATCTTGTATCAGGTTGTCAGACAGCGAGATATGGATATTATCGAGCATCGCGGGAATGTGGGCGTTCAGCCATGCCTTGGCGTCCTGCCGGCGTCCGTTGATGTCGATTTTCACCTTATCCTTATAGGTATTGAGCATCCTCAGCGCCCAGGTGTAATACTTCAAAGCGTCGGAAATGCGCAGCTCCTGTTCCTGACGTTGGGCTATTTTGATGAGTTCCACAACAGCGTCTTTGCGGTCCTGGATAGCGGCGCGCAATTGATCTTCGGAGATATAGACCATGCACACCCATTCGTCACCCTCCTGGAAGATGATTTCCTGCGTGTTTTGCACTGTGCCGACGGTGGAGGAGGTAACCTGGTAATTCAGTTCTTCGTTATTTTCCTGAGCGTCGACTACAAGTGTCGTGAAAAGTTTGGAAATGAGGTCGTCGCGTGCCGATTCGCGGGCTTCGTCATATATTTTAGAACGCGCCTCGCCCCAGCGGTAATTTCCGCCGGTGCGGATATTTTCCATGGCCTCCTGCTTCGACTCCTGAGCGAAGAGCGGAAGCGCACACAGCAATATAAGAAGCAGTGACGAAAGTCGTTTCATCTGTTTAGGAATATGGTGTTAAGTTCTTTTCTTTAAGAGCGTTACAAAAACGAGGACAACAGACGGCATTTTCCAATGTTGCTCTGGAGGGGAATCAGCTTTTGGGAACACAATCTTCTGACAACGGCAAAACCATGTGCCACCCAATGGCGCCCGCCGTTAAAAAGGATTTGCGACCGGAGGCATCTTCAGATACACCGGAAAAGGGGACACACCCATAAGTGGTGCGCCCATGTTTCCGCCGACGAGTCGCAAAATGTCCGCATCCGCCTGTATTCCGGGCGAATAACGGGAAGTTTTTTACTCCTCGGTGCCGAACACCTCGTTGTGGATGTCCTCGATGATGCCGTTGTTGTTTCTGACATCGTCGGCAATGCGTTTCGAGCGGTTTGCACCGGCCTCTTTGTCTACCAGATAGTAGGCGCGCATGGTCCAAGTTTTGCCATCGCGGTTCTTCTTCTTGAGCAGGATTACGCGGGTGATGTCGCCGTTGAACTCGTGCATTACCTTGGCAGCGATATTCTGCACGTAGTTCTCGTTATACTCCCGGGAGTTGGAATTAATTTGGTCAGCAATGTCAGAGCCGAGCATACTGCGCACTTCTTGAGCATAGTTGGACTGTGCCATGAGCAACAGGCGGCGTTCACCGTCACTGATTGTCTTGGCGTTGTCCACTTCATGGGTGATGTTCTTTTTGGTACCTCCCATTGTGGGTTCCGATTCCAGATAGAGGTTGGTGAGGGCCAGTTCGAGGGGGACTGCACCACTGTATTCCCATTTCTCTTTCTTAATCTGTTTCGCCTGGTTTTTGGCTATCTTTTCAGCATCCTTGCGATACTTTTGCTGTTCTTTCTTGTACTCTTTCTGCTCTTTAGTGTCCTTTGCAGAGATAGCTACGAATGAGGCTCCTGTGATAAGCATCAGTGCCACTAATATCAACTTTTTCATCTTGAAAATAAGTATTATGTTTGTTTATAATGAAATTTCCAATATTTATTTTGTCTAAAATGGATTTCTAAATATCTCAAAGTCATCACGGACACTGCGTCTGAATCTTCCTGAGGCCCGAAAACGAATCCGACAGATATGGTTGCGCAAAGTTAGCTATAATATCAAATAAAAACAACAAAAACGCCGAAAAACTTTAAAATGGACCAATTTGGACCGTACCCCGGCACGCTATACCTTGTTTGACTTCCACGTCTCTGGGCATTTCTTTGGTTTATTCACAATTTTGTTGTAACTTTGCGCCAGTGACAAAGACTGTGCTTTTGCGGATTACTACCATGATATTTCCGTTTCCCCGAATGCCGGTTTTGTTCCTTACGAGATTGGAACTCAGAGAATTATGCGTTGTCTGTTATACATCGTCATACTATTGACCATTACGGCTTGCGGCGTCTCGGCATCGCAACAGAAGGTGCTTGACGATGCACAGAAGATGATGCATTCCGACCCGTCCGCCGCACTTTCCAAACTCAACACAGTAGATGTTTCCGAGTTAAAGGATTCAGCAACTATGGCTCGGTGGGCGCTCCTCTATAGCGAAGCGATGGTAGTCAACCAACTTTCAGCCCCGACCGACTCCATTATAAATATAGCGGTCGACTATTACGGAAATCACAACCTGAAAGACCAATTCAAGAAAGCTTCGCGACTGAAAGCATTGATTAAGTCATCGGGCAATCGCGATGAACTCGCCACAGCACTTTATCTCCAAAAAGAAAAGGAATTTTTCCTATATAAAGAGCGCACGAAACGACAAATGCAGCTGATTCTCGCTCTTGTCGTCATTCTTGTCGCAGCCATAATCATAATATGGTTGCGTCAGAGATTGAGGATGCAGTCCTTGCGCAACGACTCGCTAATGGCCGAGGCATCGAGTATGAAATGCCAGATACAGGAAAGTCGCGGGGATGTCGACCGCTTGCAACAAAAACTACACGGATTGCTCGAAAACCGCTTTGCCCTCATCGACTCGCTTTGCCAGACTTATTATGAATCGCAGGGCACAAAATTGGAACGTAAGGCTATTGTCGAAAAGGTGAAAAGCGAAATTGACGCGGTGCGCACCGACTCTTTCCCGGAAATGGAGCAGGCCGTGAACGATTGCCGTGACAATGTACTCGTAAAAATCAAAGAAGAATTTCCCGAACTCAAACCGGAGGATTATATGCTGTTGGTCTACCTTGCAAGCGGACTTTCCACACGCACAATATGCCTTCTCCTTGATGAATCGGTTAACGTGATTTACAAGCGGAAATCACGGCTAAAGTCGCGTCTCAAAGCGCACACAGGCGTTGAAAACAGCTGCATAATGGCCATTTTCTGACACCCTTTTCCTTCCGGTCAGGTTTTTCCGGAACGTCTCAATATATCATATTGGTTATTAACATTTTACAAATAGCAGTGTCAGACTTTAATTTTGGAGTTTAACACGGTTTGTGGGTAATTTTGCATCAAAAAAATTACTCACATGAACACTAAATTCCTTATCTCAATTCTCCTCCTTATTCTCATTTCCGGAAACAGTTACGCACAAGATACGCAAGTTCCCGACAGCCTGACGCGACACCTGCAAGAGGTAATCGTCACCGGCAATCAACCGGCAACGAAACAGGTCGGCTCCACCCTCGTTACCAACATTCCCGGGACAAATCTTGCGGACCTTGGTACCGCTCTCGATGTGTTGGCTCAGTTGCCGATGATTAAGGTAACAGACAATACTGTAAACGTCATCGGCAAGAACAACATCGAAATCTACATTGACGGGCGCCCGATGCGCGACGGCCAGGAATTGCAACAGATACTTTCATCTAACGTAAAAAAAGTAGAATTACTTATGGCGCCGGGACCGGCCTACGAAAGCAGTACCGGCGCAGTACTCAAAATAACGACGCGCCGCAATTTCATACAAGGCCTTTCCGTAACCAACCGGTTCATGCTCCAACGTCGCCGCAAATGGTCCATCATGGATTACCTAAACCTAAGCTACCGCATAGGCGTATGGGAGTTTTTCGCCGACGGAACCATAAACCACAATAACTCCTTTGCCAAAGGCTCGACTACCAATACTCTGATTTTCAACGGTAAAGAAACCATAGTCGGCAGCAGCCAGAACAACTCGTATCCAACGACGGCCGGGGTAATAAGAGGCGGTTTCAACTATTCAGGCGGTCAGCAATCGTTCGGCGCATACTACCGTTACAACCCGGAACGCGGCGATTTCAGCAACTCCGGTTCGGAATGGCTCGATTTCAATCCTCCCGTCCGGGACAAAATCGACAAGCACACCAGGGCGCACAGCCACCTCGTTTCCCTTTATTACGAAAACCTTCTTGCCGGGAAATTTCTACTGCACCTCGACGGGGATTTCCGCAGCGCTCGGGAAAACAACAGCGTTTCAACCACTTACCCGGAATCTGCCAATCCAGCCGTCAACTCCACGGATAAACGCTCATCTACCCTTTGGGCCGGAAAGCTCTATCTGAATTTCCCACTTTGGAACGGCACGTTCACCGCCGGAACGCAGGACAGTTACACCCGCACTTCCCTCGTTTACCGGATGCTCAATGCCGATGTCAGCGAATATATACCCTCATCGCTGACCGATGCACGTCAGACTTCCGCATCACTCTTCGCCTCATGGTCGCGCATATTCGGGAAGTTCTCACTCTCGGCCGGCGCCAGATACGAATACGTGGATTATGACTTCAAGGTCGACGGAAAACGGGACTCGGATGTAAGCCGCCACGACCATACGCTCACACCCGACATTTCGCTCGGTTACTCCTTCAACGACTTCGCGCAAGTGAGCCTCAGCTACAGACTCTCCACCGTAAAGCCGCCCTATTCGCAGCTTACCGGTTCGCTGAGTTACACGGGAATGCATCAGATAGAGGGCGGCAATCCCGCGCTGCACGATGAAAGGCTACACGACGTGCAACTGTTCGGGACGTGGAAAAACTTCATGCTACAAGCCGACTTCATACGTTCGCTTGACACTTACGCATTTGTCAAACAACTATATCCGGCTGACAACCTACAACTTATCATGCATCCCGTCAACATCGACGTTGCTGCATTGAGCCTTTATCTCGTCTGGAGCCGTCCCGTGCGCCGCTGGACGCCCAACATCACGGTCGGGATGTACCGGCAATGGCTCACACTCGGCGATAACCGCTACGACAAACCGCTCTTTACCTATTACTTCGACAATACCTTCTCGCTGCCCCGTGGATGGCTCGTCACCGCCAACGTCAGCGGCAGTTCGCAGGGCGACATGCACACAAACCGATTCGCCGCCTCATGGTTTAAAATGGACACCTCCGTCGGCAAGACTTTCCTCAACAAGTCGCTCACAGTAAAACTCACCGCCACCGACATCTTCAACACTGCCAACAACGACTGGACGATGCGGACTTACGGCGTCTTCGTGGACAAACGCATGAGCATGGACCGGCGGGGTCTCACCCTCGACATAATCTACAACTTCCAGCCACGCAAATCCAGATACAAAGGCTCCGCCGCTTCCGCCGCCGAAATGAAACGCCTCTGAACCTACCTTTACTTTTAGTTTAGATATATGCGACAAGAGGGTGTATCAAAATTCTGATGCACCCTCATTTCACGCCCTGTCATAACCTG
>ERZ780208.497-NODE-497-length-39895-cov-4.391867_pt1 | contig 39895 bp, 25 predicted proteins | sample MGYA00511167_ERZ780208 | MGnify/ENA primary metagenome ERZ780208 (study PRJEB29588, sample SAMEA2159202) | human gut metagenome | biome: human gut; feature: human-associated habitat; material: faeces | place: Denmark | collected 2008/2010 ...
AGACAGCCGCGACCGGCCTCATCGCATCCTGCCTCTATCAAATCTTTATTCAAATAAGGTAATAACATATATATCGCTATCTTTGAGGCACAAAGATAAATCTTTTTGGAGGGAAACCGGACTTCTAAGAAGAATTAATTAAATTTGCAGAAACAAGACGATGCCATGAAGAAAAACCTATGTCTACTACTCGTATGTCTTCTGTCAGCAGCCGCCCCACTGCAAGCTCAAGACATGCAGCAAGCACAGAAATTGATTGACCAAGCACAGAAATACCTGTACAACAACCCCAAACAAGCTTCCTACTATGCAGCTCAGGCTTCTGCCTTGTTTCCCGAAGATGAGCCCAGTGAGGTCCGCGCACAAGCCATGATTCTCTACTGTCAAGCCGAACAATTGTTGGGGAACTTCGACCTAAGTATCAAGAATCTTTATGACACCCAAAAATATATCCATCCCACCAACAAAAAACAAATGGCACAACTCTGCTCCTTGATGGGGCGTGTATACAGCAAACTAGGCGATTACAACAAAGCCATTGAACTGAACGACAAAGCAACCTCCATCTTCAAATCCATCGGCGATTCCACCTCTGTGGCCGGATGCTATAACGAACGTGGAGTAATGCACCACTTCATGAGTGAATTTACCGTTGCCGAGCGTTTCTTCCAGCGTGCGCTGGCCATCAACCGTGCCCAACGAAACCTGAAAGAGATTGCAACCAACTTGAACAACCTCTGTCTGTACCGAGGAAATACGGAAGAGAAACTTTCTTTCATCCAGGAAGCCATCACCATCAACAAGAATCTGGATGCCCAATGGTCTCTTGGCGAAAACTACAACAACATGGGGAAACAGTATTACTATGACAAGCAATACTCCAAAGCCTTGGAAGCCTTGCATAAAGCCTACGAGTATGCCCACAACATCGGAGCCCGCGAACTGATTTGCGACAATTACGAATATTCGTCCATGGTATATGCAGCTATAGGTGACTATGCCCAAGCCTATAAGTATCTGAACAAGAGGTACCACCTGGGCAAGGAACTGCAAAGTAGCAACAAGCTACGCAACATCGAGCAGGAAATTTCCTACAAAAGATACCAAGACCAAAAATATGCTACTGAAATGCAGGAACAAACCTACAAGATAGAGCTACTGAAACGCAATTTGTGGCTTTTGGGCAGCGTACTTATTCTGGGAATAGCTTTCAGCATCTTTCTATATAAATGGTATAAACGCCGAAAAGATTTGCAACTGATAGAAGCACGCTACCAATTGCAACTGTCCGAAAAAGAAGTGGCCGAACTGAAGATGCATCAGCAAGAGCTGGAACTTCAAAATGTACACAATGCCCTGGCTACCAGTCGGCAGGAGGCAACCAGCTTCGCCGTATTCCTGAAAAGCCGCAATGAACTGCTGGACAAAATACGCGGAATGGTGAAAGAAGGATATAAGATGGACGCGCAAGCCATCACGCCCCACCTGAAGAAAATCAACGCATTCATCAGCCAGAGCCAAAGCGGAGACAAAACCAACAGTGCCCTATTGACAAACATCGATGATAAAAGCAATGAATTCCTCCAAAGACTGGTAGCGATTCATCCCAAACTGACACAAGGCGAGAAATATCTTGCCACCCTGCTAAGGGTAAATTTGTCTACCAAAGAAATATCCATGTTGACCGGTACTACCCCTAAAACCATCAACATGAACCGTTACCGCCTGCGCAAATCCCTCAACCTTTCTTCCGAAGAAGACTTGACCGACTATCTACAGAACATATAACCCAGTTCAAGGCTGAAAATATTTATTTTGCATTTCTGCCCTCACCGCCACCACTGCTTATCTAAAATCCTTTGTTCATCGGATTTTCAGAGGTGAGTGAGAACAATTTTAAAAGGTGAGGGTAAAGTTTGCTCTCACTTTGTCTCAGTAGAAACAAGGCATCGAACAAGTAAGCATAGGCTCGCAAGTCCGGAAGAAGGGACTACTGTATCAGTATGCAAATGAAAGAACCGTCTACTAATGGCGTTTATAAAGAAAAAAAGTGTCTAGTGAAATCAAGAAAAGACAGGAAAAGACAGCTTTCTTTTTGTTTCCCCCAATATAACCGCTTGTTTCAACACACAGAACGGTTTGTTTCGACGTGTAGAACAATGTGTTTCATTAGGGCGAACACTTTGTTCCATTATAGTGAACACTTTGTTTCATACTATATAAACACCTTGTTTTATGTTGTGCAAACAAAACGTTTTATACTACATGAACGAAGTGTTTTGTACTGCAGAAACAAAGTGTTCATCACTATGAACTAATAAGTTATCCGTATTTTGCAAGAGATAAGATATGAATGTCATCCGTCTTATACTCGACTTCCTCTTTTACAGATGGCTTGCAGATAAAACATCTGCAAACCATCTGCAAGGGACATCATTGATAAACAGTAGTATCTCAACTCTCCTCCGGGGAGGAGAGTTGAGATACTACTGTTTATCAATGATTATAAAAGACCTGCGAAACTTGAGTTGCTTGATATTTCTAAAAGAGTTGGTTTCCTTCTTCATCTAATCACCGTTTACTTGCGCAACTCAATAATTAATGTAAATCGGGAAAAGTTTATGTGGATATAGTTTTGTAGATATAGAATATCTCATTTACTCCTATTTATCAAATACTTACAAAACTATTTGTAGATAATAAAACAAAGAATATCCCTCTCTTGTAGTCTGCTTGTAGATAACATTCATTAGCAATTCCTGTTTATGAAGCTTAATTTAGCATTGTGAAAAACCAATAGTATTAACCTTAAAAACTTATTCAAATGAGTAAAAGTAACTACTACAAAGAAAGAGTCATTCAGCTACTTCTCTTCTTTGCTTTTATGCTGCCTATGGGCGCATTGGCACAGAACATTCAGCTGAACGGTACCGTAACCGATGTGTCCGGTGAATCTGTCATCGGAGCCAGTGTATTAGAGAAAGGAACAACAAATGGAGTAATCACTGACATCGACGGTAACTTTACCCTCAGCGTTTCCCCAAAAGCCACTATTATTATCTCTTACGTGGGCTATGCTCCACAAGAAATCGCCCTCAATGGTCGCAAGGAATTGAAAGTGGTGCTGAAAGAAGACACCGAACTACTGGACGAAGTAGTCGTTATCGGTTATGGCACACAAAAGAAATCGGATGTTTCCGGTTCGGTAAGTTCCGTATCGGGCGATAAACTAAACAACATACCTACCGCTAATGCCGAAACTGCCCTGCAGGGTATGGCTCCCGGTTTGATAGTTAACTTTGGTAGCGGTGCCGCCGGCTCCACTCCCAGCCTGCAGGTGCGCGGTGTAACCACTTATGGAACAGACAACTCTCCGTTGGTAATTATCGATGGCGTTCCGGGTGATATGAGTTTTCTGAACCCCGAAGACATCAAGTCAATGTCTGTATTGAAAGACGCTGCCACCGCCGCTATTTACGGAGCACGCGCCGCCGCAGGCGTTATCCTGATTGAGACTTACCGTGGTACCAAATCCAAACCCAAAATCACGTTCTCAGCTTATTGGGGAGTGGATCAGATAGCCAAGAAACTGGATGTCTGCAATGCCGAAGAATTTATCCACATGGCAAAGATGGCCCGTACAAACGCCGGTCAAAACCCCAAAAACTGGCCTGCTTACATTGCGGCTTATGAGCAAGACCCCACACAGTTTGGCGACACCGATTGGCAGGACGAATACTACCGCAACGGCTTCACACAGAAATACAATGTGGGGTACACTAGTGGCAGTGAGAATGCCAACGTAGCTTTGTCCGTATTCTATTCAAAAAACGAAGCCATCGTGACCGGCACGGGTGACGAGAAATATGGCTTCCGCTTAAACTCAGACATGAAACGCGGCAAGTTCAAAGTGGGCGAATCAGTAAACTACAGCCGTTGGGAATCGGAAATGGAAGCCAACTCAGGTTTTCCCGGCATATACCAAGTGACCAACATGGAACCTATCGCACGTCTGTATGACGAGAATTGTGACGGCGGATACGGTGGTGCCATCCCCGGCATGAACATGAGCGATGCTGCCAACATGGTAGGTTATAATAACCTGATTGAGAACACCCGCGCCACAGATTACATCAAAGGATCGGGCTATCTGCAATATGAGCCCATCAAGGGACTGGTAATCAAGGCACAAGCAAGCCGTAGCCTCCTTTTCCGCGAAACCCGCGTATTCAAACCTACTTACGAACTGGGTGCCATGAAGTGGAACGAAAGCGCCTCACTATCACAGACCCGCACCAGAAGCGTCAACGACCTGCTGGAACTGACTGCCAACTACAACTTCACCATCAAAGACAGTCACGACTTCGCCTTCCTGCTGGGAGCTTCACAAGAAGAAAGCACTTACGACCTATTGGGTGCATCGGGTTCCGAATTCGAGAACAACGACATGGGCATTCTGGGCCAGGCACGCAAAGACTATGGTGTGCAAGGTGAAAAGACCCGTAGCGGCTTGCGTTCCGTATTTGGCCGTGTGAACTATAGTTGGAAAATGCGCTACATGTTAATGGCCTCGTTCCGCTATGACGGTTCTTCACGTTTTGCCGACGGTAACCAGTGGGGGTTCTTCCCCTCTGTATCAGTAGGCTGGAACATTGCCAACGAACCTTTCTGGGAAGATATGAAAGAAACAGTCAGCTCCTTCAAATTGCGTATGAGCTACGGCGCCCTCGGTAACCAATCGGTACCTCTCTATCTCTACATTCCCAAATTGGACTCCAACGCCGACAACATCAACTACCCCTTCGACGGCAAAGTCGTAAACCAGGGATATGCAGTACGTAGCCTCCCCTCAAGGAACATCAAGTGGGAAACTACCTTCTACAAAAACATCGGTGTGGACATGAGCCTATGGAACAACAAACTGGAATTCTCGATTGAAGGTTACATCAAGGACACCAAGGACATGCTTTCCGAAAAGAACATCAGTCTGTCTACCGGTTACGGTGCACTGACGGTGAACGACGGTGAACTGCGCACCACCGGTATGGAAATGCAACTGATTTACCACGGTAATGCAGGTAAGGACTTCAAGTATGACCTTGACTTCAACCTGAGCCACTTCAAGAGTAAACTGAAATCAATGGCAGACCCCAACTATATGTACGAATATGGTGCTTCACGTACCTACGTGGGTGGTTACTTCGGTGAATTCTGGGCTTACGAAACCGCAGGCATCATCCAAAATGAAGCAGAAGCCAAACTTTGGAAAGAATCACACGGACGCAAGGACAGCAAAGGCAACTGGATTCCCATGCAGCCCAACGCAGAACCCGGTGACCTCCGCTTCGTAGACCAAAACGGTGACGGCATGCTGGACAGCGATGACAAGAAGCTTCTGGGCAACGGTTGCCCCAAGGCCTCTATCGGCTTCAACGTAACACTGAATTACAAAAACTTCGATTTGGTAGCCAACTTCTACGGTGACCTCGGTGTAGACCGTTACAACTATACCAAATATCAATTGGAACGTATGGATACCAAGTTCAACTATGGCAGAAACGCACTGAAAGCATGGACTCCGGAGAACCCCAACACCAACATTCCACGTGCCGTATACGGCGACCCGAACAAGAATGCTCGCACTTCCGACCGTTTCATCGAACGAGGCGACTTCTTCCGCCTGAACAACTTGCAACTGGGCTACAACCTGCCTGCTACAGTTTGTGGTAAGTTGGGCATCAGCAACCTCCGTTTCTATGTAGGTGGTACACGCATCTTTACCATCACCGGTTACAGTGGCTATGACCCCTCTACCAACGGTGGTATTGACCGCATGGGTTACGACTATGCTTCATCACCTCTATGCCGCACTTTCATGGCCGGTATTAAATTCGGATTTTAATTGAACCAAAACTTTAAAAAAGATGATTATGAAATTAAAGAATATATTATTGTGCGCCTCAGTCTTAGGAGGCCTGGCACTCTCTTCATGTACCGGAAATTTCCTGGATGAAGACAGAAACCCCAACTCACTGGACCCCGAAAACTTCTGGAAGAGCGAATCCGACATCCTCAAAGGACTTACCGCAGCCTACGCTGGACTACAGCCTACCATCGAATGGGCGCAACCTTTCGAACGCTACATTGTGATAGACAACTACCGCAGCGACGAGCTGGACTACCGCCCCGACGTGACCGCCTGGATGGAACTGGCCATGTACAACAACGAATCGACCAACTACGTGCCCAACGATGAATGGACCAACCTCTATACCAGCATCAACTATTGCAACCAGTGTCTGGACAACATTCCCAATGTGCCCGACAACGATGACGAAGGCATCAAGCAGACCAAAGCGACCAGTATTGCCGAGGCACGTTTTCTGAGAGCTTTCTACTACTACCGTCTCTTCATCAACTTCGGTGAAAGACTACCAATGTTCGAGCACGAACTCGAAGGTACCGAAGAGGAATTCTATCCTCCTCAGGTAGAAGCCGGCAGACTGAAGACTTTCATCGAGACAGAACTGAGTGAATGTCAAGCCAACCTTCCCGAAAAATGGAATACAAACATGGCCGGACGCGTCACTAAATATACTGCCGCAGCACTCTTAGGCAAATACTATATGTTCATCGGCGAAAAGGCCAAAGCCAAAACAGAATTCTGGAAAGTCATTGACAGTCACAGATATGAACTGATGGAGAACTATGGCGACAACTTCAACGGACTACACGAGAACAATAAGGAATCCATCCTTGAAGTACAGTTCACCGGAAGTCTGGAAGGCGGGCACTACGAATACAATCTCTTTACCTTGCACTTGGGTCCCGACAGTGGCTGTGGCGCATACGAGGAAGCATATCCGTCCAAATGGTTATTCAATACACTGAAGAAAGACCTCACCGAAGATGGGGAATACAGCGACCGATTGTATGAGACTATCATTTTCGACGATCCCAAATCCCGTCCGTTCTATTACGAAGACGGCAAAGGATTCAGTGATTACCACCAAGAAGACAATATCTACTGGCGCAAATATGTGACTTACGACAAGTCATTGGGTGATTACTGGGATTATTCCGGTTTCAACATCCCCCTCATCCGCTATGCGGACATCCTGTTGCTCTATGCCGAGTGTCTGAACGATGAAGGAAACTCTAAAGAAGCCATCAAATACATCAACAAAGTACGTGACCGTGTACACGTAACGCCACTGTCCGACACCCTAAGTAAAGAACAAGTGCTGAAGCACCTGCAGGATGTGGAACGTCCTTGCGAACTGGCCCTCGAAGGCTCACGCTGGTATGATCTCATCCGTTGGGGCATTGTGGAAGACGCACTTAAGAGTCATGAAAAGCCTTTCGCAAGCAATTTCATATCGACCAAGCATATCAGACTCGCTATCCCTCACAAAGAATTCCTGATGAATCCTGATTGGGTGCAAAACGAAGGTTACACAAAATAACCGATAACCCTACAACTCAGTCTCTATCGGAAGCGAAATGCCGGAAACGGGATCCCATCCGATAGAGATTGCTTTTAATAGAACTCTCTGTTTCAAGACTTCATTTCATCATATACTTAATTTACCATGAGACATCCAAATAAAAACATCGCTTTGACTGGCATCGTTGCCTGCATACTGACCTCGTGCGTCAAAGCTCCCACTTCTTCAGAACCGCTTTTATCCAAGCAAGCGGACTTCTGTAATCTTATCAACATAAAGAACACTCCCGCCGGAGCCGTAGACTGGGATGCCTACGTCTTTGCCGACAAAGGTGCTTGGATGGCATACTCACTGCCCGACAACGAAAACCGTCGCCATGCCGGTGCTTTCATGGGACCTATGGTCATGACCGGACGCGGATGGATAGCTGCCGGACTCGCCGAACCTACGCTGTGGGTGAACGGCGAACAGTATAGGATGGTGTACAATGTACAGACCACCCGATACCTCCCCGGCAAACTGATACAGGAATACAACGATGAGAACTTAAACTTCACTACCGAATTGTGCTACCTCACCTCACGTTCCGTAGCCATACGTTCAATCGTGAAGAATATGAGCCAAAAACCGGTAAAGGTCAGCTTCGACTGGAACGGAGGCGTATACGAGCCTACCTCTGTCGTAAGCAGCATAGATAAAGGTCTCTCTTTCATCCGCCCCAAAGATTCCACGAACACGGTAATCCGATTCCTCACAGCAGACAAGATTCAGGCTGTGGGGAGCGATAGCCTGCACGTCACAGAAAAAAGTGAAATGACCCTGGAACCCGGCAAGACTTATCAGTCGGAGATGACTCAAACCCTGACGCTGCGCGGTGAAGACACAGCCAAAGAACTGGCTGCCATAGCAACGCTGAATATAGACAATTGCTTTGAACTAAACGAACAGCAATGGAACGCACAAATCGCTTCGTTGCTGAGCGGAAACAGCAAGTACCTCAAGGACAACAAATACCGCAAGGTACTCGTAAAAGCAATGATGACCCTGAACAGCAACTACCGCACCCCTGCCGGTGACATCCTGCATGGCGGCAGCAACCCGTCGTACAACGGATTCATCAACGGCATCTGGTCGTGGGACTCCTGGAAGATTGCTTCGGGCAACGTACATTTCAACGAGGAGATAGCCAAAAGCGAAATGATTACCCTCTTCGACTATCAAGCCGACAACGGCATGGTACCCGACTTCATCAGCTACAACAAGAAATACAATAACTGGCGCGATGCCAAACCGCCCGTAGCCGCCTGGGGAGCCATGAACGTGTATAAAGCTACCGGCGACAAGAAATTCCTCGAAACAATGTTCGACAAGCTCTATAAGTTCCATCAGTGGTGGTATGCCGAGCGTGACCACAATCACAACGGCATCTGCGAATACGGTTCCACCGACGGCACTCTCATTGCTGCCTGTTGGGAAAGCGGCATGGACAACGGCGTACGCTTTGACGATGCCGTGATGCAGAAAAACAGCGAGAAGGCATGGTCCATGAACCAGGAGAACATCTGCCTGAACTCGTTCCTCTACGTAGACAAGACCATCCTCGCCGAAATGGCAACCCTCCTGAACAAGCCCGAACTGGCGGCACAGCTTAATGCCGAAGCCAAAGTCATCAAGGAGTTCGTACAGACAAAGATGTGGGACAAGGAAACCGGATTCTTCTACGACACCCGTATCGATACCGGCGAGCACATCAAAGTGATGGGTGCCGAATGCTGGCTGCCACTCTGGGCAGGCATCGCCACTCCCGAACAGGCCAAACAGGTGATGCAGAAGATGATGGACCCGCAGAAGTTCAACTCCACCCTTCCATTGGGTACCTTGGACATCAGCCATCCTCGCCTGCGTCCCGTGCGCGGCTACTGGCGCGGCCCGGTCTGGGTAGACCAAGTGTACTTCGGTATCACCGGCCTGCGCAACTATGGTTTCGACCGGGAAGCCGACATACTGACTGAGAAGTTCATCAACAACGCCCAAGGACTCACCACCGACGGCCCTATCCACGAGAACTACAACCCGCTGACCGGCGAAGCGCTCAATTCGCCTAACTTCGGCTGGAGTTCGGCATGTATCATCAAGATGCTGCTCGATGAGTAACTCTCACGCAAAACAACTCTCAAAAGTCTGAAAAGACAAACGATTATACATCATTAAAAGTATACGAATATGAATAAGATACATTCAATCTGCACCCTCGCACTGATGCTACCGTTATGCGCATTTGCACAGTACGACGGTACACCCATGAACAAGACGGGCGACACCAAGAAAGCGGAAACCGCCGTAAGAACCGACAAATATCCTCACTCGGACAACGATTGGGAAAACTTTGATGTGTTGCACATCAACCGACTGCCTTCTGCCGCCACCTTCATGGCCTACACCACCAAAGAGAAAGCAGTGAAGAACGACAAGAGTCAATCGGAATATTTTCAGTCGTTGAACGGTACCTGGAAGTTTCAGTTTGTTCCCCGTTCGGACCAGCGCCCGATGGACTTCTTTGAAAAAGGCCACGATGTAAGCGGATGGGGCAACATCAAAGTGCCCGCCAACTGGGAAATGGAAGGCTATGGCCATCCTTTCTATGTAGGTGCCGGCTACGGCATCAAGCGCAACCCGCCACTCATTGCCGTGGAAAACAGTCCCGTAGGTTCCTACAAACGCACATTCAACGTCCCTGCCAACTGGAAAGGCAAGCAAATCGTCCTCCACTTCGGAGGCGTGGCCTCAGCTTTCTATGTGTGGGTCAACGGTGAAAAGGTGGGTTACTCGCAAGATTCCAAGACCCCCAGTGAGTTCGATATCACCCCCTATGCAGTAACCGGACAGAACGAGATTGCCGTGCAGGTATTCAAGTTCAGCGACGGCTACTACTTAGAAGATCAAGATTACTGGCGCTTTGCCGGTATACAACGTGATGTGTACCTTTATGCCCGTCCCAACATCCACGTGCGCGACTTTGAAGTAGTGACCGACCTCGACAACGAGTACAAGGACGCCGACTTCCACCTCTATGTGGAACTGGACAATGCCCAAAACTCCCAACGTACTCAAACGCCCAAGGTAAAAGGTGCCGAAGTGGAAGTGAGCCTGACGGACAAAGAGGGAAAAGTCATCTACACCGAACGCCAACGCGCCAAAGACAACAAGCTGCACTTCCTGAAACACATCGAAGCGCCCCTGCTGTGGAGTGCTGAAAAGCCCAACCTATACCAGATGATGATTACACTGCGTGCCAACGGCCAGACACAGTACATCTGCCGCAACATCGGATTCCGCAAATCGGAAATCAAACATGCACAGTTACTCGTCAACGGGCAACCCGTCTACATCAAGGGCGTAAACCGCCACGAACACGACCCTTACCACGGCCATGTAGTGGACGAAGCCTCCATGATACGCGACCTGGAACTGATGAAACAAAACAACATCAACAGCGTGCGCACCTCCCACTACCCCAACGACCCGCGCTGGTATGAACTGTGCGACATCTACGGCATGTATGTAGTGGACGAGGCCAACATCGAAAGCCACGGCATGGGCTACAAACCCGACCAATGCCTCGCCAACCAACCCGAATGGCAGAAGGCTTTCATCGACCGTACAGAACGTATGTTTGAACGCGACAAGAACCACCCCTGCGTCATCATCTGGTCATTGGGCAACGAAACCGGCTCAGGCTGTAACTTCCAAGCCACCTATGCTTGGATTCATGCCCACGACCGTTCCCAACGCCCCGTACACTCCGAGGACTCTGGCAAAAACCGTCCTTTCACCGACATCTTCTGCCCCATGTACAAGAAGATAGACGTGTTGATAAACCATGCTCTCTATCTGCCCACCATGCCCCTCATCCTCTGCGAATACGCTCATGCTATGGGTAATAGTGTGGGCAATCTGCAAGACTACTGGGACATCATCGAGAAGTACCCTTCTCTACAAGGCGGTCACATCTGGGACTGGGTGGACCAGGGTCTTTACAACAAGACCGACGACGGTAAGTTCTACTGGGCCTACGGCGGCGACCTTGCCCCCGAAGGCACTCCAAGCTCGGCCAACTTCTGCATGAACGGCCTGATTGCCGCAGACCGCACATTGAAGCCCCACATACATGAAGTGAAACGGGTGTACCAGAATATGGCTTTCAGATTGCTCGATTATCACGAAGGATTGGTAGAGCTTAGAAACAAGTTCTTTTTCACCAACCTGAATGACTTTGACTTCACTTGGCGTTTGGAAGGCAACGGCGAAGTATTGGCACAAGGACGCATAGATAATGTAGATTTGCCCGCCCAACAGACAGGCGTATTCCGGACACAGTTCCCCACCATCCATTCCTCCGAAGGAGTAGAATATTACCTGAATTTCTATGCCAGCCAGAAGCGCGACGAGGGTCTGCTGAAGGCCGGTACACAATTGGCTGCCGAACAAGTGAAGCTTCCCTTCTATAAGGCTGTTACCCCCAAAGCTGCCTCAGGCAACGTGACGGCAACCGACAGCGAAGCCCTGCTTGTCCTCACTGCCGGAAATGTCAGTGTAGGATTCGACAAAGCCACCGGAGCACTCTGCTCGTTCAAGGAAGGCAAGGAAGAGATGATTAAGGAAGCACTGCGTCCCAACTTCTGGCGTCCGGTGACGGACAATGACATGGGCAACGACATGAACAAGACCCTGCGCCCGTGGCGTGAAGCCGGACGTGGCGCCAAACTCACCTCATTGGAGAAAACAGCGCTCGACAAAGATGGCTATGAAGTAGTGTCACACTACCGTCTGCCCGAAGAAGTTGCCGGTTCGGAATTCATTGTCCGCTACCGCTTCTCACCGAGAGGCAGCCTCGATGTGAACTGTACTTTCATTCCTGCCAACGACACTTTACCTTTGATGCCCCGCATGGGTGTGAGCATCACCCTGAACAAGCAATACGACCAAATGGCATGGCTAGGTCGAGGTCCGCACGAGAACTATTGCGACCGCAACGGTTCTTCCTTCGTGGGTCTGTACAAAGGTAGCGTAGCCGAACAGTACTTCGCCTACGACCGTCCACAAGAAAACGGCAACAAGACCGATGTACGTTGGATGAGCCTCACCGATCTGAAAGGCAATGGCCTGATGGTTATCGGTGCACCCACAATCAGCGGCAGTGCCTACCTCTTCCCGACAGAAGATTTGGATGAACCCGGCACACGCAAGTCACAACGCCATATCTCAGACATCCAACCCAAAGATATGGTGACTTGGAACATAGACTTCAAGCAGATGGGTGTGGGTGGAGATACCAGTTGGGGAGCCTACCCGCATCAACCATACCTGATTCCTGCCCGTAAGATGGAATTCTCATTCCGCTTATGCCCTGCACAAGAAAAAGGAGTGAAAGAGAACCAAAGATATTTGGAAATGAAGTAATTTTGCAATTGTCAAACCTCAGAAGCGCCTCCCCCTCTTTGAACAGGAGGTGCTTTTGAGGGTAAGACAGCTTTCCATCTATTCACAAAACCATACAGACAATGTTTACAATCATCGGACTAATGCTCACAGGAATGCTGCTGGGCTACCTCTTACGGAAACGGGACTTAAAGAAGATTCATCCAATCATCACCCTGCTTATCTGGCTGCTACTGTTTATCCTCGGTATTGAGGTAGGAAGTAACGAAGAGATTATCAGAGGACTCCATACCATCGGATATGAAGCCGTTGTCCTCACCTTGGGAGGGACCTTGGGAAGTGTTATCGCTGCTTGGGCACTCTGGAGAGCTTTGTATAAAAGGAAAGGAGGCAGGGCATGAAAGGAAGTCTTATCATTGTGGGCTTTTTTGTATTGGGTACGATTTGTGGTGTGTGCCATCTGTTGCCTTTTGATATTGCAGAAACCAATATCAGCTATTACGCGCTTTGCGCGCTGATGTTCAGTGTAGGGTTGAGCGTAGGCAACGACCCGCAGACCCTGAAGAACTTCCGTTCACTCAATCCGCGGCTGGTATTCCTGCCCATCATGACGATACTGGGAACACTGGCAGGTTCGGCAGCCGTCAGTCTGATTCTGACACACCGTTCTATAACGGACTGTCTGGCCGTAGGCTCGGGATTCGGCTATTACTCGCTCTCCAGCATCTTCATTACCGAATACAAGGGAGCCGAGCTGGGCACCATCGCCCTGCTTGCCAATATCAGCCGGGAGATTCTGACACTGCTGGCCGCCCCGTTGCTGGTACGATGGTTCGGAAACCTTGCCCCCATCTCTGCCGGAGGAGCCACGACGATGGACACCACACTACCCATCATCACACGGACAGCCGGACAGCAGTTTGTCGTAGTTTCCATCTTCCACGGGTTTGTGGTCGATTTCAGCGTTCCGTTCCTGGTGACATTGTTCTGCTCGATATAGGGCTTTTACCCTCTTTTGACAGACACCGGTCTCTGACAAGAGCCATTTTTATATCACTAAATCCTATTAATAATGAAAACCAAACTTTATACCTTTCTCCTTTCTTCGCTGCTTTGCACCGGTGCCCTGGCCGACAACGAGCCGTGGCAGAACCCGCAAGTCAACGAAATGAACAGAGAACCGATGCACGCCCACTTCACTCCGTTTACGAATGAAGCCAACGCATTGAAACAACGTGCCTTGCCCGCCAACGTACGGTTCGACGTTAATCCTGCAACGGAACGCCGTATCACTCTGGACGGCACCTGGAAATTTCTTTTTTCAAAGAACAATGACCTCTGCCCCAAAGACTTTCACAAGCCCGGATTCAGTACCCGCAAGTGGAGTAAAATTGAAGTTCCGGGAAGCTGGGAACTGCAAGGCTTCGATGCACCTATCTATACAGATACCCGTTATCCGTTCCCCCCCAATCCGCCCTACGTGCCTACCGACTACAATCCCGTAGGTGCTTATATCCGCGAGTTCACCGTCCCGGCTAGCTGGGAAGGCATGGACATCTTCCTTAATTTCGAAGGGGTGGAGTCTGCCTACTATGTATGGGTAAACGGCGAATTGGCGGGTTATGCCGAGGACAGCCGCCTGCCGTCGCACTTCAACATCACCCACCTGCTGAAGAAGGGCAACAACAGACTGGCTGTAAAAGTATTCCGTTATAGCGACGGTTCCTACCTGGAAGGCCAGGACTACTGGAAATACAGCGGCATCGAACGGAGTGTTTATCTCTACGCCCGCCCCCAGAGCCGCGTCAAGGACTTCCGGATGACAGCGGAACTGATAAACAACTACAAGGATGGCGAACTAAAGCTGGACGTATTCCTCCATCGGCCTAAAGCCGGAGAAACGGTGGAAGTCAAGGTAATGGACAAGGACAAGGTTATCTATGACCGGAAAAAGTCCATAACCTCTGCCACAGACACTTTGTTTACCCAGCAGCAAGTGTTCCCGAATGCACGAGCCTGGAATGCCGAAACACCGAACACCTACACGCTGGTAGTCAGCACCTTTGATGCACAAGGGAAACCGCAGGAATCCTTTACGCACCTTTTTGGCTTCCGTACCGTGGAAATGATGAACGGCATGCAGATGATTAACGGCCAGGCCGTCCTCTTCAAGGGGGTGAACCGTCACGAGCACGACCCGCACAAGGGACGTACCATCACCGTGGGGTCCATGATACACGACATCCAGCTGATGAAGCAGTTCAACCTGAACGGTGTACGCAACTGCCACTACCCGAACAACTATGCGTGGTACGAGCTTTGCACAGAATTCGGACTTTATATGGTAGACGAAGCCAACATCGAGAGCCATGGCATGATGTTCCACAAGGATGAGACCCTTACCAACTATCCCGACTGGGAGGTGCCTTTCATGCAGCGCATGAGCCGCATGATTGCACGCGACCGCAACTACTCCGCCATCGTGACTTGGTCCATGGGCAACGAGTCGGGCTACGGCAAGCACTTCGAAACTCTGTATGACTATACCAAGAAGATAGACCCCACCCGTCCCGTACAATACGAAGGGGGTGGTTACAACTCAAAGAGCGACATCTACTGCCCCATGTACGCACGCATCTGGAGGCTGCGCCAGCACGTGAACCAGCGTGATGCCCGCCCCATGATTCTCTGCGAATATGCCCATGCCATGGGCAACAGTGTAGGAAACTTCCAGGACTACTGGGACTTGATTTACAAGTACGACCAACTGCAAGGCGGTTTCATTTGGGACTGGGTGGACCAGACGTTTGCCATCAAGGACGAGAACCAGCGCGACATCTGGGCTTTTGGCGGCGACATGGGATTTGTAGGCGTCGTCAACGACTCCAACTTCTGTGCCAACGGCCTGATTGCTGCCGACCGCACCCCGCACCCGCACATCTACGAAGTGAAGAAGGTATTGCAATATATCCATTTCGAACCACTCGCCTTCACCCCGAACAAGATAAAGGTCACCAACTGGCACGATTTCATCGGATTGGAAGGATATACCCTCCGCTGGGCAGTGGAATGCGACGGCAAGACCGTTCAGAACGGTGAGATGGATTTCCCCAAGATTGCTCCCAGAAACTCTGCCAACATAGAATTGCCACTGAAAGCGCTGCCTGCCGACGGCAAGGAGTATTTCCTCACACTGCGTGCATTCACCAAGCACGAAGCGCCATTAGTACCGAAAGGACACGAGGTTGCCATCGAACAATGGGAATTGTCTTCTGCACCGTCAGCCAAAACTGTTCAGCCGGTGGAAGGAACGCTGACCGTAGACCGCAACAACGAAACACTGACCGTGAAAGGCAACAACTTCCAGGTAGCTTTCTCTACCCGAAACGGTGAAATGACAGAGTTGAACTACACCGGAAAGAATCTGATTAAAGAAGGGCTACAACCCAACTTCTGGCGCCCGTTGACCGATAATGATATTCCAAATGGGCACCTGATACGCTGCGGCACCTGGAGAAACGCCGGACGCGATGCCAAACTGCAGAACATCGAAGTTGCAGAAGCCGGACAAACGGCTACTGTCACTGCGACCTACCGCATGGAAGAACAAGATGCTGATTTGCAGACTCTCTACAAAATCACTCCCGACGGCAAGGTTCAGGTAACCATGCACTTCACCCCCGGCAAGAAGCCATTGAGCGAGATGCCTCGTCTGGGCATGCGCATGATACTCCCTGCCGAATATGAAATGATGACCTGGCTGGGCCGTGGTCCGCAAGAGACGTACGCCGACCGCAAGACGGGAGCATTGATAGGCCTCTACAACGCCACGGTGTGGGAACAATTCCATCCGTATGTACGTGCCCAAGAGACGGCCAATCATTGTGACGTACGCTGGGTGGCCCTGCGCAATGCTGCCGGTGAAGGTCTGCTGGTAGTGGGCGAGGAACCGTTGAGCGTAAGCGCCTGGAACTTCCCGATGGAGGACATTGAATACCGTCCCTCACAGATGGAGCGCCGCCACGGTGGAAGCATCCAGAAGAAAGATATGATATGGCTCAACATCGACCACAAGCAGATGGGCGTAGGCGGTGACAATACCTGGGGAGCACAAGTTCATCCCGAGTACACCATCACTCCGCACGAATGGAAATACAGCTTCACGCTCGCCCCTCTCGCACCGGAGGATGATGCGGCGGAACAAGCGCACAAATAACCGTTAAATACCTCATTCATATGAAATACAAATTTATACGCATACTCTGCTTCACATTGTTGGCTGCAGGCATCGCAGCCTGCACCCCCGGCATGAAAAGCACTACGGAGAAACGGTATGCCTTCGCCGACATACTGGACATCTCCTACACTCCCGACACTCTGCACCGCTGCTACGGTTGGTTCACCGACGCCGGCTCGTGGATGGGCTTCACGCCGCCCGAACGGCAACAATGGGTCAACGGCTTCTGCGGCCCCTTCAGCCTCGATATGTTCCGCCGCCAGTGGATGGCACAGTCAGCCGCCGTCGTAGGCTTTGCCAAAGATACACAAAACATTTTTGTTCCGGATTCCACTTGCTATTACCCCGGCGAGCTCTATATGTCGGCACATTCCACCCACGGGAGCATCACGCAACGGCTCAACTTCACAAGTGCCTCGACCGCCTTGCTGCGCATCGAAGCCGACACGGCTGAAGACCTGCTGTTCTCCGGTAGCCAATGGGGCAAAGACATTACCGTCAGCGTAGAACAGAACTCCGTCATCGCCCGTCATCCCAGTGGCGAAACCGTAACCGTGACCTTCACTCCTAATGTAGAGCTGGCCAAGACCGACAATAACTATACAGCCCTCGTCCGCTCTCCGCGCTACCCTGTCAACGTAGCCATCTCTTTCTTCACTTCCGAAAAAGAGATGACTGCCAACCTGCAAAACCTGCCGGGCCTGCTCAACAATCCCGCCCCCGCCCTGCAAGCCAACGCCGAACGTTGGGAAGGTTACCTCACCAAGATACTGCGCAAGGATATGAAGCCCGAATATGACCGTATCGCCGTGAAAGCCGTCACCACGCTCATCTCCAATTGGCGGACACACCGCGGTGGATTGCTTCACGAAGGTATCATCCCGAGCCATGCCGTAGGCTATTTCGTCGGCTTTTGGGCATGGGATAGCTGGCGCTTCAGTGCCGGAACCGCCAAATTCGACCCCGAACTGGCCAAGAACAACATCCGAGCCATGTTCGACTACCAGCAACCGGACGGCATGATTATCGACTGTATCTACACCGACCCCTCCGAGAACAATGCCCGTGACAGCAAGCCTCCCTTGGTATGCTGGGCTGTCGATGAAATATTTACCCATACGGGTGACACCGCCTTCGTTGCCGAGATGTATCCGCAACTGCTCTCCTATTATAGATGGTGGTACGAGAAGCGCGACCACAACCGCAATGGCATGTGCGAGTACGGTGCTACCGACGGAACACTGGAAGCTGCCGCCTGGGAAAGCGGCATGGACAACGCCATCCGTTTTGACGGCGCCGTGATGCTGAAAAACGAAGGCTACGAGGATGCCTGGAGTATGGATCAGGAGAGTGTGGACTTGAACGCTTATCTGGCACTGGAATGCAAACTGCTGAAGAAATTCTCCAGCCTGCTGAAGATACCTTTCGACGCACCGGACTACAGTAGCCAGGTAGCCGACTATTTCTTTGACAAGAACATCAACTTCTTCTGCGACCGCCGCCTGAAGGACGGTTCATTCATCGAAGAGCCGGGCTGCGAAGCCTACACTCCGTTGTGGACCCGGATTGCCACACAAGCGCAAGTGGACAGCATGCTGCCCATGCTTCAAGATACGGCAAAGTTCTCCACGTATATCCCCTTCCCGACCATTGCCGCCGACAATCCCAAATACAATCCGCGCGGCTACTGGCGTGGCCCCATCTGGCTGGACCAGACCTACTTTGCCATCCGTGGACTGCGCAACTACGGCTACAACCAGCTGGCAGATGAATATACGCTGCAAGTCTTCGACCGCCTGAGTGGGCTGAAAGAGGGTGCTCCCATCCACGAGAACTACGGAACCCATACCGGCGAACGCCTGAAAGCTCCCCATTTCAGCTGGAGCTCCTCACATCTGTTGATGATGTACGACGATTACGGTAAGTAAACCGGGATTCCATATATGTCATAACTCACCACAGATTACACAGATTCACGCAGATTTTTTTAGTTTATTGATATCTGACATATTTATCTGTGTGAATCTGTGTAATCTGTGGTGAGTTATGACACTTTCATGAAGAACAAAAGCGATATGATTATTATCGGTAAACCTGCACCGGAAGCTCTCCACGCAAAGCTCCCAGCGCATTCATTACCAATGCTTCCAATTCGTCTTCTCCGGGATAGACGTGGACGGGAGCAAGGAAAGACACGCGCTCCTGCAACCGCGAAGTGATGTACTCGGAATGTGCCATACCTCCCGTAAGCAGAATGGCGTCCACCTTGCCATAAAGCACAACAGCAGCACCGCCTATCTCCTTGGCAATGCGGTAAATCATGGCATCAAGCACCAAAGCGGCATGGGTGTCTCCCTCAGCGATGCGCCTCTCTATGGCGGGAATGTCGGTAGTACCCAAATGGGCGGCAAGTCCCGCCTTGCCGGAAATACGTTTCTTCAGTTCTTCGGTAGTGTAACGCCCCGAGTGACAAAGGTCTATCAGTTGCCCGGCGGGCAGGGTACCTGCACGTTCGGGCGAAAAAGGACCGAAACCGTCGAGGGCATTGGGCACGTCCACCGCACGGCCGTGGCGGTGGACTCCTACGGAAACGCCTCCACCCAAGTGACAGACAATCAGATTGAGGTCTTCGTAATGCACGGGAGCTTCGGGCTGCAGGGCACTACGCTCGGCAGCATAGCGCCGGGCGATGGCTCGCTGGTTCAAGGCGTGCCAGATGGTGATGCTGGGCATCAGAGGCGAACCGGTGATGCGTGCCACATCGTCCAGTTCGTCCACCACGCCGGGATCGGCTATGAAAGAGGGGCAGCCGGGCAGCATGGCGGCAAGTTCGTGGGCTATCAGACAACCTAAGTTGCAGGCGTGGGTACGCATGGCGTGGAGCATATCGTCCAACATGGCATCGTTCACGGCATACACACCGCCAGGAATGGGTTTCAACAATCCCCCACGGCCGACGATGGCATCGAACTTAAAGGGAATGTCATTGGCCTCCAGCGCTTCCAGCACCAAGTGCTTGCGGAATTCGAACTGGTCGATGATGCGGGGAAATTGGGAAAGCTCCTCCACCGAATGCCGGATGTTGAGTACCAGACGGGGAGTTTCATCCTCATAGACAGCAATTTTTGTCGAGGTGGAACCGGGATTTACTGCCAGTATTTTCATTGATTACGATTTACAAATTACGAACTACAAATTACTAATTACAATCAAGGCTCTTTCACCCCGCTGGTCAGGCAAGCCATGGCAATGCTGTAATATTTGGACAAACCGGAATCGCTACGCGACGGTAATACCACCGGACATGAGGGTCCTTGCAGCAACCCGGCCATATCGGCATGAGAAAACAGAGATACAGCCTTATAAAAAGCATTGCCCGATTCGATGTTTGGGAATATCAACACATCCGCCTCCCCGTCAATCGGTGATACAATGCCTTTGATGTTACCGCTCGTCTTCTCACAAGAGGTCTTCACATCCAGCGGGCCGTCGATGATGACATTGCCGAACTCTCCGGCTTCCGCCAGTTCCACAATATTCACATAGTCCAATGAATGGGGGAATTTGGCGCTTACCTTCTCCGTGCAATGAATCAGCGCGATACGTGGCTGCTCTATCCCGAAATGGCGGCAAGTATGGATGGCATACCAAATCATTTCAATGCGCTGTTGCAGCGTCGGGCGGGGAATGACCGCAGCATCGGAGAAAAAGAGCAGTTTATCGTAAGTAGGTATCTGCATCACGGCCAGATGGGTCAGAATCTTTCCTTTAGGCAACAAACCATGTTCCTTGTCCAGAATGGCACGTAGCAAATTGTCGGTATTGATGATGCCTTTCATCAGGATGTCCGCTCCACCCTCGCGTACGATACGCACCGCCTCACGTGCAGCCTCATCGGAATCTTCTATATGCAAGGTACTGACATATTGAGGATATTTCTTCAAGGTGGGATATTTTTCCAATATGGCAGAATCGCCAATCATCAGAAATTCCGCAATCCCTTCCTCCAAGGCACGGGATATGGCATATTCTGTATTAGGGTCATTGGCACAGACTACCGCAATACGTTTCCTCTTATTCAAGGTTTTCAGGTGGGCTGTTAACTGGGCAAAGTTCCGTATCGGTTCCATAACGTTAGATTTTTAGCAAATATCTAAAAAAATGTCGAGAAATACGGCATTTGCCCCATTGAAATTTTATATGTTTAATATCATTTTGATATGTTCACCACAGATTACACAGATTGACACGGATTTGAACAGAATTTGAGTTACTCTGTTGATTATATATCATATATAACCTCCCTCTCTTCTGTTAAAAATCCGTGTTAATCTGTGATATCTGTGGTGAATTGTGTACTTTTGCCCAAAATAGATTGATAATATAATATGGGTAGTCTTATTTTCCCTCCGTATCTGCAGGAAGGTGATCGTGTCATTGTTCTCTCCCCTTCCAGCAAGATTGACAAATCTTTCCTGAAAGGCGCCTACAAACGTTTGAAGTCCTGGGGGCTGGAAGTCGTATTCGCAAAGCACGCGGGGAGTTCCAACGGAACGTATGCAGGAAATATCCGGCAACGCCTCGAGGACCTGCAGGAAGCCATGGACGATGAAGAAGCCAAAGTCATATTCTGTAGTCGGGGCGGTTACGGAGCCGTGCATTTGATAGGCAAACTGGATTTTACCAAGTTCAGGCAGCATCCCAAATGGCTCATCGGATTCAGTGACATCACCGCCCTCCATAATCTGTTCCAGCAGAATGGCTTCGCGTCGTTGCACGCCCCCATGGCGCGCCATCTCACAGTAGAACCGGAAGACGACTTCTGCACACAAGCACTGAAGGATATACTATTCGGGCAGGCATTGGGAGGAACCGAAGCATTCAGTTATGTCTGCCCGGGGCACAAACTAAATCATAAGGGAGAGGGAAAAGGCGTGTTGCGCGGCGGCAATTTGTCTGTGTTCTACGGGCTGCGTGGTACTCCTTACGATATTCCCGCCGAAGGCACCATCCTCTTCATCGAAGATGTGGGAGAACGCCCACATGCGGTGGAACGCATGATGTACAATCTCAAACTGGGAGGTGTCCTCGACAAGCTTTCCGGCCTCATCATCGGACAATTCACCGAATACGAGGAGAACAAGTCCCTGGGAAAAGACCTATATGGCGCATTGGCCGATTTGGTGAAGGAATACGATTACCCGATATGTTTCGATTTTCCCGTCGGACATGTCAGCATGAATGTACCGCTGATAAACGGCGCTGCGGTAACACTGAAAGTTGGAAAGAAAGAAGTGAAACTAAGTTTTAATACAGAAAGAGAATGAAACGGAATTATACATTCATCCCGTTGCTGCTGTTGCTGATTGTAGCGATAGTGGCATGCAGCAACAACAGCAGCAAGTCTGCAGCCGATAATGACAGTGAGGGCGATGCGACCAAAGCGACTGTCCAAGTGCCTCAGTTCAGTGCAGACAGTGCATATCAATACATACAGACCCAAGCGGATTTTGGTCCGCGCGTGCCCAACACCGCCGCCCACAAAGCCTGCGGAGAATTCCTTGCCAAGAAGCTGGAAGAATTCGGCGCCAAAGTATACAACCAGCATGCCGACCTGGTGGCTTACGACAACACCATCCTGAAAGCGCGCAATGTTATCGGCGCCTATAATCCGGAAAGCAAAAGGCGTGTACTGCTCTGTGCCCATTGGGACAGCCGTCCTTATGCCGACCAGGATGCCGACAAGACGAAGCATCACAGCCCTATCCTGGGTGTGAACGATGGAGCCAGCGGTGTGGGCGTATTGCTCGAAGTGGCCCGCCAACTACAGCAGCAGGCTCCAGCCATAGGCATCGACATCATCTTCTTCGACGCCGAAGACTACGGCACCCCTACCTTCTACAAAGGTCAGTACAAGGCCGACACCTGGTGTCTGGGCTCGCAATACTGGGGACGCATGCCCCACGTAGCAAACTACAACGCCCGCTACGGCATCCTGCTGGATATGGTAGGCGGCAAGAACGCCACCTTCTTTCAGGAACGCTTCTCCAAGCGCACTGCCAGCAAGCAGGTAAAGAAGATTTGGGACGCTGCCCACCGCTTAGGCTTCGAAGCCTTCTTCCCCAAGCAGGACGGCACCGAAGTGACCGACGACCACATGTACGTTTACAACCTGCGCAAGATTCCCTGCGTGGACATCATCAATTACGACCCCAACTGCGACACCGGTTTCGGCGACTTCTGGCACACCACCGACGACAACATGGACGTGATAGACAAAGGTACGCTCAACGCCGTTGGCCAGACAGTCCTGGAGGTAATTTATAAAGAGAAGTAAAATTAGGGGACGAGTTGACGAGTTGACAAGGGACGAGTTGACAAGGGACAAGTTGACAAGGGGACAAGTTAACGAGTTGACGAGTTAACGAGGGAACAAGGGAACAAGAGGACAAGCCCACCCCTCGTAGTCTGAAGCCTCGTCCCCTCGTCAACTAAACTCCCCCCCCTCCTCGTTGCCTCGTCAACTTGTCAACTCGTCAACTAAACTCAAAAACTTAAAAACTCAAAAACTTAAAAACTCACCATATGACCATCAACGAAATGCAAGACGAAATAATCGCCGAATTCAGCGACTTCGACGATTGGATGGACCGCTACCAGTTGCTCATCGACTTGGGCAACGAACAGCCACCCCTTGACGAAAAGTACAAGACCGACCAAAATCTGATTGAAGGTTGCCAAAGCCGTGTATGGCTACAGGCCGACGAACAGGACGGCAAAATCATCTTCCAGGCCGAAAGCGACGCTCTGATTGTGAAAGGCATCATTGCCCTGCTCATCAAAGTGCTTTCAGGCCACACCCCCGACGAGATACTGGAAGCCGACCTCTACTTCATCCCCCGCATCGGCCTGCAAGAGCATCTTTCCCCCACCCGCAGCAACGGCCTTCTGGCCATGGTGAAGCAGATGCGCATGTATGCACTGGCCTTCAAGGCCAAGGAGGGCGCATGAAACCGCGACCGGAAGGAGGGCGGCGGCGCCACGGAATGACAGTCGCAGGGCTTTGGACGATATTCACGATGTGTCTCATTGTGTCATCGTGCGGTTCGCCGCGCCGCTACACCATCGGCGTGGCCCAGTGCAGCGAGGACTCGTGGCGGGCCAAGCTCAACGAGGAACTGCGCACGGCCACCTATCTGTATGACAACGTTGACATCCGCGTGGTGTCGGCCGACGACAACGATACGGTGCAACGGGCGCAGATCGACAGCTTCATCGACGAGGGCGTGGACCTTCTGATAGTCTCGCCAAACTCGATGACCAGCATCTCCGAGGCCGTCGACCGGGCTTACGACAGCGGCATACCCGTGATATTGCTCGACCGCAAGACCGGTTCGGGGAAATATACGGCGTTCATCGGAGCCGACAACGTGGAGATCGGCCGCAGCATCGGCGAGTTCGTCGCCACACAGCTCGACGGCCGCGGCACGGTGGTGGAGATTCAGGGACTTGAAGGTTCGTCGCCGGCCATGGAGCGCCACCGCGGCTTCACCGACGCGCTGAGGCGCTATCCCGACATCCACGTCATCGCCTCGCCCTCGGGCAACTGGCTTCAGGACAGCGGCAGCGAGGCAATGGACGCGGTGATGCGCAAGGACACGGACCGACAGATAGACTGCGTCTTCGGCCATAACGACCGCATGGCCGTGGGAGCTTACGAGACGATGAAAGGCTACGGAGCCGATGTCGGCGGCATGCTGTTTGCCGGTGTGGACGCCCTGCCCGGTGCCGACGGTGGCATAGCCCGCGTTCAGGACGGCACACTGACCGTCTCGTGCATCTATCCCACGGGCGGCGACAAAGTGATGGAGCTGGCCATGAACATCCTCGAAGGACGGCCGTACAACAAGGAAAACACGCTGCGGGCGGCGCTCGTCACCCGCGACAATGCCGGTGTCATGCTGATGCAAGCCGAAGAGATGGCCCGGCAGAACGAATATCTCGACACACTTCACGGCAAGATAGACACTTATTTAGCACAGTATAACCATCAGAAGGTCTATCTTCTGCTGTCCATAATAATCGTAATCCTGCTCATCATCTTCTTCATCATGGTCTACCGGGCCATGCTTATGCGTCGTCGTATGGCCGAAGAGGCTGCCAACGCAAAGCTCGTGTTCTTCACCAACATGAGCCACGAGTTCCGCACGCCGCTCACGCTCATCGCCGACCCGGTGGAACAGATGCTCGGTGACGACAATCTCACCCCGCGTCAGCGCGACCGGCTGGAGATTGTGAGCCGCAACGCCCGCGTTCTGCTCAGGCTGATAGGCGAGATTCTCGACTTCCGCAAGCTGCAGAACGGCAAAATGGAGCTCATGGTCACCCGCTTCCGGCTGTCGGAACAGGCCCGCGTGTGGACCGACTGCTTCCGTCCCGTGGCCGAGAGCAAGGGCATAGAGCTGTGTTGCCGCACGGCCGACGGCATCGAAGTGGTGACGGATATGTATAAGGTGGAGCGCATCTGCTACAACCTCCTGAGCAACGCCATCAAGCACACCAGCCGCGGCGGCACGGTGACGCTGACCGTAACGTCGGACGACAGCCTCGACATGGTGGCCCTGAGCGTCAGCGACACGGGCGAGGGCATACCGCGCGACAAACAGCAGAACATCTTCGACCGCTTCTTCATGGTCAACGGCAGTGCCACCGACGGAACGGGCATAGGGCTCGCTCTGGTCAAGGCGTTTGCCGAAATGATGGGCGGACGCGTCACGGTGGAGAGCGAGCCGGGCCACGGCGCAACATTCACGGTACTGCTGCCGGCCGAGATTGAGGAGAAAAAGGAAAAGAATGACGGGAGAGATGAGAGTAATGGGAAGAATGGGAATGATGGGAAGAAAGGGAATGATGAGAGCGATAGTGGCGCCGCCACACCGTCGTCCGGTTCCGCTCCGGCCGCCACGGCCGACCCGCAGGCTCTGACTTCCGCCACAGCCGAATCCTCTGACAACCGGCCGCAGATTCTCATCGTGGACGACAGCGACGACATACGCACATACATATCATCCCTGCTCAGCGACAGATATGCCATAATATCTGCCGCCGACGGCAGCGAGGGTCTCCGCATGGCCGTGGAACGCGTTCCCGACCTTATTGTCAGCGACGTCATGATGCCCGTCATGGACGGTCTGGAGATGTGCCGGCGCGTAAAGGGCGAGACGGCCACGAGCCACATTCCCGTCCTCATGCTCACGGCCCGCACGCTCGAAGAGCAACGCGCCGAGGGCTACGACTGCGGTGCTGATGCCTACATAACCAAGCCTTTCAGCGGCAAGGTGCTCATCTCGCGGGTGGAAAACCTGCTCGAAAGCCGACGCCGGCTGCGGGAACTCTTCGCCGGGGTTTATGGGAGGAAAGGAAATGATGAGAAGAATAGGAGACATGAGAATAATGGGAGTAATGAGAATAATGGGACAGCCGACAGCAACGACATCTTCGACAATCCTCCGGCCGACGGATGCTGCAGCGGTGCGGCCCCTGCGCTCAATGCTGCCGACAGCCGTTTCATGACCCGTCTGCGCGACTTCATTGCCGCAAACATCTCCGATTCGGACCTCAACGTCGAGACCATCAGCGCCGAAATGAGCCTCAGCCGCGTACAGCTCTACCGCAAGGTGAAGGCCATGACCGGAGCGACGCCCGTAGAGCTGATCCGCCTGAGCCGTCTCAGCCGTGCCGAGGAACTGCTGTCAGAAGGCGGCTATACGGTGTCGGAAGTGGCATACGAGGTGGGATTTTCATCACCGTCGTATTTCATCAAATGCTATAAGGACCATTTCGGACATACGCCAAACGGCAGACAAGCAATAAAATGACAATCTTACATGCATGAGTGCAATTTGTATGGTACTGGTTTTACTTGACAGTTTCTTGGTTAATTACTATGATACTTTACACTATCATTCTTTATGACTGAGAAACTTGTCAGTCGTGTGTTAAATGAAAGAGCCGTGGCTCCACACGAAAAAATTATCTGCCATGCCGCGCCATTACGGATTTTTTTTCTTACTTTTGTAGTCGTGGAAAAACGTTGGCAGCCACATTGGAAAACGACGCCACAAACGACACACAATGCCAGCAGAGGCAGAATGACGGGAAAACATCGGAAACACATATTTTAATAAAAACTACTATGGATTTAGTACAACAAATCATCGAACGCGCGAAGAACAACAAACAGCGCATCGTGCTCCCCGAAGCAGAAGAGGAGCGCACACTGAAGGCAGCCGACATGGTGCTGCGTGACGGCATTGCCGACCTCATCCTCATCGGAAACCCGGCAAAGGTGGAGGCCATGTGCAAGGAATATGGTCTGGAGCACATCGGCAAGGCTACGCTCATCGACCCGGAGAACAACCCGAAGAGCGAGGAATACGCACAGCTGCTCGCCGAACTCCGTGCAAAGAAGGGCATGACCATCGAGAAAGCCCGCGAGCTGGTGAAGAACCCGCTCTATCTGGGATGTATGATAATAAAGACAGAAGGTGCAGACGGACAGATTAGCGGTGCACTGAGCACGACAGGCGACACGCTCCGTCCCGCACTTCAGATCATCAAGTGCGCCCCGGGCATCACCTGCGTGAGTGGTGCCATGCTGCTCATCACGAAGCAGCCGCAGTATGGCGAGAATGGCATCCTCGTCGTCGGCGACGTCGCCGTGACCCCGATGCCCGACGCCGGCCAGCTGGCCCAGATAGCCGTCTGCACGGCACAGACAGCCAAGAGCGTCGCCGGATTTACCGACCCGCGCGTGGCCATGCTGAGCTTCTCGACCAAGGGCAGCGCAAGCCACGAGGTTGTCGACAAGGTTGTCGAGGCCACACGCATGGCAAAGGAGATGGCTCCCGAGCTGAAGATAGACGGCGAACTGCAGGCTGACGCCGCCCTCGTACCCGCCGTCGGTGCCAAGAAAGCTCCGGGCAGCGACATCGCCGGCAAGGCCAACGTCCTCGTCTTCCCCAACCTCGAAGTAGGCAACATCGGCTACAAGCTCGTCCAGCGCCTCGGTGACGCCGTGGCCATCGGCCCCATCCTCCAGGGTATCGCCCGCCCGGTCAACGACCTGAGCCGCGGATGCTCCGTCGAAGACATCTACTATCTCGTCGCCATCACCGCCTGCCAGGCTATGGACGCGAAGAAGTAATTCTAAATTAGAAGTTAGGAATTATAAATTCTAAATTAAATAAAATGAAGATTCTTGTTTTGAATTGTGGATCATCATCCATAAAGTACGCCTTATACAACATGGACGACCGTTCGGTGATGACATCCGGCGGCGCAGAGCGCGTGGGACTTGACGGCGCGTTCGTGAAAGTGAAGCTCGCCAACGGCGAGAAAAAACAAATCATGCACGACATTCCGGAGCACACCGAGGGCGTGAAGTTCATCTTCAGCCTGCTCACCGACCCCGAGATTGGCGTGATTAAAGACCTCAAAGAGATTGACGCCGTCGGCCACCGCATGGTCCACGGAGGTGAAAAGTTCAACAAAAGCGTCGTCCTCAACGACGAAGTGCTCAAGGTATTCGAGGAGTGCAGCGACCTCGCTCCGCTCCACAACCCCGCCAACCTCAAGGGTGTCAAGGCCGTTTCGGAGCTTATGCCGGGTCTGCCGCAGGTGGGAGTGTTCGACACGGCCTTCCATCAGACCATGCCGAAGAAGGCTTACATGTACGCCATCCCCTACGAACTGTATGACAAGTATGCCATCCGCCGCTACGGTTTCCACGGCACGAGCCACCGCTACGTGTCAAAGCGCGTCTGCGACTTCCTCGGTGTGAAGCCCGAAGACAAGAAGGTCATCACCTGCCACATCGGCAACGGAGGCTCCGTGGCAGCCGTTGACGGAGGCAAGTGTGTCGACACGTCGATGGGTCTGACCCCGCTGGAGGGTGTCATGATGGGCACTCGCTCGGGCGACATCGACGGCGGCGCAGTCGCTTTCATTCAGAAGAAGCTCTCGCTCGACGCCGACGGCATCTCCAACCTGCTCAACAAGAAGAGCGGCGTGCTCGGCATCACGGGTATCTCAAGCGACATGCGCGAGATTGACGCAGCCGCTGAGAAGGGCGACGAGAAGGCTGTTCTGGCTCTCGACATGTACAACTACCGCATAAAGAAGTATGTCGGTGCCTACGCCGCAGCTATGGGCGGTGTCGACATCATCGTCTTCACGGCCGGTGTCGGTGAGAACCAGGCCAACATGCGCGAATATGTGTGCAAGGACATGGAGTGGATGGGCATCAAGCTCGACGTGGAGAAGAACAACACCATCCACGGCGAGGAGGCCGTCATCTCTGCTCCGGACTCAAAGGTGACCGTCGTTGTCGTTCCCACGGACGAGGAACTGATGATTGCCACAGACACAATGAACCTGCTCTGATAAGCCTACGGGCATATTCTGACAGACAAAAAAGCACAGACTTGCGGCCAACGGGACTGTTTCCCGGCCGCAAGTCTGTGCTTTTTTTAGTTTCCAATCAAAATTATCTGACGGCTGTCACGCGCTCGGTTTCGCCGTCGTAGGTGTTTATCAGGAGCCTGACGGAATCGGCGTCGATGGTCCCGCAAGGTATGCTGACATAGTAGCGGGTGGAATAATACTCCGGCACACCGCCCTGATCGTGGTAAAGACGGTAGACGGCGGTGCGGGTTCCGTCGGCATTTCCGGCCGTCCCCTCATCGACGACGCCTATCGTATGGAGCGCCTGGGAGTCCTCGGCTGTTCCGTTTTTCAGGTAGAAACCGACGTTGACATATCGTCCCGATGCGCTCAGCCACAGGCTTTCGAACTTCACCGGATCGGTCATGACACCCTCCTCGAACTCTTCCCGCGGCTTTCCGCGGAGCACGGGAACGGACGCGAGGCTTACGACCTCGGCGCGGCCGTCCTCCTGAAGGTTATAGTACATGACGGCGCGGTATATTGTGTCGCCCTTCGTCAGCCAGTCGGCCGTCTTCGGAGCCGTCAGCACAAGGCGCTCGCCATCGTCCGTGACGGCATAGTCGGCAGTGCGGGGAGCAACCGAATGAACCTCGACAAAGTCCGCACGGGTCAGCGAATAGGTTCCCGTCCCGCTCTCATAGCTGTCCGACGAACACGCCGGGAGCAACGCCACGACGGCCGCAAAGGCCGGGCTGAACTTCAACGCGCCCCGACAGAGCCTCAACACGTCAGCCACGGCGTTCATACAGCCTCCTCCTGAGCCGCCATCTGATTGATGGCCGGGTTGGCATACATGGTCAACAGACGTTCGCGCAGATAGTCCTCGTCCTTCTCCGGCAGGTCTATCATGGCGATGCGGCCGGCCAGATAGTCCTCGAAAGCGGCGCGCTCGGCGTCCGTGTAACGGTCGCTGAAATCGCGGTTGCCGCGCAACAGGTCTGCCGCCACGTAGTTGTTGGGATAGAGCCGGTAGCCGAGATGAATCTCACGGTCGATGTGGCGGGCTATGGCGGCGAAGAGCTCGCCCTTCGGCATGTCCGCCGGCAGCGTCGCGAGCCAGCCGTCTATCGGCGGCGCGCAGTGATAGTGGATGCGTCCCTTGCGTCCCATGATGCCCGTCTGCATGCTCATGACGTCGTCGGCCTTGGTCTTCTTCCATCCCTCGACATCGCGTTTGAGCTGGAACTCGCGCGCCTTGAGATAGTCGCAGGGATCGTATTCGTAGGAGATGGAGAGCGGAACGATGTGGAGCTGGGCCAGCCGTTCGGTCACACTGCCCTCTCCGCCCATGGCCATCATCTTCAGCAGAGACTGCTGCGTGCGGTCGTCGCTGTCCTTGGCACGGCCCTCGCGCTGGGCAATCCAGATGTTGTCGTGCTTCTCCCGGATGACATAGTGCATATATTCGGCCATCAGCCGGCTGTTGGCCAGCATCTCCTTGATGGCTGCGCCGCGGCGGACGATGAACGACTTGTTGACCCTCACGAGGTCCTCAATCCACGGAGCGGCCAGCAGATTGTCGCCGATGGCAATCTCACAGGTCGTCCCGAAGCCGCCGTCGAAGAGCATCTTGTCGAGGAAAGCCGAGTCGAGGACAATGTCGCGGTGGTTGCTGACGAAGGTGTAGCGGCCGTCGGTGGCCACCCGTGACAAGTCCATCGTACAGCCGTCGGAGGTCTGCGCCAGCAGCGAGACAAGGAAGCCGTAGCACAGCTCCTTCTGAAATTCAAGATTCGTGCGGCATGAGCGTATCTTCGCGGCGAGCGCTTCGAAGGGCACTCCGCGGAAAACATACTCCATGACCGCGCGGAACTGCGGGTCGGCTATCAGCCTTTCGTAGACCGCGGGCAGCTCTTCGGGGTCATACGGGCGTATGGGGTCAAACTTTGAGGGTGTGTTCATTGTCGTATATATATAATAAGGTGAAAGACCGTCGCGCCGCCGGAGCACATCCGTGGCGGCAGTGGCGGAAAATCAGAACTGGTTCTCGACGATGTCCGTGAGCACGTCTTTCATCTCCAGTCCGGCCGCGCGGACCTGCTGGGGAATGAAGCTGGTGGCCGTCATGCCGGGCGTCGTGTTGACTTCGAGCATGAAGATGCGCTCCTTCTCCTGTCCGGAGACGTCCTTTTGGCGGCTGATGATATAGTCGATGCGGATGATACCGTTGCAGCCCAGTATGTCGTAGATATGGCTGGTGATTTCGCTGACGCGCCGTGCGGTGTCCTCACTGAGGCGTGCGGGCGTGATTTCCTTCACCTGACCGTTATATTTAGCGTCATAGTCGAAGAACTCGTTGGCCGTAACGACCTCCGTGGCGGGCAGGACGACGGTCTTCTCGCGCGTCTTGTAGCATCCGATGGAGATTTCCGTTCCCTCGATGAACTGCTCCACCATGACCTCGGGGCTCTCCATGATGGCCTTGCGTATGGCGGGGGCGAGCTGGTCCTTGTTCTTCACCTTCGACACGCCGAAGCTGCTGCCGTCGGCCGCGGGTTTGACAAAGCATGGCATGCCGATGCGCTGTTCAACCTCGTCGTCGCTGACCATCTCCTCGTAGCCCTTGCGGATGAGCAGCGAGTCGGCCACGAGAACGCCGTAGCCGCGCAGATACTGATTCAGGACGAACTTGTCGAACGTCAGCGCCTCGACGAGAACGCCGCTCGTCGAATAGGGCATGCCGATCAGCTCGAAATATCCCTGAAGCAGTCCGTTCTCTCCGGGAGTGCCGTGGATGGTGATATAGGCATAGTCGAAGCAGACCTTCCGGCCGTTCTCCACGAAGGAGAAGTCGTTGCGGTCGATGCGTGCCGTCGTGCCGTCGGCCAGCTCAACGTGCCAGTCGTGGGCCTTGATGTCCACTATGTATATGTCATATCGCTCTTTGTCGAAGAAAGAGTAGAGGCCGCGCGCTGAGCGCAGCGAGACGTCGTGTTCGGAGGAATCGCCTCCGCAGACAATTGCTATTGTTCTTTTCATATTATCAAATTAAAATTAAAATCAAACACCAGCCCCGAGACCCACCCCACCCCTCCCAAAGGGAGGGAGTTTGATATGCCTTATTATCTTCCTTTTCCCCGGAACCCACTCCGAGAGTATCTAAGCTCCCTCCCTTCGGGAGGGTTGGGGTGGGTTTTAGGTATTCTTCATCTTAGCTCCCATATACTTCCTCCACTTCTCTATCAGCGCCCACATGTCGATGGGCAGCTCGCTGGTGAAGTCCATCTGCTCGTGGGTCACGGGGTGGACGAATCCCAGCGTGCGGGCGTGGAGGGCCTGTCGCGGGCAGAAGCTGATGCAGTTGGTCACGAACGTGCGGTAGCTTCCAGTGCGTTCGCCGCGCAGGATCTCCGTTCCGCCGTAGCGTTCGTCGCCGAAGAGCGGATGGCCGATATGGCGCATGTGGGCACGTATCTGATGGGTGCGGCCTGTTTCCAGTATGCACTCGACGAGCGTCACATATCCGAACCGCTCGATTACGCGATAGTGGGTCACGGCCGACTTGCCGATCTCCGAGCCGGGCGGGAAGACAGCCATGCGCAGACGGTCTTTCGGGTCGCGCCCGATATTTCCCTCGATGGTACCGCGGTCCTCGGTCATGTTTCCCCACACAAGGGCGTTGTAGCTCCGGTGGGTCGTCTTGTTGAAGAACTGCGCACCCAGCTCCATCTTTGCCTCCGGCGTCTTGGCGACGACGAGCAGCCCGCTCGTGTCCTTGTCGATGCGGTGGACGAGGCCCACCTGCGGGTCGTTGGGGTCGTATGTCGGCAGATTGCGCAGATGCCAGGCCACGGCATTAACGAGCGTACCGTCGAAATTTCCGCATCCGGGATGGACGCAAAGTCCGGCCGGCTTGTTGACGACCATCAGGCTGTCGTCCTCGTAGACGATGTCGAGCGGGATGTCCTCGGGCTCAATCCGCGTGTCATAATGCGGGCGGTCGAGCATGAGCGTAACCACGTCGCCCGGGCGCACCTTATAGTTACTTTTCACCGGGCGCTCGTTGACATGGACGAAACCCGCCTCAGCCGCCTTCTGTATGCGGTTGCGGCTGGAGTGCTGCATCTTCTCGAACATATACTTGTCCACCCGCACGGCTTCCTGCCCTGCGTCAACGTCAAACCGATAGTGCTCATAGAGCTGTCTGTCCTGGGCGTCGTCTCCGCCCATATCCTCGATGTCGGTCTGTTCCTGTCCGTAAATATCTTCAGTGTCTTCTGTCATCTGTCTATTATAATAAAGGTGTCTCCCGTCACCATCCCCCGCGGGTCATTCGCCCATGTCTACGGGCGGTTCGCTGACCTCCTCAAAATCATCAGTCTCACTCAGCTCCCCCGTGTCGATTTCCGGCTCGGTGTAGCTGATGTCCTCGTCGTCCTCATCGTATGTCCCGCTGCCGATGACGAGCCTCAGCGGCGTGTCAATCGAGATACGGTCGCCAGCCCCGACGCGCCGTCCACGGCACTCGATGGCGTAGACCCAATCCTTCTCGCCCGGCACTTGTTTGGGTTCAAGCAGCCGGAAGCCCATCGCCGTCAGCTTCGCCTCAGCCTCGCGCGCACTGCTGTTCTCCGCCAGGTCGGGTATGGAGAACGACGGCGACGCGGGCGAATTGACCGTCACATAGACCGTATGGCCGGACTTGACACGACAGCCCGCACCCGGATTCTGAACCAATATGCAGTCGGCCGGCAGCCGCTTGTTATACCCCGAGTCACTCACGACAATCCTCAGCCCGTCCTGCTCCAGGAGCAGCCGGGCCTTGGCATACGTCATGTTCCTCAAATCCGGTACAGGTATGCCCTCACCGTGGTGGGTATATATCTCCAGCCCGAACTTCACCCCCATGCAGACCACTGTCACGACGATGACCATCGCGAGTATATTGCCCCAGAGGAACCGGCTGGCAAATTTCCCAAAGAATTCCTTTATCTTCATCCGTCCGTTCATATAGCCGCAGACTCACGTCCCGCAGCCTATTTTATGCAAAAATAGTGCCAGCGAGCGCTGGTGTGAACTTGTTCACGTATTGCCGAGCGCAGCCTATTTTATGCAAAGATAGCACAAATCAAGTGAAGAGCAAAACAAATCGCCATTCTTTTGACATAAAAGGCGGAAATAAATACGGTTCATCCGGCATCCGGAATGATATGTGCCCACACGATAAACAAGGAATGAGAGTGAACATCTTATAGTATGTTTTTTGAAAAGGTGCAGAGATACAGAGCTATATCACCCTCTCTACGTCTCTGCAATAAAAAGAGCATTCCACAAGGAGAAACTGTTAAAAACTCGGAATTATCCCGACAAATGCCTCAAAATCCTTGAAGAATTCAAAAATGAAAATCATTTGGCCGCAAATTCGCGAGTTTTGCGCGTGCATCTTTTATTGCCTGACGGACAGCGCATTACGACAAAACAAACGGATGTGTGCAACTTTTTGTCCGCTTTCATTCTGCCGTAAGGGCCTTACGGCATCGCGACAAGGCCCTTACGGCATTGCAACAAGGCCGCCGTCGTCACTCAACGGCGGCCCTGTTGCAACCCCGGGAGGCCCTCCTTGGTCGGCAACGGACGAAAAACGGGATGACAGCGGCAGCAGAATGTCAATATTTCGAAAACGCCACGCTCCAGAATTAAAATTTTCAAGTGTTAAATTCCGTGATATTATCGTGACACACAGAAAAAACAACTGTTCCGTCCACCCTATTCCGAATCCGCGATTTCTTTGGAGCAACCGGAGGGGACGGATTTATCAGAAAAGGAGGAAAATCGTCCGCTTGTGTCATTTTTTTCATGTCTATTCTCTATTTTTTAAGAGAATATTAACTATATTTGCAGGTAGATATAACTACCGAAACTATTTACTAACCCAAATAAAACAATGAGAACAAAACTATTTAAACAATTAGTTCTTGTCTGCTTTGCCCTCCTATTGGGGGGGGTAAATCCGGCATGGGCTTATGATGTGTCTGCAATCACATTACCGAAAACTGTTTTAGATTTAGCAAACCCGACAGTGGTTACAACCAACGAGTGGTCTGGAACCTATAGCAATTTCTATTCAATCGAAAATGACTATCTTGTTACTAATGCCCTTATTGTAAGAGATAACATCAGCTCTCAGACATGGGCAAGCAATAATAGTTGTGGAAGTGCCAATAGGACATGGACTGCAACTGACATTTTCAAAGGCAACACTTGGTATGGTGCGACGAAAGGTCTTACTGTTCAACCGGAAAAAGTGTTCTGTGTCAGCATAACCAATTGCATAGAAATAAAATCGTTAGTCAATGGCGGCAGCAGTTCTCGCTATGCAGCTATGGATGTTTACGAAATGGGAAATGGCAGCATAACAAATACAACACCTGTCAAAACTGTAACTTCCGCAGGAGGAAATAGTTTTTCTGTCATAACAACAGGAGAAACACTTGAGCCTTCTAAAGAATATTTAGTCGTATTTTATGGCACTGTTGTTTCCCAAAACTCCACTATTGCCGAAATCGGTTTTAAAATAGCTTCTACCGAAGCCTCCTCCCCCGCCACCGTCTCCATCGCCGAAACGACATTGAGCACAGGCGTGGGACGTCCAGTGACCCTCAAAGCTACTGTTGGCGGCAATCCCGCTCCCACGGTCCAGTGGTATCAGTGCGATGATGCCGACAAGACAAACGCGACAGCCATAGATGGAGCGACAACTGCAACATACGAATATACGCCGGCAGCCGCAGGCACATATTATTTCTACTGTACGGCAACAAACGAAAACGGCAAAGCCACTTCTGATGTCGTGACCGTAAACGTGACGGAGACCGTAGCCGTCACAGCCACATTCCCCTTCGACCTCGGCACGGAAGGACAGACGGCGACATTCACCAACGAAGGCATGTTCAACGGCAGTTACGTGACAATCGGCACCGGTTTCACCGGATACAGCCTGAAGACCCTGACAGCCGCAGACTCTGACAACAGCACCGTCAAAGAGACGGCCGTCACGGGCAACACCAATGTGGGAAGCTCTGCGACTGACGGCGTCAACAACGTCGACTTCATGATAACCTTGAAGAAAGGCCTCAAGTTCACACCGACAACCGTATCCTACCGAGCGACACGCCACGGAACCGGCAACGGAAATATAGACACCCACTGGGTGAACGGCGACGGGACCACCATCGAGCTGGCCAAGGGTAAGAAACCCGAACGTGATAATGGCGCCGACGGGACCGGCCGGAAATACACCGACTATCAATATAACATCACCGGTGCCTCCGAGACAGAAGGAACGTGCGGACTTCGTCTTTTCGTCTACGGTATCGGCACCAAAGCCTACGGCTTCTGCAACATAACCATTGAGGGATTCGTCACCGGCGAAGCCGAGGAAGAGACACTCTACACCATCACCTCGACAGTAAACCTTGACGGCTCGGGAACAGTGAAAATGACTCCTGCGTCAGGTGTCGTCGCTGAAGGACAGTCCGTCGAACTGACAGCCACAGCGAACACGGGCTATAAGTTCCTGAACTGGACTGACGCCACAAGCGCCGTTCTCTCAACGGACAATCCATATACCTTCACTCCGACAGCTGACGCCACAATCACGGCTAATTTTGAAAAGCTGACAGCTGTCACGTTCGCTATGGGTGACGCCGAAAACGGTATCGCTCCCGACGCCATATACGGCGACGCCGGCGAAAGCGTGAAGATTCCGGCCAACGTATTCATGTATTCAGCCGGAAAGACCCTGAAAGGATGGACCGACGGAGCGAGCACATACAGCGCAGGACAGACCCTGACCCTCGGCACGGACGACATAACGCTGACCCCCGTGTTCGAAGCCAACACCACCGACCTGGCCTCCACGAAAGATGACGTCACCATGACATGGTCATTCCAGACGAACAACGGCGCACCGACCTTCAACTATGAAAACGGATCAAACTGGAACGACGTCACGGGAAATGCCTACTACGTAATCCCGACCATCGTGAACGGCACATCCATTGACGTCGCCATGCAGTTTGAGACACGTTCCAACAAAACTGGATTGAGCGGCAACGGCAAAATCAACAATATCGGCAGGACGTCGGATACCCAAATCAATGGAAACACCGTCTTCACGGTACCTGTAACGAACGGATGTGTCATTGAATTGAAAGTAGCAAACAACTACAAAATCACTACCACAACAATCAACGGCACTAAAGACTATACAGCCGGCCAGACCATCCAATATACTTATATGGGCACAGACCCGACGACACAGATTGTCATCGGCGACGGCAGCTATTATGAGTACATCAAAGTGACGTATCCCGGAACAACGTGCGTCGCTCCGACATATACGACAGGAAACTTCAACTTCGAGCGCCACGCGACTCCCGTGACGTTCACAGCCAAGGAAGGCATGACGCTCATGGTTTCCGTCGATGACGCAGAGGCAACCGCAATGGAGTCACCCGCAACCGTTTATCCCGCCGCCAAGGCCACAGCCTACACCACGGCAGAGGGCATGGACAACTCCGACGTCACGACAGCCGAAATAACGAATGATTATGACGCGGCCAAACCTTACGTCGCGTGGGTATATACATCTACATACGCATCCGTAAAAGACGGCTTTGCCGACGACAGGATCCTCAACGGACTCAAGGAGAACTATAACGTAGTGCTCGTTGACTATCCTGATGCTGCAACTCCTTCCGACGACCTCAACAACGCGGACCTCATCGTATGTACGGAATCAATGGCCGGTGGCAAGACGATGTCAAACGGCATGAAGAAGTTTGTCGGCGTCACACCAATGGTCAACCTCAAGATGTACAACTATACATCAGGACGCTGGGACTGGGGCACACCACACAATCCGGGAAAAGACATCATCGGTCTCACTCCTGTATCAAAATACTACAAGGTGCTCGACGGAGTCACATTTGAAGAAGACGGAAACGTCAACTTCTACACAATTGCAGACGCAGCGACAGACAACCACATACAGACAGCCGCCTTCACAAGCGCTCCCGAAGATAACGTAATCATGGGTACAGTGGCCGTCAACGGAGAAGCTGCCATGCACTGCATGAACAAGTTCTTCGGACTGGGTCTCTCCTCCAACACCTGGAAAGAGTATAACGACAACGCCGTCATCGTCATAAAGAACGCCGCAGCCATGCTGTTGGCCGGCGAGGCTCTCGACACGGAAGTCTATCCCGACTATACCCTCACCACCGCCGACAACGACCTCTACAGCCTCTACCTCGGCTATGACGCCACCATCCCTGCCGGCATTGAGGCCTACACCGGAACACTCAGCGCGGACGAGACCACACTGACACTGAAGAAAATCGAGGATGGAGTCATTCCCGCAAGGACAGGCGTAGTCGTGAAGAGCCCTGAAACGACAGGCGGCTTCACATTCGCACACAGCGAGACAGCCGGCACGGCCACAAGCGACATCCTCGGCGTGCTCGACGAGACTCCGATCGCAGAACTCGAAACGGAAGGTAAGGTCGTTCTCACGCTCGGTCTGCTCAACGGCGAAGCCGGATTCCGCAAACCGGCCGGAACCGTAATCAAGGCTAACCGCATCTATCTCGTCGTAAGCGAGCCTACGACAAGTGAGGCGAAAGGCGTACGCATCGTCATGGACGGCGACAAGACAGGCATCAGCGAAATCAACACCGACGGCAACGAAACCGACGCCCCGGCATACAACATGGCCGGACAGCGCGTAGCCGCAGGAACAAAGGGACTGCTGATAAAGAACGGAAAGAAATATATCGCTAAATAACCATTACTACTAAAACCGAAAAGAAAGATGAAAAAATATATCAAACCTGAGATAACAATCGTAGAGATGGACATGGACACGCATCTCATGCAAGGTTCGTTTCAAGAAAAAGACAGCTATACGTTGGATACGGAAATCACCAACGAATTGGACCGCTCGAAACGACGCACATACAACGTGTGGGGATATGACGAAGAGGAAGACTGAACCTTTTCTTCTCACATAAACAAAAGAAACCGCGGGAAGCAGAACCAAATCTACTTCCCGCGGTTTCTTTTGTAGAAAACGGCCGCTCCCCATCCCTCTCCAAGGAAAGGGGCTACGAGATGACGGCCGCTCTGTCTGTTTGACCTGAATGACTAAGGCCTGATTCTCAACGAGAATCCTGCGTAGAAGTTATCTTTCCATCGTCTCTTTATATTATGCTCCGGATGCAAATATAATCATTTTATAACTTATAAATCACAAGAGGGTGTT
>ERZ780208.519-NODE-519-length-38442-cov-5.993774_pt1 | contig 38442 bp, 27 predicted proteins | sample MGYA00511167_ERZ780208 | MGnify/ENA primary metagenome ERZ780208 (study PRJEB29588, sample SAMEA2159202) | human gut metagenome | biome: human gut; feature: human-associated habitat; material: faeces | place: Denmark | collected 2008/2010 ...
GAAAATGGCATGGATGATGAAAATGATAAGAGAAAATGTGTGCAGAGAGTAGCTTCAAAAGGAGGGGACTAAGATTACCACACTTAAAGGCTTCCATGCGAGTTCTGCAACATCTTCAGAAACCTGCGGGAGGAAGCATAAATAATAAGAATATATGTACACGCGCGCAGTTCACCTCGCAGGCACCCTCCCCTTGGGGAGGGCCGGGGTGGGGCTCCTCTTATTTTATCTTGTCGAACCCTTCTCCGAAGACGCCGTTGCAGAACGACTGGGAGACGAGAGCGTTGGGGTCGATGTTCTTTATGGTGGAGAACACTTCCTGGGATTCGTACTTGCGGACAAGCACGAGGAGTATCTCAACGTCGTGCTTCGAATACCATCCCTTGCCGTTCAGGAGCGTGACGCCGCGGTTGACCTTCTTGTTGATGGTGTCGGCAATCTTCTCATATTCCTTCGATATGATGATGAACTGCACCGTCTGACGCGAACCGTTGATGACATAGTCGCAGACGTAGCTCGCAATCAGCGTGAAGGCGATGCCGTAGACGATGGTCTCGGTGCTATGGAAGAGGAAGTAGGACGAACAGATGATGGAGGTGTCGATGAACTGCATGGCCCGTCCGAAACTCATGCGGAAATGTTTGTTGAGCAGGGCGATGATGATGTCCGTGCCGCCCGTCGACCCGTTGTGGGAGAAGACCAGTCCGAGGCCGGCTCCGCCCAGCGCACCGCCAATGAGGACGTGCATGAACTTGTCTTCGCCGGCCGTGATGATGGGCATCTGCTGGAAGACCGGCTGGAGCAGTCCGACGAAGACGGACATGATTGACACGCCGATGACCGTGCGTATGGTGAACTGACGGCTCAGGGCACGGAAGGCTATGAGCAGCATCGTGAAGTTGAGGACCCAGATGGATATACCGGCCGGAAAACCGAGCCAATAGAACAGCAGGGCCGAGATACCGGCCACGCCGCCCATCACCACCTGTTCCGGCAGGATGAAGGCGGTATATCCGAACGAATAGAGCAGGATGCCGAGCGTGATGAAGAAGTAGTCCTTATACTGCTGCTTCTTTGCCCGCTGTCTGATGATGTCGGTAATCTTGGTCATGAATGGATGGTTTTTAATTGTTTAGTGCAAAGTTAATCCAAATTCCCGCGCTCACCAAACGATTGGACGTTTTTTTAGCGAAGAGTGAAGAAGTATGATTGCCTTTTTCACCATGAACGTATTCTATATAATGAAAGTAATCAAACCTCTTCGCTCATGGACTCTTACATATAATGAAAGTAATCAATGTGGCTTGTACCCTGTCAATATATTTAATATAGAATTAAACACAGAGGTGTGTACGGAGAGTAACTTCTGAAGTGCGGAAACTGCGGTTTGCCCACACTAAGATTTCCAAATGAACGTGTCATCTTGCTTCAAGCAAGAAGATAAAGCCTGACTGTTAAAAACTCAGAATTAAGCGGACAAATGCCTTCAAATCCTTGCAATATTCTGAAATTAAAATCATTTGGCCGCAAATTCGCGAGTTTTGAGCGTGCATCTTTTATCGTCTGAGATACAGCGTGTTACGACGGAAGCACCGGAAGTGTGCAACTTTTTGTTCATTTTCTTTCTGCCGTAAGGCCCTTACGGCGTTGCAACGGGGCGCTTGTTGCATTACAACGGGGCCGCCGCTGTCATGCAAGAAGGCCGCTTTCGCAACCCCGAGAGGCCCTCCTTGGTCGGCGGCGGACGAAAAATGGTATGGCGACGGCGGCAGAATGTCAAAGTTTCGGCTTTGCCGCTCTCCAGAATTAAAATTCTCAAGTGTTAAATTCCGTGATATTATCGTGACACGGCGGGGCGTCTTTTCTAATGCCAATTCGGCACAACGCCATGTCCATACCGCCATAACGTCATGCTCATACTGCCATACGACCACGTTTTCAGCCCTTCAGCAGGGACAAATTTTTCGCTACGAAGGGCTGGAAACACGGTCGAGTGGCGGCATGAACAAATCCCGGCGGCCGGCTTATTTTATAATAATGAGGAAATGTTAAAAAACGCGCAATGTCGAAAAAAAGCGGCGGAAAGTTTGGCGGAACGGCCGGATTGTTTTACTTTTGCAGTATACTATTAAAGTGGTACACATGTCGAACCAACAAAAACCAATATATATATGATTGAAATCAGCAACATCAGTTTCGGATATGGCAGCCGTCTCGGCTTCCTTCCGGGCAAAAAAAAAGGTGAGGGCCGGTCGGCCGACGTCCTGAAAGACTTCAGCCTGACCCTGAGCGGGAACAACATCTACGGTCTTTTGGGCCGCAACGGAACGGGCAAGTCGACGCTGCTCTATCTCATCGCCGGACTGCTCCGTCCGCGTCAGGGCCGTGTCACCCTCGACGGCGTCGAGACCCGTCTGCGCCGTCCGGAGCAACTGCGCGAGATATTCCTCGTGCCCGAAGAGTTTGACCTGCCGCCGGTGACGCTCGACAGCTACGTCAGGATGAACGCCCCGTTCTATCCACGTTTCAGCCGCGAGATACTCGACGCCTGTCTGCGCGACTTCGACCTTCCGCTGTCGCTCCGTCTGGGCGAGCTGTCGATGGGTCAGAAGAAGAAGGTCTACATGAGTTTCGCCCTTGCCTCTGGCACCCGGGTGCTCATCATGGATGAGCCGACCAACGGACTCGACATACCCTCGAAGAGCCGCTTCCGCCGCGTGGTGGCCAACTGCATGACCGACGACCGCATCATCGTCATCTCGACCCATCAGGTCCACGACGTCGAACAGCTGCTCGACCATGTCGTCATCGTCGACACCGACGGACTGCGGCTGGACGCCTCCGTGGCCGATCTGTGCTCACGCTATTCCTTCGAACTGCGACAGTCGGGCAGCGCGTCGGACGACGTCATCTACGCCGAGCCGTCGCTGCAGGGCAACGCCGTGATTGCGGCCCGCCGGGAGGGCATGCCGGAGACGCAGCTCAACCTCGAACTGCTCTTCAACGCCGTCCAGCAGCGGCTGATATAGAGACATTGAGAGTCTTCCCGTGGCGTGGCGGGTCTGCTGCGGAGGGCGACGGACGTTGTTGCCATAGAACAGCCGCCGACCCGGTCAGAGACCCGGCCGCCGCCGATTCAGAACAAATAAACATAAAAAGAAAGGAAACAATCATTATGGAAAAAGGATTTGACTTAAGACGTTTCGGACTTATGGTCCGCTGGGATCTGATGACAAACTGGAAGTCGTCGGTCCGCATCGTGCTCGGCATGGCCCTCGGTCTGCTGCTGATGTACGAGCTGAACATGCTGAATACTCATGGCGTTGACGCCTCAAATATCATCCCCGGCCTGTGGCAGCGCCGGCTGGGGGAAATGGTGGCGGAGACGACCATCGCCTTCATGGTCTTCATGCTTATCGGCTCCGGCCTCATATTCGTCTGCATGAAGACTCGCCAGCAGCGCACGGCCTTCCTCATGCTTCCGGCCTCACCGGCCGAGAAGTTCCTCGCGCGGCTGATTTACGCCACCGTCGGCTTCTTCGTGATGTTCTTCGCCGCCTCGGTCGTCGCCGACCTGCTGCGGCTCATCATCTGCCTCATCCTCGGTCCACGCATGCTCAGCTCGGTCGTGATCACGGGCATGGGCATATTCTATGACAACATCACAGGACTGCTGACTGGATGGGAAGAATGGAAGGGCGACTTCTGGCTCCACACACGTGACAGGGTGGAGGGACTGTGGAACATGGCGATGTATGTGTCTTTTGCACTCTTCACCCAATCCCTGTATATTCTTGGCGGCTCGTTCTTCCGCCGCCATGCCGCACTGCTCTCAACGTTCTTCGTCATTGCCGTGTGGCTCATGATGGGCTGGATAAATGTCCATCCCGGAGAGGTGCAGCTCGTGCTCGGTGACTATCTGTATGGGGTCGTACACTCGAACCGCGTCCTTCCCTTCATTCTCGGCGCCCTGACCGCGCTCTGCTACTGGGGCTCATACCGTATATTCCGGCGCATGCAGGTCATCAATAACAAATGGACGAACCTATGACAGTGACTTTCAGCAACGACAAGGCCATCTATCTTCAGATGGCCGACCGCCTCTGCGACGAGATCCTGGCCGGAACATACGGTGCCGACGGACGCATACCGAGCGTGCGCGAATATGCCGTCATGCTCGAGGTCAACACCAACACGGCCGTCAAGGCATACGACGCGCTGGCCCGTGACGGCATCATCTACAACCGCCGCGGCCTCGGCTATTTCGTCAGCCCCACGGCGCGCGACACCATCATGCAGTCACGCCGCCGCGAATTCATCGACCGCACGCTACCCGAGATGTTCCGCAACATGCGTCTGCTCGACATCGGAATGGACGAGGTGGTGGAAAGGTGGAATGAAGAGAACGGGGATAAAGGCAGATAGACAGTTGATTATACGGTGTAAACGTGAAGGCTCAAAGGCTTGTAGCTATGGAACTGCATTTCGCGTTTATCTTACAAAGGTCTTATAATATATTTTTGAACACAGAGACACGGAGACACAGAGTTATATTGCCCTCTGTGTCTCCGTGTCTCTGTGTTCAATGTATAAATTAATTGTCGCTGTCTACTTACGAAAGCCAAGTCTATAAAAAACAAATCCGGGTCGTTTCCAATCGTTGGAAGCGACCCGGATTGTGTTATGTGAACGTTATGGTTTACTTGACCATGACTTTCTTCGTCTTGACAGCACCGTTGGCATAAACCTCCTTGATGATGTTGATGCCCTTGCCGAGCTTGTCAAGCTGCGTGCCGTTGATGCTGTAGATCATCGTGCGGATGACCTCACCCTCGGCAGCCTTGCCGGCGTTGACGTTCTGGATGCCGGTCAGATATTCCTTTGACAGCTCGCCCTCGTTCTTGATGTAGAGGTCGAAGACGCTGGCGGCCTCTCTGCCGCAAACCTTCACGAACACCTTGTCTGTGCCCTCATAGCCCAGCACGGTCTGCTTCCAGAGACGCTTGACCGTACCGGTCTCCAGCTTGCCGAGCTCAGTCCAGTTGCCGCTCAGCGTGTCGGTCGTTACGTATGCGAACACGTCGACAGCGCCGCTACCTGTAGTAGAGATGAACGAAACGAGGTCGAACGGACCCTGGAAGGCCTCGGTGCTCTGAATCCAGCCCGTGAAGTGGGGACCGGCAACGCCGTCAGAGTTGGCTGCGCCGTCCTTTCCGAACGAAATACATCCGCTCGTGATCTCATTGCTGTCGTCGATAGCCATCTCGGGGTTGTAGCCGCCGCCGTCGCCGACGTTGTGGGTCGGGTTGTTGCTCTGCCAGAACATTGCCTGGCCGTATGTGCTGACTTCCCAGCCGTTCTGCGGGTTGACGTTGACAAGCTCGTTGGCGGGCTCGTAGATGGCGTTGCCCTCTTCATCGACACCGCTGATGATGTCGCTGTAGTAGGCATGGCCGTTCTTGCCGTTGTAGTATGTAGGATTGGCTGAAGCCGGAGTCCATACGGAAGCCTTGGCGTCCATGTGGGAAACGACGTCCATGCGGACTTTCTCGTTCTTGACCTTGACGAACAGTGAGGTGGCCTCTGACTGCAGATATGTGTCGTGGGCAGCGGTGAAAGCAGTGATGGTGGTGTGCTTGGTCACGGTGATGGGCGTGCCGTCATACATTGTGGAGGCAGTGATGGCGTCGCTTCCCGTGAAGTTATAATAGACAACTTCGCCGTCGTTTGCCGGTATGAGAGTAATCTCGGTGTAGCCGTCGTTCTCGACAACGGAAATCGTGGGAGTCTTGGCCAGCTCGTTGATTTCGATGACCGTCTCGGTTATGTCGCTGAGGTAGTAGCCGTCAGCGATGGCAATGGCCTTGACAGTGACACCGGCGGTATTGATTTCAAACGGTTCGGTGTAGACAGGACTTGCCATCGTCGGCTCGTTGCCGTCGGTCGTGTAGTAGATGATGGCATCGCCGGTAGAGCATCTCAGACTGACTGTTGTGCTATGATTGTTGAAGTCCTGTACGACTGAAGGCTTGGATGTCTTTACCGGTGTCTTCTTCGTTTTGTTGAGCATGGTGATTGTAGCGGGAAGCATGCCCCCTAATACGCCTGTATCGTCATCGTCCTTTCCGAATATGCTCGGCAACATCATGTATGCGTTGCGCTTGCTGTTATGTACGTGGATAGCGTTGATACCGTCGCCTGTCTTTGCCCATACGCTGTCTTTTGAGAAATATGAGCCTTCCTCTGCGGTGTAACCAATCACAGGAGTCTCATAATAGAGAGCTACCATTCCCTCGTCAAGGATTGTTTCTCCCATTTCGTCGAGGAAGATGGGAGATTCCTGAGCCTTGGCGCCGATGTTGAGGATGTTGCTCTCGCTCTGTGTGGCTTTGCCGTAGCCCCATGTCTCATAGAGGCTCGTGCTCAGGTTGAGCATCGGCACGTATGCGATGGCGCTCTTGATGGTGTTGACGTAGGGCGTCGCGGGGTTGATGGCATTGCTGATTACCACGACATTGAACTTGCGGAGGGAGTCGAGGTCGACTTTCTCGGTCGTGCTGATGTCGATGTCCAAGATTTTGGCTTCGCTGATTTGGTTGGGGAGATACTCGGCAATCGCGTTGTGGATAGCGTCTGCATCGAGGTCATAGCCTGGATAGCTTGAGTCGTAGAGATAGGCAATCTTGGTCTCTGTTGTCTCGGGACCGTCACCTTTGTCAATTTGGATGAGGGAAATGTCAAGACCGCCGTCGGGAGCCGTTTTGATGGTCACATCAAGTGAGTCGCCCTCAAGGCCTTCGATGTTCTCGTTGACTTTCCAAACCAGCGTGAAGTCGCCTCGTTCGTCACGTCCTTCTGCCTCAAAGTCGCTACCGACGCATATTCCGCTCTCAGGACCGGAGATATATTCCATATTGGAGTCACCTTGGAAGCCACGGTTGTTTTTTGACTTGTTGGCACTTCTTGCTTTCATGGTGATTGTCTGACCGGGAGCAACACGTAGTGAGAATCCAGAACCTTTGCGGGCTATGCGGAACTTGTTGCTACCGATAATCCAGTTACCGCTGTTGGAAAGACCGCTGTTACTGAACTTGATGCCGCTGAGTTCAGGGATGACAACACCGTTGGCCGTCATATCTCCGAAGATTTTGGATGCGTCTTTGGCTTCTTTGAAAGTTCCGTCACTGTTATATGTGACCGTCCAGGCCCCATCGGCCTCTAAATTGGCCAGCGTCTCGTCGCTGATACCGCTTGTGAAATCCCATGTCTTCCGCTGCTGTGCGCTTGCGCATAGGGCAAATACGAGAAGCATGGAAAGAGATAAAAACTTTTTCATACGTTACGTTTTAGTTATAAATATAATGTTAATATGATGTCTGAATTTTGATTCATTTGTCGCTCCGGAAATCCGGTCATGTGATAAAGGCGTTTCAAAATTACAGTGTTTACTGTTGCAAAGGTAGATAAAATCATCGAACAATGGCCCGTAAAAGCTCCGCGTTATTTGCTTTTCGACTTGATTTTTTGGTTCCGCCCGCTGTTTTGGTGCCTTTTCCGCGTCATTCGGATGGTTCTTTTACGCTGTTCGGGCATCTTTCCTGTGTTGCTTTGGTATAAATCTTGTGCCGTTCGAACTGTCATTCATTGCCACTTGTGGCTTCATCTCTGCTTGTGTGAAAAGAAATCCGGGCCTCTTCCCGAGATATGGAAGAGGCCCGGATGGGCGTAATCGGATATTTGAATCCGCTTACTTGAAAACTGTTGATTATTTAATCATGACCTTCTTTGTCTTGACAGCGCCGTTGGCATAAACCTCCTTAATGATGTTGATGCCCTTGCCAGCCTTGTCAAGCAGCGTGCCGTTGAGGCTGTAGACCATCGTGCGGATGACCTCACCCTCGGCAGCCTTGCCGGCGTTCACGTTCTTGATGCCGGTGATGTAGTCCTTCGACAGCTCGCCCTCGTTCTTGATGTAGATGTCGAAGACGCAAGCGCCGTTCTTGCCGCAAATCTTGACGAAGACCTTGTCCGTGCCCTCATAGCCTAATACGGTCTGCTTCCAAATACGCTTTACGGAGCCGGTCTCGAGTTTGCCGAGCTCTGTCCAATTGCCGCTCAGTGTGTCGGTTGTTACGTATGCGAAAGCGTCAACCGCACCGCTTGCGGATGTTGCGACGAACGCAACGAGGTCGAACGGACCCTGGAAAGCCTCTGTGCTCTGAATCCAACCTGTGAAGTCAGGGCCGGCAACGCCGTCAGAGTTGGCAACGCCGTTCTTGCTGAATGAGAGACAGTTTGAAGTTATATCTTTGCTGTCGTCAAGAGCTGTTTCGGGGTTGTAGCCGCCGCCGTCACCGACGTTGTGGGACGGGGTGTTGTTCTGCCACAGCATAACCTGAGAGTATGTGCTGACTTCCCAGCCTTTCAGCGGGTTGACGTTGACAAGCTCGTTGGCGGGCTCGTAGATGGCATTGCCTTCTTCGTCCGTACCAGTGATGATGTCACTATAGTAAGCGTGCCCGTTCTTGCCGTTGAAGTATCCGTTGGGCCAATCGGCTTTGGCTGCATCAAGGTGTGAAACGACGTCAAGGCGGACTTTCTCGTTCTTGACATTTACGAACTGCGATACGGTTTCGGACTGCAGATATTCACCCTGCTCGGCTGTCATGGCCGTGATGGTCGTGTGCTTTGTTACGGTGATGGGGTTGCCGTCGTAAGCAGAAGATGCTGTTGCAAGGTTGCTTTCGGTGAAGTTATAGAGGATAACGTCGCCTTCGTGAGCCGGGATGAGGGTGATTTCGGTATTGCCGTCGTTCTCCACAACGGAGATAGTGGGAGACTCTGCTAATTTGTGGATTGCGATGTCAACGCTGGCCACATCGCTGAGAGAGTAGCCGTCAGCCATTGCGATGGCTTTCACGGTGATACCGGTGGTGTTGATTTCGAACGGTTCGGTATAGACAGTGCTTTCCATTGTCGGCTCAGTTCCGTCGGTTGTGTAGTAAATTACGGAATTCTTCGTTGAGCATTTCATGCTTACTGTCGTTGTCAGATGGTGGAAAGTCTGGCTGATAGAGGGTCTGGCAGTGTTCTGCATGTCTCTCTTCGTCTCATTCAGCATTGAAATTACCGACGGAAGCATCATTTCCACTATGCCTGTAGCGTCATCGTCTTTTCCGAAGATGGTCGGTAACATCATGTATGCGTTGCGCTCGCCGTTATGTACGTGGATTGCGTTGATGCCGTCGCTTGTCTTTGCCCATACGCTGTCTTTTGCGAAATAAGAGCCTTCCTCAGCGGTGTAACCAATCACGGGTGTCTCATAATAGAGAGCGAATGTTCCCTCGTCAAGGATTGTTTCTCCCATTTCGTCGAGGAAGATGGGAGATTCCTGAGCCTTGGCGCCGATGTTGAGGATGTTGCTCTCGCTCTGTGTGGCTTTGCCGTAGCCCCATGTCTCATAGAGGCTCGTGCTCAGGTTGAGCATCGGCACGTATGCGATTGCGCTCTTGATGGTGTTGACGTAGGGTGTTGCGGGGTTGATGGCGTTGCTGATTACCACGACGTCGAGCTTGCGGAGTGAGTCGAGGTCGACTTTCTCGGTAGTGCTGATGTCGATGTCTAAGATTTTGGCGTCGCTGATCTGGTTGGGAAGATACTCGGCGATAGCGTTGTGGATAGCGTCTGCGCTGAGGTCATAGCCAGGATAGCTTGAATCATAGAGATATGCGACCTTCGTGCTGCTTTCACCCGTGGGCTCATCGCCGACGCAGATATAGTGGAAGTGCATACCGTTGGTGGCTTGCAGCTTTACGTCAACGGCTTCGGAATTGTTGTTGATGAGGACAACGGTTTCCTTTCCTTTTGTGGTAAACTTTGTCGTCGTGTTGTCCTCTGCGCTTACGACGCCGGCTGTCTTGATCTCAAAACCGCGTGCCTCGGTGTCCTTGTGCGAGCTGTAGGTAATGGTGATCTTTTCTCCGGCAGGAACCTGCGGTATTGTCACACAGTCTTCACCTTTCTTACCGTTGAGCCAGACGTGAGGGCCCAGTGCTGCTGACTCAAACTGGATGTTGATGTGCTGGTTGCTCACGTAACCGAAGACAAGACCGGCGGTCTCAGGGATGACCCAGTCTTCTCCGTTTACCTTACAGGTCAGCTGGCCGGCAGCGGCACGGGCTTTTCCCTCAAAAAATCCTTTGGCAGATTGGTCTGTCCAGCCTTCCGTGTCTCCGGCGAGGTTGTCCAGCGTTGTCTGGCTGAAGCCATTGTCGAAGTTCCACAGTTTTCTCACTTCCTGTGCGCTGACACCGAACGATGTCATCAGAAGCAGAGCTAAAGATAAAACTTTCTTCATAAATAATGCTTTTTTTAGTTAGTATAATTATTATATTCTACTTTTTATATTATGCTCAATGGATAACGTAAAGTATTTGCGCATAAGGTTTTCCGATAGCGTCATTATTCGGTTGCAAAGTTATATAAATAATGTGATATGCGTTTTGGGGTTGTCCTTTGAATTTTGCTTTTATACCACGTCTTTTGTTAAAAAGGCTCTTATCAGTCTGCTTTTCAGCCTTTTGTGCTCCCCGGAAAGTGTTTCCTGCATTCCTTTATGCATGTGCCTGATATCGGTCGTGTTGCTTACAGAATTACTTCAATTCGCATGATTTCTCTTTCAAATTGCAACAAAAACACGTCCGATATGTTAATAATAGTCAAATAAACGCCCCTTAGAGAACAACGGTACTGGAAAAACGCTATATTTGTGGTATTAAATCGGATAAACACATATTAATAATAATAAAATACTAATGCTTATGGTCAACTATTTTAATGTACAGACAATTCAGGCCTGCCTCGATGACTATCTGATTCGCACGGGCAAGACCAAGATCGGTGAGATTGAAGCTAATCATGAGCTGGAGCGTGCCGGTCTTATGGCGGATGACACGGAACATCCCGGTGAACCTTTGAGGATTTTTCTCGAACAGTTGCGTGACACGAATTCCCTGCCGAAGAACATCACTCTGATCAATTCGGCATGGGCCATCCGCCATTCGAAGACAAACGCGAAGTCATTGTTGATTTTCAATGAATACGCCTGACATCCGATGTTCCGGGGTGCGTGAAGACCGTTGGACGGTGCGCGCCCCGGAACATTGTTTTTTGGGAAAAAACAGCCGGCCGCAAACGTAAATATAATATAATGGTTCGTCTCTGAGGTTAAAATACTTTAACGGACAGTAACTTCGGGGCGTCAGGTTCGTCATATATGTATAAATTTGCACGACGGAACTTAATACATTATTAATATATATATACGAAACTATGCAGAAGAATTACATTGCTGTAGCCATCGCGGCCGTATGTCTCACCATGAGCAGCTGCGTGAGCAAGAAAGCCCTTGAGGGCTGCCAGAACGAGAACAAGGAACTGAGCCGCAACTATCAGGAGGCAAAAGAACAGCTGGCCGCCAGCCGGGCACGGGTGACAAGCCTGGAAGAACAGCTTGAGGTTCAGAAGAAAGGGACGGCCGCGCTCCAGCAGGCCCTTGACAAGAGTCTCACGGCAAGCAATCAGACAACGGTCAACATATCAAAGCTGGTCGACCAGATCAACGAGTCAAACCAGTATATCCGCCATCTGGTCGAGGTGAAGAGCAAGAGCGACTCGCTCAACATGGTGTTGACGAACAATCTGACCCGTTCGCTGAGCCGCGAGGAACTCAAGGAGGTTGATGTTCAGGTGCTGAAGGGCGTTGTCTATATCTCACTGGCCGACAATATGCTCTACAAGAGCGGAAGCTATGAGATTAACGACCGTGCCGCCGAGACGCTCAGCAAGATAGCCAAGATCATCATGGACTATAAGGACTATGACGTGCTGGTGGAAGGAAATACCGACAATGTGCCCATCTCGCGTGAGAACATCCGCAACAACTGGGACCTCAGCTGTCTGCGCGCTTCCAGCGTCGTGCAGTATCTCCAGAACCACTACGGCGTTGACCCGAAGCGTCTGACGGCTGGTGGCCGGGGCGAATATAATCCGTTGGCCGACAACACGACCGAGACGGGCAAGGCACGCAACCGCCGCACGCAAATCATCATCACGCCGAAGCTCGACCAGTTCATGGACCTCATCGACAAGGCGCCTGATGCCAAATAGTCTGTGGGGCGGAAGAAACGACAGAAACAGATAAGAATTTTATAAATTGGGATAAAGGACGTATGTCTTGTTGGGAAACACGGCATATTGTCCTTTATTTTTTTATTGCCCTTTGGCCGCTATCAGCTCCCTCTGCACACATCTTTATCCCTATTTCTTTCGACACGACAAGCTCATAGGTGAAGTCTTTAAAAGTAGGGGACATAAAAAACTGCTGTTCATGTCACGACAAAGTGCATGAACAGCAGTTTTTTGATAAGCCCTATATTCTTTTAGGTTATATTATTGTGTCTGAATTTGAGGGCAACTTCCCTTCATCAGCGGACAACCTTCCATGTCCGTCCGTCCTGACGTATGATCATCAGTCCACGGTGAGAGGCGGCGTCGATGCGGCGTCCGTCCGTCGTGTATGCCTCGTATGGACGTGAGAGGTCGGGCTGTCCGGCTTCGGCCTTAACGCCGTTGATTCCGGCGGGGTTGGTCAGCGTCGTAACCTTCATGGCCTTGATTTCCCATGTCGAGCTCTCCGCGTCGGTGCTGCGATAATGGAAGCCCACCTTGATCTTCTTTCCTGCAAACTGGCTGATGTCGATGTCACCCGACTCCTTGAAGTTCCAGTTCTTTCCGGCCGGCCATTCGATGCCGCTCAAGACGGTTGTCTCTCCGTCGCAGATGACTTCGACAGACAGTGTCGTCGACGGGCTGGCGCAGAAGTTCACGGCGTGGTTGAACCACAGGGTGGCCTTGTTGCATCCCGTCAGGTCTATCTCCGGTGTCAGCAGGGTCGCGTCGGCCGCATGGTTGGCGTTGCTGTAGAATGCGCTGCCCTTCCATCCGTATTTGCTGTCGGTCTTCCATACCTCAAATCCTTCTTTCGGAAGGAGCGTGCTGACCACCGTGCAGCCGCCCTCTCCGAGCGTGAAGTCCTCGTCATAGATAATTGTTTCCGTCGGATCTGGCGTCGGAGTGGTTCCGCCGCCCTTGTAGTTCTCCGAGCAGATGGTCTTGTCCGGGTCAAAAGCCGTGTCGATGCTGTCGCCCCAGATATATTCCATCAGGTTCGGGAAATCAACGAACGGGTTGCGGTTGCCCTGTATCTTGTGCACCTCATTGTTGCGCTTCACCTCCAGTTCGTCCACCTTGTCGGTCTTGGCCCATTCTATATATAAGGTGTAGGCCCACTTCTGGAGCGTCGGATAAGCTCCTTTCTGCAGAATCTGCAGAGCCTGTGTGCCAGACCAGGAATAGTCCTGATATGCCGTTGCCATGTACATATATCCGCGGGCGAAATCGCCTTTCCACTTGTCGGCCGGCTCCCAGAGCTGATATCCGTTGCTGCCCGTACCGATGCGCGTACATCCGTTGTCCGTCTTGACGTTCGTCACCTTGCCCATCGGATAGTTTGACTTCGACGAATTGATTTTCTGTTCGCATGGCATGAGGTTGTACAAGTCCTTGTATGCCTGTACCGTAGAGCCTCCCCACCAGCTTTTGGGGAACGAATGTTCGATATTCATGCCCGAGACCACCGAGCCTTTCGAGCCGAAATAGCGTTTGTCGTTGCTGTAGCGGTCAATGACCGAGCCGTCGTCAGCGCGGTCTGTCGTGTAGAAGCCGCTCCACGTATGGTCGGCCCCGGAGCCGTAGCTCAACACGTCGGCATCCTTAATCAGTTCGTGGACGGCCGTTTTCAGCGCCGCCCCTTTCTTGCCCTTCAGCGAAGCATAATATCCGTCGGGTATCTGTGCGTGCAAGGCTTCGCCGGCGAGCAGCATCATGAGCGCTGCCACCGTTTTCTTAGCATAATTCATTATCATACATATAGATTTTTAGATTGTTTGTCTTAATATGTCCTGCAAAGTTAATGCTTATTATTTAAATAAGTTAATGCTTCTTATCCAAATATGCATCAGTACACGTTCTTTTTCTGTCAGTCGTCATTTCTTGTCATAATAATATCCCGGAATTTAACATTTGAGATTTTTAATTCTGGAGAGCGGCTCTGCTGAAACTTTTACATCCTGCCTCTTCGGCAATCTGATTTTTTCCCTGTCTCCGACCAAGGAGGCCCTCCCGGGGTTGCGAAAGCGGCCTTCTTGCATGACGGCGGCGGCCCCGTTGCAATGCAACAAGCGCCCCGTTGCAACGCCGTAAGGGCCTTACGGCAGAAAGAAAACGAACAAAAAGTTGCACACTTCCGGCGTTTTCGTCGTAACGCATTGTCTCTCAGACGACAAAAGATGCACGCGCAAAACTCGCGAATTTACGGCCAAATGATTTTAATTTTTGAATTCTTCAAGGATTTCGAGGCATTTGTCGGGATAATTCTGAGTTTTTAACAGTTGAGAAGCCCCACCCGACCTCTCCAAAAGAAAGGAGACAGAGTGGATGAAGGGAATTGTAGAGACGTCACACCGTGGCGTCTCCACGATTACCGGATGATGGTCTTCGCCGTGTCGCTCATGGTGGCCATGGTCATGCACATGAACATGACGGAGGTCTTCGGACAGGAAGACTTCACCATCGTGAAGAACCCGGGGAAGGACGACATGGAGATTATAACGAAGGAGGGAAAGGAGATAAACACCTATAAGGCATCGGGCCAGAAGGCCGACGGCGACGGAACACAGGGCAAGCGCCTCGGCACGGCCTATCAGCTGGACAACGGCCAGATAATCTACGTGCCGGAATAAATACGGCCGCCACGCAGACCCTATCCCTTATACTTGCTGGGCACAACCCCGTATTTCGTCTTGAAGCATTTATTGAAATAGGACGCGTCGCGGATGCCCACACGGTAGCTCACCTCCGACACCGTCAGCTCACCCTCGGCCAGCAGCCGTGCCGCGATGACCATGCGCTCGTTCTGCAGATAGCGGTTGGGCGACATGCCGGTCAGCTCCTTGGTCTTGGCGAATATCTTCGTGCGGCCCATACCGAGCATCTCGGAAAGACGGTCGACGGTGAAGTCGGGGTCGGAGATATGCTTCGCCGTTATGGCCGCCATGCGGTCGAGGAAAATCTTGTCCGCCTGTGACGTTATCAGCGGAGACAGGGATGGTGTCGAAGGAGACTGAGACGGTGCCGACTGAGGCTGAGACGCCGCCGGCGAGGACTGCGACGGAACATCAACCGGTCCGGGAGAAGGAGACAGCGGCGACGGCTGCGCCTCCTGCTTCCGGACATTTTTTATGAGCTGGACGGCGCGCGCGATGAGCAGCCGGAAGTTGCAGGGCTTGACCATATAGTCGGCCGCCCCGGCCGTGTAGCTCTGGAGACGGTGGTTGTCGTCGTCGAGAGCGGTCAGCATGACAACCGGCAGCGACGCCGTGGACGCGTCGCTCTTGAGCCGCCGGACGATTTCGTAGCCGCTCATGTCCGGGAGCATGACGTCACATATCACCAGTGACGGACGGCGGGCGGCGATACCGTCGAGAGCCGCACGGGCTGTGACATAGCAGTCGGTACGGAAATAGCGGCCGGCCTCGCCGCTGATCTGAGCCATCATGTCGGGGTCGTCCTCTATGATGGCCACGGTGATGTCGTTGAGAGCCTTCGGTCCGAGCTCCTTTATGGTCTCCTCAAAGACGGCAGAATCCCGGTCGGTGCGCGACGTGTCGACGGCCATCGCCTTCCTGTAGTCCTCCGGCTGATAGGCCGAGGCGTCAGCGGGAAGCGAGACCGTGAACACGGAACCACCGTCGGCGCTGGCCCGTCGGTAGCTGAGCGTGCCGTGATGGATGACGGCCATGCTGTGGGCCATATATAGCCCGATTCCCATTCCGCCCTGAGACACCAGTCCGTGCATGAAGGGCTGGAAGAGACTCTTCTGCTGCTCCTCGCTGATACCCGGGCCGTCGTCCTCGACGGTGATGACGAGGCTGTCGCCGTCCATCCGCACAGCCAGCGAGACACGGCCACGCTCGGGCGCATACTTGACGGCATTGCTCATAAGATTATATACGATCATCTCCACCATCCGCCGGTCGAACACCATCGTGTGGCTCTTGGCAAATGGCGTGAACGTCGTCTGCAGCTCCTTGTGGCGGGCAATGTTCCAGAAATCCTGATATATAGAGCGGATGAAGCCGACGATGTCGCCCTCCTCCACCTGCAGCCGCATGTTTCCGGTGCTGATCCGGCGGAACTCCATCAGCGTGTCGACGAGCCGGAGCAGACGCCGTGTGCCGCGGCGGGCCGTCTGAAGAGCCGCCCGCGAGGGCCGCTGGTCACCATCGCCGAGCTTGTCAACGGCCGACTGGATGATGGCCAGCGGCGTGCGGAACTCATGGGTGATGCTCGTGAAGAAGCTCAGACGGAACTCCGTCAGCTGTTTTTCCAGCCGCATCTGCTGATGGAGGCGCAGCCGCTCGCGCGCATTATTATATATGTACAGCCCGAGGGCGACCGCCACGGCAATGTATATCAGCCACGCCCACCACGTGTTGTACCACGGTTGGGCGATGACGACGGTAAGACGGCGCTCCGATCCCCAGCGGCCGTCGGCAAGGGAGCGGATGTGGAAGACATATCGGCCGGGACTGAGATTGCCGTAGTCGGCCCGGCTGACACTGGTCATCGGGCGCCATGTCGCGTCCGCCCCCTCAAGATAATACTGATATAGGGCCGACTCTATTCCGGCATACTCGAAGTTTGAGAACGACAGCGACAGCGTGTTCTCATTGTGGCTGAGGCGTATGACGTCAGAATAGCAGACGGCGCGCTCCAGCAGTCCGCCGTCGGCAGCCGACACACCGTTGATGCTGATATCGGTGATGAAGACCTGCGGCGGCACGGTGGCGTCGCTGCCGTCGTCCGTCGGCGGCGTTATGACGGTCAGTCCGCTGCGCGTTCCGAAGAGCAGCCGGCCGTCGGGGAGCAACAGGGAGCTGTTCTCAGAATAGATATTGCGCTCGAAGGATTTTCCAAAGCGATAGGTCTTCACCTTCATGTCCTTGTCGTAGATCCGCGAAAGACCGTTTTCCGTGGCGGCCCAGATGGCGCCATGGCGGTCAGCCTGCAGAGCGGCTATGGTGTTGTTTGCCAGTCCCTCGGTAGCGGTGACGGCTACCGTCTCTTCAAGCCGCATGTCCCGGCCGAAACGGCAACGCACGACACCGCTGCCCTTGCCGCCCGTCCAAAGATAGCGTCCGTCGTAGAACATGCAGCGCATCTCGTCGAAAGGGAAGCCGCCGGCGGTGGTGTTGAAACAGATGAAGTCGTCGTTGGTGATTTCGCGGCGCTTGGTGTCCACGGCATAGAGGCCGTTCGACGACGCTATCCACAGCCAGCCGTTTGGGCCGGGCTCAAACTGATGGAGCCTCGACTCGTTGATGTTGCGGTTGAGCAGCGAACGGAATCGGAGACGGCCGTCCTTCTCGTAGCGCGTCATGATGAGGCCGTTCTCGTATGACGCTATCCAGACGCGCCCGTAGCGGTCCTCCCAAAGGTCATAGAGGTCGCTGGAAGGAATATGGTGGCCGCTACCATACTTATTATAATTCCGTCCGTCGACGTAGAGTCCGCCGCCGCGCGTGGCAATCCACTCGTGGCCGCCACGGTCTTTCATGCGGGCCATGACGCAGCCGCCCGTCTCGCCGATGGATTCTATAGCTCCTGAAGCGGCGTCAAACGAATACATCATGTTGTCCTTCGTGGCCAATATGACGTCGCGCCCGTCGCCACCACCATCCGCAGTAATCATGCAGACGTTGTTGGCCCAAGCGCTCTTCTGTCCCGGCAGGGGCTGGACAAACCCGGCCACCGACTGCTCCGACACGGCTATGCGCGACACGCCGGCAGATTCCTGGGCGACCCAGAGACAGCCGTCGCGGCCGATGGCGATGTTGGCGAGATAGTCGTTGTCAATCACGGCCTGGGCGTCGTTGGCCGAGAAGTGGCGCAACATCCCCGTCGGATAGTCGTAGATGAAGAGACCGTTGCCGTGGGAGGCGATATAGAACAGACCGTCGCGCCCCCGCCGCACGTTGTATTTCCGCTGCCGCTCCACCGTCAGCCGGATGTCCTTCAGCAGCGACAGCTTCCGGACCTCTCCCTCGGGAGGGAATATCCAGAGGTCGCCGCTCTTGTTGGACTCAAAGAAATAGCCGTCCATGGAGTCGAGCAGAAGTCCGTTGGCCACCTGCAGGTGCTCAGGCTTGGACGCCCGGAACGTACGGAGGTCAATCGCGTATGTCTCGCCGCTGAAGATCATCCAGCGGTCCTGCCACACGAAATTGCTCCTGACAACCCTCACGGCTCCCAGCTCCTCGGGTATCACCATCCGGCGCAGGACGCGCCCGTCGGGCGAGAACATCTCGACCCGGTTGCCGGAGGAGAGACAAAGGACGTTTCCGCCGTAGCTGTTGCCCATGATGTAGCGCCGGCCACCGACAACAGTCGTCACCCGGCCGTCAGGACTGATACGCAGCAGTCCGCCTTCGGTGAGCGCCCAGATGTTGTGACGGCTGTCTTCGACGAGGCGCGTCACATGATTGCTCGGCAGACGGCCGTTCTCCTTCGTATAGTCCGTGCAGGTGAACCGGCCATCGCGGCGGGCCACATGGCGGATTCCCGAACGCGTGTCGTACATCCACATATCACCGCCCGAACGCAGAAAACGGCGGAACGGCCGCGTCTCGTCTCCCCGTCCCGTATAGTCAACGAAACTGCCTTGGCGCAGGTCGTAACAGGCGAAGACGAACGTGGAGGTGTGGACCCAGAGCAGGGCGTTGGGGGCGTCATGATAGAGATTGCCCGTCGTGGCGTCAATCCGGCGCGACGGGTCGCTGCCGAGCGAATAGTAGTTGACGAACGAATAGCCGTCGTAACGGCACAGTCCGTAGGCCGCTCCCATCCATACGAAGCCGCTGCTGTCCTGAACCATGTCATAGACGGTGTTGCCCGAAAGCCCGTCGGCCGACGATATGCGCTTGGCCGAAAGCACGAGTTTGTTGATATCGACGGCCTGTGTGTCTGCCGCTGAAAGCAGGATGAAGGCCGTCAGCAGCAGTATATGTTTCTGTAGTTTTTTCCCGCGTAGTCTCATGACTGCAAATATAACAATTTTTCACGGCATAACCGCAATGGCGGCATGTTTTATGATATATGACGATTAAAGACAAAGCCCGCAACCGTGCCGCATAAGCATGATTGGCGTCTTGGGGAGTCTATGCCTTTCCCGTCTTGCCACTTTCCAACATTCTTTTCCGCTCACGCTCAAAATTTTCGAGGAAGTGGATTTCTACAGGAGAGAGGTCGTTTTGGGTGCGTTCCTTGAACTTGTCGTATTCTGTATCGGCTTTCTCCTTGGCTAACTTGGCGGATATTTTGCCTGCATGGGTGAGTATGTCTTTTCGGGAGATACGGAGGAAATCGTCAAGGATGCTTATCCAATCCTTCATGTACATGGGACGGTGTTCTTCTGCCTGCATTTCCGCAAAGTCGAGATAGAGGCTGACAATGCGGTTGAGGGACGTAATCTCTTCCCTGGTCAGATAGTTCTTGGCTATCTCGGCTTCGGGCTTGGTCGGCATCGCCCCCGACCATGTGGTAAGTCCCATGAAATCTTTCTTTGCATCGGCACGCTCATAGATGATTTCCGCTGCGGTATGACCATGAACAGAGTAGTGCATCTTGTTTTGTACCGTCTTGAAGAACTTCTGTGTCATTTCCACTCGTGGATCATAGTCTATACTGAGCGCATAGATTTCAAGTACCTTGCGATAGAACACCTTTTCACTGGAACGTATGTCTCTTATACGAGCAAGCAGTTCATCGAAGTAGTTGCCACCTCCGGCACGCTTCAGCAGGTCGTCATTCAAGGCAAATCCCTTTACGATATACTCCTTTAATACTTTCGTTGCCCATATACGGAATTGAACGCCACGATAGGAGTGAACACGATAGCCGACGCTGATAATCATGTCGAGGTTATAGAAAGCGACATTATGCTGTTGCGTTTTACCCTCCATTGCTCCATGCTGAGAGGTTGTTGCAAAAAATGCAACTACCTCTTTTTCCTCCAGTTCTCCATCTTCCAACACATTCTTTATATGTCGGGATATGGTAGATTTGTTGCGTTGAAACAGTTCCGCCATCTGGTCAGCAGAAAGCCAAACAGTATCGTTTTCGAGTATCACCTCTATGCGGGAGTCTCCATCGGGCGTTTGATATAATAAGATTTGTCCTCTGTCCATGTTGCGTTACTTGTGATGTTATTTCCTTTCGTTCAATAAATCCTTCATGCCGGCATTAAGCAATTTGGCAATGTCGTCCGGTGTGCCAAGGTCAGGATGTGCGGTATTACTTGCCCATCGTGACACTGTACAAGCAAGAACTCCTAATCATTCCGCCAACCATTTCCCAGTTTTCTTTTGCTCAATCAGGACTACTTTGATACGGTTCTAAATCTTTCACCATATTAAATATGGTTATCGTTTGATGCAAATTTATATAAAAATTCCAAATTATAAGCCAGTCGGGATAAAGAAAATAATTTTTCCTTTAGAGGAAAGGTATATATATATTCAATGATAAAAGGTATGGAAGTTATGGCTCAGTAGATTTCTTCATGGCAAATCCATACCAAGAACAGCTAAAATCAAGATTCTGAGAAGAAGATAAGTTATTGACATACAATGATAAAGAGTTCCTGATTTGCAATCGGACCGGGTAAGGGTATATATGTCGATTTCTTGTTTTAAATGAAAAAACCGTACCCATGACTCACCTATTAAATAACAGCCGTTGCCTTTCCACTTCATAACCATCAGCACTGTTCCCTTTTTTCTGAATTTAAGGCCGTTTTTCAGGGGTACTTTTGAAAAATTTTCCGGCGTGTCTCCAAATATCGCAAGCATGGGCGTATCAAAAATCAGGGGTCACCGTGACGGAATGTTTACACTTTTCGTAACCATCTGTTCCTCAGCCCTTTCCAAACAACGGCCATCCCGTCATAAAGCAACGGTATGGTCGCGGCGTTGCAATAAGGCCCTCCCGGGTCTGCCGTAAGGCCCCCGCGGCGTTGCAACGGGGCCGCCGTTGCAACGCGAAAGCGGCCCCGCCGCAACCTCGGGAGGCCCTTACGGCAGGAAAGCGGTAGCTTTTCCGGACAAAAAACACAAGTCAAAAACACGCGAGGAATCCGTTCCTGAAAAGCCGTAAGGCCCTCCCGGCTCCGAAACGGCGGCCATACATGACAAGAACCGCACGTATGTCCGGACCAAAGAGGCCCTTACGGCACCGGAAGAGCCCCGGATTTTCGCTAAAACGAAAGTTTTTCCATACAGAATTTTGTAAGAAACTATTCCGCGACGGCTCATAACGCATAGAGACGGAGACCATTCTAAATCGTACAGGAAAGCCGCGACGACGAAATTTCACTGCCGTGAAATTAACCTCCGTGAAATTTGGCGGCATAAACGTTTTTCCATCTTCTTTGCTGAAATAAGCACCACGAAATCAGCCGTAGCAGTATTTAAAATCAGACCATAGGTCACCGAAAAACACAAAAACGTACATAATTACCGATTTCCGTACGAAAATACATATTCAAAAGCCTTATTTCTCCGTACTTTTGTACTATAGAACAAGCACGCCCGGAACTTGCGGGACTTGTTTACAGCCATGCGGCGGGCATGGCCTCACTTCAGAAGAACAATAACTTAAAAGCAATAACGCAATGAAGAAAATCCTTTTGCCGCCAACACTAATGGTCTGCATGGCCATGAGCGCCGCGGCCGACGGCTCTACCCCACTGATGGGATGGAGTTCGTGGAACACCTACCGGGTCAACATCAGCGACTCGCTCATCATGCGTCAGGCCGAAGCACTCGTCTCCACAGGACTGGCCGAAGCCGGCTACCGGCAGATAAACGTCGACGACGGATTTTTCGGGTGGCGCGACTCCACCGGCCTGATGCACCCCCATCCCCAACGCTTTCCGCGAGGCATGCGCTGCGTGGCCGATCATATCCACTCGCTCGGACTCAAGGCCGGCATCTACTCGGACGCCGGAGCCAACACCTGCGGTTCGCGATATGACAACGACGAAAACGGTTTCGGCGCCGGGCTCTACGGTCATGAGGAGCAGGACGCGCGGCTCTATTTCGGCAAATGGGACTTCGACTTCATCAAGATCGACTACTGCGGAGCCGGACATGAACTCAATCTCGACGAGCAACGGCGATATACGGAGATACGCGACGCTTTCGCGCGTGCCGGACATGGTGACGTGAGGATGAACATCTGCCGATGGACATTTCCGGGGACATGGGCCGCCGACATAGCCGGTTCATGGCGCATCAGTCAGGACATACGCCCGCGGTGGTCATCGGTGAAAGACATTATAGGCAAAAACATGTATCTCTCGGCCTACTGCTCACCCGGCCACTACAACGACATGGACATGCTTGAGATAGGCCGCGGCCTGAAGGCCAACGAAGAGGAAGTGCACTTCGGAATGTGGTGCATCATGAGTTCGCCGCTGCTCATCGGTTGCGACCTCACCAAGATTCCCGAACCGTCGCTCCGACTGCTCTCCAATCCGGAACTGATAGCCCTCAATCAGGACACGCTCGGACTCCAGGCCCGTGTGGTGGCACGCTGCGGCGAGGGGTATGTGCTGGCCAAAGACCTCGGACGGAGGCATGGACGCACACAGGCCATCGCTCTCTACAATCCGTCGGACACTATTTGTCACTTCCACATTGCGCTGTCGGAACTCGGCATCGGCGGGAAAGCACGTCTGCGCGACCTCATCCGCCGCAGCGACATGGGCGTCGTCCGCGACAGCATCGTCCGGACGGTGGCGCCGCGCAGTGTGCTCATCATGCGTGCCGAGGCAGACCGCCGCATCGAGACGTCACGATATGAGGCGGAATGGGCTTATCTTCCGTGCTTCGACGCGCTCGGAAAGAGGAAGATGCAAGTGGCATACACACGTCATGAGGCCGCATCCGGCGGCATGGTCGTGTCCAATCTCGGCGGCCGGCCGGAGAACACGGCGCGCTGGACCTACGTGTGGAGCGACCGGGGCGGGAAATATCTGCTCACCGTGAGCTACATCCCCACGGCACGCCGCGCACTGGAAATCGCCGTGAACGGCGGCCGGCCGATACGCCTCGACCGTCTCTCCGACACTGGTAAGACGGCCTCCGTCACCGTGGAGATCACCCTGCGGGCCGGATATAATACGGTGGAGATGGGCAATCCTTACGGCTGGACGCCGGATATCGACTGCTTCAGAATAGAGAAAGATTGAATATGAAAAGAACTGTTTTATTGCTCATGGCGATGGTATGTGTTGCCATCCAAATTCAGGCCAAGGTTTCACTCACACGACTCACTACCGAAGGGCGCGACTGTCCTTTGGGAATAGATGTGAACGTGCCGCGGTTCGGATGGCAGATAGTTTCCGACCGTCGCGGTGTCAAGCAACGCTCCTACCGCATCATTGTGGCCTCATCACGGGAGAAGATCGACAGCGGCGCGGGCGACGTATGGGACAGCGGAACCGTCATGTCCGACTCGTCACAATGGGTGTCTTATCGAGGAAAAGCGCTGTCACCTAACACAGAGTATTTTTGGAAGGTGGAGGTCCGCACCAACCACGGCACTACCGGATGGAGTCCGACGGCACGATGGTCGACGGGGCTGATGAATCCGGAAGGACGCAACATCGAATGGATCGGGCTGGACTCATTGCTGCCGGGCGACAGCGACAGCCGCCACAGCCGCATAGCCTCACGCTATCTGCGCCGTGAGTTTACGGCCGACGCCAACGTGAAGCGGGCCACGATACATATCTGCGGTCTCGGTCTCTACACATTATCTATTAATGGCCGGCACGTGGGTGGCGGTGACGTGCTGACACCGGTCGCGACGGATTACACGAAATCCGTGATATACAACACATACGACGTGACGTCGCTCCTGAGCCGCCGCAATGCCATCGGTGTCACACTGGCCGGCGGCCACTATTTCGCGCAGACACAGAACTATCAGACCAATGTGCGCACCACATACGGCTATCCGAAGCTGATGGCCAGGCTCATCATCGAGTATTCAGACGGCCGCACGGACACCGTAGCCACGGACACGTCGTGGCGCCTGACGGCCGACGGGCCGGTGCGTTATGCCAACGAATATGACGGAGAGTTCTATGACGCCCGCCGCCGGATGACAGGTTGGACGGAATGGGGCTACGACGACAGCCGGTGGATGCCGGCGCAGCGCGTGGCAGCACCCGGCGGGCGGCTCTGCGGCAACGTGACACCGGCGATGGGAATTTATGAGAAGAACCGGCCCGTGGCTTTACGGCGATACGGCCGGCGGTATATCGCTGACTTCGGAACCAACGGCGCCGGCCGCATCAGAATGAAAATGTCGGGCCGTGCCGGCGACACCATCGTCATACGACATGCCGAACGGTTGGGCAGCGGTGACAACACGCTATACAGGGACAACCTGCGCAGTGCCGAGGCAACGGCACGCTATGTCTCCGACGGGCAGCCGCGGGAGTGGGCACCGGAATTCACATACTACGGTTTCCGTTATGCCGAGATAACATGCGACGGACTATTGACCGAGGACGACATCGTCCGCGAACTGATAGCCGACCGCATGGACGATGCCGAAACTCATTTTCAAGCCACAACGGCCAACGGCAGCAACATGCTCAACGCGATAGTCGACTGCGCGCGTCGCGGCATACGAAGCAACTACAAAGGCATGCCCGTCGACTGCCCGCAACGCGACGAACGCATGCCGTGGTTGGGTGACCGCACGACGGGATGCTTCGGCGAAAGCTATATGATGGACTGCCGGAGTCTCTACGCCAAGTGGGTGGCAGACATCTGCCATTCGCAACGCGACGACGGATGTATCAGCGACGTGGCTCCGGCATATTGGCGGCTGTACAACGGCAACGTGACATGGCCGGCGGCATTGCCTTTCGCCTGCGACATGCTCTATCGGCAGTACGGCGACCTGCGCCCCATGCGGGAGAGTTACGAACCGATAAAGCGTTTTCTGGCGTTTGTCAACAAGAAGCACCGCCGCGGCAGCCTGATAGGCTACGACCGTTACGGCGACTGGTGCGTGCCGCCGGAGTCACCGAAACTTGTGCACAGTAAAGACCCGGCACGACAGACGGACGGACGCCTCATCGCGTCGGCATACTATCAATACCTTTGCCGCATGATGCAGGGATATGCCGGACTTCTCGGCCGCAATCAGGATGAAGAGCACTTCCGCCGCGAGGCTGAGGCAATGGCCGCGGCCGTCAATGACACGTTCTTCGTCGGCGGACGCTATGCCAACGGCACCGTCACGGCCAATCTGCTGCCCTTAGCGATGAACATCGCCCCGCAGGAGCATGCCGCGGCAGTGGCAGACAGCATCGTCAGCACCATCTGCGGACGCCATAACGAGCACATCAGTTCTGGTGTCATCGGCATACAATGGCTCATGCGCTGGCTGTCCGACGCTGGCCACGGCAATATCGCCTACCGCATGGCTTCTGCGGACACATATCCCGGATGGGGATATATGGTACGACAGGGAGCCACCACTATATGGGAACTATGGAACGGCGACACGGCCAACCCGTCGATGAACAGCGGCAATCACGTGATGCTGCTCGGCGACCTGCTCCCGTGGTGCTACGAACGGTTGGGAGGCATACGTCCGGACATCGCCCGCCCGGGGTTCCGACACACCATCCTGCGGCCGGACTTCTCCGTCAGCGAACTGAACGGCGTGACGGCGGCACATCCCTCGCCATACGGCGTGATACGCAGCAGCTGGAAAAGGGACGGCGAAAAGATTGTCTGGGATGTGGACATACCGGCCAACACCACGGCAGAGGTACATCTGCCTGACGGGCGTGTGAAACGGATCGGTTCGGGGCGCTATCGCTTTGCTTGCCGACATACCCAACATTCCCGTTAAAACAATGCGTCTTTATGCCGGAAAATTTGCATCTTTGCATATCCTTTACATATCATAACAGCAAACAATAACTTAAAATCAATAGCGACATGAAGAAAATCCTTTTACTGTTAGCTTTCATAGTGAGCCTCGCCGCACAGGCCGCAGGTGACTATGACGTGAGAGACTTCGGTGCCGTGGGCGACGGGAAGACACTCGACCATGGGGCCATCAACCGTGCCATTGACTCGTGCGTGGCCAATGGCGGCGGCCGCGTGGTGCTCCCGGCCGGCACATATCTCTGCGGAAGCATCCGCATGAAGAGCGACGTGGAGCTGCACATCTCGGCCGGAGCGACCATCCTCGCCGCCCCTGGGTCTACGGAAGCCTACGACGAATCAGAGCCGTGGGAAGGACCGGCATATCAGGACGGCGGTCACACCTATTTCCACAACAGCCTCATCTGGGCCGTCGGACAGCAAAACGTCTCCATCACCGGCCGCGGAATGATTGACGGAAAGGGACTGACGAAGAAAGACACGGAGAAAGGCGGAAACCTGCAGGGAGGAAGCATCGGTACGGGCGACAAGGCGATAGCGCTGAAAGAATGCCGCAACGTGCTCATCCGTGACATAACCATATTCCGCGGCGGCCATTTCGCCATCATCATGACGGGCTGCGACCTCGGTACGGTTGACAACGTCACGATTGACACCAACCGCGACGGATTCGACATCGACTGCTGCAAATATCTGACGGTGAGCAACTGCAAGATTAACACGCCGAGCGACGACGCGCTGGTGCTCAAGAGCTCGTATGCGCTGAAACGCCCGGTGCTGTGCGAGCATATCGCCGTGACCAACTGTGTCATCACGGGATATAAGATGGGCACGCTGCTCGACGGGACTTACGTGCCGGAGAAAGTGAACTGGGTGTGCGGCCGCTTCAAGCTGGGCACGGAGTCGAACGGCGGCTACCGCAACATCGCGCTGAGCAACTGCACGTTCATGTACAGCAGCGGACTGGCCTTCGAGGAGGTTGACCAGGGACTAATGGAGAACGTCGTGGTCAGCAACATCACCATGAGCCACGTCCACCACTACCCCATCTACATCACCACCGGCTGCCGCAACCGAGGCCCGAAGGAGCGTACGACGGTATCTACGGGCGCCGACATACAGATCAGCAACGTCATCGCCGACGATGTTGACTCATTGGCCGGCATCATCGTCACCGGCATGCCCGACCAGCCGCTGCGCAACATCGCCCTCAACAACATCCGCATCACCTATCGCGGCGGAGGCACGGCTGACCTCGCAAAGCGCGACTACCGCGAGCAGGGCACCAACTATCCCGAGCCCCGCTTCGCCGGGCCCACACCGGCCTACGGTCTCTACGCCCGCCACGTGGACGGTCTCGACATCAACCACGTCACGTTCCGCACCGAACGCCCCGACCTTCGTCCCGCCGTCATGCTGGATGACGTCCGCAACGAGAGCATCATCGATCTGAAAGCGCCGGAGGTGAAGGGCGTGAAGAAGGTGGTGAAGAAGTGACGAGAGGTTTGCGGAACCTGCAATATTACCTGAAGTAGGGTCGCGACCCTACTTCAGGTAATATTGCAAGAGTTATGCGACACCCGCAAAACCGGCAGTCAAGACTGATAAATAAAGAATAAACAAAGAATTTGACCGGAACATCTTATTTTTCTGACCAATCCCACCCGATAACTCGATTTTAATGATTATATTTGCACGATAGTATATTCGTATAATAACACTAAAAAAGGAGGTAACGGAACAGACATCAGACGAAAGGGACGCAACAGGGACTTGTCACTCAGGGAGTGACGCTCCGCAGGATTTACAAACAAGAATCAGCCGTGCTGGGATGTGCGGCACAATCAATAACCGAAAAAGCGTTTCCATTCAGCAGACTTGAAATGAACAGATAATACACATAATGATATATTGAGCTTTTAGCTCTTGTTCTCTTTGCTTAGAATACCGCCAAACATTCGTCCTACGAGAACAAGCAGACTGAAGGTTCGCGCTGTTTTGGCGTGAGCCATTCTTTGCTTGTTGTAGGAAAAGGTCACTTGGCGGTAACCGTAAGCAAAGGCAAGCATAAAGAATGGTTGCACGCCTTTTTCATAAACAAGAAAAGAAAATGAAAAAGAACTTATGGTCTTTGCTGATAGCAATAATGACAATTTCCTTGTCCGCCATTGCCTTCGCGGCCTGTGGCGATGATGACAACGATGAAAACACCGACAACAATTATGAAAACAACGGTGGCAACACTGAAATCAAGAACGACTACACCGCCACAACAAATGTCAAAACGGTTACGCTGAAAGAGTGTCATGATTATGCCAATTTGGGAAATGTAACTGTCTACGAAGATTTTAATTACAAATACAATCTGGAGCTATACCAAGGCAAGATGGGACTTATACCATATAAAAGAGAGAATGGATTTTGGAATATACAGCGTGGGGTTAATTACGGTTACGGTTATTTTTATTCTAATATCAACATTAAAGATTTAGGAAAGTTGAGTTCCATATCAGATGTGAATGAAAAACTTGAAATACCAGACAGTAGAATTTACCTCCCCGCCGCCCAACCCGGACATGGTTACACCACCTGTTTCCTTACAGATGACGGAACAAAACATTTGCGACTGTACATCAGCGACTATAAACTTGACAACAAAGGTTCACTTGAAAGCATAACCGTACAATATCAGCTGTATTAAGTCAAGCATCGTCGTATGGTACTGTCTTAATGACGCTGTAACGAAATGAAGTAAACGTAGGGACATATTTTTCGCTATGCTCAACAACTCGTCTTGTATTTGTCCGCCAAGCTATAGTTGGCTAAAACCAATATGGCGGACAAATACAAGACGAGTTGTTGAGCATAGCGAAAAATATGTCCCTACTTTAACTTTGTGTCGGTAAAAAAGAACTAATAACTCAGCAACATCCGCATCACCTATCGCGGCGGTGGAACGGCCGACCCTGCCAAACGCGAATACCGCGAGCAGGGCACCAACTATCCCGAACCCCGCTTCGCCGGACCCACACCGGCCTACGGCCTCTACGCCCGCCACGTGGACGGTCTCGACATCAACCACGTCACGTTCCGCACAGAGAAGACGGACTACCGTCCGGCCGTCATGCTGGATGACGTGAAGAACGAGAGCATCACCGACCTGAAAGCACCGGAAGTTAAAGGCGTGAAGAAGATTGTGAAGAAATAAAAAAAACGGAAGACCATATCTATATAAAAAGCAAGGAGAGTGTATCAAAATCCAGATATACTCTCTTTTTCATGCTGTAGAGAATCATCTCATGCCATCTCTCACACAACTCGTAGCGGTATATCAAAATTATTTCCGGCTCATTTTGATTGGCGGCATGGTTGCTGTCTGTATATAAAAAGCACCGACAGGAAACTTACGGCATGTGTTGGAAGCATGCGGCGGTTTCCTGTCGGCGGTGAAGCCGGGCCTTATTCAGCGGCGGCGGCGAAGCGTTCCATGAGCCACGCCTTCTGCTCGGCAATGGTCATGTGACTGTTGTCCAAGACGATGGCATCAGCGGCCTTGGTCAGCGGCGACACCTCACGGTGGGAGTCTATGTAGTCACGCTGCTCGACATTGCGGAGAATGTCCTCAAGGTCAGCATCCATGCCCTTTGCCTTCAGCTCGTCGTAGCGGCGGCGGGCACGCACTCCGGCGTCGGCCGTGACGAAAATTTTCAGCTCGGCGTCTGGAAAGACAGTCGTTCCTATGTCACGTCCGTCCATCACAATGCCCTTCTCCTGCCCCATCCGCTGCTGCTGGGCGACGAGGGCGGCACGCACGAAAGGCAGCGCAGCGACGGGACTGACGTGTGACGACACCTCCATCGTGCGGATCTCGTGCTCCACGTTCTCGCCGTTGAGACACACTTCGGGTAGCCCCGTGGCCTCATTGAGCATAAAAGAGACGCTTATCTGAGGCATGAGCCGCTCCAATCCCGGCACATCAATGTTTCCTTTACTGTCAAACAGCCCGTTGCGCATGGCACAGAGCGTCACGCACCGGTACATCGCTCCGGTGTCTACGTAGATGTAACCCACCTCCCGGGCCAGGTCCTTCGCCATCGTGCTTTTTCCGCACGAGGAGAAACCGTCAATAGCTATGGTGATTCTTTTCATGTCGTTACTGTCTTTATATATTATATTATGGTGTATGATGTTCTTCCTTTTGACATTAAATCACAGCGAATAGGTCACGTTGACCATCAGCGAGGTGGACGAGACGTGATATTTTGCGTATGCCAACTGCAATTTGAAGCGGTCGAGATGGAGACCGGCGCCGAGCGACAGTCCCGCCCCGTGGCTGCTCTCGCCGTCCGCCTCGGGTATCTTCATCTCGTCGGCGCGGCGGAAGTTGTAGCCGCCGGCAATGTAGATGCGGCTCGTGATGAGCACGTCCGCCCCGACGACAAAGTGGTTGAAGAAGCTGCCGTGCCAGTCGTTGAGCCGCGTCATCGTCGCCGAGAGACGCAGCGGCGCGCCCTTGAGCTTCTTGGACACACCTATCTGGAGGTCGAAGGGAATGCGCTCGAAGTCGTCTTCGTAGGCTTTGACCTGTCCGCCGAGGTTGCGCGCCACGGCGGAGAGCGACAGTCCGCTCTCGTCGACGTAGTAGTTGACGCCAAGGTCGACGCCCACGGCCAGCGAATTGTAGTTTCCGATATAGGAAGCGACAAACTTCGCCGTCACGCCACCGGCCAGACGGTCGGTCAGGGCGTATGCGAACGAGCCGCCCACCATGATGTCGCGGGCCGAGAACATGCCCGTCTGAACGTTGTCAACGGTCATCTCGCGCATCTCGCCGTAGTCCATATACTGTCCCATGACGCCCCATGTGGCCCGTTCTCCGGCCACCTTGACGAATGACGCGCTGGCCGTCTGGACGCCCTCCATGTAGTTCATGTAGTTGAGGTTAATCGACTTGTCACTCACGGAACTTATCAGCGAAGGATTGTGGAACATCATCGTGGGGTCATCCTCGACTATCGTTATGTTGTCACCGCCGAGCGCCGCAGCGTGCGCGCTCACCGGAAGCCGCAGAAAATTGTAGGCCGTACGGCTCTCCTGAGCCCCGGCCACGGCGGCAAAAAACGCCATGACGATGGTTAAAGCTGCTTTTTTCATCTATTTTAAACTAATTTGTCGGCAAAGTTACGCCTTTTTTCAAATATCTGCGCTAATTTTGTAGCAGGAAATAGACGTCCCGATATTCATATAACGCAAAATAACGGTGAATATTATAGCACGATGGAGATAAAGAAGAGCAAACGGGCTGACCTCGAACGGGGCTGGGCATCAAGGTTTCTCCTTGGGCTCGTGCTTGTGCTTGCCATCTTCTTTATCGTTCTGGAGCTTCCTCTTGACAGCCGTTCCACTTCCGACGATACCGAACTTCTGGACGAGCTGTTCCACGAAGACGACCTCATTCCACTTACCACTCTTCCCCCACGCGAACCTTCAGAGCCGCAGCCAAATTCCCAGAAGGCTCATGAAACCGTTGTCGTGACCGACAAGGCGGTTTCAGAAGCGCTGGCCGAGACGCCGCCTTCCGAGACCGACGGCGACGAGGAAGGACTGCCGGCGGCGGACGAGGAGCTTCCCGTCCAAACAAAAGCCGAAGAAGAGCCGGCCATCGCCAACGCCACCACCGACCCTGACAAGCTCCGCGTCGTTGAGGCCCTGCCGGAATTTCCCGGCGGTGCAATCGAACTGATGAAGTGGCTGACGGAAAACCTGCGTTATCCCAAGACCGCCCAGCTCCGCCGTGTTCAGGGGAAAGTCGTCGTCAGCTTCATCGTCAACACCGACGGAAGCCTGTCGGACATGAAGATTGCAAAGTCGCTGAACCCCGACTGCGACCGCGAGGCCATGAGGGTGATGTCCATGATGCCGGCGTGGAGGGCCGGAACGCAGAACGACCGTCCCTGCCGGACGATGGTGGCCATACCGATTGTGTTCAAGCTGTGAACACCGCAGGGGCCGGAGCTACACCTTATTATATAAAGGAAGAATCAGAAATACCGATAAACTATATGCTAACATCTAAAGAAATCCTCGACCGTGTCAACGGCTTTATCGCCGGTCTGCCATACGACCGCCGTCCCGAATCGCTCTATGAACCCATCCGCTACGTGCTCTCGCTCGGCGGAAAACGTATCCGCCCCGTGCTGATGATGCTCTCGTACAGCCTCTGGCGCGACGACGCCGAGCGCATCCTGATGCCCGCCTGCGCCATAGAGACATACCATAACTACACTCTTCTCCATGACGACCTCATGGACAACGCCGACGTGCGCCGCGGCCAGCCGACGGTTCACCGCCGCTGGGACGCCAATACGGCCATCCTCTCGGGCGACTCGATGCTCGTGGTGGCATATCAGCGGATGGCCCAGTGTGAGACGGAGAAGCTCCCCGCCGTTCTCAGCCTCTTCACCGAGACGGCTCTGGAGATAGGTGAAGGCCAGCAGTATGACATGGATTTCGAGCACCGCAACGATGTCACCGAAGCCGAATATATCGAGATGATACGCCTGAAGACCAGCGTATTGCTGGCCTGTGCGATGAAGATAGGCGCCATCCTGGCCGACGCTCCGGCCTGTGACGCCGACCTCATCTACCGCTTCGGCGAGCAGATTGGCCTCGCCTTCCAGCTTCAGGACGACCTACTCGACGTCTATGGCGACCCGGCGGTCTTCGGAAAGGCCATCGGCGGCGACATCACGAGCAACAAGAAGACATATATGCTCATCAACGCCATGCAGCTCGCCGACGACCGCCAGCGTTCCGAGCTGGAACGATGGACGTCGGCGACGGAATTTGACCGCGCCGAGAAGATTGCCGCCGTCACCGCTATATATGACGAGATCGGCATACGCAGCCTCTGCGAAGAGCGCATCGCCCGATATTTCGCCGAGAGTGAGAAGCTGCTCGCGCAGGTCGGTGTCAGCGAGGAGCGCAAGACGGAGCTGCGCCGCTATGCCGCAGCGATGATGAAGAGGGAGAAGTGAGGCCATGGAATTTGTCGACACTCATACCCATCTGGACGGCCCGGAGTTTGACGCCGACCGCGACGCCGTTGTCAGCCGTGCCCGCGAGGCGGGTGTCTCGCGTGTCTTCGTGCCGGCGATAGACCTCCGGTCGGTGGCCTCGGTGCTGGACGTGTGCGACCGCTATCCGGGTTACGCGTGGCCGATGATAGGTCTTCACCCCGAGGAGGTGCGCGGCGACTGGCGCGAAGTCATCACGGAGATGCGCCGCATGGCCAGCCCACGCTTCATCGCCGTCGGCGAGGTGGGGCTGGACTACTACTGGAGCCGCGAGTTTGAGCGCGAGCAGCTGGAGGCTTTCGAGGAGCAGGTGCGCTGGTCGATAGAGCTGGACCTGCCGCTGATGATTCACTGCCGCAAGGCGCAGAACGAGATGGTCAGCATCCTGCGCCGCTATGAGCGCGAGCTGAGGGGCGGTGTCTTCCACTGCTTCACTGGCAATGAGCGCGAGGCGGCTGAGCTGCTGCGCTTCGACGGCTTTGTGCTCGGCATTGGTGGCGTGCTGACGTTCAAGAAGTCCCACCTCCCCGAGGTGCTCGCCACCATCCCCCGCGACCGCGTCGTGCTGGAGACCGACAGCCCGTACATGGCTCCCGTGCCCATGCGCGGCCAGCGGAACGAGAGCGCCTACGTGCATCACGTGCTTGACAGGATGGCCCTCTGCTACGGCGTCAGCCCGGAGGAGATGGCCGAAGTGACGAACAGGAACGTCGACAGGGTTTTCGGACGGATATTCGACCGTATCGGCGGAAAAGAACCAAAGACGGATTGAAAATACGGTACGGACCTATTAAAGAATTATAAATATTGCCACAAAAATGGCGTAATGTGACAAAAAAGCCGTAAATTTGCACCGCTTAACCGCAAGGAGAGGTGCTCGAGTGGTTGAAGAGGCACGCCTGGAAAGCGTGTAACCGGCAAAACCGGTTCGCAGGTTCGAATCCTGTTCTCTCCGCAAAAACGCTTCGACAGAGTCGACGGACGCGACCTGTTGAAGCGTTTTTTTATGTTTGTGAGGTTACTGACAGCACCCGCACATCATGTCAGCTGTTCCAATCCATTACATTAACAGGCTCTATCCATCATGTCAGCCGGTCCAATCCACTATTTAGCTGTTTCAATCCATATATAGTGGAAGCCCGTCCATGTCCCACCGCCGGACTTGAAACCACAAAAAGAAAAAGTCCTGCCGTTCCGATTGGAATGACAGGACTTTCCTGTGTGGGCGCTGAGGGATTCGAACCCCCGACCCTCTGCTTGTAAGGCAGACGCTCTGAACCAGCTGAGCTAAGCGCCCTTACTTCTTGTAAGCGGTTGCAAAGGTACGACGTTTTTTTGAAACCGCCAAACATTTCAGCGATTATTTTTCGGTAAAAGATAATTTTCAGATTCTCAAAGGTAATACTGAGAGAATATAGAGGAGATGCCAAAGATATTTCGAGGGGATGACAAGGGATTTTTTGAGGAGCTTTAAAAAGTCACATGCAAACGAGGCGGGTCGCATCCGAAGAGGCGGCGTCGGGCGGAAGGAGAGTTTTACTAACCAATGGTTTTCCTTCTGAAGCCTGACGCAGACTCTTCCGATGCGGCCCGCTCACTGTAAAAAAAATTCTACGTAAAAGCCTTAAGAAAATCAGTTGCCTCCGCGCCCGCAGGAATGTCCGGTCGTGTCGTATGTAGCGCCAACCAGCTCCATTGTTATGCCGCCATAGATAGTTGCGGTGAAAGTGACACTGCCGGACTGATAAGTGATGATTTTCTTCTCCTGCGTTATGCGCACGTGAGCCGAGCCCTTGGCTGCCGCATTGAGGTTTCCGACTTTCTCCACACGTCTTGCCTTAGCTCCGAACTGGCTGAGAAGGAACGTTTCGGCAACGCCGGAGATGCTTGACGACACACCGGTATAGGCCATATAGCGAACCTGATTGTTTCCTGCCTCGGCGAGGATGCTGGCGTCGAAGAGCGTTTCCTGTGACGTAGAAATGCTGAGGACGCGGGCGTTGAGCACAAATCTCCACTCAGAGAAGTGGCTGACCTCAGCCGAAACAGAGTTAGACTGAACGTTTGCCGCTACCGCCTCGTTGCCGTTGTGGCAGGCAAAATCCATTCCGGCGGCGTTGGGAGCAGACACCGTAATCGTAACGGGGCTGTCAAACGTAGCACCGGAAGGCTCACATACGGCCACCATCACGTCAGCATTGACATTCTGCCCCTCGAAGGGATCGGCCGTTGCCGTACCGGTCGCATTATAAATACCGATACCGTAGGAGCTGCCACCATCGACACCTGACGTCGTCGCGTTTCCGGGGATGAAGATGCTGGCCTGTCCCATCTGGCTGACGTTCTCAGCGCTGTTGCCCACGGTGATGTCGCTGGAAGAAGCATTGGCGTCAGCGACCTTGACATCTGACGTCGGGGTCTTGATCAGCGTGACGTCGAGGGTGATGATTCTGGCGGCACCCAGATGTACGGGAATTGTCTGTGTGACATATCCGTTGGCAGAAACCGTCAGCGTACCGTCACCAGTCGGAGAGAATGTCTGCGACACGGAAGCGCCGTTGTAGGTCAGCTGAGCAGCCACGTTGGTGTTGACAGTGACCGTGTAGCTGTCGTCCACTCTTGTCGTCATTTCCGGCGGAATGCCCACGTTGGGGTCTGAGAAGCAAGAGCTGAGCAGACCTGTGCCGGCCGTTAAGGCTATGGCACCCAAAAGAAATTTGATTTTCTTCATGATTATTTGTTTTTAATTAAACTGGATTTATATTATGATTTTTCTCTTTGTCATTCTCTGTCTTTCGCCGGCAGGACATTACGTAGAACGTCACCCGGCTCCCCGCCGTCCATCATGCGCTGGAGATTCAGACGTATGTACTCAGCCTGAAAATAACGGGCGCTGCGGTTATCGTCGGCCCACGTCCCGTAGGAGCGTCCCATTTTCTCGCCGGCAAACTTATAGTATGACACCATCTCATATTCCCAGCCGAAATATTCCGGCATGCGCAGTCTCACACGACCCCGCCGGCCATGATAGCGCCGGTCCATGGGTATGGCGAAATGAAATCCGGCGTTGTGCTCGCCTTCAGACCAAACGCCATATATGCCCACGGCGTAGTCGCCAAGATGGCGCGTGACGTCCATCCGCGCGCCCCAGTCGCCGTAGACAAAGCGTCCGCCGGAAAGCTGGACCTGAAGCCTGGAACGTGGCTCAAACCATTCGCCGCCGGCCATGACCGTCAGCTTGTCAATCTTTCCGAAGCTGTATCTGCCGTCGCCGGCCACAGCCTCGCCCATCAGTCCGGCCTTTGCGCGCAGGGTCAGCTCTCCGGTGCCCATCCACGACGCGTCGGCATGGACACCGGCAAATCCCGGATAGAACATTCCGGCCGCCACGGTCAGCCCCGTCCGTCCGCCGCGGAGCAGCTCCTGACTGATGTCAGCGATGCCCACACGCAGATAGCGCAGCGGATTGTCCCGCCGGAGATTGCCTCCGATGAGCGGGAGCACGGGCTGGAGGGTTATCCGGTTGCCCCGCCATAGTGACGTCTCAAAGGCCGGGGCCACGGCCACGGCATATTCGCAAAGCACGTCCAGACGATGATTGTCAATCGAGACCTTGGGATGAAGCGTTATGTCAATCCGTCCGCGGGAGCTGTTCTTTTCTTCAGAATCGGCCAGCAGGTGCATGACCTTGTCGACGTCATAGTCAGCCAAGACTTTCCATCGCCCTTCGGCCGACCGCCGTGCCTGCACCCTGACCCTCGGAACGCCGTCGTCAAGAATGACCGTCACAAAGCTACCGGCCTCAGGAAACGTTTCGCCCATCAGCGTCAGGGCCAGTCCCACCCCACGCCACGTGCCGCGCATGACACGGTTTTCCAGCGCCGCATAGACCACACCGTCGTCGCCGACAGCCGTCCTGACATTCTCCAGTCCGGCCGCCGCAAGCCGTGCGGTCAGCTGCGCGGCGTCACCGGCATGGACAGCGGGACGCCACAGAATGGCCAGCAGGATGAAAGTCAACAGTCTTCCGCTTCTCATCGTACGTCAGTATTTAATGGTGTAAACATAACTCAAGGCTCCCGAGACGCCTTCCAGCCGGCGGCTGAGACACATCACGCGGAGATGTCCGAAGAGCGTCGCCGAGGCTCCGACGTTGAAGCCCCGCGTATCGTATTCGGCCATCAGGCACATGTCCTTCCATATATCCGGCCTCACCTCAATGCCTCCGAAGGCGCCGTCGTAGGTCGTTCCGCCGTCAATGGGCCGAGCCCATCCGGCCGTCACACCCACCGTGGCCACGCCTTTCAGTCCGAAGTGGCGGGTCACAACGCCGTAGACGGCAGCATATTCACTCTTGCCGTGGTCGGAGTAGATGTCGTTGACGCCAATCACCACCGACGGCCACCATCCCTCACGGGTCTCGCGGAGCGGACGCAGGCGTATGGTGGTCGAGCGGTCCTGCTGATAGAATCCGCGGCGCTGGTCCCACGCGCTCTTGCGGGTCTTGCGGAGCGTCTCGCGGAAAGTGGCCTCGACAAAGCTGAACGGCGTGAAACTGATGTAGTACAGGCCCGTATAATAGTCAAACCGGTCATCCGTCATGCGGCTCTGAAGAACAGCGGCGCCACCCTCAAACGTCCCTGCGGGACTCATGTCAGCAGACGGAACGTTCATCAGTCCGCCACTGCCAATCAGGCGCTGGGCCGAAACGCCCATGACCCAACCGGCCATAACGCACAGCAACACCCCGCGCAGAAGGACATGGGCTGACATTCCGACAAAAACTTTCTTCAACACGCAATCTGTATTTTTATGGCCGACATATTTAGTATTTATGTGAAATGGCGTATCGGACAATAAATCCTTACCGGCTGAAATTTACACAATAATCTCCAAAAACTCTTAAAAACCGTTTTTTTTTAATATTCCATAAAAAGTACACATTTAGCACCAAACGGTCACCATTCAACGGTGGTTTGGCACAAAAGAAGCCCGGAAATGGATGTCCTGCAGCATGACATATATCATATAACAAGGAGAAAGACATTATATAAATATGGAGCAAACAGCACTTCAAGTGAACCGGAAAACACATCGGAAGCACCACAGAAGTAAAATAAAATGGTGAGAATTTAACACTTCGGGAAGTCGCAAAACAGAACGGCCGACACCCCGTTTTACGGTCTTCGGACACCTTCCGTAGTCAC
>ERZ780208.521-NODE-521-length-38154-cov-4.382005_pt1 | contig 38154 bp, 31 predicted proteins | sample MGYA00511167_ERZ780208 | MGnify/ENA primary metagenome ERZ780208 (study PRJEB29588, sample SAMEA2159202) | human gut metagenome | biome: human gut; feature: human-associated habitat; material: faeces | place: Denmark | collected 2008/2010 ...
GCCGCTTCTCCCTTTGTTCTGAAAATTATTGAAGTTTAACCCCCTGTCGAAAAACTGGGAGTACTATAGCCCTCGGCACGAAAAATTGACTCCCAATATTTCGCCCCGACCTCAATGTGATACTTAATTGGCGCGGAATTGCGGAGCTTCGCTTCTTTGGCAATTCCGATAAGTTGTTTGATGTTGTACCACTTTCCGCAAAAGAGAGCGGCATAGTAAGGTATGGGATAATAAGTGCTATCGACTGTCGGAATCCGGCTGACGATGGCGAACTTGCGACAGCGAGTTTTTTTTGGCAAGCCTTTCCTGAAGGTCTTGCCACGGGGCTGACGTATCGAGCAGGTCTATTTCCTCGATGTCGATGCGCGACGAGATAGACTTTCGCCAGTTGGCGTAAAGGATTTTGGAGATACGACCGTGGTGGTCAGCCGGGGTGAAACGGCAGTAACAGGGTTCCTTTCTCAGCAGCCGGACGATGCGCGAGCCGTCCTCGTTGAGAATAAGCACGGACACGGCGAAGCCGAAGTGCTTGAAGTCCTGACAAATGCCGAGAAAGTAAGCGGCGAGGTCGTTGTCAAGCAGGAAGTCCTCGACTGCCGACTTGACAGGCGCAGAGGCATCGGTGGCGCAGTATTGTAGCCCCGAACCGTAGCATACCTCGGCGTTGAAACATTGGCAGGTTGCCAACGTTTCGTCCTTTTCGACAAGCGCGAGCAGGTCGAACGGCATCTGATTGTCGCCGCCCCACGGTATATAGCTCAGGCTATCATCAATGATAGTCGGCACAATATCCACGTCCTCCTTGAATACGGAAGCGGAGTTGACAGTGAACGCTGCGCGGGCTTCATAGCCCGGCACGTTCTCCACGGAGTTAAAATTTAGAGAAAAAGAAGCGTCCATAACTTGTGGTTGTTTGCCACAAAGTTATGGACGGTATGACGGATGCGAAAAGACGCTATTATAAGTTAACCCTGACATTCATCTTTAGTTAGATGCGCCATTCTCAACAGAATCAAAAAATGTTATAATTTTATCTTTATCTTTAGACAAATCATTGAGTACAGATTCCAATCTGCGAGATTTAGACTTTAAATCTTCCCATGTCTTAATCTGTCCATCTAAAATATTGATATTAGATTTTATTATGGAAATTGGCATATTAGATTTTCGACGTAATATTCTCATTAAAAACATAATCATCGAAAATCTATTTGAAGATAAGTACCAATTTTTAGACCAATAATACTTTTCGTGAAGCCTTATGTATAAAGACAAAGGCATTTCATTAGAAATAGCTACTATCTGTTCCTCAACTTGTTTTAAATCTATTTCAAGGTTTTGTATCTTTTCGATAAGTTTTGGAAGAAATACTTTATTAATGTTATAAATTTCATCTACATATAGTTTTGGATTAACTTGAACTGGCAAAGCCTTAATGTTATCTAAGAACAATAACGCTTCAGAAATTTTGTTACTTTTAGCTATCCAAAAGTCATCACCCTCTACACGTTCTCGCGATGTACGATAAAAACTGCTGCCGTAATTAGTTTCTTTAATAACATTATCAAAATAGCAAAACGAAGTATTTACATAATTCTCAAGTTCATTTACCATTTTATTCAAATGTTTTGATAGCCAATTAAAAATCTCGTTTTCTTGATTTTCTACAACCGCATTGTAGAAAGCAAGAGCATCATCCATTAATTGATTCCACTCAGAATATTCAAAATGATATTCGTATGTATGTGAAGTTATGGATGTGAAATTTGCATAACGATATTTTACGAGTTTTGAGTATGGAGCAAGTTTTAGGTTTTTATAATATACTGATAGTTCAAAATAACTATTTGAACCATACCCAAAATTAGTTGACACCACAAATTTAATATCGTCATTAAAATGCCACTCAAAGGCGGTCCATCCACCATATCTATGAGAATGGGCGATTAATTTATCTTGAAATTTATCTCGTAATTTTTTTATAGTGTCTTCAAAAGCTACAGCCTCTCTGCGCATATTCATACTACATGAATATGAATAATCTTTAATATTCACGGTGGGTAAGCATGAACAATAAGCCGAATATAAATCAGTAGCATAATTATGAAACCGACATAACTCAGAATCAGAAATAGATCTCGTGACATTAATATATTCCGAAATCTTTCTTAATTTTGAAGTGTCAGTGTCTTTAATAATTGCATATATAACGCTCATACCGGTACAGCTATTTAAAATTGTTTCGCAAAATTAGCGACATTCCCGCTTACATACAAATGATAAGCTATGTTATTGAGCATCTCAAAGAAATACTTCCATATAGTACTCCCCGTTTTTCGACAGGGGGTTAAACTTCAATAATTTTCAGAACAAAGGGAGAAGCGGCGGAGGCCAACTCCTCCTCTTTGCCCCGACCTTGACAAGTCAAGTTTTTTGTTTTTTTCCACCACAAAATTAGTTCTTTTTCCATTATTGTCCAAATTATTACGCGATTAATCCGTAGCTTCGGGCCGGAAGGACTTCTCCGACGCTCTGATGGGGGCGTTCGTAGATAAAGCCTCCCGTCTTTGAAACACATTCAGTAATAATTTCGTGAACGAGTGCATCGGAAATGGGTGTTTGTGCACTGCTGACTAAACAAGTCAGAAGAAAAACGTATAGTGTTACAATCTTAGTTTTCATGGCACAAAGGTACGAAATTTTTGTAATTTTGCACCCGAAAGCCACCAGTTTTTTAATCGTGTACCAAGAGCTTGTTGAGTCTATCTCAACGGGTTCTTTTATTTGTATAATAGTGATTCTTAAATACTTATTATTATTAAAATGAAGCCTGAAAACGGACACGGCTATATGCTGTTTTTCTACATTTTCCTTGCTCGGCACAGCTATGAAGCGCGTCGCTATGGGGCTTCCCGTGGGCTCGTTGCGGCTCTTGGCCAGCTATATGGCAGGCGCCGGTATCTGGGGTTACAAAGTGTTTGTGTTCATAATCCTCTTCTGTGTGGGCATCCTCTTTCCGGCATCAACCACCGTTGCCATGACCGAGGGTAATTGAGCGACAGGCTGGGTATCGGCTTTAGTAGGCGCGACGGGTTTCCTTTTCGGTGGCATCGTCACGCCGCTCGTCGGTATAGGCAATATCCAGATTTCCACCTATATGGCGCTGATTGTCTGCTTACTTCTTATTGTCACCGTCTCACGTTTCGGCATCCGTCCCGCGCCAAACCGAACTGTCACTTCTCCGAGCGGTGACACCGATGCCCATATTCACGGTTGACGAGATAGAAGAGCCATTCGAAAAGTGTCACAAACCCGTCGAATCGACACATAAATGCCATGGCTTATTGATGGCCGGGGCATCGTAATCAATTCTCAGGATCAACTATAAATGAAAAACTACCGAAGGAGGTCGCCGGGACTTCCTTCGGTAGTTTTGCGTTGATGTTTTTTTCAGCTGCCGGGGCTTTGCCATTCAAGGATTCCAGGCAAATTGCGGGTATCTTGGCAAATTGCGGGGAATGCTTCAGAGACTGCAAGGCCCTGCGAGTCTGTATGCTTTATTTTACTTTGAGCACCTGGCCGATGGTGATGCGTTCGGTGGAGCTCATATTGTTGAGGCGGCGGAGTGTGGTGGTGGAGATACCGTAGGCGCGGGCGATGCTTCCTACCGAGTCTCCGCGTTTTACGGTGTATGTTTCGGTGGTGGTTGCTGCCTGGTAGCGGTTTTGGGACTGTTCCACTTTCTTCTTGTTGTCGTTAGGAGTGAAGTTGCGGGGTTGCTGGTAGGTTTGCTTTGAAAAAGTATAAGTGTCGGTGTGTACTGTTCCGTTGCTGAAGTTGATGATGGCGGCGGGGTTGATGGCGTAACCCATGAAGCGTGTCTCGAAGTGGAGGTGCGGGCCGGTGCTTCGTCCGGTGCTTCCGCCCAGGCCGATGGGCTGCCCTGCTTTTACCACCTGGTTAGGTTTGACAAGGATTTTGTTGAGGTGTCCGTAGACGGTTTCGAGTTTGTTGGGGTGGCGCAGTATTATGTAGTTGCCGTAGCCTTTGGGTTCGTAGTTGGTGAGACGCACTTTGCCGTCGTATGCGGCATAGATGGTGTCATTGAGTTTGAGGGAGATGTCCACGCCTTTGTGCATTCTGCCGAAGCGTGCGCGGTATCCGTAGGGTGAAGATACTCGGCCGGGATGTGGGGTATGGTATCCGCGTACATTGAGCACTTCGCGGTCGGGGACTTGGGATTCTTTGAAGGGATTTACGGAGCGGGAGTTCCAGCCTTCGGTGTAAATGTCGGGTTCGGGTTCCTGTTCGTCCATGAGCTGGATAAAGGAGTTGTCGCCCATTTTTATATTGTCTTTTCCCGTGGATTGTTTGGCCATCAGGTCGCGGTGGGTGCGGGAATGAGATTTACTTACATGTCGTGATTGTGCGAAGGAGCCGAGAGCAACGATACACATCGTGGCGGCACATACAAATTTAAGTATCTTCATATCTAAATTGTTTCCGGTTTAATTGGAGTTATACAAAACCTTAACAACTCCGTTGGGTTATGAGTTGAGAGTTGGTATTAAAATTTACTTTTCGCCGTCGCCGTAGATGAAATTGACGTTTGCCGGTGTCCAGTCGAAGATTTCTTCGGGACGGAAGAAGCGGTCGATTTCTATTTTGGCATTTTCCACCGAGTCGGAGGCATGTACTATGTTTGCCTGCCCGCTCATGCAGAAGTCTCCGCGGAGTGTTCCGGGGGCGGCTTTACGGCCGTTGGTCACTCCGGTCATGGTGCGGAAGGTTTCCACTACGTCTACACCTTTGAGGCACATGACGATAACGGGAGTTGCGGTCATGGATTCAACTATCGAGGGGAAGAAGGGCTTGTCGACGAGGTGGGCGTAGTGTTCGCGCAATATGGGTTCGCCGAGTTGCATCATCTTCATTCCGCAGATTATCAGGCCCCGGTTTTCTATGCGTTCCACCACTTTACCTATAAGGCGGCGTTCCACTGCCGAGGGCTTGAGTATTACTAATGTTTTCTCCATGATTTATTTTTAATCTTTTTAATATTTTCCGATTTTTCTGACGTAAAGGTAGGAAATCCGCCGGTTGCCTCCAAATTTTTCCACCTTAAAATTCATTAAAAAATCTTCCGTATTACGAACTCTTCCTCATAACTTACACCATATCAGCGCAATAACCATTTTAACCACCGTTAATTCTACTTTCCCGTTTTTGCACAAAGACACCGCTCTGTGTGCAATTTCTCTTTAGCTCGAAATGTTAATTAATCTTAACGAAATATTAATGGGGACATTATCAGCATATTACGGATTTGGTGCTATCAATGCTTCCCGCGTTCAATATCCTTTTGAACTTTAAACGCATAGAGTTTGTAAATATTTTAAAGGTGTCCGGTCTGCCGGTCTCACCGGTTTAAATTTAAAGATTTCCACTATGTTGTCATTACTAATTCAGAATCCGCATCCCGAGGCGCCTATAGAGTTGTCGCAATCGGCCATCAAGAGCACCTTCATTATAGCCGAAGAGATTATGAAGGTAGTGCACTGGCTGCTTTCGGCAGTAGGACTGGAGCATAACATCAAGGCTATCGAAATAGCGTATGCAGCAGTGGTGCTATGCATTGCCTTGCTTGTCGGGCGGTTGCTCCAGTGGGGAGTCATGGCCATTATCAAGGCACTTCAGGATCGCGTGCATAACGTATGGTACCTGCATCTAAGGGAAGTGAAATTCTTCACCAAGTCGTGTCGTATTATTCCCCCCTTGGTTTTCGTGATTCTCATAGAGTTCACCATGCAGGGATCGCTGGGCCATACTCTGACGCTCTGTTCTTATATATATATGGTGTTTGTGGTGGCTATGGCAGTTAACAGCGTAGTGGACGCATCGTGGCTGCGGATAGACGAGAAAGAGAACAAGCGCAAATTGCCTTTGAAGGGTGTGGCGCAACTTATAAAGGGTATCATTTGGATAGTGGTTGCCATAATTATTTGCGCGATGTTGCTTCAGAAATCGCCCGAGAAGGTGCTGGCCGGGCTTGGCGCATTCGCCGCCGTGTTGATGTTGATCTTCAAGGATTCGATACTCGGAGTAGTGGCCGGCGTGCAGCTTTCGGAGAACGATACCCTCCATGTGGGCGACTGGATTAAAGTACACGGAACCGATGCCAACGGTACGGTGCAGGAGGTTACGCTTACTTCCGTGAAGATTGTGAACTGGGACAAGACAGTCACCACCGTTCCGCCTTATACCCTTGTCTCCGGCAGTTTCACCAATTACCGTAACATGCAACTCAGCGAGACTCGCCGGATACAGCGATGCTATCTTTTGGATGCCGACACGGTGATGCCCCTTACCGATGCCGACCTCGAACGCCTTAAAGCCATCCCTCTGCTGGAGCCTTATATCACCGCCAAGATGAAACAGCGCGACGAAGGTAAAATTGCCAACTACAATAATCCCGAGGGATTGGTGGATGGCACCATAGACACTAACCTCGGTCTCTTCCGCGCCTACCTCGCGCTTTACCTTAAGAACAACAAGGGGATAGATCCCGCGTCCACCTGCTTCATCTCTACATTGCAGCAGACCTCCGCTGGCATACCACTCCAGATTTATTGTTTCACCGACACCTCGTCATGGGTGCCGTATGAGATGATACAGTCTGAAATCTTCGAGCATATAGCCGTGATGCTCCATAAGTTCGGTCTCACTGTCTTCGAGTCTGCCTCGGGACGCGACACCATAATGGCGGGATACATTCCGGCTATGGGAGTGGACCATGCCTTCGGTCTCCCCTATCCGATGGGCATGGACAAGGATATCTACGTGAATCCGCATCTCTCCCCCGGTTCGCAATTCTACGGCAAAGTTCCCTCCGGCAAGGAAGCCCCGTCTTCGCCGTCTGATGAGTGAGTGACGATACCCATATACCGTAAAGAAAAGTCCCGCCCGGCGACGGCCTTAGGCGGGACTTGGAATATTTATCGGTTATAGTGGAATTATCCGAGCGGTTCGAGCTGAACGGTGAAGTGGCGCATCAGTTCTGCTTCCCATGTGATTTTGACGCCGCGTGTGATTTCGTGGCGACGGTCGTAAACGTTCTTCAACGCGGCGGCGATTACATCCATGTGGTTGTTGGTGTAAGTGCGGCGGCAGATGCAGAGACGCAGGAAGTCGTTGCCGTTGAAGCGGTTTTCGCGGGTTACGGGATCACGGTCGGCGAGCAGGTAGCCTATTTCGCAACCGCGTACACCGGCTTCGAGGTAAAGCTCCATTGCCAGACGCTGTGCGGGGAACTCCTCCTTGGGTATTAGGTCGAGCACCTTGTCGGCGTCGATGAAGAGCGCGTGGCCGCCGACGGGACGCTGGTAAGGAATGCCGTACTCGTCGAGTTTCTGGGCCAGGTACTGAACCTGTTTGATGCGGGTTTCGAGCATGTCGAACTCGGTGTTTTCGTCGAGACCTACAGCCAGGGCAGCCATGTCGCGGCCGTTCATACCGCCGTATGTCAGGAAGCCCTCGAAGGGGATGAGGTATTTCTTGGCGCCTTCATAGATGTCTTCCCAGCGTGTAGCGATGAAACCGCCCATGTTTACGAGACCGTCCTTCTTCGACGACATTGTCATACCGTCGGCCAGAGAGAACATTTCGCGTGCTATTTCCTTGATCGTGGCGTCCTTGAACTCCGGTTCGCGTGTCTTGATGAAGTAAGCGTTCTCGGCGAAGCGGGCTGAGTCGAAGAATACCCGTTTGCCGTATTTGTCTGCGACTTTGCGCACACCGCGTAGATTCTCCATGGAAACGGGCTGGCCACCGGCCGTGTTGTTGGTGATGGTGACGATGATGAAAGGAATCTTGTCGCAGTTCTCTTTCAGGCAGTCCTCAAGTTTCTTGAGGTCAACGTTACCCTTGAAGGGAACTTCGAGCTGTGTGTTCTTTGCTTCGTCCACCGTGCAGTCAACGGCGAAGGCCTTGCGGCTTTCGATGTGGCCCTTTGTGGTGTCGAAGTGCGAGTTGCCGGGAACGATGTCGCCCTCTTTCACCAGGTGTGAGAAGAGCACGTTTTCGGCTGCGCGGCCCTGGTGTGTGGGGAGCACATATTCAAAACCCGTAATGCGGGTGATGGTGTCTTTGAGTTCGTAGAAGGAACGTGCGCCGCCATAGCTTTCGTCGCCGGTCATCATGGCGGCCCACTGGCGGTCTGACATGGCGCCTGTACCCGAGTCGGTGATACAGTCGATGTAGACATACTCTGATTTTAGCATGAATACATTGTACTTGGCTTCTTTGAGCCACTGTTCGCGCTGCTTGCGGGTGCTTTTATGGATGGGTTCAACCATCTTGATTTTCCAACATTCTGCAAAAGGTAATTCCATGATATTTATTATTTTAGGTATTGTCGGTCGGTTATTACTTTGCAAAGTTAACACTAAAAATCGTATTATGCAAATTATATCACCAAAATATTTAAAAATAATATTTCGCGTCTATTTATTAGTAGTCGGGTAATTATGATGTAAATATTATGCCGAAAATTACACTTTTTCAACGTTTTACCTGACAGGCGCGACGGGTTTAACGCTATACCCCTGACGTCGCAACATCTCCAGGAGTCCCGTGGGTCCGCAAAGGTGCCCCGCGCCGACCACTATAAGCGAGGGATGCTCCTTCATCAGCTCCGGAAGCCGCTGCATCCACTTCTCGTTGCGCCGCGTTGCCAGCGCCTCCATGAACTCACCGTCCGCTCCTTCCGATTGTTCCGCCACACACGCCGAGATGGCCGGCAGGTCCCCTTTCATATACGCGTCCATAAGCTTCATAACGTCATCGACAGCCTTGTCCGGATCGTCAAGCGTTTCCATCAGCTTGTCGGCCTGCTGGCGTATGCTCATCGAGTTGTAAAGTACCTGCGCCTGGTCTTCCACAGTTTCGAGACCGACGATAACCTTGCCGAGAGAGTCGCTCATCTGTTGCAGGCGCGCGTCCATTTGTTGCGACTGGTCGAAGTCCGCGAAACGCTCCATGGCTGGTTTTATCTCCAGCATCGTCATGGCCACTATAGGTTTCATGGTGTTGAAAAGGGAAAGCGGTGTGCCTGTAATGGCGGTAAACTTTTCGTTGGCCACGTTAAAGAGGGAGTCTCCCAGCACAGCCTGCAAGGTGCTGTCCTTCGGGGCCATCATCATTGGCTGCATCTTCAGGGCCATCTGCATCATGTCGAGGTTCGCCATGTCGATCTCCCCCACCACAGCCTCGACATCGTGGAGCGCCTTGACGGCGCCCACGGAATCGGCCACGCGGAACGGTGCCAGATGATGCGTCCCGAAGACAAAAGAAGGTTTCTTAAGGCCGTTGCCCGACACCTTATATAACAGTTGCGCCGCGCAAGGCAGGCAAACAAGAACTGTCAGAAATGCTAAAATCAGTTTCTTCATATACTTTTTACGTTTGGTTTGATTCTTAAGATTTTTCTCTGTGACAAAGGTAGTGAAAGTACGTGAAACCACAAAATTTGCATTGCAATAAAAATTTGTGACAAAAATATTTGCCTGTTAAAAAAATGTTTTGTAACTTTGCGAGCGTAAAGCGATAACCAATCCCGAAACCGAGATTGAATGTATTAGCAGACCCAACGATTCCACCGTAATGGTTGAAACAGAAAAACTCATAATAATAACCCTATAAACTACCTGAAAAGTATGAAGAAATTCTACACGATGGCACTCGCCCTGACGGTTGTAGCTTCCGCAATGGCAGCTCCCCAAATTCGTCAGATGCAGCCCAACAAGGTTAAAAACCACATGTCTGTAAATCTTACAGACTCCCAAATGAAAAAAGTATCGGCTCAGAAAGTAAAAGCAAAAGCCGGTGAAGAACAGTCTATCGAAGGTTACTACGATTTCCACATCGGTGACTACTACTTCCAAAGTTCTGTTGGCGAGACAACCGTCGGTGCCAACGTGACTCTTGACGGAAATACTGTTACTATCTCAAGTGACAGCGAATTCTTCCCCTCTGACATCGTCGGCACTTTCAACGCCACGACAAATAAAATTACTTTCGACAGCCGGAATCTCGGAAGCACAAGCATTCAGGGAAGCACATATTACATCCTATTCACCCCGTTTGAATGGATTGCAGTAGGAGATTCGGGTGAAGTTACCGACAAGTCAATTGAAGGTACATACGACCCGTCAACCGGAACAATCACCTTCCTTAAAGACCATGGTTTCTCATGGAAAGCGTATTCAGATGCCTCGCTTTCAGATTCCAGCTTCCAGGGTTATTTGGACATTTGGGATGTTTTAGGAATGGAAAAAGGCATCGACCCCGAAAGCGGTTGGAATACGGTTACTACCACTGCTAAATGGATGGACTACATGGTTTGGCCGATGTTCATGGGCGAAGTTGCTCCCACTGAAAAAGAAATCACCGTTCAGCAAGCTGTAGAAAATCCCAATATGTTCCGAATGATTGCTCCGTTCGCTGACATCTTTGGAAGCGCTAATATCGTATTGGACGCCACAGATCGCGCAAATGTACTCATTGCACTTCAGGAATCAGGTATCGTCACCTCTGATATGGGTCCTTGCTACATTGCATCTACAACCGAAATTCTTGCAGATCCTTCGCAGGGCAGTCTTATCACAATGAACGGTAACCGTATTGAATTCCCCATCAAGTCTGTATGGTTCTATTTCCCGCAATATAACGAGCAAAGCGTTTACTTCAATGGAGAACAGACTGCACCCGGTTATCTCATCATCGACAAACTGAACGGTATCGACGACATCGCAGTTGACCATAACGCTCCCATCGAGTACTTCAACCTCCAGGGTGTACGTATCGCCAACCCCGAAAAGGGTCAGCTCGTCATCACCCGTCAGGGTTCCAAGACAAGCAAAACCATCGTTCGCTAATCAGCCGAAAATCTTTAATCACTCTATAATGGAGGCCGGGCACATAGCCCGGCTTTCTTGTTATCTTCCCGTTTCACTTGCGTTGACATAATGCCTTATTGTCTTACACCGCAATGACCGAGAAAAATGCCGGTACACCATCTTTTCGCGCTAAATTTAGTTAAACGCAAAACAGTAAACCCCGGTTGGGTGTTATTCTTCAAGAAACCCTAAATTCATAGAAAAGACAATGGACTTTTTAACCAATGACAAACTGCTTATCTCCGGCGCCGCCGGGATGATAGGCTCAAACATGGCGCAGACCGCTATGATGATGCGACTGACTCCAAACATCACTCTCTACGACCCCTACGCCCCCGCTCTCGAAGGTGTTTTTGAAGAAATGATGCACTGTGGTTTCGAGGGATTCAACCTTACTTTCACCTCAGATGTGGAGGAAGCCTTCAAAGGTGCTAAATACATCGTCTCCTCCGGCGGTGCCGCACGTAAAGCCGGCATGACACGCGAAGACCTCCTCAAGGGGAACGCCCAGATAGCCGAAGACTTCGGCAAGAACGTGCGCAAATACTGCCCGGACGTCAACTTCGTTGTCGTTATCTTCAATCCCGCCGACATCACGGGCCTCATCACTTTGCTCTATTCTGGCCTAAAACCCACCCAGGTGGCAACACTGGCAGCACTTGACTCCACACGACTGCGCTCCGAACTCTCCAAGAAGTTCAAAATCTCACCCGACTCCGTCGTCAACGCACGCACATACGGCGGCCACGGCGAGCAGATGGCTGTCTTCGCCTCAACGACTACCGTCAACGGCAAACCCCTCACCGAAATCATCGGCACCGAAATGCTGCCGCAGAACGATTGGGAGGAACTCAGAACCCGCGTGGTTCAGGGCGGTGCCAACATTATCAAGCTTCGCGGACGCAGCTCCTTCCAGAGCCCCTCGTATCTCTCCATAGAGATGATAGCCGCCGCCATGGGTGGCAAACCCTTCACATGGCCTGCCGGTACTTACGTAAACGACGACCGCTTCAAGAACATCATGATGGCCATGGAGACCGTCATCGACAAGAGCGGCATCCACTACAAGGAAGTGAAAGGCACACCGGAAGAGGAAGCCGAACTGGAACGCAGCTACAAGCATCTCTGCGACATGCGCAAAGAGGTTATCGACCTCGGCATAATGCCGCCCATCGCAGACTGGAAAGAACTCAACCCCAATATGTAAATATGTAACAGACGCTGAATGGAGATGACAGTTCATTAAATCTTCCCCGTTAGCACCACTAACTCAGGGCTGTCCCAAATCAGGGGCAGCCCTTTTGATTTCCTCCCATCTATGAATTTACACGTTTATATCAGGGCTATCGCTTCGCGGTATTTCTGAAGTGTGGTGGCTTTGCGGATGCGTTTCCAGGCTTTGCGCCCTATTTCATCCTCCAGATAATCCCAAAAAGGTGTGAGGTGCGAAAGCGTCTGCGTTTCGCCGCACAGTTTCTCCACGTTATGCCGGTACACCATCTCGTGCATCCGCATAAGGTGTTCTCTCCTCTTGCGGTAATCCCACTCCTCACCTTCGGCATATTCGGCGGCGAGCGACGGTCGGGCAAGCAGCCCACGCCCTATCATAACACCGGCGATGCCCGGGATGCGCTCCGTTATCGCATGGATGTCGTCGGCCGTGCGCAGTTCACCGTTATATATTACCGGATGTGCCGAAGCCTTAAGCAACTCTTCGAACTGCACCATGTCGAGTTCTCCCTTATACTGCTGTTTGGCGGAACGTGGATGTACCGTTATGTGGCGCAGCGGCATACGGTTGAGAATGTCGATCACCCCGCGCCAAGCCGTAGTGTCATTAACGCCGAGACGCATCTTCAAAGTGTATTCCATCCCGTCGAACTCGCCGAAGACGGGGAGTATTTCGCGCAAAACGTCCGGACGTTCCAGAAGAGCGCTGCCGCGTCCTAATTTCATCTGCGGCGGGAAGGGGCAACCCATGTTGAGGTCAATGGAACGGTAACCGTAACTGTATGCAGTGCCGACGAGCGATTCCAGCTCTTCACGGTCGTTGAAAATTACCTGGGGCGAAACCGGGACGCCCCCGTTGGTGTCGGAAAGCAGACGCCCCATGTCCTGGCGGCGCGGCTCCCCCTTCTCCATTCGCAGGAACGGTGTGTAATAACGCTCTATGCCGCCGTAGACGAGATGGTGTGCCTTGCGGTAGATTCCTTCGGTATAGCCTTGAAGCGGTGCGAAATATATCTTCATGGTCACGATGTTTTGCCGGGGAGGAATGCGAAATAAACCGAAGCCACAAGCAGCCCGAAGGCCACGATATGGTTCCATCGGAATTGTTCACCCTTGAAGAGCAATGTCACTATTATTGTAAAGATGACAAGCGATATGACTTCCTGCACCACTTTGAGCTGAACCAGGGAGAACGGGCCTCCGTTCTCAACATAGCCCACGCGGTTGGCCGGAATCATGAAGCAGTATTCAAAGAAAGCGAGGGCCCAGGAAAGGAGTATGACGCCTATCAGGGGCCAATTGCTTGTAACGCCTGCATTCTGGAGTTTGAGATGCCCGTACCATGCGAACGTCATGAACACATTGGACACCAACAGCAGGAGAATGGTCATTATTTTCGGATTCATCTTACAATTATACGCCGGGATAAGCCCGTAAAACGGTTGCAAAATTAACAAAAATCCCCAACTCCCACAACACCCGAAGACATAATAATGACCATAAATAAGAAGAGCGGCATCCCGCTGTATGCGAATGCCGCCGTTCTATTTGTGGATAGATTTATATGTTGCTTGTTTGTATCAGCTCATCAAGTCAGGTTATATGGCCTGTTATTTCAGCTCTATCAGTTCATATTCCTGCGAGCCGAGGCCTATCTCTTCGGCGTGTTTGAGCGAAACCATTCCGTGACGCGAGTCGATGCGTTCTATCATGTGGTCGCGTCCGTGGTCTTTGGAGTTGCGCACGGCATCGACGGTTGCCTTGTCGAGCGCCACGGGGTCGAGCGATGCGAAGATGCCTATGTCGGCCATGCAGACAGGTTCGGGATTGCCGTTGCAGTCACAGTCTACCGACAGGTTGTTGGCCACGTTGATGTAGACGGCGCGCCCTTTCATGTGGTCTACTACAGCCTGGGCCGCTTCGGCCATTGATTCCTGGAAGTCGTCCTGCTGCGCTATGTGGTCCCAGAGGATTTCGGCATCGTCAACTTTTCCGGCCGAGTGGATATAAGCCTTGCCGTTGCGCGAGGCAACGCCTATCGAGAGGTTCTTGATTGCGCCCCCGAAGCCACCCATCTGGTGTCCCTTGAAGTGCGAGAGGCAAATCAGGAAGTCGTAGTCGTTGAATGCTTCACCCACGAGGTCATATTTCAGATGCTTGGCTTTCGGGCCGACGGGAATCTTCACATCGGCCACCGAGTCCATGATGATTACAGGCGCTATGGAGGGGAATCCGTGTTCCTTGATCACTTCCCGGTGGTCGTTGTTGTAATAGCGTTTACCTTTATAGGCGGTATTGCACTCCACGATGGTGCCGTCCACGAGCTTCACGAAGTCGCCGATGAGTTCCGGTTTCAGGTAGTTCGGGTTGCCTTTTTCGCCGGTGGAGATCTTCACGGCCACTTTGCCGTCGGCAGGCAGCCCGAGTGCTTTGTAAATCCTGATGAGGCTTTCGGGGGTTATTTCCTTTATGAAATAGACTTTGGGAGGTTCCTGTGACTTCTGTGCCGGGGCGTTTTCAGGGCAACCCTTGCCGCAGTGATGGTGCTGTGCGAAGCATGGCATAGTGGCCGTAAAGGCCAGCACGGCGGCTGTGAGCAGTGTTGTTAGTTTCATATTCGTATGGTTTAAAGATGTTTCAGAAATTGAGTCCCGCTTCGGCGAAAAGACGCCGGTCTTCGGCTATGGTGTTGCCGACGGTAGTGAGCATATCGCCCATGAGAACGCCGTTCACTCCTCCCCGCATCATCCGCAAAGTGGCAGCATGGGAGATGCCTTTCCGGCCTCCGGCAAAGCGAATGGCCTGGCGCGGAAGAATGAAACGGAAGAGGGCGCCAGTACGGATTATCTCATCTTCCGACAGCGGCGCGGTTTTCTCGAGCGGCGTGCCGGGTATCGGGTTCAGTATGTTGATGGGCACTGAATCCACGTCAAGGTCTGCCAGCTCGAAGGCGAAGTCTATCCGTTGCTTCATGCTCTCCCCCATCCCTATGATGCCGCCCGAGCATACGTCGAGTCCGGCTTCGCGGGCGGCGCGTATTGTGGCGCGCTTGTCTTCGGGAGTATGGCTGGTGCAGAGCGTGCGGAAATGTTCGGCGCACGTTTCCATATTACAGTGGTAACGCTTCACGCCGGCCTTGGCCAGCATCTTCATCCTTTCGGCGTCGAGCAACCCCATCGAGGCGCAGAGGTAAAGGTTGGTTTCGGAGGAAAGGTGGCGGTATATTTCGCAGAATTTTTCAAGGTCTTTCCGCGAGACGGCGCGGCCGCTGGTCACCAGCGAAAAGCGGTGTATGCCCTCGTGCTCGTTGCGCTTTGCGGCTGTCATGACTTCCTCTTCGTCAAGAAAATTATAGGTCTCGCAACCGGTGGCGTGGCGCGAGGACTGAGCACACCATTTGCAGTCTTCGCCACAATTGCCCGAGCGGGCGTTTACAATGGAGCATGAATCGACATCATCGCTGTGGAAACGCCGGCGCAAGCGGTCGGCGGCATCACAGAGTGTGTCGGTGTCCACATTCCCTTCGAGCCACAAGGCCTCTTCGCGGGAGATACGGCCACCGGAGAGTATTTTCTCTTCAATCTCTTTCAAGTTCATAAGTAGCTACTATTTTGAACGCAAAATTACAAAAATAATTGGTAGGAGCCCTAACCAGAATTGCCTTTTTTTCAACCAGAATTACGTGTTGCGTGGAAATACCTCAATCTTCCCAACAAAATTTTTTGCAGTTTCGGCGGATTGATTGGTCTATTTTTCGGTAATTAAAACATTTTAACGTGACTATGCGTTAACACTTCAAACAACCAAACAACCAAAGAATGACAATTATGAAAAAGTTATTTATGATAACAGCCATCGCCATGGCATCAACCTTTGCAGGTTCGGCACAAACAGTGGTGAACAACCCGGGCAACACTTCTTACTTCGGATTCCGCGCATCTCTCGACGTCCCGTGTCCCGGTGATGTCAAAGTTGGAGATTTCAAAAGTGACATCTACAAAAACGGCATCGGTTTCTCCGCCGGTTTCATCTATAACATCCCTGTAGTAGCAAACTTCTACATCGAACCGGGTGTGTCGTACTATTACAATGCCACCGGTTTCAAGGACGTGAAAATCGGAGACATCAACATTAAAGAAGAAGCAATGGAGCACGCATCTGTTCGCCAAATGGGATTGCGGGTACCCGTTATGTTCGGCTACCACTTCGACTTCACTCCCGACGTCAACCTCGCCATCTTCACAGGTCCGGAACTTGAGGTAGGACTCAGCAGCGACACATATCTGACTTCAAAAAGTGTAGGTGCGCTTCCTAAATTTCACACCGCGCCCAGCAACTACGGCGACCACGCTATCGGTTTCAAGCGCAACCGCGTGGACTGCTCATGGAAATTCGGAGTAGGCTTCAACTTCGTGAAAAACTACTATGTCGGCATTGAAGGAGCCGTCGGCCTTGCAGACCGCGCAAAAGGTGACAACATCTCCTTCCATGAAAATCGTGTAGGCGTTACGCTCGGCTACAACTTCAAATAATAAACGACTTCACTTTCGCGACTGAGATACCCGGGAGCGGTAATCTCAGTCGCACTGTATAGTTTGACAATCCTTCCTTCCTTCCTTCCTTCCTCCCTCCCTCCCTCCTACTACTTGCTGTCTTAAACACACGTCTTAAGCACACGTCACGTCCTTTCAAACCAAGGTTATGGATATTTTCCTCGCATCACTTCCCATTCTTACCCTCATCATCCTGATGGGCGTTTTCAAAATGCCGGGCGACCGCAGCAGCGTCATCACCCTGATAGTCACGGCATTGGTGGCCGCCTTCGGCTTCTCCTTTCCCGCCATTGACATCTCCTTCTCCTTCCTCTACGGCATGGGCAAAGCCCTCTTCCCCATTCTCTTCATCATCCTCATGGCCATCTACAGCTACAACGTGCTGCTACAGACCGGCAAGATTGATGTGCTGCGCGAACAGTTCTCCAACCTTGCCGCCGACCGCAGCGTGCAGGTGCTGCTCATCACCTGGGGCTTCGGCGGACTGCTCGAAGGCATGGCCGGTTTCGGAACCGCCGTCGCCATCCCGGCTGCAATCCTCATTTCCTTAGGATACAAACCGGTATTCTCGGCCCTCGTCTCGCTGCTGGCCAACTCAGTGCCGACCGCTTTCGGCGCTGTCGGAGTGCCGGTCATAGTCCTTTCGCAGGAAACAGGACTGCCGCTGCAACACCTTTCCGTCTCCGTAGTGATACAGCTCTCCGCGCTGATGATACTTATCCCCATGGTCATCACTTTCCTCACAGACTCGTCGGGCAAGGCGTTGTGGAAAAACCTGACGCTTAGCATCCTTGTCGGAATCGTCTCGCTTGTGGTGCAGTATGTTTCGGCAAGATATATCGGTGCCGAAACGCCGGCCATCCTCGGTGCCATCGCCTCGATAGCCGTAATCATCGGCGCCGGTAAGTTCATCGACCGCAAGAAGCCGCGCAGCAAGTCGCACCTCAGCGCCAAGGAAACACTCTCGGCATGGAGCGTCTACGGCCTCATCCTGGTGCTCGTACTGATAACCAGCCCGCTCATCCCCGCCGTGCGCAACGCCCTCTCGTCGGTATGTGTCACCACCTTCCCCTTCGTCATTCAGGGACATGCCAAGCCGCTCACCATACAATGGCTCACGCAAGGCGGCATCCTGCTCTTCCTGGGTTCCTTCCTCGGAGGACTGATACAGGGCGCCTCCGTAGGGTCACTCTTCACTTGCCTCAGCCGCACAGTTGTGCAGATGTGGCGCACCGCCGTTACGGTAATCTGTCTCGTGGGGTTCTCCACTATAATGGAACTTTCGGGCATGACGCCGGTCCTGGCCATAGCGCTGGCCACCGCCACCGGCTCGCTCTATCCCCTCTTCGCCCCGGCCATCGGAGCATTGGGAACCTTCCTCACCGGCAGCGACACCTCGGCCAATATCATGTTCGGCAAACTTCAGGCCTCCGTCGGCACGCAGATAGGCGTTTCGCCCGACTGGCTTGCCGCCGCCAACACCGCCGGCGCTACCGGCGGCAAGATAATTTCGCCGCAAAGCATCGCCATCGCCACCTCGGCCTGCAACGACCAGGGCCGCGAAGGCGCCATCCTCAAACGTGCACTCCCCTACGCCCTGGCCTATGTCATTATCACCGGCCTGGCGGTCTATATATTCGCTTAAACACTACAAACCTCAAGAGTTATGAAAATAGGTCTATTCATACCATGTTACATCAATGCCTGCTACCCGCAGGTGGGGGTGGCAAGCTTTAAACTCCTCCGCTCGCTGGGCCTCGATGTGGACTATCCCATGCCGCAGACATGCTGCGGACAGCCGCAGGCCAACGGCGGTTTCGAGCACGATTCCAAACCATTGGCCGAACACATGCAGCGCCTCTTCGAAAAATACGACTATGTGGTCGGTCCCTCGGCCTCGTGTGTCGTTTTCGTCAAAGACAAATACCCCCACCTGCTCCATCGCCCCGAGCATGAGTGCATCTCCTCCCATATCTTCGAAATCTGCGAGTTCCTCCACGACATCATCGGCGTAGACAAACTCTCCGCCGAGTTCCCGCACAAGGTGAGCGTCCACAATTCCTGCCACGGCATGAGGCTGCTTCACTTGTCGTCGCCGTCGGAACTTATGATTCCGCACTATAACAAGCTCATCGACCTGCTGAAACTGGTGAAAGGGATAGAGATTTTCACCCCGCAGAGGCGCGACGAATGTTGCGGTTTCGGCGGACTCTTCTCCATCGAAGAGCCGGATGTCTCCATCTCGATGGGTACCGACAAGGTTCTCTCGCACATGGCCACCGGTGCCGAGTTCATAACAGGCGCCGACTCCTCCTGCCTGATGCACATGCAGGGAATCATCGATCGCCGGAAATTCCCCATCCGGACAAAACATATAGTAGAAATCCTGGCCGCAGGGCTATAAAAACACATTGCCATGAGTACACATTCCAAAGAAGCGAAAAAATTCCTCGGTAATCCCGAGCGGGCTTCGTGGCACAATGACGCCCTCTTCTTCGTGCGCATGAAACGCGACAAACAGGCCTCAGACGTCCCAGAATGGGAAGACCTCCGCAAACGTGCCTCGCAAATTAAACGACATACCATCACCAATCTTCCCGTTTACCTCGAAGCCTTCGAGCGTAACTGCTTGGCCAACGGTGTGCGGGTGCACTGGGCCGCCGACGCTTCGGACATGAACGAGGCCGTCTATGAGATAATCAAGGAACACGGCGCACACCGTCTCGTGAAGAGCAAGTCCATGCTCAGCGAGGAATGCGGAATGGCACCCTATCTTGAAGAACGCGGTATTGACGTGGTGGAATCGGACCTCGGCGAACGTATCATGCAGTTCCTCCACGAGCCACCCAGCCACATCGTGCTGCCTGCCATTGCTGTGAAGCGTGAGGAAGTGGCCGACGTTTTCGCTAAGGAGATAGGTTCCGACGCCAATAACTCCGACCCTACATACCTCACACACCAGGCGCGCCGCTCGTTGCGCGAAATCTTTCTCAACACAACAGTTGCCATGACGGGCGTCAACTTCGCCGTTGCCGACACCGGCGCCTTCTGCGTCTGCACCAACGAGGGCAACGCCGACATGGGAACCTCATTCGCCAAGGTGCAGATCTCCATTATGGGCATAGAGAAACTGGTGCCTGACTACGAGTCGCTCGGCGTTTTCCTGCGTCTGCTGGCACGTTCCGCCACCGGCCAGGCATCCACCACCTACACCTCCTTATATAAGAAACCGGTCGAGGGTCAGGAAATGCACATCATCATCGTGGACAACGGCCGCTCAGGTATCCTCGCCGACAAGGAGCACAACGACATGCTCAAGTGCATCCGCTGCGGAGCCTGCATGAACACCTGTCCCGTCTACCGCCGCACCGGCGGTTACTCATACTCATACTTCATCCCCGGCCCGGTCGGCATCAACCTCGGTATGCTGGCCGATATCCGCAAATATTGCGGCAACCTCTCGGCCTGCTCCCTCTGCTATGGCTGCCAGAACGTCTGCCCCGCAAAAGTTACGCTCGCCGACCAGATTTATCTCTGGCGTCAGGACCTCGAGAAATATCATCTCGCCGACCCGATGAAGAAAACAGTGGTCAAGGCCATGAACCTCGTGATGCGCCGTCCCGCCCTTTTCAATACTGCCATAAAGTGCGCGCCGATAATCGAAAAGATGCCCCGCGCCCTCGTCTATGCTCCCATCAATGCCTGGGGACGCGGCCGCGACCTCCCGCCGTTCCCCTCCCGCTCATTCGCCGACATCTGGAAATCAACTTTAAGTAAGGAAAAATGACAAACAAAGAGATAATATTCAAACGTCTACACGAGGCCGGAGTCGATTCCGAGCCGTTGGGTCCCATGGACTTCGAGCCGCAGACCTTCGCCGACCCGCTGGCACAGTTCGAGGAATCGCTCAAAGCCGCCGGCGGACAGAGCGTGCGCCTCAACCCCGGCGACGACATTAACGAAGTGATACGCGGGCTGTACCCCGACGCCAAGAACATAGCCTCCGACCTCACAGAGATAACGTGCGCCAACATCAACCCCGACACCGTAGACGAGCCGCAGAAACTTGCCGGCACCGACGTTGCGGTTGTTTGTGGCGACTTCGGCGTGGCCGAAAACGGCATGGTGTGGGTACCGCGTAACGTCCGCTGGAAAGCTCTCTACTTCGTGGCAGAAGCGTTGGTATTATTGCTTGACCACAAAAAAGTGGTAAGCAACATGCACCAGGCTATGCAGCGTCCCGAACTGAACGACTTCGACTTCGGCTGCTTCATAGCCGGCCCCTCCAAGACCGCCGACATAGAGCAAGCCCTGGTAATAGGCGCCCACGGCGCCCGCAACCTCACCGTACTCCTCTACTGAGAAAGCATCCACGTATTATAAAAATTGCGATGATACATATTATTTTAGAATAAACTTTTCGCTATGGAAAAACTATAATCATATCACCTCATAGTTTAACTCCTTGTCAATCTGCGTTTAAAATTTTGGACATAAAATAAGCGAGGCTACCCGATGATGTGGTAGCCTCGCTTTACTTTTTTTAATTGCTGAATGGAGCGACTAAAGTTTTCAGAAGCACTTTGTTTTAAAGCAAGTTCCATTGCAGAATTCTTTTTGCGCGTAAATCCTCCTTTACGGAGGCCTGGAAATCTACAATGCTGTTAAGTTAAGAAACAAAGTCAAATTTTTTGTTGGGTCTCGGCTGGAATTATTGGCTGTAGATGCGACTTCTGCTCTGAATGATTAACTGGCAAAACTGCCTCCGAAGTTTAACCACATTGTGGAGACCTCCGTTCCATAAGTTTACCGGTTGAGGGCGCCGATTAGGGTAGTGAGGTCGGTGATGTTGTGGCGGCGGCAGTAGTCTTCTATCCATTCTACGGTGCGGATGGTGGCGTCGGGATGCACGAAGTTGGCAGTCCCTATCTGCACGGCACTGGCTCCGGCCAGGATGAACTCCATGGCGTCGCGGCCGTTCATTATACCGCCGAGGCCGACTACCGGAATCTTCACCGCTTTGGCCACCTGCCAAACCATACGAACGGCTATCGGACGGATACACGGACCTGAGAGTCCGCCGGTAACGGTGGAGAGGAATGGCCGCTGGCGCTCTACGTCGACGGCCATTCCGAGGAAGGTGTTAACCAGCGAAACGCTGTCGGCACCAGAGCCTTCGACGGCGCGGGCTATCTCGGTGATGTCGGTGACGTTGGGGGAAAGTTTCACCATCAGGTGGCGCGGCCATACTTTGCGCACCGCCTCGGTGACTTCCGACGCTCCGGCGCAGGTCGTTCCGAAGGCCATGCCTCCGCTCTTGACGTTGGGGCAGGAAATGTTGACCTCGATGGCGGGAATTCCATCAAGAGAGGCGAGACGGCGTGCCGTCTCGACATAGTCGGATACTTTCGCGCCGCTGACGTTGACGATGATGTTGCTCTTGTAGTGCCGTATCTCAGGATATATTTTCTCGATGAAATAGTCCACGCCCTTGTTCTGGAGACCTACGGCGTTGAGCATACCGGAGGGTGTTTCAGCCATGCGGGGATAGGGGTTGCCCTGACGAGGTTCGAGGGTGGTCCCTTTCACTATGATGGCACCGAGACGGTCGAGGTCGGTGAGCGATTCGAATTCGCGGCCGTAGCCGAAAGTACCGGAGGCCGTCATCACCGGGTTTTGCAGCTTGAGCCCGGCTCCCAAGTCGATATTCAGATTTACCATTTGAGACGATTTAAGTTGAAAACGGGACCTTCGGTACAGGTGCAGACATTGCCGCTGTCGGCGGTGTCTTCCACGCAGCAGAGGCAGGCGCCGAGGCCGCACGCCATCTTGTTTTCGAGGCTTACTTCACATTCCACATTGCGTTTGCGGGCTGCCGCGGCTACGGCCTTCATCATGGGCATCGGGCCGCAGACATACCAGCGGTCGGCCTCAAGGTCGAGTGCCGGACACTGTGTGACGAACCCTTTGGTGCCGAGCGAGCCGTCCTCCGTAGCTACGAAAGTCTTGCCTATTTTCTCGAAGTCGGGGAGTTGCCAATCAAGTTCCTTGCGGTTGCGAGCGCCGAGTACGAACACCGGTTCAACGCCGCGCTGCCGCAGACACTCGCCGAGGTAAAGCAGCGGAGCTACGCCCACGCCACCGCCGATGAGCAGGCATTTCTCCGGCTTTTCGGGCAAGGTGAAGCCGTGGCCGAGTGGCATGAGTATGTTATAACGGTCGCCAGGAAGGGAGTTGACGAGCACAGCGGTGCCTTCTCCGGCCTCTTTGACCATCAGCATGAGGCTTCCCGGCTCGGCGAAGTTTACGGAAATGGGGCGGCGCAGGAAGGTGTTGTGCGCGTGCTCCACGAGGATGTTCACGAACTGTCCGGGCGCGGGCATCGGCATCGTAACGCCCCCCACGGGTTCGAGGGTGAGGCGTGCCGTGGCGCCGCTGCGGTCCACGCACGTTACCTCAAACTCTATCAATAGCGGTTTGTTCATTATGTCGTTGGTTTTTTATTTTCTGATATTCAAAGCTTTGCGCAACTCTTCGAGGCGGTCGCGCACTGATTGGAGGCGCTCTATGACGGCTTGCTGGCGCGAAACATTGCCGCTGTTGACGCGCAACTGCTCCTTGGCGGCCTCGATTTTCAGCCCTTTGTCTTTCACGAGATATTTGATGATGCGCAGCTGCTCTATGTCGGAGGGTTTGTAATACCTCACGTTTCCGGCGCTGCGGCGCGGGGCGCACTGCGGGAACTCCTTTTCCCAGTAGCGGAGCGTAGACGCGGGTACGCCGAGCATCTCCGCCACGTAGCGTATCTTGTAATATTGTTTGTCGAGTTCGTCCATAGTCGTCAGTCCATTACACGCCCGGCGTTTTCCGCCTGCTTCACCATTTCGTCGTACTGCGCCGGCGTGAGGTCCATAAAATAATAGTTGACGGGGTTTTGAGGCTCGTCGTTGAGGCGCACTTCGTAGTGGAGATGCGGCCCGGTGGATTTGCCGGTGTTGCCCACCTCACCTATTTTATCGCCTCGCACCACGGTCTGTCCCGTCTTGACACCCACGGAGTTGAGGTGGCCGAAGCGGGTGGTGTAGCCGTAGCCGTGGTCAATGTCTATGCAGTTGCCGTAGCCGTCCTTCCATCCGGCAAAGGTGACGCGCCCTTTTGCAGTGGCGAACACCGGGTCTCCCACATCGGCGGGAAAGTCGAGGCCGGCGTGGAACTTGGTTGTGCCGTAGACAGGGTCGATGCGGTTGCCGAAACCGGAGGAGATGGAGAAGTCTGCCACGTTTATGGGGAGGACGGAGGGGGTATGCGCCAGTTTTTCGCTCTGCGAGGCCAGGGCTTCGCGCAGCTTGTCGAAGGAGATTGACTGCGCATAGAGGCTGCGTTCCAGAATGTCTATGTTGCGCGCCAAGGTGACAAGTATCTTCTCGTCGCTGAGGCCGGCATACTGCGCATAACGGCTGTCATTGTCGAGTCCGGCATAGCGCTGCGCGCGGTTCACCGGCTCCATCTGCATCATCACGCGGTAGAGGTTGTCGTCGCGGTTGCGTATCTCGTCCATCACTTTCAGGGCGCCGTCCACGCGTTTCTCCATCACGGTAAGCTGCTGAGACAACTGCTCGTTCTCCTCCTTGAGGTTGTCCTCGCCCGGCGACGCGAATCCGTAATAGGCGATGCAGAAGAACACTGCGCCGAAGAGGCATGACAGGAGCAACAGCCGCAACCCGGAGAGTACCTTCACTCCCAGGGTGGCATAGACGCGCTCATAATTGTCGGTTTCCGGATTATATCTATAGTAAATGTTCCTGGCCATAGAATCACCGCAAAGGTACAAAGTTTTTTCCTTATAGCAAAATTTAACGCTTGCCAAAAAGGGTACGCGAACTTTTTTGCGGGTAGTTATTTGTCCGACTGATAAAATCTTTATACCTTTGCATCGTGAAAAACTGAACAGAGACACAATTACTGATGGAAAAACAGATAGAAATCGACGGTGTGAAGGTCAGCTACAACGAGACGGGTCCGGAAGACGGCTGTCCGATAGTGCTGATGCACGGCTGGGGTTGCAACTCGTCGACGGTAGCCAGCATCGAGGCAATAGTTTCGCCGAAGATGCACGTCTTCAACATAGACCTGCCGGGCCACGGCAAAAGCGACGAACCCCCTGCGGTGTGGGGCATAGAACTTTACACTCAACTGGTGGAGAAGCTACTCGACCGCCTCGGCATAGAACGTCCAATACTGCTTGGACACAGTTTCGGGGGACGCATAGCCATCATGCTGTCGTCGCGCCGCGACGTGCGCAAGGTGGTGCTCGTCGATGCCGCCGGCGTCAAGCCCCGCCGCAGCCTCAAATATTACTTTAAGGTTTACTCATATAAGACTGTAAAACACCTGCTTCCCCTCCTCTTCGGAAAGAAGAAAGGGGGCGAGTTGCTCGACAAATACCGCGGCCGTTCCGGCTCGTCGGACTATAACAACGCCACTCCGATGATGCGTGCCATCCTGAGCAAATGCGTCAACGAAGACCTCAAGCACGTGATGCCCGATATCAAGGCGCCCACGCTGCTCATCTGGGGCGAAAACGACACGGCGACTCCCCTCTCCGACGCCAAGACAATGGAGCGCCTCATCCCTGACGCAGGCCTTGCCTCCTTCCCCGGATGCGGCCATTACTCTTTCCTCGACAATCCCGCCGGGTTTAAAGCTGTACTTAAAGAATTCTTAAAGAACGAATTGAAATGATTGGATTTATGATAGCGGTGTACGTTGTGGTCGGCGCGTACATGTTGCTGAATTTCAAATACGACATACAGATGCTGCAGCAGAACAGCTATCGCATAGACCGCTACTGGCGATGGCTCGACGGGCGGAAGATGGGTGCCTGGCGCCTCGTGGACGTGGCGCTACTCTTCATGCTCTTCGCCAACTTCTTCGTCAACATTCAGGCCGTACCCGAACTTCTCGTGGCAATTGCCTGCGCCACCAAGATTGTGCTCATCCTGCGCCGCAAATACAAGAAACCGCTTGTCTTCACCAAACGAGTATGGCGCATCTACTCCGTAACGGCTGGATTGGCGCTCATTCTCAGCGCGCTGATGTGCATCTTCTACGTGCGCCCCGAAGGGAACCCTTACGCCCCGACCGACGGACAGATGACCATCGGTGTGGCACTGGTAGTAAGCATCTTTTCCTACTGCGTGGTGACGGCCGCCGTATGGTTGCTCAAACCGGTCGAGGAAGCCATCAACCGCCGCTATTACAATGATGCCGCACGCATCTTGCGCTCCATGGAGCCTGATATGACCGTCATCGGCATAACCGGTTCTTACGGCAAGACGAGCACCAAACACTACCTGAACCGCATACTCTCCGAAGAATACGACGTGCTGATGACTCCTGGTTCGTTCAATACTCCGATGGGGGTAATTCGCACCGTGCGCGAGATGATGAAGCCCTACCATCGCATCTTTATCTGCGAGATGGGTGCCAAACAGACCGGCGATGTCAAGGAAATCTGCGACCTCGTGCATCCTCGCATGGGCATCATCACCGCCGTAGGTCCTATGCACCTCGAGTCGTTCCATACCATAGAGAACGTGCAGGCCACCAAATTCGAACTGGCCGACGCCCTCCCCCCCGACGGTCTCGCGGTAATCAACAATGACTTCGAATATTGCGCCAACCGACCCGTCGACAACGTGGAGGCTATGCGCTATGCCGTTTCCAATACCGCAGATGCGCAGTATTGCGCCCAGAACATCAAGTATTCTCCCGAGGGAACGACCTTCGAGGTAGCCGGTCCCGACGGACTGCGACTGGAATTGCGCACACAATTGGTAGGAGAATGTAATATATCCAACCTGCTCGGCGCCGTGATAGTGGCATTGCGCATGGGCATGAAACCGGAAAGCATCCGCCGCGCCGTCGGCAAGATAGAGCAGGTTGAACACCGTCTGAACATGAAACGCACTCCCGGCGGAGTAACCATCATCGATGACGCCTTTAACTCCAACCCGACCGGCTCGAAGATGGCCGTAGACGTGCTCGGCTCCTTCACCGACGGACGCCGCATCGTGGTGACGCCCGGCATGATAGAACTCGGCGACAAGCAGTATGAGCTGAACCGCGAACTCGGCAAGCATATCGGCGAAAGCGTTGACATTGCCATAATCGTGGGCGAATACAATCGCGACGCGCTTACCGACGGTGTGCGAAGCACCGACTTCGACACCGAAAACCTCGTGGTGGTCGACTCCTTCGCCAAGGCGCAGGAGTTCCTGGGCAAGACGTTGCGCCAAGGCGATGTGGTGCTCTACGAAAACGACCTGCCTGACACCTTCAAGTAAGCCGGCTCCACGAGACAGATAATTGCCCGGTATTATCCGCACATCCTGACGGGCGACCGGGTAATTTCAGGCAAAAAGATAACCCGAAATTTCCTAACAAACTCCATATTTACCATGAAAATAAAACTGCTGCTCACCGTCGTGAGCCTCGCAACGGCCTTCGGCATGGCTGCCGAATCGCCGCTGTGGCTGCGTGACGTCGCCGTTTCTCCCGACGGCGAGACCGTGGCTTTCACCTACAAAGGTGACATCTACACGGTGCCCTTCGCCGGAGGCAAAGCCACACGCCTCACCACGTCGCAGGCTTTCGACGGCAATCCCGTCTGGAGTCCCGACGGAACGCAAATCGCCTTTGCCAGCGACCGCGAAGGTTCCATGGACATCTTCATAGTCCCCGCCACCGGCGGCACGCCGGTGCGCCTTACTACAAACAACGCCGGCAACGAGACGCCGCGCGCCTTCCTAAACGGCGAGACGGTACTCTTCGAATCCTCGGTCGCTCCATCGCGTACCGCCGCACAGGGACCTTTCCAAGGCCAGATGTACACCGTGGCCACAACGCCCGGCAAACGCCCGCAGATGTTCCTCTCCATGCCCATGACTGCCGTGGACATCGACCCCGCCACAGGCAAAATCCTCTACCAGAACCGCAAAGGCTACGAAGACGTGCTCCGCAAGCACGAACGCTCGTCGGGCACGCCGGACATCTGGATGTACGACCCAGCCAGCGGCGATTTCACACAGCTCACCGACTTCAACGGCGCCAACCAGAATCCGCGTTGGGCGTCGACCGACTCCTTCTTCTACCTCAACGACAGCGACGGAAACAACAACGTATTCCTGCGCGACATGAACGGAAAGGAGCGCCAAGTCACCAAGTTCAAGAATCATCCGGTGCGCTCCCTCTCCACCTCGGCCGACCGCAGGAAACTCGCCTTCTCGCAGGACGGACAGATTTACACCATCAACGGCCAGGGGGAACCGCAGCTCCTCGCCGTGGACATCGTCACCGACAACTATGACACCGACCGTGTGAAACGCGACGTAACGCAAGGAGCCTACACCATCGCCCTCTCCCCCGACGGCAAGGAGATAGCTTTCGTGCTGCGCGGCGATGTATACGTCACCTCCGTCAAGTACCCCACCACAAAGCGCATCACCGACACTCCGGGACAGGAACGCCGCGTCGGCTTCTCGCCCGACGGCAAGAAACTGGTTTACGACGGGGAGCGCAACGGCCTGTGGCGAATCTACACCGCCGAGTTGGCACCCGCCGACACGCTCCGTGGCTTCGCTTACGCTCCGAAGGTAATCGAGAAGATGGTGTATGAATCCAAGGACGGCAAACCGGCACAGCAACCCGCCTTTTCGCCCGACGGCAAGAAAATAGCCTTCCTCGAAAACCGCACCGCCCTCAAGGTCCTCGACCTTGCCACCGGTAAAGTGGTTACCGCCCTCGACCCGAAGTTCAACTATTCGTACACGGACGGCGACGTTCCCTTCGAGTGGTCGCCCGACAGCAAACACTTGCTTATCACCTATATCGGCAACGGCGGATGGAACAACACCGACATCGCCATGGTCAATGCCGATGGCACAGGCGAGCCGGTTGACCTTACCGTGAGCGGATATTCCGACGGCTCACCCTACTGGACGGCCGACGGCTCCGGCTTTACTTACCTCACCGGAAAATACGGCTACCGCAGCCACGGCTCGTGGGGCGAGACTGACGACGTCACCCTCATGATGCTCAACGGCGAGAAATGGGACGAGTTCAACATGACCGAAGAGGAAGCCGCCCTTGCCGAAGAGGAGCAGAAAGCCGCTTCCGCCGACAAGGACGACAAGAAATCCAAGAAGAACAAAAAGGATAAAGACGCCGACAAAAAGGAGATGAAGCTCGATCTTGAGAACCGCCTCTACCGCACGGCGCGCCTTACCCCCGTTTCCGGTTTCCTGATGGACTACCGCCTCTCCCCCAAGATGGACAAGCTATATTATACCGTGCTCGGGCAGGACGGGAAGTATGACCTGATGATGACCGACCTGCGCAAGAAAGAGACTTCGCGTCTGCTCTCCGACCTTACCGGCGGTTTCGAGATGGACAAGAAAGGCGAGAAACTATATGTGCTTTCGGGCAGCGGCATCCAGGAAGTGACACTCCCTTCAGGTGAAGGCGGTTCCGCATCGGTTAAAGCCATAGAGTATAATGCCGAATATTCGCGCATTCCATCGCAGGAACGCGAGTACATATTCGATCACGTAATCAGCCAGGTTCGCGACAAATTCTACGACGAGAACCTACACGGCGTCGATTGGGACATGTATGCCCGCGACTACCGCCGTTTCCTCCCCTACATCAATAATAACCGCGACTTCGCTACACTGCTGAGCGAGCTTCTCGGCGAGCTCAACGCCTCGCATACCGGCGGCCGCTTCTACGCTCCCGGCGCTCCGGCGGCTACAAGCAATGCCGTGCTCGGCGCTTTCTTCGACGAGAACTATGACGGCGACGGCCTCAAGATTTCAGAAATACTGAAACGCGGTCCGTTGGCCACCGATAAGGCCGGACTCTCCGCCGGCGACATCATCACCGCCATCGACGGACTGCCCGTGAAGAGCGGCGTGGACTATTATCCCCTGCTCGAAGGCAAAGCCGGCAAGAAGGTGCGTCTCACTGTCAGCCACAACGGTGCAAGCAAGGACATCACCGTGCGACCCATCACCCCCGGAAAGCAGAACGAACTCCTATACCGCCGTTATGTGGAGCGCAACCGCGCCATTGTGGATTCCGTATCCGGCGGCCGCGTTGCTTACGTCCACGTGCAGGGCATGGATTCGCCCAGCTTCCGCACCGTTTACGACGAGCTCCTCGGACTTCAGCGCGACAAAGAGGCTGTGGTTGTGGACACACGCTACAACGGCGGCGGCTGGCTGCACAACGACCTTGCCATCCTGCTCAGCGGCAAGGAATACGTCCGCTTCAGCCCGCGAGGTCAGTATATCGGCCATGAACCCTTCTCGCAGTGGACCAAACCAAGCGTAATGCTTACTAACGAGAGCAACTACAGCGATGCCCACGGCTCGCCCTACACTTACCAGACGCTCGGTCTGGGCAAGATAGTCGGCGCACCGGTTCCGGGCACCATGACCGCAGTTTGGTGGGAAACACAGGTAGACCCGACCATCGTCTTCGGTATTCCGCAGGTTACTTCCCTTGACAAGAACGGCAAAGCACTTGAAAACCAGCAGCTGAATCCCGACGTGGAAGTATATAACCTCCCCGCCGATGTGCTGAAAGGCATCGATGCCCAACTGATAGAAGCCACCAAAGAACTCCTGCGCCAGCTCGACGCCAAGTAATCCCGCATCCCCAATCCCTACAATACAATCAGCCCGGGCCAATCGTCTGGGCTGATTGTATTTTGGCCAACATTTATTGATTTCATTGTATGACTTGGCGCATATGCCATGGGACATCCCTACTCACAAAGGTTTGTTATTCCGACATTTTAAGGATTTCGGCTAAAGGGAGACAGGGGATGGACATGGCGCGGAGGTCGCATATGTTCGCGGCGGCGGTGTCGGTGTCTTGGGCCGAGCAGCAATCGGTGCAGACTGTCACCGGGAGGTCGCGCATCAGGGCGTCGACGGCGGTGGCGCGCACGCAGTTGGGGTATTGTGTGCCCGCTATTATCAGTCCGGTTATGCCGAGTTTTTCAAGGAGCGCGTCGAGGCCAGTTTTGTAGAAACCGCTGAAGCGTTTCTTTATCACTATATGGTCGCCGGGTTGAGGAGCGAGAGGTCCTACTATTTCAGCGCCGTCGGTTCCTTTCACACAATAGCCTTGGCGGCCTTGGAACAAATGCCGGCGGTATGGCTCGCAGTCGCGGCCTTCAGGGTCGTGGCGGCGGATAACGTGGATTACCGGCCAGCCGTTGCGGCGTGCATGGTCGAGGAGCCGGACGCAAGCCGGAACGGTTTCGGCGGCTCCGGCAACGCACAACGGACGTCCCGGCTCCACGAAGTCGCGCTGCATGTCGATTATTATCACTGCTTTCATGCCCCGAAGTTACAATTTTTTCCGCTGATACGCAAATTCCCGATATTTTTTGAGGATTTGATTTTCATATTAAGATTTTTTAGATTAATTTTGCAACATGTTAGGGGCGTTTGCCCGTTTCGGCTTCCGGGGCGGCGGTTTGCCTCTTGCGTCGCCGGGACGGAATACTTCCCGTTCTCCTCCAAATACAGTGAATTATAACACTAACCTAAATCTATATGGCAGAACTGAAACTACAATCCTCAGGTGCGCTCAACGACAAAGCGTGGGCGCGCTGGACGGCTTTGGGACTCCTGGCCTTCGCAATGTTTTGCAGCTACATCTTTATGGACCTCCTGTCCCCTATCAAAGACTTGCTGCAATCCACACGCGGCTGGGACTCCACGGCCTTCGGTACCGAACAGGGTGCTGAAACTTTCCTGAACGTATTCGTTTTCTTCCTCATCTTCGCCGGTATCATCCTTGACAAGATGGGCGTTCGCTTCACCGCGGTGCTCTCCGGAGCCGTAATGGTAGTGGGCGCCGTCATCAACTGGTATGCGCTTACCGAAAGCTTTATCGGTTCGGGGCTTGAAAACTGGTTCAACACGCACCTCAACTACATTCCCGGATTCCAGGAACTGGGCATCGCTCCGTTCTACGAAGGTATGCCTGCATCGGCCAAGTTGTCGGCTATCGGCTTCATGATCTTCGGTTGCGGCGTGGAGATGGCCGGTATCACCGTTTCGCGCGGTATCGTAAAATGGTTCAAGGGCCGCGAAATGGCCATGGCTATGGGTTCGGAAATGGCACTCGCCCGCCTCGGCGTGGGTACGTGTATGATTTTCTCCCCGCTGGTAGCCAACTTCGGCGGCAATATCTCCGTTTCGCGCTCGGTGGCTTTCGGCGTCGTTTTGCTGATGATCGGTCTCATAATGTTCATCACTTACTTCTTCATGGACAAGAAGCTCGACGAGCAGACCGGTGCCGAAGAGGAGAAAGACGACCCCTTCAAGATTTCCGACCTCGGCAAGATTCTCTCGTCATTGGGATTCTGGATTGTGGCGCTCCTCTGCGTGCTCTACTATTCGGCCATCTTCCCCTTCCAGAAGTATGCTGTCAATATGCTGCAATGTAACCTCACGCTGCATCCTGAAACGGTTACGGAATTCTGGCAGTCCGATGTGGCAACGTACATACAGTACGTGATAATGCTTATCGTTGCTGCCGGCGCTTTCGCCTTCAGTTTCTCTAAGAATAAGGCCGTCAAGCTGCCGTCGCTCATCATCGCCATCGTGGCTCTTGTGGTTTACTGCGTGATGGGCTACATGCGCCAGTCGGCCGCAGCCATCTTCGCCGTGTTCCCGCTTCTGGCCGTGGGTATCACCCCGGTTCTCGGCAATTATGTGGACCACAAGGGTAAGGCAGCCTCGATGCTTGTTCTCGGCGCGTTGCTGCTGATTATGTGCCACCTCACTTTCGCCTTCATCCTGCCGATGTTCCGCGGCAACGACATGGGCGGTGTCTTCGTGGCTTACCTTACCATCCTGGTGCTCGGCGCCAGCTTCTCGCTGGTTCCCGCCGCGCTATGGCCTTCCGTTCCGAAGCTGGTGGACGCGAAGATCATCGGTTCGGCTTACGCGCTGATTTTCTGGATTCAGAACATCGGTCTGTGGCTCTTCCCGCTGCTCATCGGCAAGGTTCTCGACGCTACCAATACCGACATCGCCGCAGAGGTTGCCGCCGGCACCATTACACCGGAGGCAGCCGCCATCAGCTATAACTATACGTGGCCGCTGGTAATGCTCGCCTGCCTCGGTGTGGCTGCCCTGCTTTTGGGACTCTACCTCAAGGTTGTAGACCGCAAGAAGCACCTCGGCCTCGAACTTCCGACGATTACTTCCGAAAAGACGGAAATCAAGGAGTCGGAAGTGGAAGACGTGGAACTCTAACCGTCATATCCTCTATAACAAAGGCATCCGCGCGGCATACCGTCTCTGCGGATGCCTTTGCAATAAACCGCCTTTACCGCGCGTTGTTATATTATGGGACGCGCAGATTTGCGGCTCGCAAAAACCGGAATAAGAAGATGATGAAAAGATACATTATAGGGTTGCTGACGGTGCTTGCCCTCGCCGCCGGCGTGCAGGCCGAGACGGTGACGCAGAAGCAAGCAAAGGCCGTGGCACAGCAGTTCTTCAACAAAGCCTTCGGACGTACCATGCCGCAGCCGAAGTATGTCTACAATGGGCGACGCCTCACCACGCAGCGCCTCTTCGTGCCTTTCTACGTTTTCACGCTCCCGACGCAGGGTTACGTCATAGTCAGTGCCGAGAACAAGGCGTTCCCTATCCTCGGCTACTCGCTGCGCGAGCCTTTCAAGGGGGACAAGGTGGGGGAACGCATGGCCGACTGGTTGCGCTCATATGCCCGTGACATAGAGCTGATACGCTATGATGACCGCATTCCCTACGAGGCCATAGAAGCGTGGGGCGACATCCCGGCTTACATCGACAAAGTCCTCTCGCACCCATACGACGCCACCGACCCTCTGATAACCCTCCAGGAGGCTCAGGAGAACATCGACCGCGTGGCTTACGGCGGCGATGCCACGGACGACCTCTGGAGCGACATCTACGCGCCGGAACAATGGCAGGAGATGGTGGACGCGCAGCTTGCCAAAGACCGCAACGTGGCCGTCGGACTGTGGCAGAACGGCGAGCCTAAAGCCTTCATACTGCACGGCCGCAAGGGGGATTATTACCGCGTGGAACTCGACGAAGTGGGTTCGCAACTAATGCGCCTGTTCGCTACGGAATATCTCAGCGACGGCCAACTGGCAGCCCTTACCGGCGTTCCGCCGATAGACCGGTCGGTGCCTGAGGAAGCACCGTTCACCTTCTACGACAACTTCTTGGCCGAGACGGAGCGCGAACGTAAACAGCGCGCCGACGCATACGATATGGTTCTCACAGTCACCGAACCGGAAGTGCTTACCCACGGTTCCGGACTTTACACGGTACGGCTGCCGGAGCCGGTAGTGCTTGCGCGTGTATATAACCTCAGCGGCGCCCTTATGCGCCAATACACTTACAAGGATGCAACGGACCCGCACATTGACATCCTCGACCAGCCCGGCGGCTTTTATATAGTTGAACTCGTGGGCCGCTCAGGCAAAACCTACGGCGTGAAGGTGGCACGCTGATCCCGTGTCTGCCTCATAAGCCTTTATGCAAAATCTAAACCGATATGAAACTGCTTAAATCAAAGATACTCTCCCTCATTGCCCTCCTTTTAGTCGTTATCCTCATAGTCCTGACCTTCAGGATGCGCGATCAATGGTGGATGTTCATAGATATGTTCTGTGCCTTCATGATGACGTTCTGCCACTTCGCTGCGTTGCTGCTTGAGAAAGTAAATCCCTTCTCATCGAAGAAGCTCGACATCATAGCACTCGTCTTCGGCGTCCTCTTCGTAATAAGCTTTATCGTGGAGTTTTTCAGCTTCCAGGCTGTGTGAGGATGAGAATCCCGTGATTGCTATGAGTGCATTGGCATTTTGTATAGGTTACTCACAGTACTTTATTAGACTGAAAGCTGGAGCTGGTTTTTGACGAGGCGCCAGTAGTCGCCGCGACGGGCGGTAAGTTCGGCGTGCGTGCCTGTTTCGGCTATACGCCCGTCTTTTATGAATACTATCTTGTCGGCGTTCTGCACGGTGCTGAGGCGGTGCGCCGCTATCACGATAGTCTTTCCGTCGCGCAGCGCGTTGATGTTCTCCACTATCGAACGCTCGTTGTTGGCGTCGAGCGACGAAGTGGCTTCGTCAAGGAATATAATGTCCGGGTCTTTGTAGAGCGCACGCGCTATCATAAGGCGCTGTTTCTGGCCGCCACTCATCTCTATTCCGGATACGCCTATTTTCGTGAATACGCCCATCGGCAATGTGTCGGTGAAGGATTTGAGGCCTACCGTTTCCAATAATTTCAAGGCCTTGTCGAGGTCCGGTTTCTCTTCCGACAGGGAGATGTTTTCGATTATCGTCCCGGAGAAAATCTTCGCTTCTTGCATCACTACGCCGCAATGCTTCAGCCAGTCGCCGTTGTCCATGTCGCGCACGTCGCAGTTGCTTAGAAGCAGTTTCCCCTTCTGCGGGATGTAGAAGCCGAGCATCAGCTTTATCAGCGTAGACTTGCCGCAACCGCTCTCCCCTACCAGCGCCGTGATTTTTCCTTTCTCGACGGTCAGCGAGAAGTCCTTGATGACGAACGGCGAGCCGGCTCCGGCATACTTGAAACTGACGTCCTTGAACCTTACCGACGGCTCAGTGAATTTCTCCGTTCCGCGAAACTCCGAGTCGTCGTGAATCACGTCGTCGATGCGCTGGTAAGAGAGCATTGCGTCCTGGAAAGAACTCAGCGACGAACCCAACGTGTTGAACGGCTGCGATAGGCGTCCTGTGATGTAACCGAGTGTCATCAGCGTTCCTAACGAGAGGTCGCCGTAGACCACCATCGCCGCGCCGATGCCTGTCACGGTGAGGTCCTTGAGGCGCGTAAGCACGGTCTGTCCGCCGCTCTGAGCAAGATTCACCCACGCCGACTTCATCGAAACGCTGTTGATCCTCTTCTGTGTCTCCTTCCATTTCCCTATCCTCACCGACTCGGCATTGTTTACCTTCAGGTCGGCCATGCCGTTGGTCAGCTCGTAGGCGTGGTTCTGGTTCTCCGCCGAGTTGGTGAACAGAGCGTAGTCTATCGTCTTGCGCTTGTTCAAGAAGAGGCTTGTCCATACTATCTCTATCACCGACATTGTGATGAAAATCGTGAATATCAGCATGCTGTAATGGAAGAGGAGCACCGAAAAGACGGTGGCCGTCAGTATCATTATGATCACCGAATTTGGGAACGAGAGCAGAAAATTCTTGATGCGCGAATGGTCGCTGATTTTCTGCACGAAGTCGGAGCTGACCTTGCGGTCGAAGAACGACAGCGGGAAGCGCGCCAGCCGTTCCAGGAAACGGTTCACCATGTCGAGGTGAATACCCAGCCCTGTCTTGGTGAGGATAAGGTCCATGCCGCTCGACGCTACCCATCCGCCCAGCGCGATGGCCAGCTGCACCAACAGCAGCATCACTATCAGGTTGATGTCCTTGAGGCCGATGCCCTCGTCGATGGTCCGCTTCAGCAACACCGGCACTGCGAAGTCGGCCGCCATGATGACGATCGTTATCAGCAGGGCGACCAGGAACTTATGTCTGTGCATCTTGAAGAACTGCATCAGGTATGCCACGAAGTTCCGGATGTTATTGTCCGGTGGATACTTCTTGTTGTAGAACTCCGGCGTAGGCTCGGCGAGCACCACGAGCCCGGTGTCCTTTCCCTCGGTGAGCCAGTATTTGGTGAAATCCTCCTCGCCGTAGACGAGTTTTCCCTGCGCCGGATCGGCGATGGAATACTTTTTACGTTTGGCGTTGTAATCGTACAGGACCACGAAATGCCGTTGCTGCCAATAGAGGATGGCGGGCAGCGGCATATCCTCTATATGTTCCTTGCGTATCTGGCAGGCCTTCGAGTTCATCCCTATCTTTGCGAAACACGACGTAATGTCCTTTATGGACATGCCGAGGCGATTGAGGTCGGAGATGTGGTGAAGGTATCTGAGCGGAATTTTCGCACCGTGGGCGCGGGCTATCATGCGGATGCAAGTCAACCCGCAGTCCGAATGCTCCACTTGCCGGTAACATTTGAACATATAGTCAGCTCTATTATTTTGACACAAATCGGAAACGCATTCCACGTCTCCGATTTGCGATATAGTTATTATTCAGAATTCACTTATTGGCGCTGCGGATGCTTGACGAGGTTGAGCTTGGACCATCGATATTGATGTTCCGGTTCAGTTTCTTGCCGTAGCCAAAAGTGTAGGTCAGATTCACGATGAACGTTCGGCCGGTGTCAAACCAGGTGCTGTAATATGAGTAGTTGGCCGAATTGTAGTTTTTCCAGCTCTTTTGCTTGTTGTTAAAGATATTATCTATCCTGAAATTCATGTAAAGGTCTTTTAATCCATACGTTACATCAAAATTCCAGGAATTTTCTTTCCAATACTCGGCAAACCCTTCTGAATCAAAGTATTTCCCATTTTTGTGGTATGAAATCGACAAGCGGCAGTTGCCGATTGTATAATCCATACTTCCGCGGAATTTGAAGGCAGTCGCATTTTCACGACCTCCTTCGTTTGCATGATTATATGTTATACCTGGGGTGACACTTACGTTAAGTTTTCTGTTCAGTAGAGAAGAATTGAACGTGAGTTCCGCATAAATGTCATCCAATGGTTTTGCATTGACTGTTTCTTCAATAATACCACCATATTCGGCAGGGGCCGGTGTATAGCGAGAATATGTTAGGTCGTTATATCTTGTATAATACGCAGACATACTCATAGTCAGTTCATCAAGAGGTAAATAAGTTATATACAGTCCGGTGTTCCACGCTTTAGAACCTTTCAGATATGGGTTGCCTTTTGTCCATACCAAATCTGAAAGTTTTACCAGAACAGGATTTGATTCACTTGGCGAAGGGGTGAAATCATACAACTTATAAACCGCATTAACTACGAATTTACGCGTGGGATTCCAATAAATCTGTGCACTGACATTGGGGTAAATCTGGCTTTCCTTTATATCACCAATTTGCCATAGTGATGCTGTTACACCGGGTTGCACAACTACATACAAGCTATTAAGCGGGTGCCACCAAACCTTGACAGAACCCGATAATTTCTGCCTTGTCTGTTTTTGACGTGTATCAGCTGACCCGCTGTATGATGATGAAAACCAATCTGCACTTCCGCTCACCGGAACGTTAAATGACCATTTATCCGAAAGTTGAAATGTAGGTGCGACTCTGAAATTAACCGTATTTACATCTTCGGCAATCCTGTTTTCTACAGGTTTGGCATTGCCAAACTGGAAAAACCGGAGCAGACTGGGACAGTGCGCCGGAGCAGACTGGGACACTTTTG
>ERZ780208.534-NODE-534-length-37615-cov-7.542119_pt1 | contig 37615 bp, 26 predicted proteins | sample MGYA00511167_ERZ780208 | MGnify/ENA primary metagenome ERZ780208 (study PRJEB29588, sample SAMEA2159202) | human gut metagenome | biome: human gut; feature: human-associated habitat; material: faeces | place: Denmark | collected 2008/2010 ...
GGTCTACGTCTGCTCCCCTCTGTCTGTGAACAGATAATTATTCAGCAGACCCTAACTAAAAAAGCATTATTTCTTCTTGAGTATCTCCTTTATTTCACTCTCCAGCCAGTAGCCGATGAGACCGCAATTGACAAGCCGTCCGTCCGGGCCGATGAGCACATATTCCGGCAGGGAAGTAATGCCGTAGATTTGGGCAATCTCGGATTTGAAGCCTTTGAGGTTGGACAGGTGTGTCCAGTGTATGCCGCGCTTCTCCACATAATTCGCCCAGTCCTCGCGGTCGGAGCCGAGGTATATGCCGATGATGTTGAGACCCTCGTCCTTGTAGCGCCGGTTCATAATCTTCAGCATGGGAATCTCTCCGCGGCTCGCCCCGTCCATGTTCCAGAAGTACAGCAGCACGTAGCCGCGGCCGACATATTCGCTCAGCCGGTGGGCACCTCCGTCGGGGGCGGTCAGCTCCACGTCGGTGTACATGAGCCCGGGACGGCGTTTCTCCATGTTCCGATAGAACTGCCATACGGGCTGCATGGCCGCGTGGGAGGCGTAGGCCCGGGTGCTGTCGAGCAGGCTTCCGAGACGTTCGTAGCCCATGTTGGAATATCTCCGTGAGAGATAGTAGGCCGTGATGGGGCTGTCCATGTTCTCGCGGATGATGCGGTCGGAGGCGGCGTCGGCGCTATCGATGAGGGCGAGCATGCCGTCGTTGTCAAACGTATTCGTATATCCATCAATGTCGGTGGTGTACTTCTTTGCCTCGCGCTCATAGTCGTGCATGCGGTTCTGACAGGCCATGAACTTCCGGTTGAGGTCCGACGCACTCATCATCCGGCGGCGCTCCATGTCGATAACGACCGGCACGCTGTCGGCGACGAAAGCGTATGTATGGCCTTTATCGTCGGCAATCTCGAATATCTGGTCAGGCTCCGCCTCGTAGGTGTATGTGAAACGGCCGTCCTCACCGACCGCGATGTCTTCATTGTCGTTGAACGGAAATGTGACCGGCCGTATGGTCAGTTTGCCCGTTCCGGGGGCAACGGTTCCGCTGATGGTCCGCTCACGCAGTGTTCTGTCCGTCCCTTCGGGAATTACATACGTCTCGCTGATGAGTTTCGTTTGAAACCCGTTTTTCAAGAACGGCGTGTTCCGGGTGGTATACACCGATTTGTTCGACACTATCCGTTTCTTGCTTTTTCTTTGCAGGGCAACCAGAGCCTTGGTCAGGATGTGGTCCCGTTGGCGGCCGCCGATGTACATCTTGCTGGCGAGGGTGTTTATCTCGTCAAACTGCTTGGCTGTCAGCGTACTGTTGAGGTCTTCCGCGAGCTTGTGGAAGAAGTAGACAGCGGCGTCACATCCCCTTTCGTCGTTGTTTGCCTTGTGGGTCTCATAAAGCCCGGCGATGTATTTCGTCTTCTCGCGCAGCTCTGCAAAGGCGGTGGTGTCGGTGGGAGCCGCCTTGCTTCTGTTGAAGCGGTCGCGGCCGGGAACGTAGGTCGTGTTCAGGTCGTTGATGCGCCAGTGCTTGCCCTCCATCTTTATCAGATAGCCGTCGATGGTGTTGCAGGCTAATGAGTCCTTGTCGTAGAACATCTCCTGCCGCCAGACGATGGCGTAGAGCGTGCGGACGGAGTCCGGACCGGTGAATGTGGAGAACCGGTAGGTGAAATCGTCGCGCATGTTGTAGTTGAAGCAGATGCGTGCCCAATATGTGTCGGGCCACGAGAAAGTGATCCAATGGAACGGAGACTCGCCGTCGGCCGGACAGTGGGCCACCGTTGTGGTGGCCTTGCCGCCGGTGCGCACGAAGGCGCGGTCAAGTCTCTGGAGCGACTTCGGCAACCGTCCGGAGGCGGCGTCGCTCTCGCTGAGCATGTATTTGAAGTTCCAGACGTAGTGGCCCGTTCCCGGATGGGAGAAACCTATCTTCTTGTCGTCAGCCAAGACGAAGCGTTCAACCTCTTTCTTCAAGGCGTCGGCAGAATTGGGGTAGTCATTCTCGTACGCTTTCATCTGGCGTCCGATTTCTTTTGTCATGCCGTCTTTCGGTCGGCCGGCCGTGGCGTTGGCCGTGACCGTGGTCGCTGTGGTGAGCAACAGCGAAGTGATGATGGTCAGAATGGTTTTCATATTGGATTGTTTTTAGTTTATGAATCGGGAGATAGAGGGAGATAAAAAGGAGATAGAGGGAGATAGAGGACAAATGTTCAAGCTTTTAGAGCTATCGTCCTTTATCTTCTTAGCGACCGTAGGGAGCGATATCTCCCTCTGACTCCTTTTAACTACTTTATTATCGTACATTCGGAATTTGAATTATTTGTTGTTGATGTTATATGCCTCTTCGGGAGTGTTCTGGCGGTTCATGTTGTTGATGAGAATCTTGCCTATCAGCTTCTGAAAGCGTTCGTCGGTCCTGATGATCTGTTCCACATGGGCCAGATAGACGCTGTCGCTGAGGTTGTCGAGGTCGCGCTCCATCCGCTCAATCAGCATAGTCATGCTGTCGGCCGCCGTCATGCCGGCTGTCTCATGGGCAGCTACGGCGGTCTTCTGTGCGTCGGCGGTGAATGACGTTTCTGTGACTTGCGCCAAGAGTTGAGGCTCATGTCCCGCTGTTGATGTCGGGCCGTCCGTCAGCTGTCGTCCTGTCGTTGTCGGCAGTCCGGCTGTCGGACGTTCCGTTTGTACGTGATGCGGGGCGGGGCCGTCGGCCGGCGTCGGCGCTGCTACGGCCGGTGATTGTACCGTGGCAGTCACACGAGCCGTCATTATATTATTATCTGTGTTGTCCACGATGGTGTCATTGCGACCGATGTGCAGTCCCGTCAGGAAGACTATGCCGGCGACAACGGCCGCAGCCGCCCATCCTGTCATGGTTCTCCAGCGGCGTTTCCGGCCGGCTACAATCTCATAGTATGTCTGACTTTCGTCCTCCGTGAGCCATGCCTCCGTGTCATAACTGTCTGAGGGGGGGCGTATTATGCTCATCAGCGCCAGCTCCTCGGCAGTCGCTCCGGGACGGTCCAGCAGGGCGTAGAGCCGTGCTTCGTCCTCCCGTGTGGTCTCTCCGGCAAGGAAACGCTCCCGCAGCATGTCTGCCTCGGATTGGACGTTTCCCGTCTTTCTGTTGTTCATGTCAATCGTTGTCATAAGCATCCTCCTCGTTTAATCATTTCTAAAAGCTGGCGTCTTGCCTTGCTCAGCATCGCACTGACGGAACGTTCTCCGATGCCGGTGGCCGCCGTGATCTGACTGATGTCCATGTCCAGCTCGTGGCGCATCCGGTAGAGCCGTTGCTCCGTCGGCGTGAGCCGGCCGACGGCTGTTTTCAGCAGCCGGGCGTTGTCATGTTCGGCCATAATGCTGTCGGTGTCGGCGTTGTCCGGCTGTGCCGCGGCCGTCGACAGATCGCTGACAGCCAGCCTCACCTTCCGCCGCCGCCATTCGCTCACGCAGACGTTGCGGGCCATGCGTACGGCCAACGCCTCGACGCCGGTGTCGGCCGCAACCCTGCCGCGCATCACCCAAAGGCGCATCAGCGTTTCTTGAGCTATGTCCTCGGCTGTGTCGCTGTCTCCGAAGAACTCGCGGCCTATGCTGAACAGGCGCGGCCGGAGTTTTCGGGCTATCAGTTCATACTCTTCTGTCGTCATTCTGTATATATAACGCACAAACGGACGGAATGTTAACAAAAAAAGTTTGTTTTTTTAGAAAAAAGTTGGTTTGGGGCGTGGAGAGGGGTGATTATGTTGTTCATGGAAGGTGTTGCAGAACTATATAATTTGTCCAACCTGTAGGGACATCGATTTGCGATGTTCATTGAATATCAGTTGATTACGTCAAGAGGGTGTTACAGAACTCGCATAGGAGCCTTTAAGTGGGGTAATCTTAGTCCCCTCCTTTTGAAGCTACTCTCTGCACACATTTTAGTCTTAGTTTTGTTTCTTTCAATTGTATGATTTTCAGGTAGATACTTGCGTATTTCGATTATTTTTTGTATCTTTGTATATGTACACCAAATATTTTTTCCGGCTTGGGCGATGATCTCCGCATAGGCAAGCGTATCAACACCGTGCTTGAACGAATGATGCAGCATGGTAGCTCAGTGATAAACCGTTTCAAGGACGATTATGCCGCCCGTCGTGGCACTTATCGCGTCCTAAACAACACCAAATGGAATATGGAAGACCTGTTATCACCCATTTACACGTCTTGTGGCACGAACTGTGCCGGCATCTCGCACGTATTGTGTCTTCAGGACACAACAGAACTCAATTATGACAACCTCCGCGGCCGCATAGACGATGACGACCCTGACTTCGGCTACGGCACCGGCAAGGGCAGCGACAACTGTCTTTTCGCACATGCGTCCCTTGTGGTTGATGCCGACAATGGTCTTCCGTTGGGATATTCTTACATGAAGATATGGGGTCGGGGCAATCGTTCCCGCCGCAAGCCAGATGAGCGCAAACGCCTTACGATGGAGTCAAAGGAATCCTACCGCTGGGCCGAATCGGCCGTCAGCAGCTCCCGGGTTATTCCATCCGGCGTCTGCAAGACCGTAGTCGGTGACAGAGAAAGCGACATTTACGAGGTGATGTGCCGCATCGTCGCCTCCGGCTGCAACTTCCTGATACGTTCTTCAAGCAACCGATTGACTGATGTGGACGGACGGCGTCTCTCCGAAGTCCTGACGGGCATGGAAGCGGTCTGTTCCTATGAACTGCCTATTGACAACCGCAAGGGCCGCAAGAATCGCACCGCCATCATGGACCTCCGCTTTTGCAGGGTCCGTATACAGGCCCCTGTCCGCTGTAGTGACGGTCTGCCCGGCGAACTTGAGGTATGGTGTGTCCATGCTGTGGAACGTGCCGAAAGTGTGCCGCAGGGTGAGTCTCCTGTGGAGTGGCGCCTGCTCACTTCCCACAGCGTGGAGACAGTCACGGATGCAATGCGTTGCATCTTCTGGTACAGGAAGCGCTGGCTCATCGAGGAACTGTTCCGTACGGTCAAGAGCAAGGGCTTCGATGTCGGTTCGGCACAACTGGAGCGAGGCTGTGCAATGAAGAAGCTCATCGCGCTGACCCTCATCGCGGCGCAGAGGGTCATGGCTATAAAGATTGCTTATGACAACGGTCTGGAAGACATGCCGGCCTCCATCGTATTCACCAAGGAACAGATTGCCGTGTTGTGGGCCGTACTGCCAAAGTATGAGCCAAAGTCGAAGAGATACACAAAAGGCAGGAACCATCACAAGCCGGAATCGCTGCCGTGGGCTGCGTGGATTGTGGCTTCAATGGGAGGAGGATGGAGCGGGACGGACGAAGGGAGGAAGAAGTTCGGATACATCAAGGTGCTGGAGGGGCTCAAAGACTTAGAGAAAATGGCATGGATGATGAAAATGATAAGAGAAAATGTGTGCAGAGAGTAGCTTTTGAAGGAGGGGTTAGGGGTGGTTAAACAATAACGATATGAAAATCATTACTTTGGATAATAATGGATGACTAACCACCCCTAACCCCTCCTTCAAAAGGAGGGGACTAAGATTACCACACTTAAAGACTCCTATGCGAGTTCTGCAACACCCTCTCCCTACAGTGTGGTTTTTATTGTTGTATCGGAGACGCCACGGTGTGACGTCTCTACAAGTCCCGTCGTTATCTTCCGAACGGTCGTGATATTTTGTTTTTCCCTTACAAAATCATATTCAGATTTTCTTCCGTTTTAGCTCATTTTCGGGCTGTTTTTAGGTCTTTCAGGCTTGGTTTTGCCCCGGTTTTCGTCACAAAAACGGGGGCGGGGAGAGCCGGGAGGGCCTTACGGCTTTTCCAGAGTCAATATTTCTGTGGTTTTTTGATTGCGAATTTTGTCCTGAAAAGCTACTGTTTTTGTGCCGTAAGGCCCTCCTTGGGTTGCAACGGGGCCGCTTTGAGAGTCTCGCGGCGGCCCCGTTGCATTGTCGTAAGGCCCTCGTTGCAGAGCCGTAAGGGCTTTACGGCGAGCTCGTCGCGGTCTTGCGGGAAGGCTGCGGAAATGGTGTGGTTTGTAAGTGGTTGTAAATTAGTGCGTTGGAAAATACATCAAAAAAAGCTCATAAATATCCCCGATTTTTAAAGCGCGCATGCTTGCGATATTTGCGCCCGCGGACGAATTATTTCAGAAAGTCCCTCTTCTCGTTGGGCTAAAAACAGGAATTTTGATTACAAATGGGGCTCATCCGGAATTTGGAATGACATGGCACTGGAAGTTATGGAACGGTTGTGAGGGTGTTGCAGAACTACACTGTAGGGACAAATTCTTGTATCTGTCCGCCTATAACGTATTGATAATCAGTGATCGTTTGGCGGACAGATACAAGAATTTGTCCCTACAGTGTGGTTCTACAACACACTCCTGGAGAGGCTTTTTGTGTGTCATTCGCGTATAGTTTGCGTGTCGTATGTGTCATTTATGTATAGTTTGCGTCTCATTCGCGTGTCATTTCTGTCTCATTTGCGTATCATTCGCTTTGCCGTAAATGATAAATGTTGTACCTTTGTCGCCCATTTTAAATTATTTTTTATGTACAAACCTTTATTTAACAAGCGACAGACGCATTTATTCAAGCGGTTCGCCAACAAAGGCTATGCTCTATTCAATAGCCTGAGTAAGGAAATCCTGATCGGTACGCTTAGCGTTGCGACCCTGACACATGCCAAGGCCAACAGCATCAGCATTGACACCGAACTGGTGACGGACTCGCTCGAACAGCGTATGGTGGCGCTCGACGAAGTGACAGTCACAGGGTCAAGAGCACCACTGACAATGCAACAGTCGGCTAAGTTCGTGACGGTCATCACCCGCGATGACATCAACCGTGCGGCAGCCGAGAGTATCAACGATGTTTTAAAATCAGTCACAGGCGTGGATGTCCGTCAGCGCGGTGGCTTTGGTGTACAGACGGACATCTCTATCAATGGCGGCACGTTCGACCAAATCACCATTCTGTTGAATGGCATCAACATCTCAAGTCCGCAGACCGGCCATTATAACGCGGACATCCCAGTTTCTCTCTCAGACATTGAACGCATAGAAGTGCTCGAAGGCGCTGCGGCCAGAGCTCTCGGTACTTCAGCTTTCAACGGTGTCATCAACATCGTCACCCGTGTCGAACCGTCGTCCGGCATACGGATTTCGTCAGAGGGCGGCTCGTTCGGCAGCTTCGGAGGTGACGCCGGAGTCACGCTGCGGACGAAATCAGTGACAAACCAGCTCAGCGGAGGCTATCGTCATAGCGACGGCGGAACGAAAAACAGCGATTTCGTGCAGCGCCGCATATACTATCATGGAAGACAGTCGTCACGAAATCTTTCTCTCGAATGGCAGGCCGGCGTGTCATCACAAAAATACGGGGCAAATACATTCTACAGTGCCTCGTTCGACAACCAATATGATTGTTTCAGCCGCATATTGGCATCGGCCCGTGGCGAAATCCGCAATCTGCCGTGCGGAATCACGCTGACCCCAACCGTCTATTGGCATCGCGACATCGACCATTATCAGCTTACGCGCGGAAAGGAGGGTGCCTCGGCGGGCGAGAACTATCACACGACCGATGTCTATGGGGCAGACATAAGCGCAAACTGCCGGTGGGCGCTCGGCACGACGTCCGTCGGTGTCGACATCCGCAAGGAGCGCATACTGAGCACGGCACTTGGAAAACTGCTGGAAGACGAGAGCCAATGGCGGGAAATCTCCGGCAGCGACCGCTTCTACGACCATCGCGGGGAGCGGACGAACACGAGCATATTTGCAGAACACAATGTCGTTTTGAGCAATCTCACCGTTTCGGCCGGACTGCTTCTCAACCGTAACACCGGACTTGACGGCCGCTTCCGGATGTATCACGGCATTGACGTCAGCTACCGGCCCAACACGAAATGGAAAATATCAGCGTCGTGGAACACCGCGCTACGCATGCCGACATATACCGATATATACATCAGCAACGCCGTTCAGCAGGGAAATCAGGACATCTGTCCGGAGAAGAATTCGGCCGTGAGAGTCGGTGCGCGGTACAGTCACGGCGGTCTGGCCGTCAGCGTCGGAGGGTTCTACAGTCACGGGCGCAATATGATTGACTGGGTGTTTGAGACTCCTGACAGCCGGAAATATCACGCCATGAACATCGGACGGCTGGACAACATGGGAGCTTCCACTGACGTCACGCTTGATTTCGGCAGGTTCATGACGGCTCCATATATCACAAAGCTGTCGCTGGGCTATGCCTACATATATCAGCAGCATGAGACCGACCGGCCGATAGCACGTTCGCTCTACGCCCTGGAATATCTCCGGAACAAGTTCACCGCGCGTCTTGACCACCGTATCGCCGGCCGTCTTACGGCTTCGTGGAACTTGCGGTGGCAGGAGCGCATCAACGGATATACTCCATACACCAAACTTGACTGCAAGCTGATGTGGACGGCCGAACGCTACGCGCTGTATGTCAAGGCCGACAACATCACCGCCCACCGTTATTACGACTACGGCACCATCCCGCAACCGGGATTGTGGATAATGGCCGGCGGCAGCATGAAGTTCAGGCTGTAGGCTCATTTGACGATAAGGAACGTAATAATATTTTTTGAACACAGATACACGGAGACACAGAGGAAAATATAAACTCTGTGTCTCCGTGTATCTGTGTTCAAAAAACTTATTATGAAGTTATAGAGAAGACTTATTTGTTATTACAGTTATTTCCCTACTTGGGATTTGTATATTACCCACGTAAAGGCTTCCTGATGGACAACACCGAAGACGATGGTGCCAAAAGGACGGTCTTATTGTACCGCGGAATTGCACAAATTGGCATCAAAAGTGCAATATTGTGTTATAGATTAAAAGGAAAACGTTGATTTTAGTTATAAATTAGCGCGAATAGGCGAAATTGTTAAAAGATTAGTTGGCCGTTAGGGAAAAACGGCGTACCTTTGCAGGAAATTCAGACAACACCATATTATATATATAGGAATATGAAGCATAAATTGAGAAGTGCCGTGTGTACGGAAGGACGACGGATGGCAGGAGCCCGCGCACTGTGGGTCGCCACGGGTATGAAACGTGAGCAATTCGGAAAACCCATCATCGCGGTGGTCAACTCGTTCACCCAGTTTGTCCCGGGACACACTCACTTGCACGAGATAGGACAGATAGTAAAACAGGAAATAGAGGCCATGGGCTGCTATGCGGCTGAATTCAACACGATAGCCATTGACGACGGCATCGCCATGGGTCATGACGGCATGCTCTATTCGCTGCCATCGCGCGACATCATTGCCGACTCGGTGGAGTATATGGTCAACGCCCACAAGGCCGACGCCATGATTTGCATATCCAACTGCGACAAGGTGACACCGGGCATGCTTATGGCCTCGATGAGGCTCAACATACCGACAGTGTTCTGTTCGGGCGGCCCGATGGAGGCCGGACGCTGGCGCGGCGAGAACGCCGACCTGATTACGGCGATGGTGAAGGGTGCCGACCCGAGTGTGACCGATGAGGAGATGGCCGAGATAGAGGGCTGCGCCTGTCCGGGCTGCGGCAGTTGTTCGGGCATGTTTACGGCCAACTCGATGAACTCGCTGACCGAGGCCATCGGACTGTCGATGCCCGGCAACGGAACCATTCTGGCCACGCACAAGAACCGCATAGAGCTGTTCAAGGCCGCCGCGCGTCAGGTGGTGAAGAACGCGCTGGCATACTATGAGGACGGCGACGAGAGCGTTCTGCCGCGCTCGATAGCCACACGCGAGGCTTTCCTCAACGCCATGACGCTCGACATCGCCATGGGTGGAAGCACAAACACCGTGCTCCATCTGCTGGCTGTGGCTCAGGAGGCCGGCGCTGAGTTCGCGATGAAGGACATTGACGCGCTGAGCCGCCGTGTGCCGTGTCTGTGCAAGCTGGCTCCGAACACCCAGAAATACAGTGTTCAGGAGTGTGGACGTGCGGGCGGAATACTCGGTATCATGAACGAGCTCAGCAAGGGCGGACTCATCGACGGCACTACACGCCGCGTCGACGGGCTGACGCTGGCCGAGGCAATGGCGAAATATGACATCACGGCCGAAACGGTGGATGCCGAGGCCGACAGAATATATCAGAGTGCTCCCGGCGGCCGCTTCTCGACGAAGATGGGCAGTCAGGACACACGCTGGGGCACGCTCGACACGGATCGTGCCAACGGTTGCATCCGCGACCTGGAGCATGCCTATACGAAGGACGGCGGTCTGGCCGTGCTCTTCGGCAACATTGCCCAGGACGGATGCGTGGTCAAGACAGCCGGCGTGGACGAGAGTATATGGCGCTTCAGCGGTCCGGCAAAGGTGTTCGACTCGCAGGAAGCTGCCTGTGACGGCATCCTCGGCGGCAAGGTGGTCAGCGGCGACTGCGTCGTCATCACCCATGAAGGACCGAAGGGCGGACCGGGCATGCAGGAGATGCTCTATCCCACATCTTATATAAAGAGCATGCACCTCGGCAAGGAGTGTGCCCTGATAACGGACGGACGCTTCTCCGGCGGAACGAGCGGCCTGAGTATCGGTCATATCTCGCCCGAGGCTGCCGCCGGCGGAAACATCGGAAAGATAAAGGACGGCGACATCATCGAGATTGACATCCCCAACCGCTCTATCAACGTACGCTTGTCGGACGAGGAACTGGCCGCAAGACCGCAGCAGCCGCTCACGCGCGACCGCGTCGTTTCAAAGGCCCTGCGGGCATACGCCCAGAGCGTCAGCTCGGCAGACAAGGGGGGAGTGAGAGTGATTGAGTAAATTGGGAAGTTATTTTTAGGAGTTAAAGGAGTAAAAGAAGTTATCGTTCCGCTGCGCTCCTTTAACTCCTAAAAAAGAAAAGAAATATGATTACAGGAGCAGAAGCACTAATGTTAGCCCTCAAGAACGAGGGCGTGAAGACCATCTTCGGGTATCCGGGAGGTTCGATAATGCCGGTGTTCGACGCGCTTTACGACTATACGAGAGGTGAGAAGAAAGCGTTTGACCATATACTGGTGCGTCATGAACAGGCGGCGACACATGCTGCCGAAGGCTATGCACGGGTGAGCGGCGATGTCGGCGTGTGTATCGTGACCAGCGGCCCCGGTGCCACAAACACACTGACGGGTGTGGCAGATGCCATGCTTGACTCGACACCGATTGTCGTGATTGCCGGACAGGTCGGCACGGCGGCACTCGGAACGGATGCTTTTCAGGAAGTGGACCTCGTCGGTGTGGCGCAGCCTATATCGAAGTGGAGCTATCAGATACGCCGTGCCGAGGATATAGCATGGGCTGTCAGCAAGGCATTTTATATCGCCCGCACGGGCAGACCGGGCCCCGTTGTGCTCGACTTCCCGAAGAATGCGCAGGTAACCACCACCGAGTGGGAGCCGCAGCACGTTGATTTCGTGCGCAGCTATGTGCCTTATCCCAAACCCGACGAAACGGCTATTGCCGCTGCCGCCGAACTGATAAACAAGGCGGAGCGTCCGCTGGCGCTCGTCGGTCAGGGCGTAGAGCTGGGCAGTGCCCATAATGAACTGATAGAATTTATAGAGAAAGCCGGTATTCCGGCCGCCCGCACGTTGCTCGGGTTGTCGGCTTTGCCGACGGGTCATCCGCTTAATATGGGTATGCTCGGCATGCACGGCAATCTGGCCCCGAACATAAAGGAGCAGGAATGTGACGTTCTGATTGCCATAGGCATGCGTTTCAGCGACCGTGTGACGGGACAGACGTCAAAATACGCCAGACAGGCGAAGGTGATACACCTCGACATCGACCATTCGGAGATAGACAAGTGCATCAAGACGGATGTGGCTGTAATCGGCGACTGCAAGGTGACGCTACCGGCCATAACGCGTCTGCTGAAGAAAAACTCGCATCAGGAATGGGTGGAGAGTTTCAAGTCGCTCGACGAGCAGGAGCGTGAGGCCGTGATAGAACCGGCGATACATCCGGCGGACGGTCCGCTGCTGATGGGTGAGGTGGTCAACGCTGTGGCTGAGGTGACAAAAGGTGAAGCGATATTGGTTACTGACGTAGGCCAGAACCAGATGTTCTCCAGCCGCTATTTCAAGTATAACAGGAAGCGCTCAATCGTCACCAGCGGCGGATTGGGCACGATGGGATTCGGTATTCCGGCGGCTATCGGTGCGGCGTTCGGCGCTCCGGACCGTACGGTCTGCATGTTCTCCGGCGACGGCGGCTTCCAAATGAGCATTCAGGAACTGGGCACCATCATGGAGCAGCAGGCGCCGGTGAAGATGATTCTGATGAACAACAACTATCTGGGCAATGTGCGCCAGTGGCAGGATATGTTCTTTGACCACCGCCAGTCGTTCACGAAGATGATGAATCCTGACTACGGTCAGATTGCGGCTGGCTATCATATTCCGTATGCCGTCGTGACGGATCGTGCGGATTTGGCAGCGGCCGTTGAGAAAATGCTGGCCACGGATGGCCCGTACATTCTTGAGTGCGCCATAAAGGAGGATGACAATGTGCTGCCGATGACGCCTCCGGGAAAGAGCGTGGACGAGATGATGCTGTCGATAGACATCTGACATCTAAGGTCAGAGTGCAGAGGGATGAGTGAAGAGGTGTGATTACCTTTGGAGCATGTCCACTGAAAGGGCATATAATATCCATTTACGACTCAGACCTGCAGAGACATTTCATACCTCTGCACTCTTAACTCTTAACTCAGACTTGTCATAACTCATAACTTTTAAAAAGCATGGAAGAGAAGACATTATATACACTGTTGGTCTATTCGGAGAATCTTGCCGGTATTCTCAATCAGATAACTGCCGTATTTACACGCCGTCAGGTGAACATCGAAAGCCTGAACGTGTCGGCGTCGAGCATCGAGGGAATACATAAGTACACCATTACGGCGTGGAGCGACGAAGACCAGATAACGAAGATAACGCGGCAGATAGAGAAGAAGATTGACGTGGTGAAAGCTCTGTTCTATACTGATGACGAGCTGTTCATCCGTGAGACAGGACTCTATAAGCTGTCAACTGATGTTGTTCTGAACAATCCGGAGATTTCGCGGACAATCCGCCGTCATGAGGCTACCATCACGGAGGTTAATCCGACGTACGTGATTGTGATGAAGAGCGGCCGGACGGAAGAGATTCTGAGTCTGTACAAGGTTCTGAATGAATTCAACTGCGTTCTTCAGTACACCCGCTCCGGCCGTATCGCGGTGACGCGCAGCACGCAGGAGGAGGTGACGGACTATCTGGAGCAGAGGGAGAAGAGTTTTATCAGTTAAGATACTTCTTCACTCATCACTCTTAACTCATAACTAAAGATAATATGGACAAGACAGGACGATACGATTTCATGGCAGAGCCGTTTCACTGTGACTTTTCTCACAGGCTCTTTATGGGACATCTGGGTAATCACCTGCTCAATGCGGCAGACTTTCATTCGACGGAACGTGGTTTCGGAATGAACTATCTCAATCCGATACATAAGACGTGGGTGCTCTCACGGCTTGCTGTGGAGATGGAAGAGATGCCGGCGCAGTATGACAAGTTCCAGGTGGAGACGTGGGTGGAGAGTGCCATGAAGTATTTTACTAACCGAAACTTCCGTGTCGTGGGAGCGGACGGACGTGTGTTCGGATATGGCCGCAGCGTGTGGGCTATGATAGACACTGATTCGCGTCAGCCGCAGGATATATTCGCAATACGCGACGGAGCTATCGGTGAATGGATTGAGACGGAACGTGAATGTCCGATAGAAAAGAGTTCGCGTGTGAAGATGAGCAGTGATGCAAGACTTCTGCGCACGATTGACACATATTATAATGATGTGGATGTCAATGGTCATGTGAACTCGGTGAAGTATATAGAGCATGTGCTTGATCTGTTCCCCGTGTCATGGTATATGGAGCATCGTCTGCGCCGTTTCGAAATAGCATACGTGGCGGAAAGTCATGGAGGCGACCGGCTCAACTTCTATATCGAGCGGACGGGCGAAGATGACTGTTGCGTGCGCATTGCGAAGCAGGAAGAAAACGGCGCAAAAGATGTCGAAGTGTGCAGATGTAAGCTCTGTTTTGTAAAAATCTGAAAGTATATTTGGCTTTTTCGTTTTAATTTTGTACTTTTGTAACTCGTTTGAGTGATAGGATGTAGTCATTCGGATGATGAGATATTATCATTTGGATGATGGGATGTAATTAACAACAAACGCCCGGCAATATGGGTCGGACATAAAAAAAGATATAATAATTATGGCAGAAATGAATTTTGGTGGCGTTATAGAAACAGTTGTCACCAACAAAGAATTTTCATTGGAGAAAGCTCGTGAAGTGTTGAAGAATGAAACCATCGCCGTCATCGGTTATGGTATTCAGGGTCCCGGTCAGGCATGCAACTTGCGTGACAACGGCTTCAATGTTATTGTAGGTCAGCGTCAGGGTAAGACATACGACAAGGCCGTGGCCGACGGATGGGTGCCCGGTAAGACTCTATTCTCCATTGAGGAGGCAGCAGAGAAGGGAACGATTATCTGTATGCTGCTTTCTGACGCAGGTCAGATTCAGGCATGGCCGGCTATCAAGCCCTACCTCACACCGGGCAAGACTCTGTATTATTCACATGGTTTCGCCATCAACTGGAGCGACCGCACGGGTGTGGTTCCTCCGTCAGATATAGACGTAATCCTCGTCGCTCCCAAGGGCTCGGGTACGTCTCTCCGCACAATGTTCCTTGAGGGACGTGGTCTTAACTGCTCATACGCCGTATATCAGGACGCTTCCGGCAAGGCAGAGGAGAAGACAATAGCTTTCGGTATCGGTATCGGTGCCGGATATCTCTTCAAGACGACATTCCAGCGTGAGGCTACCAGTGACCTTACAGGTGAGCGCGGTTCACTGATGGGTGCCATCGAGGGACTGCTGGAGGCTCAGTATGAGGTGCTCCGTGAGAACGGCCACTCTCCTTCTGAGGCTTTCAACGAGACCGTGGAGGAACTTACGCAGAGCCTGATGCCGCTCTTCGCACAGAAGGGAATGGACTGGATGTACGCCAACTGCTCTACAACGGCACAGCGCGGTGCTCTCGATTGGGCTCCACGCTTCCGTGACGCCATCAAGCCAGTGATGCAGTGGCTCTACTATTCAGTCAAGACCGGCAACGAGGCCCAGATTTCTATCGACAGCAACTCTAAGGCTGACTATCGTGAGGGACTCAACAAGGAACTGGAAGCTATGCGCAACATGGAAATGTGGCGTGCCGCCGAGACCGTGCGTCAGCTCCGTCCGGAGAACAATGCCGAATAAATATCGTGGCTATGATGTAGCCGTAGATTGAATTTTATTATACTTGAATGTCATGAAAGACGCATCCGCATATTAAGGATGCTCTTTCATGACATTTTATTTTCCTCTTTATAGCATTTGTTTTCGGCTTCATTGTATTCATATCCCAGCTTTGTTGTGCTCATTTGTGCTCATTTCCCTGTCTTGTTGTATTCATTTCCCTGTCTTGTTGTAAACAAGTGGCAAAAAATTATAAATGCCAAATAAATTAAAGGGATTTTTACCGTCTTTAACTGCTTTCTCCGTTGTTTGCTGCATGGCATGGCGTATCTTTGCAAATGAAAAGTGAACCGATGGCAGTCAGCGTTGTCAGATAGAGTCAATTCATCCGATTGTGACAGCAACGAGGTTCGACAGGATAACTAACAAATAAAATTATTCATTATGGAAACAAAAGCAGTAAATGGGAAATTCGAGTTGGTAACGTTGCCGTATGAGGCAGATGGTCTTGAGCCGGTAATCAGTTCGTCAACAATCGCCTATCATTATGGCAAGCATTTGCAGACGTATCTCAACAATCTTAATGACGCACTGCCCGGAAGCCGTTATGTCGGAATGACATTGGAAGACATCGTCAGAGTGGGGGATGGCGCTGTGTTGAACAATGCCGGACAGGTTCTTAACCACAGTTTGTATTTCACTCAGTTCCGTCCAGCCGGTGGAAATATGGCTTTACCTTCATGCAAACTTGTCAAGGCAATCGAAAGTCAGTTCGGTTCTTTTGATGCTTTCTGTGCTGAGTTTGTTGCCAAAGGCATCTCTCTCTTCGGTTCCGGCTGGGTCTGGCTGTCCGCTGACAATGCCAAAAAGCTGATAATAACTCAGGAAGCCAATGGCGGCAATCCCGTAAGGCATAATTTGCGGCCTTTGCTTACATTCGATGTATGGGAGCATGCCTATTATCTGGACTATCAGAACAGACGTGCCGAGCATCTTTCACAGTTGTGGCGGATAGTTGACTGGGAGGTCGTGGCGCGTCGATTTGAGGAATAAAAACTTCTGACGGATAAAAGATTAGGGTGTGGTTGAATTATGAAACATTCAACCACACCCTAATTTAATGTGACGTTTGGCCGTCAATGGGATTATAACTCTTTCTTCAGAGCTTCTGCCATTTGGGCATATTCCTCATCTGTGAGGTATACTTCTTTAGGATTCATGCGAAATACGCCACCGAAATCAGGGCCTCCTACATACTTGGGAATTAGGTGGAAGTGAAGATGTTCCAGTGTGTCAGAATATGCCCCGTAGTTTATTTTGGCGGGATTGAATACCTTCTGCATTGCACGTGTCACTTTCGCCACGTCGCTCATGAATGCGTTTCGTTTCTCGTCGCTCAGCAGATTGAAATCATCCACGTGCTCGTCGTAGGCCACAAGGCAACGTCCGTGATATGTCTGTTCCTTGAATATAAACATGCGTGACACGCTCAGCTTTGCCACTTCAATCATAAGGCTTTTCAGTGTCTCATTGTTCTGACAATAAAGACACTCTTTCGGATCACTCTTCATAGTTGTTTTCTGTTTTATTATGTTTGATTTGTTTTTGGTTTTAATAGCCATACAAAGGTAGGAATAATTTTCGGAAACACCGAATTATTATTGTCTTTCTGTTCCTGACAGGACTCAAAATGTTTTGTTAGCATTAATTCATGGCTCTTTTAACAACGTACCGTTAATTGAATACAGTATTTCCTCATCGAGCATGTGTCTTAAGGCGGCGTCAATCTGCTGGTATGGCCGCCTGATGGCGTGAAGTTCCGTTACATGATGTTGCTTTCCGTCATTGAATAGAGCCATTATTTCTGCTTCCGTTTCTGCAATGGTTCTGTCATTAACGATTTCATGACGTTGTTCCAGACAGACATCACATGTCCCGCATTCTGGGCCGGTTTCTTCCCCGAAATATCTGAGCAGCATCTGACTGCGGCACATATCTGTTGCGGCTGCGTATGCCGCCATAGCTTCAATGCGCTCGATATACTGCCGTTTCCGGTCGTCATAAACTTCTTTGGGAAATATCAGGTGTTCGGCGTCCTCTCTCCGTTGCCTGTAACGTATGAGCGGTGTACGCTTGTGAGGTATGAATTTAATGATGTGTTTTTGACTCAGAAGTTTCAGATTCATGTAGACTTCGTGCATGGTTTGTCCAGTCTGATGAGCAAGAAAACTCTCGTCAATATAGCAATAGTCATTAAAAATGCCACCATATCTACGCAATAGTGCGACGATTAGCTTTTCCTCAGCTTCCGAATTGTTCTCCAGTTTGTAGAGATTGTTACGTGATACGGTGAACATAACTTGTGCACAGTTGTCTTGCTCTTCTATATATTCAATGTATCCGGCATTATCGAGAATTTTCAGAGCAGAATCTGCATGAAGTGGAAAATGTCCGTAAATCTGGCAAAACTTGTCCAGTCCGAACTCAAAGGTCAGGTTATATCCTGCTCCGGTCGGTATCTGATAGAAGTATGCGAGATGTTCATATACCTTTTTTATGTAGTCCTTGTCAGGAAAAGTGCTCTTTATGCGCTTATTGATTTTGCCTATGTCACCCTTGTTCCACAGCAGTATGGCGTATGATTTCTTTCCGTCGCGTCCTCCGCGCCCTGCTTCCTGAAAATAAGCCTCGATGCTGTCGGGCATGTCCAGATGGATTACGATTCTCACGTCCGGCTTGTCAATGCCCATGCCAAACGCATTTGTGGCCACCATCACGCGTGTCTTGTCATTCTTCCACGCCTTCTGGCGCTCATCCTTCACCGCGTCTTCCAATCCGGCATTGTAGAACGTTGCATCAATTCCGTTGGTGCATAACAGTTCTGCGACATCCTTTGTCCTTTTCCTGCTTCTCACATATACAATTGCGCTTCCCTCAACACACTGTAGAATATGTACCATCTCCTGCCGCTTGTCCATCGTCCGGCGCACGACATACGCCAGATTCTTCCGCTCAAAGCTCATGCGGAATACGCGCTTCTCGGAAAATCCCAGCCGTTCTTGAATGTCGTCGACGACAGTCGGAGTTGCCGTTGCCGTCAGGGCGAGCACCGGCGCGGACGGCTGGATGCGCCTGATGTCCGCAATCTTCAAGTATGATGGGCGGAAGTCATATCCCCATTGGCTTATGCAGTGGGCCTCATCCACGGTGATGAAGCTCACTTGCATGTGCCTCATCTTGGTCTGGAATATCTCAGAGGCAAGACGTTCAGGTGAAACATATAGAATCTTTATTGCTCCGAAGATACTGTTTTCGAGTATGGTGACAATCTCATCGCGGGACAATCCCGAGTATATTGCTGCCGCGCGTATGCCGCGCCGTTTGAGGTTCGCCACCTGATCCTTCATCAGGGCAATGAGCGGTGTGATGACGATACACACACCTTCCTGTGCCAACGCCGGAACCTGGAACGTGACAGACTTGCCGCCGCCCGTCGGCATCAGTCCGAGCGTGTCGTGTCCGCTGCCGATACTTTCGATGATTTCGCGCTGTATGCCGCGGAAATCGTCGTATCCCCAGTATTTGCGGAGAATATCTGTATATTTGTCTGACTGCATCTTCTCAATTCTCCGACGGCATGATATCCTCTATCTGCAGCTGCACCTCACCGCGTTTGTATGCATTCTCCTCTACTGTATATACTATGTTGAACGACCGTTTGCTCTTTATATACCGTGCGGCAGAACTTTGTCCGAACGCGATACCGTTCATGACGTTGCTCGACTGACTGTCCACAAGTTCCAGCTTGATGTGTTCCTGATGGCGTCCCACGACCTTGCTCGTGCCGTAGTCATATACATTGCGCGTACAGAACAACGGTTTTGGGTTGCACGGTCCATGAGGAGCAAACTTCTTCAGGTCAGCGTGCATCTTCTTCGTGATGTCCTTAAAGTCAATCACCTCCTCAATGTCAAGTATCGGCATTGTCTGTTCCGGCATGATATGTTCGTTGACGTACTGCTGGAAGCGGCGTCTGAACTCCTTTATGTTCTCCGCTTTCAGCGACAAGCCGGCGGCGTAGGTATGGCCTCCGAAGTTTTCGAGCAGATCGCGGCAGCTCTTTATCGCGTCGTAGATATCAAATCCGGCAACGCTGCGTGCCGAACCCGTAGCCATGCCGTCGCTCATGGTCAGCACGACAGTCGGGCGGAAGTATATTTCCGTCAGCCTTGAAGCCACAATGCCGATGACACCTTTCTTCCAGTTTTCATCATAAAGGACAATTGATGACAGATGTTTCTGGCTTTCCAGTTTCTCCACGATGGAGTTGGCTTCTTCCGTCATCTGTTTGTCCACGTCTTTGCGTTGCTCGTTGTATTCGTTTATCAGATACGCCTCCGTCATGGCGCGGGTGAGATCCTTTTCGACGAGCAGCTCAACAGCCTCCTTGCCGTTTTGCATGCGTCCCGAGGCATTGATGCGCGGGCCTATTTTGAAGACGATGTCGCTCATGGTCAGCTCACGGTTGGTCAGTCCGCAGATTTCTATGATTGCTTTCAGACCGACGGACGGACTCTGATTGAGCTGTTTAAGTCCGTGGAAAGCCAGCGTACGGTTTTCTCCGATTACGGGAACTATGTCTGAGGCGATGCTGACGGCACAAAAGTCGAGCAGCGGGATAAGCCTTGAGAACGGAATGCCGTTGTTCTTGGCGAAAGCCTGCATGAACTTGAACCCTACGCCGCATCCCGACAGATGATGAAAGGGATAGGTCGAATCCGGCCTTTTCGGATTGAGGATGGCCACGGCTGGGGGCATCTCCTCATCCGGAACGTGATGGTCGCAGATGATAAAGTCTATGCCGAGACTCTTGGCATAGGCAATCTCCTCAATGGCCTTGATACCGCAATCGAGAACGATGATAAGTCTGACACCTGTTTCTTTCGCATAGTCTATTCCCTTGTGGCTCACACCATATCCCTCTTCGTAACGGTCAGGGATGTAGTATTCTATATTGGAATAGAACTGCTGCAGAAACTTGTACACCAAAGCCACAGCCGTACAGCCGTCCACGTCATAGTCACCGTAAATCATGATGCGTTCCTTGCGTCCCATGGCGTCGTTCAGCCTGTCCACGGCCACGTCCATGTCGTTCATCAGGAACGGATCGATCAGCTCGTTGAGCATCGGTCGGAAAAATCTCTTTGCCGCCGATTCTGTCTTGATGCCGCGCTGTATCAGCAGGTTGGCGAGAATCGGGCTCATCCCGATTTTCTCTCCCAGCTCCTTAGCTGCCTTCTGTCTTTCCGGTGTAGGTGGTTCGTAATTCCATTTGAATTGCATTAATATATTGTTTTTTTTATTCTATTCTCTTTTATAGGCCGTCAGTCTTAATACGGCGTCTTCCAATGGGCGCTACGGCTCTTTTCTGTTGCGGCCACGCGATATGGCTTGTAAAGTTACGAATAAAAAACAAGAAAATGCGAATCGGGGAGCAAGTTTTTGAGTTTTTAAAGAAAAGAAGTGTGTCGTCTGTCGCAGTCTGATATGTATATTAAGATAGTGTGGCGCAAGGAACATCAAAAATCCATTGCGCCACATCATCATTTTTTATAGAGTCATTTTTATTCGTTCAGCATTATCATACCAGTGTGTAAGATATTAACACCGCAATCATTAGAGCTACAGCGACAGTAACCATGGAATAAAAGATGATTTTCTTGAATATGCGATTGTGTTTAATAGCTTTAAGGCTCTGTTGTTTGAATCTGCTTGCTTCGTCCTGTCCGTCAATCATGGTGTCCCCCCCCTAAGAAATTTTCTTAAAGTGTTGATAATCATAGTATATAGAGTCTCAAACACGTCCGGTTCGGCTTGATGCCAAGCCGGACCGGACGCATCATTACACTAACCTTCAAATCAGATACCGAGTTTCTTGCGGATATCCTTGGGGATGGCATTCTTGTTGACCATGAAGTCCATCGTGTTTGCGATGATGAAAGTCTTGGTCATATACCATGTACCTTTGTAGTCGCCGTACTCACCCCATGAGTTCTTCACCATGTAATACTCCTTTCCGTACTGGTCCTTAGCCACACCGTAGATGAGCATACCGTGGTCGTCGGTCAGCTGCCAGTTGTCGTAGCGCTCCTGACGCATTTTCTGGGTGGGAACGATTTCTGGAGCCGTGCATCCCAGTGAGTCATAGAGTTCGGTCTTCTTGTCCTTCGTCAGGCGGAGCCAGCGTGCGGCGTCGCTTCCGGTGAGGCTCTGAACCTGCTTCATGTCGTAGGCGTATGCCGTACCTTTGCGTGTGAATCCGTCTTCCGAAACGTCACCGCCCCAGGCGATGGTATAGCCGTTGTCGACGGCATTGTCGATGATGCGCTGCATGTCCTCCATCGGAACGTTCCATGACAGTGGGTTGCGCCAGTTGTCCTGCACCTCGACGGCAAATGCTGTGTAGAAAGGATGGTGTGTATAGCTGGTGATGGTCACATAGTCGTTCCAGTCGAGGCCGAGGCTTGAGGCAAACTGCTGCGGGGTATATGTCTTGCCCTCATACTTGAATGTCTCGGGACACTTGCCGAGGTAGGCGTCGAGAATGCCCTGAAGTCCGACTTTCCATTGGCCGGAAATCTTCTTGGCCTCGCTTCTTGCGATGGCTGTCACGTATGGAGTCATCACCTCGAAGAACTCGTTGAAGTTGTGGAGCGAGTCGCCGTAGAGACTTCCGGGGAAGGGCATGGCGTCCTCGGGACAGATACCGTAGTTCTGGAGAACGTAGAGCACGTCGTATGCTGAGCCGCCCTGAGAGAACTGGCAGTCGCCGTGAAGACGGACAACCTGCTTGGCGCGGTCCATATAGTTCTTGTTTGCGACGAATGACTCGCAGAGGTCATAGGTCTTTCCTGACTTTTTCAGTATCTCGCTCTCGAAATACGACAGTGTCGAGTAGGCCCAGCAAGTGCCGCTGCGGTTCTGGTCCTTGATGCTTGTGATGGGATTTTCCTTGATGGTGGTGAACACCGGTTTGTTCTTGTTGACGGAGTCTTTCTTCTCCTGTGCATTGGCTCCCACGGCCATGAGGGCGATGAGAGACATGGTTAAAACTTTCTTCATGTTTGTCTTTTTTTTATTTGATGTTTCTTTCTTCTCGTTATGTGAAACGGCCGGCCGACTTTTTATGCCTCTATGAATTTCTCCACGTCCGCGGGGTGGTAGGGGATGCGGTTTTTGCCGAGGAAGCGGCAGCCGTCTTTCGTTATCAGGATGTCGTCCTCGATGCGTATGCCTCCGAAGTCCTTGTATGTCTCCAGCAGGTCGAAGTTTATCCATTCTTTGCAGTGACCGTTGGCGCGCCATTCGTCGATGAGCGCGGGAATGAAGTAGATTCCCGGTTCGTCGGTCATGACAAAGTTCTCCTCCAGCTTCCGGCCCATGCGCAGACAGTTTGTGCCGAACTGTGTCGAAGGACGTGTCTCCTCGTCGAAACCTACGTACTCCTGTCCCAGCGCCTCCATGTCGTGGACGTCGATGCCCATCATGTGGCCGAGGCCGTGGGGGAGGAACATGGCGTGGGCTCCGGCCCTTACAGCTTCCTCCGTGTCGCCCTTCATCAGGCCGATTTCCTTCAGGCGTTCGGTCATCAGGCGGCAGACATCCATGTGGACGTCAAACCATCTGACGCCCGGGCGGGCGACGTTGAGCGTATGGTCGTGACACTCCTCCACAATCCTGTATATCTCCAGCTGGCGCTCCGTGAACTTGCCCGACACGGGGTAGGTGCGGGTGTGGTCGGAGCAATAGTCGTTCAGCTCACATCCAGCGTCGCACAGCGTCAGCCGTCCCGCTTCGAGCAGACTGTCGGACGGACCTCCGTGCATGACCTCGCCGTGCTGGGTGAATATGGTCGGGAAACTGACCTTTAGCGCATTTGAGCTGGCAATGCCGTCAACCTGACCGCCGACGAAACGCTCCGTGACACCTGGACGGGTCAGCTTCATCGCCGTCGTGTGCATCATGTAGCCCACCTCGCAGGCCTGTTCAATGGCGTCAATCTCCTGCTGCTCTTTTGTGGAGCGCATCTTCACGACCGCCTTGATCAGTTCCAGTGATGCTGCCTCACGCTGCTGGCCGGGGTGTATGCCGAGCAGGTCCATGACCTGAATCATCGTGTCATGGCGGTAAGTCGGAAGGATATGGATCTTGCGGTGCTGCTCCAGAGCCTTGTTGCAGATGGTCTTCAGCTCCTTTATCGGTGCCGAGTGGGCCACGCCGGCTTGTGCGGCCATGTCGCTGACGCTGTCAACGGAACCGAACCAAACGATGTCCTCGATGTCGATGTCGTTGCCGATGAGCGTCTCGCGGTCATTGTCGATGTCGATGACGCCGACAAGTCCGTCGCGGTGGAGACCGAAATAATAGATGAAAGAGGAGTCCTGACGGAACGGATAGTAGGCGTTTGCAGGACAGTTTGCCGGTGACTCGTTGTTACCGAACAATATGATGATGCCGCTGTTCACAAGCCGTTTCAGCGTTTCACGGCGGCGTACGTATGTCTCTCTGTTGAACATATTAATAAAAGAATAAATGTCTTAAACCGTTTGAATGTTTTGCAAAGATATAGTATTTTTGCTGAAAATAAGTATCTTTGCACATAATTTAGACAAAAAATAATGCAGGTAGACAGAAATACGGGGCTTGTGCTCGAAGGCGGCGGTATGCGCGGTGTGTTCACCAGCGGTGTGCTTGATGCTTTCATGAAGAACGAACGCTACTTCCGCTATGTCGTTGCCGTATCGGCCGGGGCATGCAACGGAATGTCATATATCAGCCGCCAGCCGCGGCGTGCGCGCATCTCGAATATTGACATGCTCGTCAAATATGATTATCTTGGTGTGCGGCAGCTCGTCTCCCATGGTTGCATCTACGACCCGGAACTGCTCTACGAGCGTTTTCCCAATGAGCTTGTGCCGTTCGACTATGAGACTTATTTTGCCAATGCCGGCACGTTCGAGGTCGTCACGACAAACTGTCTGACCGGCAACGCCGAATATCTATCGGAACTTTCCGACCCCCGCCGTGCGATAGACATCGTCCACGCCAGCAGCAGTCTGCCGTATGTCTGCAAGACAATTGACGTCGACGGTGTCCCGATGCTCGATGGCGGCATCGTCGACAGCATCCCCGTCATGCGTGCCATCGAACAGGGCCATCAGCGGAACGTGGTCGTCTGCACCCGCAACCGCGGCTACCGCAGTACCGGACATGACCGCAAAATCCCGAAGTTCATCTACCGCAAATATCCCCGTCTGCGCGTGGCGCTGAGCCGCCGCATCGCCGTCTACAACGAACAGCTGGCCCTTGTCGAACGTCTGGAGGACGAAGGCCGCATCATCTGCATCCGGCCGCAACGCACGATGGACGTCGACCGTATGACCAAGGACGCCGGACGGTTGGAGGCTCTGTATGAAGAGGGCTTCAGGCTGGGCTGTGAGTTCTGCCGGAGGTTTGGGTGAAGAGTATGTCATTTGGCAGAATCAGGTTCATGAATCTATTCTGATATGACCTATAGTGGGTTATGCAACGCCATCCATATATATAATATAGTGGCAGTCGTATAACATGACAGAAGCATGCGTCAACCGCAAATGTAGGGACATGCCTTTGGCATGTTTTGACACTAATCTTTCTATCTTTAGAGGGTGTGGTTCTGCAACACCCTCTAAAGTGTGAACCCTACATATCTTTCATCTTTATATTCTGCTTTTGGAGCCATGAGACATAGCGCTCTCCCCATTTCATACCGACATCCTGCATGTAGTCATGATTGCTGGATCTCTCAATAAGTTCCATTCCGCTCTTCGTGATTTTTGAAAAAACGGGTGAACCCTGAATCTTGGCGCCAATGCGCAGATCGTCAATGGTGAGTGACTCGTGGCATGCGTTGAGCATCATGACTTTCATGTTGTTACGGAGATATTCGGATATTATGTTGCTTATCTTTTGGCTATTTTCCGAATCCTCTCCGTTGTTCAGTTCTTTTTGCATCATGGGTGAGTCTATCAACGTGTTTATTGCATTGAATAAGTCGTCGTTGAACGTTTCAAAATACTTGTTGAACTCCTCTTTATATTCTTCTGTGCAACCAGCGTATGGCTGCACAGGTTTCAATTGAAACTCAGTTTGTTTTGTAGCTTCGTCTCCAGCTGTAATTATTTGTAGCATGAGGTCGCTGATCATGTTCATTCCCAAGCTCTGTTCCATGGCCTGTGACTTTTCCATATAGGCTTTGCCCTCAGGCGTGTTGAGCATGGCGTTGGCCTCTTTGATTTCTTCAACACTGATGTTCTTTGAGAAAGACGGAACAAAAAGCAGGTCATAGATGTCGTTCATCATCTGTTCTTTCAGATATTTGTCCGCGACAGTTTCTGCGGCTGTTTTATCAACCAATATCTGCTGGTTGATTGTGTTAAGACTGCTGGAAAACTGACTGCTGAGCAGTTCGGGAATGGCCGAATACCGTGGATAGTTTTCCATAAGTTCTTTTAATGCCTGTCGGTAATCGCTCTGCGCCTTAGCCATGTCGGGCATGGCCATGATAATGGCGGCGATAATGAAAAGATAGACTTTCTTCATAATCTTAATCTTGATTTGTTATATGTTAGGGCCTCCGTAATCCATATTCCAATCATCCAGTGGAGTGAGGCCCGTTGGCTCCGTTGGACAATCATTTGTCGTTTTGCAAAGGTACAACAAAAATTCAAAAATCTTGTATGTGTGGGAAAAAATGTCGGATGAGCCAAAAATGTTTCTGCCGGTTCGCAGATGTGTGCATATCCTTACAAAATTATGTTCGGATTTTCTTCCGTTTTAGCTCGTTTTGAGGTCATTTTGGGGCTTGTTATGACGGTTTCGCGCCTGTTTTGCGACATGAAAAGCGGTGGTTGAAGAGCCGTAAGGCCCTTACGGCTCTTCTGTTGCCATGATTTTCGTGAGTTTTTGATGGTCGTTTTTGTGCGGAAAAGTTGCCGTTTTCTTACCGTAAGGCCCTCGTTGGTCTGCAACGGGGCGCCCGTTGGAGTGCAACGGCGGCCCCGTTGCATTGTCGTAAGGCCCTTACGGCAGGGCCGGGAGGGCCTTACGGCAACAACATTTCGGCGTAATTTGCAGATGCAGGAAATGTGCCCGTTTGTAAGTAGCTGGTATAAAGAATTTTGTGAAAAATGTAAATAAAACAAAATAAATACCCCTGATTTTTGATACGTTTGTGCTTGCGATATTTTCACCCACGGCCATATTTTTTAGAAAGTCCCTATTCTCGTCGGCCTAAAATGAGGAAAACAAATTACGAATCACGGCTATTAGGAAGATAATCCGAACGCTGTACCCATGAGTGTGGTTCTGCAACACCTTCGTTCGGGTTATCTTCCGAACAGCCGTGATTGGAAGTATCAAATATATGGTTATATCTGATGTTTTACGGTGATACCGCAGTCTGTTCTCCCGCCTGTAGGGACATAGTCTTGTCTTTGTCCGCAAGTGACGTATTGATATTAAGCATTTTGATTGCAGACAAAGACGAGACAATGTTTATACAAGTGGGGGAACTTTATCAGGTGAACCAATATTACACTAAATGTCGTAATACGATAAAAGAAGTTCCTGCCGTCTGGCTCATTTGCATTTTGATATATCCTCTCGATTCAACACTTTATCAAGTATCTTCCTAACCTCGTCGGCTTTTGGATTTACGGCGAGGATTTTTCCGTCACGGTCAACGAGCACGGTCATGCCTCCGCCGTTCGGCACACCATATTGTTCCCAAATCAGCGCCTTGTCGTTCAGTTCCAGCAGATTGAGCCACTTATATCCGTCGCGGTCGATGGCTTTGCGCATAGGTCCGGCACTGCGTTCGCGGGCCACACCGACAACCGTAAAGCCTCGGTCGCGGTACTCCTCATATATGGGAATCATGCTCTTTGAGTTTCTCCGGCACGGGCCGCACCACGACGCCCACAGGTCTATCAGCGCAATGTGTCCGGCAATCTCGGCCGACAGCGTGTGGTTCCGGCCGTCGAGATCGGGAGCCGTGAAGTCAATGAACCGGCCGCCCGGCTTTATTTTGCGTCTGGCAATCCAGTTGCGCATATACCTGCTGACGATGTTGTCGCTGAATTTTCCGGCATAGAGGCTGTCGTATATGGCTTCCGTACGGTCGGCGGTGTTTGTTCCACGTCGGGTTTGGTACAGATATAGCAAACCTACTGGCGTAACGTTTTCTTTGGCATATTCGAGCAGATATTTATCGTGGTCTGCTATGGCCTGAGTATATTTTTCGCATGCAGCAGTATATTCGGCACTATACCATTTGTCTGTTCTGGACAATGAATCCAGCTGTCTGCCTATGGCCTTGCGCTCATCGTTCGTTTTGGCCTCCTTTTGCTTCTTTCTTAATTCCTGTATTTCTGGGGTTAAAACCTTTCCGCTTTCCTCCAGCATTTTTCTTTCACGGTCGGGTTTATCAAGAAACATGTCTTGTTTCAATTTATCCAGACGTATCATCTCGCTGTTCAACGGACAGTCAGCTGTCATTTCCGGTTTGCGGCCGGTGGCTTTCGCATATTTTTTTATATTGACGGTTCCGTTTTCGGCAAAGAATTTAATTATAGTTCTGCTCCCGTTTTTATAATCATTCTCGGCGATAAGCTCGTAGACGTTATTTCCTGTCGTCCTCAGGTCGTATGTGAACCGTCCGTCCTTGTCAACGGAAATTGTGTCGCATGAGCCTATGCGCAAATCGGTATTATAGACGGTTAGCAACATGCGATGGCAAGCAGGGTCGTCAATGACTTGTCCGTTTATGTGGCAGCGGATTTGTCTGTCCATTGTTTGCGCCGCCGTCGTTTGTATCGGCATGATGGCAGTGATGGCGACGGCCGCAAGAACCACTGTCCATGACTTGGTTCTGTTTGTTTTCATCGTTGTTTTAGTATTATTGTTTGTTTTTGGGTTATTGGCGTTTTATGAATTTCTTGCCGTCCTTGATGTATATTCCGGGGCGGGCAGTATCGGAAACGCGCTGGCCGTGGAGGTTGTATATTATGCCCGACCGTGGCGTTTCGTGGGCGTGTATGGCCTTAAGCGATGATACCGCAGAGCCGAAGGAGAAGCCTTTGGCGGCAGAGATGCTGTTCGGTACGGCAAGATAGGCCTTGCATGCACCCAAGGAAAACCCGTTGCCGTCGGGTGCTCCCCACCAGAAGCCGAGTGATTCGCCGGCAGGTTTGGCCAGCCGGAAGAATGTACATTCGGGATTGGCGGCGGTCATGTCGTCAGCGGTGATGTCCTTGACGTCGCCTTTCAGATGATTGCCTGTGGGGTTCGTTGACTTTTTACCCGATGCGGCATATTCATAAACTCCCGGTTCTGCGGCAGAGACGACAAGGCCGGTGGAGGCGGGAATGACGCTGTTTGCCGAAAAGTCGGTGAGGGTCATCTGGCCGTCTTTGTTAATCCCGACGGTCGTGAAAGTGATGTCTTCGGGAACGGCAATGGCAACGTCGGTGAAATATGTCGCATAATATCTTCCGTCAGCGTCGCGGCCGCCACTCGTTATTTTCAGCGCGCCCATCTTGCGGTAGAGGGAGATGTTGGAGGTGGTGTTGATAGAAGAATATACGCGGAAATCATTGGATGTTGGCTTGTATCTTATTTTGCGTTTTTCAGTTCCGTTATTTATGATGATTGCACTATCCGCTCCTGAACTGATTGTCCAAAGAAAGCGAGCCGCGGTGTTTTTGCCACTGGATATTTCTAAAATTCCTGTGCTGTTATCTTTATATCCGATATATCCTGCTTTGTTTGTCAAAAGCCATGCTCCATTGGTATGTTTGGTTAGGATTATTTCGGCATCCGTCGGAGTGGCTATTATTCCATGTTCAATATCGGCATTTACACCCGTTCCATAACCTTTTACAATTTTTCCCATGGCCTTTCTGTTCGTTTCATTGACGATGAGATATACTCCGCCATCAACAATGTCGGCGTTTGATGTGACACGCTTGTAGTAGGCATTGCCTAAAGGCAGTATGGACGGGTCGCTTACGATAAGTCTATATGTTGCCGTCAGGGTGGGGTGATCGGGGCGTGACAACTGTGCGGTGATGACGGTGGTTCCCTGAGAGAGTGGTGTCACATCACCGTTGTTGTCAACAGACGCGACGCTGTTGTCGGAACTATTCCAAATCACTGTGCCGTCCGGATATGTATTTTTCAGTTCCGGGGCGATGAACTCTTTGCCGAGCGTGGCTTTCGCCTCATCGGCGCTAAAGCTGAAAATTCTTTTTATGATATATTTTGCAATGGCAACGTCACTCTGTTCGTCGCTCTGTTCGTCAACGGCCATGGCTTTTACGGTCATGTCGCGGTCTACGATTATCGGTGTCCCGTCATTGTATATAAGCCCGGTCCCGCCAGTTGGCTCGCTTCCGTCCGTTGTATAATAGATTGTGTTTCCGCTTTCGGCCGTTATCGTTACATTCTGTGTCGTGTTATATGTTCCCGCAGCAGGAGTGAACATTGGCGTCTTTATATTGGTATAGGCCTCGGATGCCCATACAATGGCTATGGAGTCGAGGTTTGCTGTGCCTCCAACGGCTTTAATTCCGATATATTTATATTCGTCATCAAAACCTATTGTATAGACATTGGGCGTGCCGCGTTCTATCGTATGAATGATTTCTTTGTCAGGCGCATTGGATAAATCAGCGGTGGATGTATATGGAGAATCCTTACCGTATATCTTCAATGCTTTTTCAGTGCTTGTTATGTCTTGTGGATTCCAATATATTATTATTCTTTTCACCCTGCCGCCTGTTTCCGTTGTCACGATGCCGGAATTTTCATCTTTTCTAATCATTATGGCTTTTGTAGCTGATTTTGCTATGCTCACGGAATAGACGGCATTGGAGGTCAACATTATTCCATCGGCGTCTTTGTATGAATTTGTTCCATTGAAATCCACCATATCGGTTTTAAGTAAGTCTGTGGCTGTCTGTGCCGCTGTGTTTGAAACTCCATAGATTACGGTCATTAGGATGACGACAAGTAATTTTAATGTTCTTATCTGTTGCATTGATTATATTGTTTTTATTTATTCATTCATAGGTCAGTCTTGCCACGCTGACAGGGATTTCCATATCAAGCCGCAGCGCTGTCGTTATGTAGACAAAGGTAAGATTTATCTATGTGATGTCAAAATAGAAGAAGAAAATATTTCATAAGAAGCTGGGTGATATAACGAACGTTAACATATAAATACGCCTTTTAAACATAATTGTCAGCGTTTTTATTTCTTTGTGCGATGTTGCCAATGCAGCACGCCAGCAAAAAAGAAGCAACTAAAAAGGGACTATGGCATGAAAACCATAGCCCCTTTATCATTAATAGGGTTTAACAAAAGTCTTTGTTATGCCTCCTCGCTCCAGTCCATCTTGCTCATGCGGACATAGCTCTGATAACGCTTCTTAGCCATATCCTCGCAAGCCTTGAACAGGTCGGCAGCCTCGTTGGGGAACTGCTTCATAACTGAGAGGAAGCGAACCTCACCCTTCAGATAATCCTGGAAGTTCTCCCATGCCGGTTCCTTAGAGTCGAGCGTGAACGGATTCTTGCCTTCCTCTTCGAGAGCCGGGTTGAAGCGCCACAGGTGCCAGTAGCCGCATGCCACGGCAGCAGCCTCCTCGGCCTGGGCCTTGCCCATGCCCTTCTTCAGACCGTGGTTGATACACGGAGCGTAGGCGATGATGATTGACGGTCCGGGATAAGCCTCGGCCTCACGGATGGCCTTCAAGCACTGAGCCTGGTCTGCGCCCATGGCAATCTGTGCAACATAAACGTAGCCATAGGTCGTTGCAATCATACCGAGGTCCTTCTTGCGTACGCGCTTGCCGGAAGCGGCGAACTTGGCGATGGCGCCGAGCGGAGTAGCCTTTGAAGACTGACCACCGGTGTTAGAGTAAACCTCAGTGTCGAGAACGAGGATGTTGACATCTTCACCGGAAGCGATTACGTGGTCGAGACCGCCGTAGCCGATGTCGTAAGAAGCACCGTCACCACCGATGATCCACTGTGAACGCTTAACGAGATAGTGAGACAGCTCCTTCAGCTTCTTGCATGTCTCGCAACCCTTGGCAGCACCTTCCTCAATCATCGGGTTGAGCTTGGCGGCAGCGGCTTTCGATGCGTCGGCATCGTCCTTGCCGTCGAGCCACTCCTGAGCGGCAGCCTTGAACTCTGCGGGCACACCCTCGCAGTCGATTTCTGCCTTAAGCAGTTCTGCAATGCGGGCACGCATCTTCTTGTTGGCCAGTGTCATACCGAGACCGAACTCGCAGAAGTCCTCGAACAGTGAGTTGGCCCATGCCGGACCCTGACCCTTCTCGTTGGTTGTATACGGCGTTGAGGGGATTGAACCTGAATAGATTGAAGAACATCCTGTAGCGTTGGCAACAATCTCACGGTCTCCGAAGAGCTGTGAAATCAGCTTCACGTACGGTGTCTCACCGCAACCGGAGCAAGCGCCGGAGAATTCGAAGAGCGGAGTGGCGAACTGTGAGTTCTTCGGGCTCTGCTTGATGTCAACCAGATCCTGCTTGCTCTTGACGTTCTTAACGCAATATTCCCAGTTTGCAGCCTCGTCGAGCTCGCCTTCCAGCGGAACCATCTTGAGGGCCTTGCCACCAGCCTTCGGATTGCCGGGACATACGTCAACACAGTTGCCGCAACCCAGACAGTCGAGTACGTCCACCTGCATGCGGAAGGTCATGCCGTCGAATACCTTACCTACGGCTTTCAGCTGAGTGAAGTTGGCACCCTTCTGCTCTTCGGCATCGAGGATGAACGGACGGATGGCAGCGTGAGGACAAACGTAGGCACACTTGTTACATTGGATACAGTTCTCGGCATTCCAAGTCGGAACGAAGGCTGCAACACCACGCTTCTCATACTTGGCAGTACCTTGTTCCCAAGTACCGTCTTCGATACCCTTGAAGGCAGATACCGGCAGCAGGTCACCGTCCTGAGCATTGATAGGACGAACCACTTCGTTGATGAAGGCCGGATCGTTGTTGGCTGCTTTTTCGTCGTCTGGCAGGTTAGCCCATGCAGGATCAACGGTAAGTTGCTTGTATTCGCCACCACGGTCAACGGCAGCATAGTTCTTGTTCACTACGTCTTCGCCCTTCTTGCCGTAAGACTTCACGATGAACTTCTTCATCTGTTCTACAGCCAGGTCAACAGGGATAACACCTGTGATGCGGAAGAATGCCGACTGCAGGATGGTGTTGGTACGGTTGCCCAAACCGATTTCCTGTGCAATCTGAGTAGCATTGATGTAGTAAACGGTGATGTTGTTCTGTGCGAAATATTTCTTCACCTTGTTCGGCAGGTTCTTAGCCAGTTCTTCGCCTTCCCAGATGGTGTTGAGCAGGAACGAACCGTTCTTGCGCAGACCGCGGGTTACGTCGTACATGTGCAGATAAGCCTGTACGTGGCAAGCTACGAAGTTAGGTGTATTAACCAGATAAGTAGAGCGGATAGGCGTATCACCGAAACGCAGGTGAGAGCAAGTGAAACCGCCTGACTTCTTGGAGTCGTAAGAGAAGTATGCCTGACAGTGTTTGTCGGTATTGTCACCGATAATCTTCACTGAGTTCTTGTTGGCACCTACTGTACCGTCAGCACCCAGTCCGTAGAATTTAGCTTCGAACATACCTTCACCGCCCAATGCGATTTCTGCTTCTTGAGGAAGAGAAGTGAAAGTAACATCATCTACGATACCGATAGTAAAGTGATTCTTCGGCATCGGCAGAGACAAGTTCTTGAATACGGCAAGAATCTGAGAAGGAGTAGTATCTTTAGAACCCAAACCGTAACGACCACCCACGATAACCGGAGCATTTTCTGCACCATAGAAGCAGTCTTTAACATCCAGATACAAAGGTTCGCCGTTAGCTCCCGGTTCTTTGGTACGGTCTAACACTGTAATCCGTTTAACCGTAGCCGGAACAGCTTCCATAAAATATTTAGCAGAGAACGGGCGATACAGGTGAACTGCAATCATACCCACTTTCTGACCGTTTGCATTCTCATAGTCGATCACCTCACGGATAGTCTCGGTAACCGATCCCATAGCGATGATGATATTTTCTGCATCGGCAGCTCCATAGTAATCGAACGGACGATATTTACGACCGGTGATCGCACTGATCTTATCCATATAGTCAGCCACCATATCCGGTACGGCATCATAGAATTTATTCGAAGCTTCACGTCCCTGGAAATAGATATCGGGATTCTGAGCTGTTCCCCGGGTAACCGGATTTTCAGAATTCAGTGCACGATCGCGGAAAGCCTGTAAAGCATCCATATCCACCAATCCTTTGATATCTTCCATCTGCAATTCTTCGATCTTCTGGATTTCGTGAGAAGTACGGAAACCATCGAAGAAGTTCACAAACGGAACCCGTGATTTGATAGCTGTCAGGTGAGAAACGGCAGACAGATCCATTACCTCCTGTACAGAACCTGAAGCCAACATAGCGAATCCGGTCTGACGAGCAGCATATACATCGGCATGATCTCCGAAAATATTCAATGCATGAGCAGCCAAAGCACGCGCACTTACATGAAATACGCAAGGCAACAATTCTCCGGCAATCTTATACATATTCGGAATCATCAGCAACAATCCCTGTGATGCGGTATAGGTAGTAGTCAGGGCACCGGCTTGCAGTGAACCATGAACAGCACCGGCAGCACCGCCTTCAGACTGCATCTCAATGACACGAACGGTTTCTCCGAACATATTCTTTCTTCCTTTAGCCGCCCATTCGTCAACGTTCTCAGCCATCGGTGAAGATGGAGTGATCGGGTAGATACACGATACTTCACTGAACATATACGCAATATGTGCAGCAGCAGCGTTACCATCACAAGTGATAAATTTTTTCTCTTTTGCCATCGTTATAAAATTAAATTTATTTAATTCCAAATTGAACCCCTTTTCCGGTGTCCAATTTATCTTGTTATTACTCTATATTTATTCCAGCCCTCAGCCTATAGCTTTTAACCTTAATAAGTAAACCCCGCCAACCAAAGCGGCATTATATTCCCTTTGCCCCGTTCGATCATGTCTTCCATAACTACCAAAGAGGAATCGAATTTCTGTCCTTCCCCTTCTCCGCAAACCGCAATCCGATACTTACCGTCTACCAAAAAATCGGCACGTTCGGTATAAGTAATACGGCTCATCGGACATAACTGACTCAGAAAAAACGATTTTCTTAACACAGTCGTATCCACATCCTCCAGACAGACTGCATTCAGCAAGTTCGGATTATGGATATACAATTTTTTTGGCTTTTTCCCACAATCATCGTCATTATCCGTATCATACAATAAAGTCAGCAAACGCGCATTTTTCATGTAATTCAGATAATTGAGCACAGTAGCCCTCGACACGCCGATCAGTCCGCTCAACTTGCTGATATTCACATTACAGGTATTATCTTTAGCAGCGATATACAGCAATTGTTTCAACTTCACTAAATATTTCAACTCGATCTGGCTGGCATAGGGAATATCGAATTCCAGTGTCAGATTGATATTTTTCAGCAAATAATCGATGTGTGATTTCTCTTCGAGATAAATCGGATAATAGCCGTATTCCAGATAATTATTAAAATAAGCCAAAGGGCGTACATGTTTCAGGATATCCTCGACGATTTCCTCATGCCGTTCGACCATATCTGCAAAAGAATAAACCGGAAAAGTCTGATTGGTTTCTAATTCCAGAAATTCGCGGAAAGACAACCCACTCAGATTATACATATCGACAATCCCTTTCAGATAGGCATTCGATTTGATCCTGACGATTGATGAAGCCGTAAAAATAATCTGCAAATCGGGGAAAGCATCGTAACAAGCCCTCAATTCTTTATCCCACTCGGGGTATTTATGGGCCTGATCCAACAACAACACTTTCCCTCCTAACTTATAAAAATGCTCTACAAAATGAAACAATCCGTCGTTAACGATAAACAGATTGTTGACATTCACATACAGACAGGTATTATCCTGCGGATGATATTCTTTACTGTAATCCAGCAGAAAATTCGTTTTTCCTACTCCACGGCTTCCTTTTACCGCAATCAGACGGCTATTCCGATCGATCCGGTCCATCAATCCCCGCCGGATAGAAGATACCCGATCCTGTAAAAGAGCTATATGTGTCGATACTAAACTGTTCATTCTTACAATTTTGCCATACAAAGATAGAAGAAAAATAAATATATTGCAATCTGGAGATTGCAATTTTATCAACAAAGTGCTATTTAGACTTATTACAAATATACAAATGAGCAGTAAAAAACGATAAGAATAGCATATTTTATTGTAAGAGTATATTTTGACTTACAATCTGAAAGTAAAAAAGAATTTTTCCACAAAAAATAGAAGTGCCGGAAGTAAAAACCTCCCGGCACTTTTAAAAAAGTATTGAAATTAATTTCTTATTTATCATTCATCGAAATCAGGAATTCCTCGTTCGATTTTGTTTTTTCAAGCCGATCTTTCACAAACTGCATTGCTTCCACAGAGTTCATATCGGTCAGGTAGTTTCTCAGAATCCAGATGCGGTTGAGGGTATATTCCTCGAGCAACAAATCTTCGCGACGAGTGCTGGAAGCAGTAATATCCACAGCCGGATAAATCCGTTTATTGGAAAGCTTACGATCCAATTGCAATTCCATATTACCGGTACCTTTAAATTCTTCGAAAATCACATCGTCCATCTTCGAGCCGGTCTCGGTCAAAGCCGTAGCTAAAATAGTCAGCGATCCACCGCCCTCAATATTCCGGGCAGCTCCGAAGAAGCGTTTCGGTTTATGCAAAGCGTTGGCATCTACACCACCGGAAAGAACTTTACCGGAAGCGGGCGATACCGTATTGTAAGCACGTGCCAAACGGGTGATAGAATCCAGCAGGATCACCACATCATGTCCGCATTCCACCATTCTTTTGGCTTTTTCCAAAACGATATTGGCCACCTTGACGTGTCTTTCTGCCGGTTCGTCGAAAGTAGAAGAAATGACTTCGGCTCTTACGCTCCGTGCCATGTCTGTTACTTCCTCAGGACGTTCATCGATCAACAGGATGATCAGATAAACTTCGGGGTGATTCGCAGCGATCGCGTTGGCAATCTCTTTCAGCAATACGGTTTTACCGGTTTTAGGCTGAGCGACGATCAGACCGCGCTGTCCTTTACCGATCGGAGCGAACATATCTACAACTCGGGTAGAAATGGTAGCTTTTCCATTGCCGGTAATATTGAATTTCTCATTCGGAAACAGAGGAGTCAGGTGATCGAAAGGAATACGATCCCGGACTGCATCGGGAGTTTTCCCGTTTATTTTTTCCACCTTGATCAAAGGAAAATACTTCTCTCCTTCTTTCGGCGGCCGTACCGTTCCTTCTACGGTATCTCCGGTTTGCAAACCGAACAACTTGATCTGGCTTTGCGAAACATAGATATCATCGGGAGAGTTAAGGTAATTGTAATCCGAGGAACGCAAAAAGCCATATCCATCGGGCATAATTTCCAATACACCCGAATTCAGAATAATACCTTCGAATTCATAATATTTATCGCGCTTATCGAACCGCATCCGGTTCGGATTAGTATTTCCGTTTCCATTTCCAATCGCAGGTTCCTGACGGTTTTCCTCATACCGGTTTTCCTGTACTTCTACTAATTCCGGTTGTATCGTATCGTTTTCGCGTTCACCTTGGTAATCGTAATTTTCTTTATCGAATTCTTCTTCGATCACATCTCCGAAATCCAGATCTTTTTCTATGATATCCTCATGTACAAAACGATTAGCCCGCTCTTTTGGGGGATTATTCTGAGGCTTCCGGGCAAATTCTTTACGTCCTCCGCTCCATTTTTCTTCGCGGTTATTTTGATTCTGCCGGAAATCTTCGCGGCGGCGTTCTTCTTTTTTAGGTTCTTCCTGTTTTAGAGTTTCCTTTTTTACTTCTTCACGCAGCGGTTCCTCGTTCTTTATCTCTTCGCTTTTCACCTCTTCCTTCTTTACTTCTCCTTTTTTCTTCTCTTCGCGACGGGCGAATTTTTGTACCCCACCTTTAGAGTCACCTACTTTCTCTACTCCGGGACGAACTACCCGGATTCTCGGTTTTTTCTCTCTTTTTTCAACCGGAGCAG
>ERZ780208.539-NODE-539-length-37530-cov-6.616704_pt1 | contig 37530 bp, 28 predicted proteins | sample MGYA00511167_ERZ780208 | MGnify/ENA primary metagenome ERZ780208 (study PRJEB29588, sample SAMEA2159202) | human gut metagenome | biome: human gut; feature: human-associated habitat; material: faeces | place: Denmark | collected 2008/2010 ...
CAACGTACATTAGACACACAGCTTGCATTTTTCTGAATTCGTCGAACTCACGTTATATTATTAAGGTGGCAATCAATAATACTAAAACATAAATATCATGATCAAGAAACAACTGTTTTTAACGAATGTCCTCGTGTGCGCGTTTGCCGGACTGGCTGCTCCGGCCGGCGCACAGGATGTGGCCAAATATCCGTGGCTGGACACCTCGAAGAGTTTTCATGAACGTGCCGTGCTGCTCTGCAAGGAGCTGACGCTGCAGGAGAAGGTCGACCAGCTGGGCAATCTCGTCTCCAGTCCGGTCGTGCGCGAAGGAGTGACCATCCTGCCGAGCTATCAGTACTGGAACGAGGCCATCCACGGCGTGGCACGTTCGGGTGCGGCCACGAGTTTCCCGGAGTCGAAGGCCATGTCGTCGACGTGGGACCGTCAGCTCATCTACGACTGCGCCAATGTCGTCTCGGACGAGGCCCGCATCTACTATCTGAACAAGAACAAGGGACTCAACTACTGGAGCCCGACCATCAATATGGCCCGCGACCCGCGCTGGGGACGTGAGGAGGAGAACTATGGCGAGGACCCGTTTCTGGCCGGAGAGCTCGCCGTACAGTTCATCCGCGCCTTCCAGGGCGAGCAGACTGCGGAAAATCCTTATCTGAAGCTCGTCGCCTGTGCCAAGCACTATGCCGCCAACAACTATGAGCAGGGCCGCCATAGCTGCACGTCGTTCGTTACGGAGCGGAACATGCGCGAGTATTATCTGCCGGCCTTCGAGGCCTGCGTGCGTGAGGGTGGTGTGAAGAGCATCATGTCAGCCTACAACGCCTTCTCCATCGACATCGCCAAGGATGTCAACGGCGTCGGCCTCGGCCCGTCGACGGGCAGCTACAAGGGCTACGGCGGTCTGCCGTGTTCGGCCAACAAGATGCTGCTCACGGACATCCTGCGCAAGGAGTGGGGATTTGACGGATATGTGACGTCCGACTGTGCCGCCGTCTCCGACATCCACCGTGCCGCCAAACACACGTTCTTCGGCAGCTATGACGCCAACGATCCCGAGCAGGTCAATCTGATGGAAGCCCGTTCGGCGTCGATGTGTCTGAAGGCCGGACTGAACACCAACTGTGAGTTCATGAACCAGACCTCCGTGCTCCAGCGCGCGGGAGTCAATGCCGCCAATCCGGAATTTGCCGCAAAAGACAATATGGGATATGTCGGTGTGACCGAAGAGGACATCGACAACGCCCTGATACCGATGCTGGAGACACGTTTTGCGCTCGGTGAGTTTGAGAAAGACCGCTGTCCGTGGAACAATGTCGCCAACACCTTAGAGAGCGAGGCCAACCAGGCTATGGCATTGAAGGCCGCCCGCGAGGCCATCACGCTGATGAAGAACGACGGCGGGCTACTCCCCATCATGACTGACAAGAAAGTGGCGCTCATCGGTCCGTATGCCAACCAGATCATGCTCGGTGACTATTCGGGCACCCCGACATACACCGTCACGCCCTACGAGGCATTCTCGAAGAAGCTCGGCTTCGAGCTGAGCAGCGACACGCGCACGTCAAACATCCAGGCCGTGCCTTTCGACGAGGCTGTCGTGTCGAAACGCGGTGCCGGCAGCAACGACAAGGGCAACGGCAATCTGGAGAACACCGCCCCCGGCGACATATTCCTCTATCGCAATGTCGACTTCGGTGAGCACGGCTGTACCAACTTCGAGATGTCCTGCGGAGCAAAGAACACAGGTCTCGGTTCGGTCAGCTTCATCCTCGACTCTAAGGACGGCACACTCTTCCTGACCGTCGACAACAAGGAGACGGGCTCGTGGACAAAGTGGGCCACGGTCACGGCTACGGTAGACCCGGCCGTGGTCAACGGCAAGCATGACCTCTACGTGAAGTTCAGCGGAACCAACAGCTATGTCGGAAACTATCTCTACTTCAACTTCTGGAACCCCGACTACGAGCAGATCCCGCCGATAGAGACCCAAGGCCCGCTCTTCCTATGCGAGACGTCGGCCAACGTCAACACCCGCGCACCGCAGAACATGATTGACCGCGCCGTCGAGGTGGCCAAGCGTGCCGATGTCGTCATCTTCCTCGGCGGAACCAACTTCGACAAACCCGACGACCATGCCACCGGCACGGAGAGCCACGACCGCTTCATCATCACCCTGCCCGGAAATCAGGAGGAGGTGCTCAAGGCTGTCTATGCGGCCAATCCTAACACCGTGCTCGTGCTCGAGACGGGTTCGTCGATGGACATCTCGTGGGCCAAGGCCAACCTGCCGGCCATCATGGAGGCATGGTATGGCGGACAGGCACAGGGTCAGGCCATCTGCGACGTCATCTACGGTGACGTCAATCCGTCGGGCAAGCTGACTTCGACGTGGTATAACAGCATCGACGAGCTGCCCAACGCCACCGACTCAAAGTTCGCCCGCAACGGTCTGATGGAATACAACATCGACGAGTGGGGATATACATATATGTATTACGGCAAGTCGAAGCATCAGAAGCAGGCCGCCGCGCCGATGTTCCCCTTCGGTTTCGGTCTGTCATACACCACGTTCGAGTATGCCGACATGAGTCTCAGCCGCCAGACGATTGCCAAAGACCAGATTGTCGATGTCGTGGCAACGGTCAAGAACACGGGCGACCGTGACGGAGCGGAGGTCGTCCAGCTCTACGCCAACTTCAACGGCCGCGGCAACAACGCCAACCTCAACAAGCGCCTCGTGGGCTTCGAGCGTGTCGAGCTGAAGGCCGGTGAGAGCAAGACCGTGACCATCCCTGTCAGCTACGCTCAGCTCAGCTACTTCAACGAGACGGCCCACAACTATCAGGTGGACGGCGGTACGGTGACGCTGGAGCTTGCCGCATCATCAGCCGACGTGCGCCTCACGGCCGACCTCAACACCACGGCCGGCGTTGCCAAGGAGACCTACATCTCGGAAAATGAGAGCAGCATCGAGACCGTGAAGTCTGCCGCGTCGCTCAAATCGACCGACCATGTCTATTCGGTGATGGGCGCATACGTCTGCCCGGCGTCGGAATATGACAGTCTGCCCGCCGGCATCTATGTGCTCAACGGCCATAAGTATATCAAGAAGACACGCTGACGGACGGCCCGAACCGGTGTCAGGACGCCCAAGACCTGATAGGGACACATCCCCGTATGAACAAAAACCGGAACCTCCGGAGACGATACCGACGTCTCCGGAGGTTCCGGTTTTTGTGTTTTTTTTGTCTGAACAGCTGGCTTCAATCAATCTAAGTCCCTGTCCGGATTGCGTCACTGACGATGTCGCTTATGCCATATACCGGCCGGAAATGCCGCTCTGCATGTACGTTTTTGAACATATTAGTACAAAATCATACATATTATTCTATTACTGTTGCTACTTTTGTAACGGAAATAGAACCGACTAATATAAATAACAATAAAGAAAATGAGAAAACTAACCTGTAAAACAAGACTGCTGGTCATGGCCGTTGTGCTGCTGACCGGCTTCTGCATGTCCGAGGCAGATGCGGCAATGCTGCTGTCCGGAGGCAGTCGTGACGCGGGAGACCAGAACGGCGTGCTCTATCAGCGTGGCGGTTCCTTTACGGCCTGGAGCGACGCCGACCTGACGGAGTGGGTGCCCAACAAGGCTGACTACGGCACCGTGATGGTTAACGATGTGGCCACCCCGAAGGTGACACGCACGGCCGACGGCGACGGACTGGCTTTCAATTCGCTCGGCGGTAAGGCATCGGCAGGATTTGAGGCAAACACCGCTGCCACCGTATGCCATTTCACCAAGACACTGACGGGCAGTGAAGTCCCCGCTGGGAACACGTTGCTCACTTATAAGATCGTATGGGCGGCCGGCTCGCCTACGGGTTCGGCCAACAGTACATACTCGTATGTGAAGCTGGGCGATGTCGTTTTCCGTTTCTACGGACAGGACAAACGGACCGATGTGATCATCGGTTCGACGACCACCACGCTTGCAAATGCCGGCAAGACACGTAACGGGACCTATACCATCACCGTGACGGTGAACCGTCAGTCGAAGGTGGTCACATATATCTTTGAGGAAGGCAGCAAGAAAGACGAGGGCTTCGGCATGTCCGAAGCGGCCGACTTCAATACCATCGAATATGGAATAGGTGGCAAGATGCCCTATTGGAGCATCAGCAGCAGTATCGTCAGCATCAGTCTGACCGAGGATGCGGCTCCCGCATCGGCCGACTATACCGTTAACTTCGTCGACGGTAACGGCGTTTCACTGAAGGAAGCAGAGACCCGTGCGGGAACGATCGGAGATGCTATCTCGCTTCTGCCGTCCGACAAGACGCCCTTCTTTACGGCCGAAGGCACGAAATACTTCTATAAAAGTGACGACGGCGAGGGCAAGACCGTGCTTGCCGATGGCTCGGCTACGGTGACCGTAACATACCGGCAGGCCGAAACTTACAGCTATCTTGCACGCGGAGTCTATGAGGACCACGACCTGGTGTTCGCCGACGGCACAGTGCAGGAGGGCGAAAGCGTGAAGATATATCCCCCGAAATACATCCTGCTTGACGGCACGACCACGCTGTTGACGCACAGCAAGAGTCTGGAGCAGACCATCACACCCGATGCCGACGGCTACGCAGCCGAGGTGGCATATTCTGTATATAAGAATAATGTGGTGTTCTTCTCGGAAGCCGAGAATGTGAACCACCTGACCAAGACCATTGACGACGTCTATTGCAAAGGGCGCATGTCGGGCGGTGCCGGTGCTTTCGCCAGCGGAGTGAAAGTGGCAGTAGCCTCGATACCATGTGGAAAATATAAGATGACGGCCGGCGCAATGGGCGAGACAGAGCTGCAGTTTACGGCTAACGATGAGGTTATTCTGACCGCTTCTGGCAGTGCCAACAGCAATGTGGAGCGCACCAGCGGAGAGTTCACGCTCTCGGAGCGCACCATCATCTATCTGGAGCCGGGTGGCAGTGCCGGCCGGACAACCAGTGTAGCCAAGGCTGTCGACTATATCTTCGTAGAACAGATAGAGAAGGGCGACTGCGTGGACAACGGCGATGAGGACCTGCCCGATCCGGAGACAGTGCCGGAACTCCGGCTTGTCGACGGCCCCGTGTTCAAGGATATCAGCGTGCGGGCCTCGGCGCGTGCCACATACGCCCGTCCTAATCCGGCCGGCAGCACCCGCAAGGAAGGCAAGCCTGTCGTCTTCTACCTCGGCGACTCCACGACCCGCAACGGCTCGGCCGGCAACGGAGGCATCGGCGGACAGTGGGGATGGGCTTTCTTCGCACAGGAGTTCATCGACTCGACGAAAGCGGTCTGCGAGAACCACGCCCTCGGAGGAACCTCGGCACGCACGTTCTACCGCACCCAGTGGCCCAACATCAAGACAGGTGTAAAGGCCGGTGACTTCGTCGTGCTGGGCTTCGGCCATAACGACGGCGGCAAGAACTGGGACACCCGTTCTGCCCTTAGCGGTTATGACCCGGACGAGACCATGCAGGTGACCAACTCGGCCGGCGAGCAGGAAACTGTCTATACCTTCGGCCAGTATCTGCGTTTCTTCGTCAATGAGATCCGTGCACTGGGTGCTACGCCCGTGCTCTGCTCCATGACAGCCCGTGGTTCGTTCAATGATGACGGCACGGCCGCTCTGAACACATCCCACCGCGCATGGACAAAGGCCGTTGCCGAGGAGATGGGCGTGAGCTTCATCGACCTTGGACTGAAGGCACAGAAGTACTACACGGAATACGGCCGTTGGAAGGTGGCACAGTTCTTCTGCAATGACGGTTCGCTCCACACCGGACTGCGCGGCGCATGGGAGAACGCCTGGTATCACGCACTGTGCATCTACGAGGACGAAAGCAATCCGCTGCACGCTTATGTCGTGAATCCCACTCAGCCTAAACTCGACATCACCCGTACGGCCGGCCAGCATTATACGTTCACCGTCGGCGGCTCTGAGACGACGAGTGCACGCGACTGCTACCGCTCCGGCGACTGGGATTTTGTCTACAACACCGTCGAGAAGGGTGACACCGTGAAGATGATGTTCGGCAAGAGCGAGCTGATGAGTCAGGTGAAGGACGGCGAACTGGGCTGCTTGGAAGGTTCTGACGACAATCTTCAGAACGTCACGTCGCTCATCACAAACCGCCATGAGTTCATCGGAAGCTATGGCTGGTATATCCACTATTTCGCCAACGATGTTCTGGAGAAAGGCGGTGTCCCCGTGCTCGTGACCACAGCCGATGCTCCCGTGGAGATTGTCAAGTGGAACGCCGAGGTTGCCGAACGTCTTGGCATAGAGCTTCAGAAGGAGAATGTCTCCGTGGCCGATGGCACCGTCGAGTGGCCCGCAGGTGCCAAGGACCTGGAGTTCCGTGTGGAGAAGGGTGAGTTCTATACCGTCGAAGTGACATATCAGGGCACGCTCTCAACGGCATATATCAACAGCGACCTGGCCGGCTACACATTGGGCAACAGCGCTACGCAGACGACGGAGACATTCACAATCCCCGCCACCCGCGACTTCATCGACCTTCACATCGCAGACTACGTCGTGAACGATGCCACCACCGTGGCTGGCGCCACGCAGGTGAAGTTCATGAAGCAGGAGAAGCGTCAGAAGCGCCAGAAGCGCGTGGTGCGCCAGATCGGTGACAGCACCGCGGCCATGAAGGGCTCATGGACGCAGCGTCTGGGCAGTCTCATCAGCACGGCCTATCCCGAGCTCTACAAGTTGTGCGACTTCAAGAGCAACGGCAAGGCCGGCAGCAATCTCTCGACATACTATACCGCGGGCCGTCTGGCCAGCGTGCTGAACGAAATATGTCCTGACGACATCTTGATACTGGGTAACATGGGAACCAACGGTATGGGCAACTCGTTTGAGGCCGACGTCAACTATTTCCTCAATGCCGCCGAGGCCCTGGGCGCCAAGATTATCCTCAACAGCTATACGCCCCACGGTGTGGTGGCCAATTATGAGAGCGGATACAACAGCGAGACCATGACATACGACAGCTACCGCAAGGAGAAGTATGACGTCTCATCCGTCAGATTGCCGAAGAGCGGGCCGCATCTGACCCCAATTACATCGGTTTCGTTGAGATTGGCAAGCATGCCGACGCCATCTTCTCTGCATACGTTCAGGATTATGCCGCCAACGGCTATGCCACTGCCGACGAGGCTGCCGCGGCCATCAACAGCTGCTACACCGACCACAATCACTATGACGCAGGAACGCTGGCCTGTGACCTGATGCTCAATGGCTATAAGACCACCGACGTTAAGGGCATCGTGGCTCAGCTCACCGAACTGCTGGGTGACAATGGCGGTGATGGACCGGGAACGGGCTTAACGACGCTGAAGGCCGGGCCCGAGACCTCGGGCAAGGTGTATGACCTTCAGGGCCGCCAGGTGGTTCGGCCGGTGAAAGGCTTGTATATCGTAGGAGGTAAGAAGATTGTCATAAAGTGATAACAAAACCGCAAGAATGTGCGGCCGTTTACGAGGACAGCATACTCATTTATATGTCCTTGTAAATGGCCGCACTTTTTTGTTCTGCCGGTATCAGTGTTCCCAATACTTCCGGATAGCCATGATTATAAAGCAATGAAAGGATGCGGATTACAAAATTGTAGGGACTTTGCCTTTGGCATGTTGACGTAATCAGGTGATATTCATAATTGGTAATTTGTAATTTAAAATACCATTTCTACGTTCACGAGAATATGGACTTTCTGAAAAATTTCCTCTACGCTCCCAAATATCGCAAGCATGCGCGTATCAAAAATTAGGGGTCTTCGTGATGTTATATTTACATATTTTGTAACATCCTCATTCATAGTCATATACAAACCACGGTTGCTCCGTTGTAAAACGCCGGAGCTGCGCCGGTCTTGCCGTAAGGCCCTCCCGAGGTTGCAACGGGGCCCTTACGGCGTTGCAACGAGGCCGCCGTTGCATGACGAAAGCGGCCCCGCTGTAACCCCGGGAGGGCCTTACGGCAGAGAAACGGTATGTTTTCAGGAAAAAAACAGAGGACAGAAAACGACGGGAATTTGAGTTCTGAAAAAGCCGTAAGGGCCTTATGGGAGTGCGGTGAGGCCGAAATCCGGTTTGGGGAGCATGGCGGCTGGTAGCCGGGAGGGCCTTACGGCGATAGAAATGCCCGGAAAACGAACTAAAATGGAGCTTTTTGTGAACGTAGTTTTGTAAGAATAAGATATTGGTAAAGCCGGCGCTGGCAGCCGGTTTCACATACAGCAAACGCAAAGACACAAAGGCGCAAGGCCTTATTGCGGTAGACCAAATACCGCAGACTGGACTTTGTGCCTTTATGTCTTTGCATTCACTGTATATTAAGCCGACGATTAGGACAGGCATATCGGCGGCATGGAAGGGAATGGTTCATTGCTTTCTGCCGGCCGTCAACTTCGCGAACAGGTTTGTCCACATCGGCATGACGTTTTCGGGACGGTAGCGCGTGATGTTATCCGCGGCCCGGCGGCCGTATTTGAGGCGTTCTTCGTCGTTCTCGATAAGACGGCAGATGGTTGTGGCGAGCTGCGCGATGTTTCCGTTTTCAACCAGCAGACCGTCCTCGCGGTCGCGGATGACTTCCGACGGCCCGTACTGGCAGTCGAAGCTGATGCACGGCGTTCCGCACGACATTGCCTCGACGAGCACGAGCGAAAAGCCCTCGAATCGTGACGAGACGACGAGCATGTCGCTCCGGGAATATTCTTTCAGAATGTCCGGGGTGGGGCGGTTGAGCCTGACGCGGCCTTCAAGTCCCAGCCGCTGAATCTGCTGTTCCAGCCGTTGCTGCTCCTCTCCGGCTCCGAAGATGTCGAGCGTCCAGTCCGGATGGGGCTTCGCCACGATGGCCCAAGCGTCGATGAGCATGTCGAAGCCTTTCTGATAGACGAGCCGTCCGGCGGCTATGACGCGACGGCGGCATGGGCGTTCACCGTCCTCCGTAGGGGTGATACAACTGTCAGAAGAGGTGATACAACCGTCCGGCGGGCTGACATAGATATTCGGAATGACGCACACCCTCCGGGCTACGGCCCATTCGCGGGCGTCGCCTTCGGTCAGCGTGACGACGGCGTCGGCCTTCCGCTCTATTCTCCGGTTGTATCGGCGGAGGCTGATGTCGTGGAACCATTGTATTATGGCGTTCCGTCTGACTCCGTCCATGCGTCCGGTGAAGGGGCGGGCGTTGTGGCTTTCGATGATTTTTGCCGCCCGGCATTTCAGGCCGCTCACCACATCGGCCTTGTAGTATGTCGTCGTGACAATCACGTCGGGGTCGATTGTCTCTATCGCGCGGTTGAGATTGCGCCGGAAGCGGCGGTCCATCTGCCAGCGGACGAACAGCCGCATCGGGTAGCGGTAGCGGTATTGCACGTGAAAGCGGGCGTCGATGTCCGTGTGGCGCACCTTTTGGGAGAGCGGGAACGAGTGGGGGTGGTCGCCTTGGGCGGCCGTTATGAGCGTCACCTCGTGGCCGTTGTCCGCCAGCCAGTTCATCTTGTCGGTGATGATGCGCTCCAGTCCGCCGATGCGGGCCAGCGTGTCCAGGATATAAACTATTCTCATCACTGTCTCTTTATGATGTTTTCTTCCGAGTCTTCATAGTGTTCCTTCTTGTAGAAGATGCGGGTCAGGCCGCGGCCTTGCGTCCGGATGCGGTTGAGAAGGCTCTGCCAGATGGAGCTCTCGTTGAGCGTTCCGTAGCCCGTGACGACCCTTGCATGGCGGTTGCGGAGGAAGGCGATGCGGCCGTAGCGCTTCAGTCCGAGTGCCAGCGAGCCGTCCTCGCCGCGGCGGATGTCAGTCCGTATGCCCACTTCGCGGGCGTAGTCGGCACGGAAAGCGAACGTCATGCCGCGCACGCACAGTTCCGGCCGCTTGAAATGCTGGGCGAAGAGGAACATGTCGCGTATCGCTTCAAATATCCACAGCGACAGCCGCGAGTGGCGTTCGTCGGGATAGAAGCTCCAGAACGTGCCCACACAGGACGTTCCGGGACGCTTCAGACGCTCCATCATGAGGTCGACGTAGCGTGGCGGATACATGGTGTCGGCGTCGATGAAGAAGTGGAATTTGCCCCGTGAGTGGGCCAGTCCGCACTGACGGGCGTATCCCGGACTCTGCTTCGGCTCGTTGACGTAGCGCACGCCGAAGGCTTCGTAGACCTTTTCGGTCTCGTCCTTTGAGTTGTTGTTGACCCCGATGATTTCCAGCGGATAGTCCGTCTTGAGGTCGCTGAGGGACCACAGGCATGCCGGAAGACGCGTGGCCTCGTTGTAGGCGATGACCACGACGGACACCAGAGGGTCGTCGCTCTGCATAGCGGACAGGCGGTCGCGCGTCTGACTGACGATTGTTTCGGGCACGTCGTCGAACGGACGTCCGTAGATAGAGAGATATTTGTCGTACCAGGCCATGGTTGTAGTATTGTTAGATCAGTCCTTTCCGCCGGCCCAGAAAGCCGATAATCCATACGGACAGGCCGGCGGGGAGTTTTCCGAGCGTATATAGAAAAAGGTTCTTTCCGCGCAGACGTCCCAGCCGGAGGATTTCCCCCAGCCGCAGCGGATGGCTCATGAAGGAGCGGAGTTCGGACGGTGTGACGGCCGGCCGGATGATGTCGCGGTTTCGGATGGCGTTGCAGATGATGTAGAAGTCGGTCATCATGACGTTGTAACACCAGTTGCCGAGATACGGGCACCCCATGAGCCGGTCTCTCGCGACGCACTTCAGGACGTCAACCGTAGCCACGTTGGCCGTCACCTCGCTCTTGGCGATGAGGTCGCGGCGCTGGTAGTTGGACAGCGACTCCTCGCGGCACATATAAGAATAGGTGACATCGGGGAGAAGAACAGCCCGCGAGACGAATGTCGTGAGGGTGTAGGTGAAGACCATGTCCTCCCAATAGCTGGCGTCGATGAAGCGGTGGCCCGTGGCGCGGAGAAAGCTGAGGTCGACGAGCCAGTTCCATACAGCCGCCTGTATGCCGCCGTACTTGCGGAAGGCGAACTCCGCGAGGCATCCCTTTCCTGTCAGAACGGCGTCGGGATAGGAGTACAGCTCTTTTTCTCCGGACGCTCCGTCGTTGTCTCCCGACGGTTTATAGATGACTTTCTTGTACGACCCGAACGCTATTTCGGCGGCGTGTTTTGTCACGTTTTCGTGAAGAAGGCTGATTGTTTCCGGCGCTATCAGGTCGTCGGCATCCATGAAATAGAGATAGCGGCCGCGGGCCTCGTCGATAATCCGGTTGCGCGCCGGACCGACACCCATGTTCCGCGGTTGTCTCACGAGGCGTATGTCGTTGCCCCGAGGATGGCCGGTCTGCATGTCCTTGACAATCTCAGCCGACCCGTCCGTGCCGCAGTCGTCGACGATGAGAAACTCGATGCTCGGGAAAGTCTGGGCGAGTGCCGACTCAAGGGTGGGGCGGATAAAACGCTCTGCGTTGTAAAGCGGTATTCCTATCGTTACTTCATATTCCATATCAATGGGATTGTTTGGAATTCATAGTTGTTTTGAACAACTCCTGCCACTTCCCGGCAATGACGTCCATGTCGAAGCGCCGCGCGTCGTCCTTGGCCGATTGGCCCATCCGCCGGCGCATGTCGTCGTCAGAGATGAGGCTGAGCATGGCCTTGGCGAGCTGTTCCACGTTTCCGTTTTCGACCAGCAGACCGTTGCGCCCGTTGCTGACGATGTCGCGCGGACCGCACGGACAGGCGAATGAAACGACTGGAAGGGCGCATGATATGGCTTCGACGAGCACCATTCCGAAGCCCTCAAAACGTGAGCTGAGCACGAAGAGCGAGCTTTCGGAATATTCCTTCTCTATGTCTGTCGTGCTTCCGTTGATGTGACAGCGGGTCATGTCCAGTCCCAGCCGGGCCGCCTGTTGCTCGTATGGAGCGCGGTCGCCCATGCCGTAGATGGCCAGCTGCCAGTCCGGAACCTGCTTCTCAATCCTGCTCCAGGCCTCCAGCAGCAGGTCGAATCCTTTCTGATAGGCGTATCTTCCAACGGCAATGACGCGCTTGTGCTCCTGCCGGCTGACGCGGGTCGGCCGGAATGACATGGGGTCGGGAATGACCGTGACGTTGCGGAGCTCTCCCCATGACCGGAAATCCTCTTCCGTCAGGACGACGAAACGGTCAAGACGACGCAGCTTTCTCACGAGACTGCTCATCCAGAAACGCGCGAAAAGGCGTTTGAGGATGTTCGTGTCGTTGGCTTCGAAGTTGCGGTAGTTGGCCCGGTTGACATGAAGTTCGCCAACCTTACGGCTGCCGTCGGGAATGGACGTGATGAAATTTATCTCGCGGCGGAGCAGACTTATGGTGATGTCGGGCCTGATGTGCATCAGCTGTTCCCGCAGCTTGCGGCGGAACTCGCGCTGCTTTTTCAGGTAGAGCAGGACTTTGCGGGTGAACGGCTGGCCCCAGAGTTCTTCAAAATTGATGTCGAGATTGATGACATTGACCTTCGGAGAAAGCGGATAAAACAGCGGTTTGTCACGCCCTTCCGTAATAATGATGGTGATGTCGTGGTCGTAGTGTTCGGCGAAATGGTTGGCTTTGAGCGTCAGCACGCGTTCTACGCCGCCCGCCATATACAGCGCGGGTGTGCAGTAGACTATTTTATATTTCGGTTCGTCTGCGTTCATAGCATGACTGTAAGTTTGTCTTTATGCCTACAAACTTACAAAAAAGATTTGGAATAATCAACATTTTGTCGTATTTTTGCAAAAAACCTGTATGATAAAGGTCAGCATAATAATCCCCGTCTACAATGTGGCGCCATATCTTGACGCCACGTTCGGCTCGTTGCTGACACAGACTTTGCACGATATTGAGGTCATCGCCGTGGATGACGGGTCAACAGACGGCAGCGGCGAAATCATCGAGCGTTATGCCGCCGGCGACAGCAGGATAACGTGTCTGCACCAGCAGAACGGCGGTGCTTCGGTGGCGCGCAACCGCGGAATGGAGCTTGCGACGGGCGAATATGTCTATTTCATGGATGCCGACGACGTGATAAGCCCTGACGCACTGGAACTGGCGTACAACCGCGCCAAGGCCATGGACGCTGAAATCTGCCTTTTCGACGCCGATATAATGTATGAGGAGGGGGCCGCCCCGCTGTCATGGGACTACCGTCAGACCCGTCTGCTGGACGAAGACCGGCTCTACGACGGCGCCGGACTTCTGAATCTGATGATGGACCACCACCGTTACAACTCCGTGGTGTGGCTCTACATCATCCGCACTTCTTTTTTCCGCCGCGCCGGTGTGCGCTTTCGCACCGGCATCATCCACGAGGATGAACTCTTCACCACCTTGCTCTTTCTTCGCAGCAACCGCATCTGCGGCCTCCGGCGGACGCTGGTCAGCCACCGCGTGAGGCGCACGTCGGTCATGGGACACGGCTTCACGCGGCGCAATCTCAGCTGCTATCTGACCGTGATGGACGAACTGAGACCGTTTTTGTCCAATCCGACCGTTGAGCGTTATATGCGCTTCACTCTTCCGATTGTGTTTCATGCGGGCCACGTCATGCCCCTTCGTGACAAGCCGGCCCTGTTCCTGCGCGCCCTCAGATCCGGCTATCTGCGTTATGTCGGCTTGCGTTCGATGGCCGTCTTTTGGTTGAAACGCAAGCGCTGAAGGCCGTCAATTCGTTTCTTCTTGCCTGTCATGACGGTATGTCGCTCATGGCTCGACTGTGTTACACGGCTCATGTAACGGCGTTACTTGGCCCGCGTAACATCGTTACACGGACCGTGTCACATCGTTACGTGGGCCGTGTAACACTTCTTAAATGAAAAAGCTGCGCGTCTGTCGTGCGTGTTTTCCGTTTCGTCCGCCTGTTTCCAGCGGGTCATTTGCTCATGACGCTGTCCACGACAATCTTCATCTGGTTCTTCCACGACATGCTCCCGACCGTGTCGCGGATTTCCTGCGGCGTGAAGGTATGGTTATCGATGAAGTCCAGAACCGTCTTTACGTCAATGGGCGATTCGTCTGCCGGCGCTTTCATGACGTATGGCTTGTCGTCGAAGTCGCTGTCCCGCTCGGAATAGATGAACGGCAGTCCGCGCGTGGCATACTCCCGGTTCTTCAGCGTCTTGATGTCGGTGATGCCGCTGCGGTGGCGTCCGAGGCTGCCCACGGCAAAGGAGCAGCGGTCGAAGACGGCGTCAAGAGCGTCGCCGTGGAGCTGTCCGTGGAAGATGACACGGTCGCCGAGGCCGTACCGCTCAATCAGTTCGGCAAATCCGGGGGCATGCACCGAGTCGTGCATCTCGCTTTGGGCCACGCCGCCGACGATGTGGAAAAATATCTCGCGCGGCCGTTCCACTTTATTATAATACTCTCCCAGACCGGCAATCATGCGGTCGAAGCCGTGCCAATAGTGCACTTCGGCCACGCCCAATATGTGGATTTCGCCTGGTGTTGGGGTGGGGCGGTGGAGCGGAATGGAGTCCATGTCGACACCGTTGCTGATGTTTATGGTCCGCTGGCCGAATATTTCGGTGGCATCGGAGAACGTCACCATGGCGTCCATCTGCGCCGACAGTCTGCGGCGGAACATCTTGTCTGTGTATAGTCCGAGCCTCGCGAGCAGCGGGAAGCCGACAAACTCACCGTCGTAGGGGTACGTCGGAATCTCCGTCACGGCCCTGATTCCGGCCTGGCGCAACCGCGAGAAAAGGCGGATGAGCCACGGATTGGCGTTCATGAAGCTGCGGGCATAGACCAGCTGTATGTCCTGCGCTATGCAATAGTCATATATGCAGCCGTAGGACAGCCGCTGGCGTATGGCGGCAAGGCGTCCCGTGCCGTAATCGGCGATGATGGTGTCGTCGACATAGCGGCACCGCCGGCCCTCCGGCGAGAACGTATAGTAGCACACATGAACCTCGTGACCGTTCTCACGGAGCCCCTTCACCTGATTGCGTATTTTCTTCGTGATACCGCTTATTTCTGAAAATCCGTGATATACAAGGAACAATATTTTCATATTTCGGCCATTTTTACTGCAAATATAGAGTAAAAATTTTGGATAATGGCAATTTATTATTAAATTTGTGGCTATTATGACGTTATCCATTGACAAGGACACCATCAGGACACGGCTGAAGTCAAGTCCGGCGCTTAAAAGGCTGCTGGATTTCATCATCATGAATCAGGTTCAGACACGGCCACGCTGGTATGTCCGCGTTATGGCCCCGCTCTATCAGCATCGCGGCCGGGGTTCCGTCATCTACAGTTCCGTCAGGATGGACACACCGCCTTACCGCCGTTTCTCCATCGGACGGCGGAGCGTGGTGGAGTCGTTCTCGTGCATCAACAACGCCGTCGGCGACGTGGTCATCGGCGACCACACCCGCATCGGACTCCACTCAACGGTCATCGGACCCGTCACCATCGGCAACCATGTCAACCTCGCCCAGGGTATCACCATATCCGCGTTGAACCACAATTTCGCCGATCCGTCGCTCCCGATTGACGCTCAGGGCGTCAGCACGTCGCAGATTGTCATTGAGGATGACGTCTGGATTGGGGCCAACGCCGTCGTTCTGCCGGGTGTGCGCATCGGCCGTCATTCTGTCGTTGCGGCCGGAGCAGTGGTCACGCGCGACGTTCCTTCGGGCTCGCTTGTGGCCGGTGTGCCGGCGACGGTGAGGAAAATAATCTGAAACCAACAAATAGAATAATCCAAACCAACAATTTTAAAATCTTAATACCAACAATTATGAGAATAGGAATAGAAGCACAGAGAATCTTCCGCAAGAAAAAACACGGAATGGATTTTGTCGTGTTGAATGAGATTAAGGAACTGCAGAGTATAGACCATGAAAACGAATACTTCATATATGTGAAGCCCGGAGAGGACCGATGCCTGGAAAGTACGTCGAATTTTCATGTGGTTGAACTCAGCTGTCCTTCATATCCTCTGTGGGAGCAGTTCGCGCTTCCGCGTGCGGCGAAGCGTGACAAGGTTGATTTTCTGCACTGCACAAGCAACACGGCGCCCGTCTGGAACCGTGGAATACCGTTGGTGCTCACGCTCCACGACATCATTTTCCTTGAACCGAGGGACAAGCGCAACACGTCTCTCTATCAGAATCTGGGTCGGATTTACCGCCGTTTTGTCGTGCCGAGAATTCTCGACAAGTGCCGCAGGATAATAACGGTGTCTAACTATGAGCTTAACAATATCATCGAGAAGCTGAAACTGCCGCGCAACAAGATGACAATGATATATAACGCCTGTGACGCCAGCTTCTACCCTATGGAAGATGCGTCACCCATCTACCGCAAATATATCGACGAGCCGGGCTATATCCTGTTCTTCGGAAATACCGACCCGAAGAAGAACACCGAGACGGCTTTGCGGGGATACGGCACGTATGTTCTTGTATCGCACATCAAGCGCAAGCTCCTTGTGGCTGATCTCGATTCTAAAATCATTGATTCAATTCTGAAGAAATACGGTCTGGAAGCCGCCCGTGAGTATATAGTGCCGGTCGGTTATATCCCACACAGCGATTTGCCGGGCGTTTATAACGGTGCATTTGCGCTGCTCTATCCGTCGCTTCGCGAGAGTTTCGGACTGCCGGTGCTGGAGGCGATGTCCTGCGGAACGTTTATTCTTGCGAGTGATACGACAGCCATTCCGGAGATTGCGGGCAAATGTTGGACGCTGGTTCATCCGGATGATTATGAGGATATTGCCGGCATGACGGAATGGCTGGAGACAGATGAAGGGCTCCGGGATCGAGAGCTTTTGCGTGGATTGGAGCGTTCGCTGGAGTTTTCGTGGGAGAAATCGGCCAACGAACTGCTGGCTTTGTATGAAGAGGTGTATCAGGAACTGAAATGACATGTGTCTTTCCGGCGGGCGATACCTTTTTTGTGGTATCACCACCGGAGTGTGTTGAAATGCAAGTGAGGGTGTGCCAACACCCTCACTTGCATTTTGACATATTTTCATCCGGATACTGATATTGTCTTCTTATGGCTTTTGGTCAGGCGAACATATCGAGCGAGAAATCCTGCCGGGGCTTCTCCTCTTCTTCTTTTTGCGGTTTATCGTCACGGAATTCGAGCAGGAGCTGTCCGGCGTTGTCCAGCTCACTCATGTTCAGCCGGTAGTGGCCGCGCTGTCCGGTGGTCTCCACGAGCGGATGAGGCGGGCGTGAATTGCGCAGGAGATACTGCTGGACGTAGCGGTGGATTTCGGCAGCATCGGGTGTGAAGAATAGCGTTGTGTTCATGTTGAGCACATGTTTTGCCAGCGACTTCACGCTGATGCCGTCTTGTCCGACGTCATAGAGGATGGTGAGTATCTGTCTGTCGTATTCCGTAACCATGTCCCTTTCTTTTCTTGAACATAAAAAAGGCCGGTAAAGCTCAATGGCCTTACCGGTCTTTATTTATAGTTTCTGCATTCAGGTATCAAGCCAGTGTAATCTTGTCTTCTGCCAGAACAATCTTGCCTTCCTTGAAAAGCCAGCCCATTCCGAGCAGGGTCTCTTCCTCGCTGATGCCTGCTGCCTTTGCGATTTCCTTCAGAGTAAGCGCCTTTTCGGCCGCTGCCAGTGCCTGATAAACATCTCCGGCCTTGAAGCCTGCATTTTCTGCGCTAAGCACGATTGCCGGCTTCTTCGTTGTTGAGGCCTTCTTCACAGTGGCCTTCTTGGTTTCTGCAGACTTTACTGCAGTCTCCTTCTTTGTCGTTTTCTTTTCTGCCATAATAAAATTAATAATACCCGATTGAATGATTACAGCTTGCTTGCTGTATCAATTCGGCTGCAAAAGTAAAATTTTATCTTCTAACGGCAAAACTTTTTACGCATTAAATTGATGATTTTCAGCGCTTTTTATGTAAATATTGATTATTCTTGATGCAAATCAACGCGCAACTGCAGTTCGTCGAGCTGTTTCGGGTCGAGTTTGCTCGGGGCGTCAAGCATGACGTCACGTCCGCTGTTGTTCTTCGGGAAGGCGATGCAGTCGCGGATGGAGTCGAGTTTGGCGAAGATGCTCACGAAGCGGTCGAGGCCGAAAGCGAGGCCGGCGTGAGGCGGTGCGCCATACTTGAAGGCGTTGATGAGGAATCCGAACTGGGCCATGGCCTGTTCCGGTGTGAATCCGAGGATGCGGAACATCTTCTCCTGCAGCTTGCCGTCGTGGATACGGAGGCTGCCGCCGCCGACCTCGATGCCGTTGCAGACGAAGTCGTAAGCCTTGGCGCGCACCTGTTCGGGATGCTCGTCGAGCAGCGGAATGTCGTCCGGGTTGGGCATGGTGAAGGGGTGGTGGGTGGCCATGAGGCGCTGTTCCTCGTCGCTCCACTCGAAGAGCGGGAAGTCGACAATCCACAGACACTCGAACTTGTCCTTGCTCCGGAGACCGAGACGGTCACCCATTTCGAGACGGAGCGTGCAGAGCTGCGTGCGTGTCTTGTTGGCGTTGTCGCCGCTGAGGATGAGGACGAGGTCGCCGTCGTTGGCTCCTGTCTTCTCCTTTAGCTGCTGCCATACTTCGGGAGCGTAGAACTTGTCGATGCTCGACTTGACCGTGCCGTCTTCGTTGAACTTCACGTAGACGAGACCCTTGGCGCCGACCTGCGGGCGTTTTACGAAGTCGGTGAGCTGGTCGAGCTGCTTGCGGGTATAGCCGGCGCATCCCGGAACGCAGATACCGCCGATATATGCGGCGGCGTCGAAGACGGAGAATGTTCCCGTTCCCTTGAGTACGTCCATCAGCTCGACGAACTCCATGCCGAAGCGCAGGTCGGGCTTGTCGCTTCCGAAGCGGCGCATGGCCTCGTGCCAGGTCATCTGCTGGAGTTTCGCGGGCAACTGGACGTCGAGCACTTCCTTGAACAGATGGCGTGCCATGTCCTCGAAGAGGTTGATGACGTCGTCCTGATCGACGAAGCTCATCTCGCAGTCTATCTGTGTGAACTCCGGCTGACGGTCGGCGCGCAGATCCTCGTCGCGGAAACATTTCGCTATCTGGAAGTAGCGGTCGAAGCCGCTGACCATGAGCAGCTGCTTCAGTGTCTGCGGACTTTGGGGAAGAGCGTAGAACTGGCCCGGGTTCATTCGTGAGGGCACGACGAAGTCGCGGGCGCCCTCGGGTGTGGAACCGATGAGAATCGGTGTCTCCACCTCGATGAACTGGTGGGAGTCGAGGAAGTTGCGGATGAGTATCGTCATGCGGTGACGCAGTTCGAGATTGCGGCGCACGGGTGTGCGGCGCAGGTCAAGGTAGCGGTATTTCATGCGTATGTCGTCGCCGCCGTCCGTGTTGTCCTCTATCGTGAACGGCGGTGTCGCGCTCTCGCTGAGCACGTTCAGGGCGGAGGCTATGATCTCGATGTCGCCCGTCGGGATGTTCTTGTTCTTGCTTTCGCGCTCGCTGACGGTTCCTGTCACCTGTATGCAGTATTCGCGTCCCAGCTTGTTGGCCCGGTCGCAGAGCTCGGAGTCAACGGCGTCGTTGAACACCAGCTGCGTGATGCCGTAACGGTCGCGCAGGTCTACAAACGTCATGCCGCCCATCTTGCGGCTGCGCTGAACCCATCCGGACAGCGTGACGACGCTGCCTGCGTCAGAGAGTCGGAGCTCTCCACATGTATTTGTTCTATACATAATTACAATATATATATTATGGTATTCTTTACTGAGATGCAAAAGTATATAAAAATGTGGAAACAGACAAATTTTTCGGTCTCTTACGATTGGCGTCGTCCGATAAATCTGTCATTTCCGCGTCTTTTCCGTGGCCGGATGGCAGCAACGGCTGTCGATAATACTTACAAAACAAGGCTCGCTGGAAATCTCGTTTTAGCTCGTTTTCGTGGTAGAAACGGGCGGTTTCGGGTGCTTTTGCTGATGTCTCCGGTGCGGAAAAATGTCCGTCAGGGCGGTCTTTTGCTCCCGTAAGGCCCTTACGGCTTTTCCAGAACTCAAATTCCCGTCGTTTTCAGACCTCTGTTTTTGTCCTGAAAAGCTCCCGAAATCTTGCCGTAAGGGCCTCCCGGGGGCGCCGCGGGGCCGCTTTCGTCGTATGACGGCGGCCTCGTTGCAATGCCGTAAGGGCCTCGTCGCAACCTCGGGAGGCCCTTACGGCAAGACCGTTGCAGCTCTGACGTTTTTCAACGACGCGGCCGTGGATTGTATGTGACTATGAATGAGGGTGTTATGAAATGTGTAAACATAACGTCATGGAGACCCCTAAAATTTGATACGCTCATGCTTGCGATATTTGGGAGTGAGGAGGAAATTTTTCAGAAAGTGGCTGCTCTCGTGAGCGTAAAAATGGTATTTCAAATTACAAATTATTAATTATGAATTATAATAGGGTAACGATTCGGCTGTTTACCTGATTGAAATTCAACTTAGTAGGGTTGAACTCCGGTGCAGCCGTTCAACTGTCTGTCGGCAACCGGCATTCCTTACCGACATTCACTTATATTGGATTTGTGCAATCACGACCGTTAGGAAGATAACCTCACGCTGTGACGGGCAAAAACAAGATTGTGCCACTACGGTGGGCTGAGTAAATCCGTTACAGTGCGGGGACTTCGCCGAAGTGTCATCGTCCGTCTTAAAATCATTGTTTGTTTCTTTAATAACAAAATTAATGATTATCTTTGCAGAAGATAGGCTGCACTCGGCAATTTGAAGGTAAACTTTCATTGCTCTCGTTTGCGCTATCTTTGCAAAAGAATGAAAACCAAAAACGTTGAGCGTATGGACACCAGACCGCAGATAAGGCTTTGCCCCGTGGGCATACAGACATTCTCCGATGTTATAGAAAGGAATCTATTGTATATAGACAAGACGGAGTATATATATCGTATGGCAAGCAGTTCTGCCAAGTATTTCTTTCTGAGCCGTCCGCGACGGTTCGGCAAGTCGCTGCTCGTGTCCACCCTCCGCAGCTATTTTGAGGGCAGACGCGAACTGTTCAAGGGACTGGCCATCGACAGGCTTGAAACGGAATGGACGGCCTATCCTGTGCTGCATTTTGACATGAGTCTCGGCAAGCACATGGACAAGGACGGATTGGAGCGTTATCTGGGCGGTATGCTTGAAGGATATGAAAAGCGCTACGGGATTGACAATCCCGCGGTTGACGCCAACAACCGTCTGACCGCATTGATACGGCGGGCCTACGAACAGACGGGGCTCAGGGTGGTGGTGCTCATTGACGAATATGACGCGCCGTTGCTTGACGTCATGCACGAAGACCGCGACCTGCCCGTGCTGCGCAATGTCATGCGCAACTTCTATTCGCCGCTGAAAGGTTGCGACCCGTATCTTCGGTTTGTCTTTCTTACCGGTATCACGAAGTTCTCGCAGCTGAGCATCTTCAGCGAGCTGAACAACATCAAGAATATCAGTATGCTGAATGACTATGCTGCCATCTGCGGCATCAGCGAAGAGGAGATGCTTACGCAGATGAGCGGACATATCGGCCAAATGGCGGCTAAGCTCGGACTGACATCGGATGAAACATTCCAAAAGCTGAAAGATAAATATGACGGCTATCATTTCACGTGGCCGTCACCGGACATATACAACCCGTTCAGCCTGATGAATGCTTTCATGGACAACAGGCTCGACGACTATTGGTTCGGAAGCGGCACACCGACCTATCTGATAGAAATGCTGCGCAAGTACGCCATTGTTCCGTCGGCAATCGGAGACATGGAGGCTTTCGCTGCAGATTTCGATGCACCGACGGAACGGATGGCGAGCATAATCCCGTTGCTCTATCAGAGCGGTTATGTGACGATAAAGGATTATGACAAGTGGTCTGAGATATATACTCTTGACATACCAAACGCAGAAATCCGTGTGGGACTGATGCGCAGTCTGCTGCCGAATTACCTCCGCGAAAACACGCTGCGGGGCAATACGACGGTGGGGAAAATGTACGTGAAGATTCTTCACGGCGACATGGACGGTGCCCTCGGTCTGCTGCGCGACTTCCTGCTGACCGTGCCCTATTGCGACAATACCGACTATGAGGGCCACTATCAGCAGCTTTTCTACATAATCTTCTCACTTTTCAGCATGTATGTTGACGTGGAGGTGCGCACGCCGCGCGGCCGTGTGGACATGGTGATGCGCATGCCCGACCGTATCTATGTGATGGAGCTGAAGCTGGGCAGTGCCGACGAGGCCATGCGTCAGATAGACCTGAAGGACTATCCGTCGCGCTTCATGCTCAGCGGGCTGCCCGTCGTGAAACTTGCAGTGGGCTTCGACCGTGAGCGACGGACGCTCGGAAGTTGGAAGATTGAGGAGATGGGGCCGGCAAAATAGTCTTGAACTTTTGATATTGCCGGAATAAAGGTGAAACAATGTGTATGAAAGAGAACTATCCTATAGATGTGGTCGTCCTTTGGGTTGACGGCTCGGATGAGGAATGGCAAAGGGAGAAAGCCCGCTACAAGGGTGAGAGTGTCGCGTGTGACTGTGAGGCGAGATACCGTGAATGGGATAATCTTCAGTATATCTTCCGTGGCATAGAACGTTTCTGGCCATGGGTGAACAGGGTGTTCCTCGTGACCAACGGCCAACGGCCCAAATGGCTCAATGAGGATTGTGAGCGGTTGCGGCTGGTGACGCACAAGGAGTTTATGCCGGCCGAACATCTGCCGACGTTCAACAGCAATGCGATAGACCTCAATCTGCACCGCATTCCCGGTCTCAGCGAGCATTTCATCTATATGAACGACGACTTCTACCCGATACGCCCGCTGCCCCGCACTGACTTCTTCCGCGACGGACTGCCATGTGACTTCGCGCAGCTGGAACTGCTGTACAGCATAAAGAGCAGGACTGGATTTAACATCGAGGTGATGGATTTCTGTAATCTCGGACTGTTGAACACTCATTTCAGGAAGAGGAATATCTGCTGCTGGAAGAACCGTAAGAAGTGGTATGGCTCATATCTCGGATTTAATGGTATATTGAGAAATCTGGCCAAGTGGAACCAATATTTTTTCACCGGATTTGAGAACAGACACAGTGCGCAGTCTTTCCTCAAAAGCACGTTTGAGGAGGTTTGGGCAGCCGAGCCGGATTATCTGTGGAAGACCAGCGGCAGCAGGATCAGGCATGACACGAATGTGACTCAGTATCTGATGCGCTACTGGCAGTTGGCTAAGAATGAGTTTGCGCCGAATCTCTTCACCGGCCGCAAATACTTTGAGATAAGTGACGAACTGATTGACGAGATTGTTGACTGTATATGCAGGCAGAAGGCCGACATCGTGTGTCTGAACGACACGGAGGAAGCCGTGATGACGGACGTCCCTCTTCTGCGAGAGAAGATAAACGGCGCGTTTGAGCGTATATTGCCGGAGAAGAGCGCGTTTGAAATTTAAGTCAGAGTGAAGAGTGCAGAGGTATGATTACCTTTAAGTGGTTGTGTTTAGTGCAGAGTGAAGAATGCAAAGTGAAGTGGTATGTGATATGCAAAGTAGGGAAATATCACATACCACTTCACTTTGTACTAAACACAACCACTTAAAGGTAATCATACCTCTTCACTCTTACTTCTTCACTCTTAACTAAAGTTACCATTCCGCTATTTCCCGTCCATTACTGAAATGGAAGAAATCGGCAATTGTGTCGAAATCGTTGTCCGTGAACTGTTGGTCGGCGGTTTCAAGGAAACATAGCGGCACCTCGCCGATGAATGAGGCCCAGCGGCTGAACGTGCTGAACGGCCCGATGATGCGGTCGCATACAGACAGCGTGTAGAGGTCGAGGACAGCGGGTGACGGCTCGTCGGAGAACCGGTAGCAGTCACATCCGGTGAAGATGGCTGTGTCGAATTCCTCATTGGAACTGATGAAGAACGCCACGCGACGGTCAGAATAGCACTCCTTCACGCGGAGCATGAAAGCGTGATACTGTTCGAGGGAATAGAAAAAGCGGCCGTCGTTCCATGTGGCGTAGTCGCCGCGGCGTATGTGGACACCGACGACAATGTCGGCCTTGGTCTTTAGCTTCCGTATAAGAGTTTCGGCTTTTTCCGTAATCTCCTGCTTCGGTCGGAATATATGCTTCAGCATCGGTTTGGCCTGAGCTATATATTGCGTATCGGTGCGGGTGTGCCAGCCCTTGCGGCAGCCGAAGAACCGGAATATACGTTCCATGCGCGGGTTGTGAGTTGCCTTCCATGTTAGTCCCTTGTAGTTGTTCCATCCGTTTCCGCGCTCCAGATACCATTTGTGGAATAGCGGAAAATATATGAACGGGCAGTGGAGCAGATTCGGGAAGTCTTCAATCGTCCAGTCGTAGAAGATGATGACGAGCCGCTTGCGCCTGACGGTACATTCGGATATGGCGGCCACGTAACTCCACAGTCGGTTGCAGGTCTGTCCGGGGGCATCACATATTATTCTCATTTCTTTATCGGCATTATTCTGTTGAGGCTGTTGTATATCTTTGGCTTGCGCGCGACGAAATATTTCATGCCGCGCGTCATGAAGAACATGGTCAGGAAATAGAGCGTCAGCAGTGGTGCGAAAGTTATGGCGCCATAGCCGATCAGTCGCGGAAAGCTGTCGGCGTGGGGCTCGACGACGTAGCAGCGGAGGGCAATGGCGGCACAGAGGAAGACGGCGGTGATGGTGTAGTAGGGGAGCATGCCTTGCCAATAGTCCTTCACGTGGTGATGGAGCCCTTGGGTGAAGAGGAAGTAGGGTTTCCAGAACATGGCGATGAAGAAGACGCTGACAATCTTTCCGAGGAGGATTCCAGCAATGCCGAAGAACGGGGCGAGGGCAAGCGTCACGCAGATGTTGAGCACCAGTTCCGTCCAGGCGGCCCATACGTCGGAGAAGAGGCCGCAAGCACTGATGTACATCTCCACAACGCCGCGTGACAGATTGATGAAGATGCTGAACAGTAGCAGGAAGATGATGGTGTCGCTGAGGCGGTATTCGGGGCCGAGCCAGCAGACGATGAAGGGCTGGATGAACATCAGCAGGGGGAAGATGACCATTCCGACGATGAGGAAGCGTATGGCCGTCAACTCCCAGAATACCTTCATGGTGTTGCTGTCGTTGCCTTCGGCGATGAGATTGCCGATGCCGGCGTTCATGCCGTCGGAAAGGATATTGACCAGATAGTTGATCTTGTTGACGATGATCATGTAGTTGTCGTAGAACGCCACCATCTTCAGCGAGACAAAGGCGAAGATGAGTATCTGGTCGCTGCGGTGGAGAATGAAGTTCTTTATCTTCTGAATGAATATCTGGCGTGTCTTCCGGAGAATCTCGGGATATTCCCTGAGAAGTCTTTTTCCTTTCCTCGTGTCAATCCTGAGCCATGGATAGACCTTGTCGATGCGGCGGTTGAAGACGATGCAGCCGATGACGGTGAAGACAAGTCCGGTGATGACCCAAAGGTAGACGTTGCGGTAGTACCACGCCAGAAGTATCTGAACAAGGTTCTGGACGATGGTTATGGTCTGGAAATAGGAGTTGACGACGTATTGCTTCTGATTGGCGGAGACCAGCAGCTGGCGGTAGTTGATGATATATCCGGCCATGGACGAGGCGAGGAAGGAGAAGAAAGCGAAGTAGACAAGAAACAGGTCTACCGGCTGGCCGCTGAACATGAGCGGGAAGAAAAGGCTGACGATGACGCCTCCGGCACCGATGATGAGGCCGATGGTGCGGTAGAGATAGGCAAGGACGGACATGACGTCGTTGATCTTGTCGCGGTCGTCCGTCTGCAGCGGTTTATAGAGGAAGTAGGTGATGCTCGTTCCGATGCCCAGCTCAGCCACGTTGAGAAAGCTGAGGATGTTGCTCAGTGCGCCGGTGAGGCCGATGAACTCGGCTCCAAGACAGTCGAGGAAAATCTTCCGTGAGAAGAATGCAAGAAAGAGGGAAAGGACGTAGAAGAACATCCCCACCTTCATATTCATTATGCTTCTGTGTACACGTTCGCTCACTTCTTTATCTCGTTTTTATTCTTTTGGCCGTTTTTTCGTTACTCTCTATTGATTGGGTTATTGCATTGAAGAAATCTTCGGCAAATCTCTCCTTGGCGAACAGCGACGAGCGTTTGAGTGACGCCTCGCCCATTCTTTTCCTTAAATCTACGTTTCTGTATAGCTGGTATATGGCGTCGGCCAGTCCCGCGACGAAACCGTCGCCGGTCGGTGTGATGATAGCGTTGCCGTCACCGACTTCCTCCGGTATTCCTCCGCGGTCTGTCGTTATGATGGGCAGTCCGGCGGCTTGAGCTTCGAGTACCGTTGTCGGGAACGGGTCGTCCCACACGGACGGTATGACGGCGGCGTCGGCGGCGTGAAGATAGTCCGGAACCTGATTGTAGGGAATGAAGCCGGTGAAGATTATGCGATCCTCGATGCTTTCGGCTTTCTTCTTAAGCTGTGTGATGAAGTCGTCGTCCTTGTTGTCCACGTTGCCGAAGAAGCTGCTCCCGATGATGATGAGCTTTATCCGGCTGTGCTCACGGAGTCTTATCATGGCGTCAATGAGCTGGTCAATGCCTTTGTCGCGGTTTATTCTTCCGCTGAAAATCAGCACGAAATCGTCGTCGGAGAGGCCGAGAACGCTTCTCTTTGTCTTGCCGTCGGGGACGGGAGAGAATGTTTTGAGGTCTATTCCGTTGTAGACCGTCACTGGATTGCCGGCAGTGGCGCCTATCGTCAGAACTCTTTTGGCGATATAGTCGGAGACGCAGATGACGCCGGACAGCGTATTCCGGATGTCCTCACACTGTCTTGTAGTGTCATTGAGAAGGTCGTTGTGAAGATGCAATATCAGTTTCGCATTGCTGTTGGCCCGCACTTTCATGGCATATCCGGGACGGTTCTCCATTATGATGATATCATAGTGTCGCCGGCGGAGGTCCCTGATGGCGCGGTTGAGGTAGTATTCGATGTGGTAGTTGTAGTATTCATCGCGGCTGACGGCATGGAGAAGACGCCTCCTTATCTTTGCCGTGAGTGTCCTGGTCTTGATGAACCTGTAGTGATTGACGTCCGAACGGAGTTCCGGGCGGGAGACGACATGCTCGTTGTACACGCTGTAGACGGTGATGTCGTGGAGCTTGTGGCGGTCGTTGTACTCCAGATAGAAGTCGATGAGGTTCTCAACGGCTCCTCCCTGTACCGCTGGCACGGGCAATATACCTGATGTGAGTATAGCTATCTTCATCTGTCGTGGCTGGTATGGATGAACTCCTGATTGTTGCGGTCAATCTTTCTGATGTTGGTCATCATGCGCAGTGTCAGGGCGGGGAATGCTGCCAGTTTACTGAATATGGTGCGTGTGCGCATCCGTTTTGGGATGGCGATAATCAGGGAAAGGCATAATGTGAGGAAGAGCATCCACCATTTGGCGCTCCACACCGGTGCTATGATGAGCATGAGAACGGCTAAGACGAATGTGGCGGCAACGAGGATGGAGCGTGGAACGAGCATCTGCTGGACGGTCTTGTCAATGAAGTTGATGTTGCCGTGGATGATGGCTGTCGGCAGATGCGGCAGCATTGAGCAGAGACTGTTCAGCTGAGCCGACATCCAGCGCTGCCGCTGCCTTTGGAAATTGTCTTTGCTGCTCACTTTCTCGTCGCGTACATGTATGTTCTCCTCATATTTTATGTATATGCCCTGCCATATCAACAGAGCCTCCAGCTCCCGGTCTTCGCCCGCCGTTAGCAGGTTGTGGACATTGGAACGGAACCATTGGTAGTCGAAACACATGCCCGAACCGATGAGCGCCGATGATAGTCCGAGGCGGTTATGGGCCTTGCGGAAGAGCGTATTGTTGATTTCCTCGCTTATTCCGTCAAGCATGGCAACGTCGTTGTCGGAGTTCTTGGCGCAGCGGTGACACTGTATTGCCTTATATCCCCGACAGCATGACGCGTTTAATCGTGTCAGGAAGTCGGCACAGACGATGTTATCCGCATCGAGAATGACGACGCGGTCATAGTCTTTGCCGGTGTTATTGGCGATGTTATTGATGGCGAATTGGAGTGCCTTTGCTTTCGAACTCTTGTCAAAAGCGGGTGTCAGCAGTTTGACGGGGAGCTTTCCGAGCATCGCGTTTGTTTCCGGTTTCATGTGGTCGGAAACGACAACGATGTCAAAAAGCTCTGCCGGATAGTCCTGTTTGAGGCATGTCGAGACGGACTGGTATATGACGGAGTCCTCTCCGTAGGCCGGGAAAATGATGATAAAGCTGTGTTTGAAGTCTTTTATGTCCTTTATGTCAATGCCGGCCGTACGCTTGGAGTTTTCCTTTCCTATCATGCTGACGACAGCAAAGAAAAGAACGTATGCCACAGAACCGGCCATGATGAGCCATAGCAGGATGTCTATGATATGTATGGAGGTCCAAAGCATCGGCATGTCAGTTTATGTTCTCAAACTTCTTTTTGCGCCGTATCAGCTTCGTGATGTTGAGAAGCGAGGCCAGCATGATGAAAGGCGCCTTGGCAAAAGACTGTTCCCACTTCTTGTCCACGAGATAGTCAGGTGTGGCAAGGGCGAAAATGAATATGATGACGGCAAATGTTATCCACCATTTGATGGCCAGTGTGAAGTAGATGAACGGCAGTATGATGCTCATGACGACAATGATGGCCATCATGATGGTTCGCGGAATGAGCAGCCATTGGATGAGTTTGTCGACCATGTCATAGCGTTTGCTCAATATCGCGGCCGGCAGATGGTGGATGTTGGACAGGATTGAGCGTAACTGTGTGGATGCCCAGCGGCCGCGCTGCTTGTTGAAATCAGCCGTATGGCGGGTCTTCTCGTCGTAGACATGGATGTCGTCGAAGTAGTCGACGTATATCTGTTGCCTCATGAGAAGAGCCTCAATCTCCTTGTCTTCCCATCCGGTCTTGATTCTCTTGATGTTCTCCTTGAACCATCTGAATTCATACGCGATGCCTGAACCGGAGATGGCGGCGGACAGTCCGAGTGTGACGTGGCCGCGGCGGAATATGGTGTTGTTTATCTCCTCAAATGTCGCGTCGAGGCATGCTATGGCCGTATCGCGGTTCTTTGACAGGCGGTGTGCCTGTATGGCTTTTGTTCCGGCCGCCTCAAAGGCATCGTTCATGTTCTGGAGAAACTCCGGTTCGACGAGACTTCCGGCATCGAGTATTATGACGACATCGTAAATCTTGAATTGCGGCAGATTGTTGATAGCCAGTTGGAGCGACTTTGCTTTCGTGCTGCTCTTGAAATTCGGAGTGAGCAGGGTTATCGGATATTGTGCCAGATGGAAGTTGGTTATCTCCTTCTGATGGTCGGAGATGACCGTTACGTCGAACAGGCGTTGCGGATATGTCTGTCCGAGAACGCTCTTGACCGTCTGTTCTATGATTCCGTCGTTCTTGTATGCCGGTATTAATATGATGAATCTGTTCTGGTGTTTGGCCGTGGTCACTTTTGTCCGTTGGTTGAACAGGGCGGCAATGGAATATATAGCCATATAGAGTGACGTCAGGGCGACCCCGACGAAAAGAAGAATGTCTGCTGTATATGTTATGATCCACCACATTCCGGTAAACGTTTTTATAGCTTTATGAAGTTTATTATTCCTTTTATTGTTGCTTTGGCGAGATTGCCGTGGCCCCGTGACAGATGCCTGATGATGTCGCGTGGAGCCACGAGGGCCGTGAGATAGGCGTAAGCCATGTATTTCTGAAAGCCGGTGAAGTTGCGTCTGACGAGCAGAAGCCGGTTGCGCGTTATATAATATGTGCGCAACGGACTGTCCTGTCCGGTCGACCGGCTTTCCTTGTGATAGACCGTACAGGCCGGTTCAAACCATATATCATATCCGCTTCGGGTGATGCTCATGGACCAGTCGAGTTCCTCATAATAGAGGAAGAAACATTCCGGCATCATTCCGGCACGCCCGATGACCTCCCGTTTCACCATCATGGCAGCCCCGTGGGCGTATGGAGTGGGGTGGGGTGTGTCGTATTGGCCGTTATCTTCCTCGCCGAACCCGATGGCGCGGTTGCGCACCGTGATGCGGGAAAGCGGCGTATATCCGCAGTACTGTATGGGATTTGTTCCCCAGGCAAAGCGTATCTTGGGACATACCATGCCTGTCTTTCCGTTGTATTCCAGCCTGTCGACCAGCGCCTGGACGTCGAATGACTTGAAGATCGTGTCGTTGTTGATGAAGAACAGATAGCGTCCCGTTGCGGCCTTGATACCGAGGTTGTTTCCTCCGGCGAATCCGAGATTTCTTTCCGAGCGTATGGTCTTCACCGTCGGATATTTGCGGGAAATTATCGCGGCCTCGTCTCTCTTTGAGGCATTATCGACCACAATCACCTCCAGCGACCCGTCGTTCAGAGGGATTGTGTCAAGCAGGGCGCAGGTGTCGTCATACCCGTTGTAGTTGACAGTGATGATGGATATGTCACACTCTCGATGCACGTTTCTTCTCCAGTTTTAACCGTTTCTTCTCTTCCTGTTCCGCAAGAAGCCTTCCTTCGAACTCGTTGTAGTCATCTTCAAGTTTCGGCAATGAATAAGTCAGGGCCATGCCGCCGAACATTATTATGATGTTCGGGTATTGCGTCAATATATTGTTGGCGTATCCTCCGACATTGATGGCGGCAAACGCGCAACAGAAAGCGGCTCCGATGCCTTGAAGCGATTTGTTCTTTAGCCTGAACAGGACGATGTAGCATCCGCCGAACAGCGTCACCACATTCACCAGGGCGAAGAGATATTCTCCGATAACGCCGGTATATTCCCACAGATAGACGTATGTGGAGTCAGATGCCGTCTGGGTTACAATCTTATATTTGTTGTTGCTCGGTATTGATTTCGGGTCGACGGATATTCCGAGTCCCCACGGCGCGTCCTGCATATATTTTTTCAGAGCCTGTTTGTTGATGTCGCGGACATTGCTGGAGGCGTCGTTCTTGTCGAATGCACTTCTCATTCGTCTGATCATGCTGTTGCTCTGTCCGATTGTCGTGAATGCGAGCAGGAATGTGAAACTTGCTACCAGCACTGTCACGGCGGCCCCCAGTTTCACCGATTTGGACAGAATGATGTAGAGACAGGTGCCGGCAAGGAAGCAGAAGATGGCCGTACGTGTTCCGGAAGTGAACATGCCGTACGTGCAACAAACTCCTGTGATGAGAAAAAGCAGCCGGTGTTTTCTTATCTTGCTAGTCACGCCGGCAATGAAAAACGCGATAGCGGCTCCGGCCATGTGGCATCCGAAGTTCGCGGCATCGGAGAATATGGAGAAATAGCGGATTGTTCCTCCGATGAGGTGGGTTCTCGCCGCTCCTCCCTGAAGCCATCTGTTTTCGGCCGTGTCAAACCCGAACGTCTTCTGCCGGAAGACCCATATAGTGGCGATGATGGACATCACGGCCCATATTTTCAGGAAGAAAATGATTCGCTTCGGATTATTTATGACCAGTGACACGACCATACATCCGAAGACAATCTGCAGACCGAGCAGATAGGTGTTGAGCATCCAGCTTCCGAAGTTGAACGGCAGGTCGCACGTGTTGTTCAGTATTTCCAGAACGAGATAGGCAATCCAGATGGAAAACATGAAGTACATGGCGTTTGCGAGAAACCTTCCGTTCTTTTCATTGATGTTTATCAGTTCGCTGAACAGCAGCAGGAATACCATTGGCTGGGTCATTGCCGTTATAGGCAGGGATATGCTCACATACTTCGTCAATCCCATGATGGTATAGTTAAGGACGAACAATAGTCCGAAGGCAAACAGTTTGTATTTCAGAGTCAGATATATGGCTATTGGGACCAGCGGCAACACGCAGACGATGGCAAGTCCCGATATTCCCATGCTGTAGAACAGATACATTGAAAGCGAGAAAAGGAGAAGGAGTGAAATCATCCTTCCCCGATTCTCGTTTGTGTATGCTGAAAAACTGTTTGAATAACGGTTGTTCATCAGATGGCGTGACTGTTTTCCGTGGCGGTGAGTCCGAGCTGTGAGATACGGTAGACGAAATTCTTGAACTTCGTGTACGGCGGCAGTTGGCCGACGAACTCCTCCACAGCATAGCGGCTGCCCTCCGTGAGATACATGTAGAGCGAATCCTTGTTCTCAAGCTGGGCCTCCACCTCTTTCAGTGCCTTGGCGTCAACGTCCTTCCACGTGCGGTTGGCGCGTGTCACCATGAGGTTGACCGTCCCGAGGTTGAGCAGTGACGGAGCAATCGGGTGGTCGTTCAGATTAGGATATTCGATGATGGCAATCTCATCCGGCAGTATGTCCGGGCAGAGGTCCTTGATGTCCTTTGCCATGAGATATTTGCTGTCTTCGGCAAGGAAATCCTCGTCGTAAGCCAGACGTCGCACCTGCAGTCCGAGCGAGACCCAGTAGTTTTCCAGCTCCTGTGCCAGAAAGCTCTTGCCGTTGGCCGCGTCTGTTGAAAGAAGGTTGAGAACGTTCTGCTGTCCTGTCTTGAAGTGAGGCAGCAGAGCTTTGCTCAGCTGGCGGAGCGACATGTCGGCGATGGTCTTGTTGTAGCGTCTGTACCTCAGCGAGCTGTCCTTCGGGTAGCATCCCATCACCGGTATCTTCGTTATGCGCTCAGAGCGCATGCGGTCGCGCAGTGTGCGGTCGAGTAGCTCGATGATGAGGAAGTAGAGCGACGTCAGGATGAATGTCAGGATGAACGCGCCGAGCAGAATCATCAGACGGTTTGTCGGCTGGGCGTTCATCGGGAACATCGGCGGATTGAGCACACGCAGCGTGGCGGTTGTCATCTGCAGGTTGCGCTGACGCAGACGTGCGGCATTGAGCGCTTTGAGCATTTCCATGTAGTTGCCCTCGATGAATCCGATGTGGCGGTCCTTTCTGTCGAGTGTCGCTCCGATAGGTGCGTAATAGAGAATCTGACGGTCGAGTTTCTGGCGCATGATGTCCTGTGCCGTCATTTCAGCCTTTGTTTTCTCCAGCAGCAGAACCTGATCGAGCCATTTCGTGAGCAGAGAGTTTGCCTTGACGCCTGTCTCCGTGCTGTATGTTCCTGCCTCGATGTCGAGTGTAAGGTCTTTCACGCGTTTTGTCGCGCCCTGCAGGTCGCGCTGCGCCTTGGCCAGCTCCTGCTGCGATTCTGCGTTGTTTCCGCCTCCCTCGCTGCTCATCAGCTGCAGATTGGATATGCGTGACTGTATCCGCGAGATGTCGCGTACCTGATTGGTGAAGTCCTTGTTGGCCCTGATGAGCTTGGCGCGGTTTCCGAGCTGCCTTTCCAGATAGTCCATCAGTGCCTTAGTTGTGGTGTAGTTCATCAGCTGGTCGTTGTCAGATGTCTGCTGCTGGGCGTCGAGGATGGTCAGCTGTTTTGTCTGTTCACCGTAGTTGATGATACGTTTTGATATGTTATAGCTGATGAGGTCGTCCTCCGCGTTGCACAGAATGCGGTAGAGACGGGCGACCTCGCGTTCGAAGAACTTGATGACGTTGTTTGTCTCTCCGAACCGCAGCTGCTGATACTGGCGGGCGAACACCTCGTTGAGGATGTCGAGCGTGTTGTATGCGATGCCGGCGTCGTTGGCCGAGTAGCCGATGTCAATGATGTCGCTCCGGTCAATCTGCATCACTTTCAGTCTCGACGTAATGTTGTTGATACCGAAATAAGTGTGATAATTGAGCAGTCCGAAGAGATAGTTGTCCTGCGAGGGCTTCTCGTAGGCCTTGAGATTGGCGTATGTCGCCGACTCGCTGTTGTGGTTGATGAGCGCCTTGACGTCGGCTGGTACGGAGTTGTTCAGCTCGCGGAAGTGCTGTGCCGATATGTAGTTGTTGTCCTTGTCCGGATTGCCGTACATCATGCAGCGTGCGAAAAGCCTCAGGGCCACCTCGTGTATAGTGTTGTCTGTAGTTACGATGAGCATGAGGTTGGTTATGTTGGTCTGCGCGTTTCCTCCGGCCGCACCTGTTCCGCCCTCTATGTTATATCCGGTGATCATACCCGTATAGATGGTGGTGTTGGTGTTATAGATGCGTTCCATGTTCCGTGTGAGGAACCACGCTATGACCAGTGCTATCAGCGGCAGGATGACGAGATACCAGCGTATGCGGTACAGAAATCTCACCAAATATCTGAATGTATCCATAATCTTTAGTATTTAATGTTGTTTCCCCTTTTCTTTGTCAGCCTCTTTCTGAACTTTCTTTTCAGCCTTTTCCATTTCGACCGTTTTCTTTTCCTCCTCTTTGGCTGCCTTTCTTATTTTCTTTTCCATGGCCCTGTTCTCGCGTGCAATCTCCTTGTCGGTCTTTTCGATGGTGCTGTCAAGCGTGACGTCGGTGGTCGTGTTTGTTATGATGGGCGTGTGGGTGAGGATTTCGAGCGTGATGATGTCCGTCGTGATTTCCGTCTGGAGGGTCTGATATTTGTTGACGGCGTCCTGCTCGCGGAGTTTTGTGTAGGCAAAGTCCTCGATGGTCATGTTTCCTTGGTGGAAGTCTTCTTGGTTGAGCGCGCCGGCACCCTGATATATCGCGGCGTTTTCGCTGGCCGTCTTGAGTGAGACGAGGCTGTTGGTTATCTTCACGTAGAGCGACGCGATCTGGAGTTTCAGCTGGTCGTATGCTATGTCTTTCTTTATCTGGGCCTGATCGACGGCGAGCTTTTTCCGTCTGACCGATGCCTTGAGGTCGAGAATGTCCTCCAGCGGCACGTTGAGGTTGACGCCGACGTTCCAGTAGTTCTGTTCCGTTCCCTGAAACTGATAGATCATCTGATTGTATGTGGACGAATTGTTTCCCCACATATCAGTCTTTCCATAGCTGTAGCTGGCATGTCCGCGTACGTATGAGAAGATGTGTCTTTTCTGCTTTGCCACCTCGGCCTGTGCTATCTCCTGTGCTTTGGCGAGGTCAAGAATCTGCGGGTTTGACTTCGCGTTTTCAAAGAGCACGGCAAGCGGTGGAAGGTGGAACTTTGAGAAATTGATGGTGCTGGATTCGCTTGAGTCGAAGAAACCGGCACTGATGCCGCTGTCGTTGAACTGGGCCGATGCGTTCAGTGCCAGTCCGGCGGCGAATAGTATGGTCAGAAACCTTAGCCTGTTCATTCTCATTTGCATATAATCTGATAGTTCGTATTTATGTATATACGGTGTGCGCCAATTTTCGCGGAGCCGGTTCCGTCAGACATCGTCTTTCTGTATGAAAGCCGTCAGTGTCCGGAAAATGATTTTCATGTCCATAGCGAAGTTGTATGTCTGGCCGTATGTGATGTCAAGCTGCTTGCGCTCTTCGGCTGACATGGCTCCTCCCTTGCCACGTTCCTCCACCTGCCACAGCCCGGTCAGTCCGGCCGGGGCCATGAAACGGTCGATGCACTCGTCACCCGTCAGTTTCTCAGCCTCGTAGAGCGGAAGCGGCCTGTTGCCGACGATGGACATGTCACCGCGCAGAATGTTGAACAACTGGGGCAATTCGTCGATGCTGTATTTCCTTATGAACCGTCCCACCCTGGTGATTCGCGGATCATTTTCGATTTTGACGAATGCGTTGTTGATTTCCTCGGTCTTCTGTTTGTTGAAATCTTTTTCCGCAACGAGGAAGTCGTCACCTACGAGCATCACTTCCTCGTCACCGAACATCATTGACGATTCCGTTCCAGAGGCCTCCATGTTCTTTTCGGCCTCATCGCCCAGCGGCGACGTGATGACGCTCTTTCCGCCTTCGTCGTCTTTCTTGTCATGCCCTGTTGCATACTGGTTGTGCTCTTTGCTCAGCTCCTTGAGTCTCTCGCTTGCGTCAATGTACATGCTGCGGAACTTGAGAAAGTCGAAGATTGTATAGTTCGTACCGACACGTTTCGATTTGAAAAGAACCGGTCCTTTGCTTTCCAGCTTGATGGCAATCATCGTTATGATGAATACCGGTGACAGCACGATGATGGCCGCACTGGCGAAAACGATGTCAAAGAGCCTCTTCCACAGCGGAATTTTGAACTGGAGAATTCGGTACTGAGGGTCATTGTTGTCGAAGAGCAGGTCTTCGCGGTCGGAGATGAACTGGATTTTTTTATGTATCTCCGTCACGGTCGCTTCTTTCGGAATCGTGTCGCTGACTCCGCACTGCTGATATCTCAGTCTGTCCTTGTCAGATAGTTCTCCCGTGAGAAGGATGATGTAGGTGTTCTTACACTTCTTGTGCAGATAGGTGATAGCCGTGATGTCCTCATTGAGAATAGTCTGCTCAAAGAATACGATGAACCGCTCGCCCCCGGCATTTTTTGACGGAGTGCATGCGCGTTCGGTTTCCTTGTATGTCGCCGTCATCCGTACGAGTTGGCCGGGAATGTATTGAAGGCGCTCCTGTGTATTCGGATTGTGTCCCAAATATACTATACCTATCATATCTCACGTCAGTTAGGTAAGATTCTTTTTACTCTGATTTTCAGTTCCATGGGATTGAACGGCTTCACGATATAGTCTTCCGCGCCGATTTCCAGCAGACGTATGCGTTCGCTGGTGCTGTCTTCGCTGCTTAGCATTATCACGGGGATATGGCGGAACAGTTCATTCTGCTTTATCCATTCGAGGAAGTCGTCGCCGCGCATCTCCGGCATTCTGATGTCGGAGATGATGAGGTCGGGCGTGTTTCCGGCCTGTAACCATTTTACACCTTGCAGTCCGTCGGGCAACCATTGTACGTCATAGTCGCTCATCAGATAGATTGAGAGCACTTTTGCGATGGTTTCCTTGTCGTCGAGAATCAGTATTTTCTTTTTCATTTGTTGATCAATTAGCTTGTTTCTAAATGTCACCGCCGGTATGGCGAAGATAGAGATCAGACCATGGTTAGTAGTCCATTCAAAGGGCAAAGGTAATAAATATTTTTAAACGATGGATGAAAATGAAACAAAAATGTCACAAAAAGTAAAAAAAGTCTTGGCCGGGCACTTCTTCTCTCCCATGTGTTTCTTTATATAATAAGGTGTATCCGGTGAACCAATGGAGTGTACGGCCGGTTTATGACTTTTTAGAAATGAGAACTGTGTTGAGTAGCGTTCGATGTGTCAAGTTGGTTTCTCAGGTGGTTTGGGATAATGAGATTCTGCATACTTGCGGATTGATTTCTGCGTTTTTGCAGACGAATCCCAGTGCTTCAGCGGATGGACCTCTTTGTTTTTGCGTATTTTATGTTTTCTTTAAATGGTGCTTTCCCGACCTTGCCACAGGGTGAATATGTCGTGAAAAGATTGTTAAAATTAACTTTCAATAACACGCAAAATAGAACGCGGGAAAGCCGAAATCATGACATTCCAGCGCCGTCATCTTCCGGTTTTCTGTTTTTGGACAACCCGTAAGGGCCTCCCGGGCTTACAGCGGGGCCGCTTTCGCATCACAACGGGGCCGCCGTTGCAACGCAACAAGGGCCCCG